>SDBU01006395.1_pt1 | contig 13860 bp, 13 predicted proteins | sample 2277071 | NCBI WGS metagenome assembly SDBU01 (sample SAMN10397929, study PRJNA504765) | marine sediment metagenome | isolation source: marine sediment core GS08_GC12, 126 cmbsf | place: Arctic Ocean: Gakkel Ridge, Loki's castle | collected 2008
CCGGCATCCAGGAAGGATACACGGCAGACCAGGCCTTGGCCATGTTGGAGTTGTCCGGTATCCGGGAAGCTGCGGTGCAGCTGGGCGCCAACCTGGCCTGTGCCGGTTCACCCGATGGCCTGGGCTGGGAGCACGTTATTACCAATCCCGCCACCGGTGCGGTGCTGGCCCGGTTCTTTCTGGAGAATTGTGGCCTGGCCACGGCTTCTATCCTGGATCAGGCCTACACCTATCGCGACTTATCCTATTATAATCACCTGGATCCCCAAACCGGGCACCTGGCCGACTCGCTGCTGAGTGTGACGGTGGTAGCGCCATCCACCGAGCTGGCCGCCGCCCTGGCTCGGGGGATATTCCCCATCGGTCCCGTCAGAGGGATTCAGTTGTTGAACGAGCTCCCCGGTGTGGACGGCTTGCTTCTGGACCGGGAAGGGCGCGTGCTGGTATCGGACAGTCTTTTTATCTGGATAGGAGGATAATTTATGCCCTGGCATCCCGCACTGGTCCATTATCCCATCGCCCTGACTATACTGGCGGCCGCTTTCCAGCTATGGGCGGTGCTGGGGCGGAGGGACAGCTTTTTACTGCCGGCCCTGGTATGCCTGTGTGCCGCCGGGGCGATGGGTATTCTGGCAGCTCTTACCGGCACCGCCCAGGAACAGTTGGTGGAGGAATTGCCCGGTATCCACGCTGCTCTGGAGCGACACGAGGCCCTGGGGAACCTGTCTGCCTGGACGCTGGGCGCCGGAGGCCTGCTGTCGATCTATTTGCACCTGAAGGGACAGCTGCGTCCCCGGCTGTTCCTGTTGGCACTGGTTTTGGCGGGAATACTGGTGCTGGTGACGGGTCACTATGGCGGCCGGTTGGTATATACTCATGGGGCCGGCGTATCATCGCCTGTCCCTGGTGAGCTCGGCCCGGTACGCTAGGTGTTGCCCACCGGCGATTCCTGGACTATAATGTTGCCTATCCTGCGACTGCTGGTCGTCCTGGTCCTGGCTGTCTGGGTCTGGCGCTGGCTAAGGGTTTTTCTGCAGGCCGGGACGCTGCTGTGGCTGATGCTGCCGGGCGCGGACCAGGCCCGGCGGCGGGGTCTCTATCGGATAACAGTCTCGACAGAGGAATACCCTCACGCTCCCGGCGACCTCCAGCCCTTTAAAGTTTACCGGCCGTCGTCCCGAACCACCGGGCCGGCGGTGGTGATCTACCACGGAGCCACCTCATACGGCGAAAACCACGTGGTCCTGGACGCCCTGGCCCGGGCCATGGCCAAGGTGGGCTGCCTGGTCTTCGTGCCCCGATTACCGAAACTAAAAGAAGTGATATTCGACAATTCGAGCGTCAGGTCCATGAGCACGTTCTACGAGTTTGTTACCCACTATCAGGGTGTTTTGCCGGGACGGATCACCGTGGTGGGCACCAGTTTTGCCGGCGGCCTGCTGCTCAGGGCCAGACTGGAACCTGCCATGCGGGAGATAGCGCCGCGCGCGGTGCTCACTTACGGCAGCTACTGCGACCTGGAGACGACGCTGAAGTTTGTGCTCACCGGGCGGACCACAGACGACGGGCGGGAGATTGCGGTGGATCCGGACCCCTGGGGGCAAATCATTTTCTTTTACAATTACCTAGACCACGTTCCGGGCGATTTTGACCGGGAAGTGGTGCGGGCGGTCCTGTTGCATTATGTGAATGATCGCCCGGATGAAGGCGCTACCGCCCGGGAGACCTTACCCGCAGCGGAACGGCGGATGACCGATCTGATGCTCAATACGGGTAACCCCCAAAGCCTGGAACTGGCCGACCGCGTGCTGGAGCATATCCGGCCATTATTGGCCGAGGATTCACCCTCGCATTTCTATCACCGGATCGATTTTCCGGTTTGGGTGCTCCATGGCCGGAACGATGTGGCGGTACCGTACACGGAGGCCCTGGCCTTGAAAAGGTTGCTGCCCAGCCAGGTCAGGCTGTTTATCAGCGACTTGTATGGTCACAAGGAGTTGTCTTTGGGCCGCGGGATCTGGCATGGCCTGATAAGTGGTTTGGGCATGATACTGTTTATGGGCCGGTTTCTCCGGGCAGTGGGGAGGCGCGGATGAATATCAAGACCTTCCGGGGCGGACTGGACCGCAATTTCAGTTACCTCCTGTGGGATGACCAGGCGGATGATGCGGTTCTGGTGGACCCGGCGACGGACGATGGCCCGGTAGGGACCGCCCTCAAGAATCTGGGGCGCGAACTGACCCATATCCTCGTGACCCATACGCACAGTGATCATCTGGTGCGGCTCGAGGCCTGGACCACCAGGCTGCCGGAGGTAACGGTGTTGGGCCATAGAAAACCGGTGAGCCGCAACCTGCCTCGCTACCAGGGACTTCCGGACGGTGGTCAGGTAGCGGCCGGAGGCTGGCAGCTGCGGCTCATGGAGACAGCGGGCCATTACCCCGATAGTGTCTGCTGGTACGCACCGGCCGCCAGCAGCCTGTTCACCGGCGATACGGTGTTCGTAGGGCGTACGGGCCGTACCATTGGCGGTTTGAGCGACACCGGGGCGCTGTATCGCAGCGTCTACGAGCGCATATTGACCCTACCGCCGGAAACCAAGGTCTATCCCGGGCACGATTACGGTCCCGCTCCCAGCGCCACTATAGGCGAGCTCCAACAAGGCTATGACTTTTTCCGCTGCCGGAATGAGGCTGAGTTCCGGTCGGTGATGGCGCAATATGAGCGCACCCGCCGGATGGGCACCTGACAGATCCCGGGCGGTCTGACCAAGGAAACGCCGTTCAAGTCTTGGAGCTGATACCCGGCCAGGCCAATTTCGGGTAGTTGCGGTAAAAATATCCTGGCCGGCTCCCGCTTACGTCACTCGTAATATATTGTATATTCTAAAGTTAGAGTCGATTTTATCAGGAGCTGCTACCCCGTGTAAAAAATTTTGAATACTTCTTGACATTCCCGTCGAGAAACTCAAACTTCCAGTCGAGCCAAGACTACTAAAATTTCTCGTTCATAATCAATCAAAGGAGATCCTTGTAATGGCAGAGAAAGTCAAAACTGTAGGCGTTAGAAAAGAATCTGGCTACCTCTATTACCTGGGCAAGGACGGTAATGTCTGGCGCTCGAAGATGGCGCGTGCCGGCCAGAAAGGCGGCAACGCGGCCAAAGTGGCCGATGCCGGCGTGAGACGTGAGGCCGGCTATCTATATTTTATTGACAAGCAGGGGGATGTGTCCCGCTCCAAGATGGCCCGCGGCCGGCGCTGAAAGCAGCACAGCCAGTTGAGTCTGAATAAAGGCTCCACGGTTCCGTGGAGCCTTTATTATGGCCCCGATAACGCCCCCAGGTCCTTTTCCCTACTTGATATCACCCGCCGGGAGTTGCAAGTTCCCACTTCCCGAAAAGTGCCCGGGAGTCGCGCCACCCCGATCCAGGCCATTACTGTTCCAGCGCAGGACGAAACCGACTGCCTTGACGCCTTATCAATGAAGCTGTTTTTCGCGGCCCCCCTTTGACTCGACGCATATCTCTATTTTTGCTGCTGCTGCCGCCGGTCCTCTCAGCCGGCGCAGACCCCCCCCTGATCACGAAAATCACCATTGTGGGTAATAGGATAACCCATGAGCGTATCATCCGCCGGGAGGTGAATCATCCCCGGCCGGCACCCTATGATTCTCTCCAGGCCCGGCGCGATCGGAATAATATCTACAATATGGGCATCTTCGAATCGGTGTGGGTCTATACCCACGCCACGGACCCCGGGCAGGCGGAACTGATTATCGAGGTGGTGGAGACGCTCCGCACGGTGCCCATCCCTTTAATATACTACCTGGACGACGTGGGCTGGTCGTATGGCGGCGGCGTGGCTTTCTACAACTTTCGCGGCTTGAACCAGCGCCTGTTGCTGAGCGCCACCGCCGGCGGCGAGAAAACCTACGGCCTGGCATTCGCCGACCCGTGGCTGCTGGGCAATCGAATCAGTGGTCGGTTCCGGTCTGCACGGCTCTATCGGGGCCACCCGGTGTATCACTACCGGATCAGGGAGGAGATCCTCGAAGTGGGGATGGGTAAGACCTCACCGCAGAAAACCTTGAGCGTCCAGGGGACCTTTGGCCTGCTCCGGCGTACTGTGGCTTGGCGAGACACCACCGGTTGGGCGCCTCCTGATAACGAATTTATCGATCGGCGCGACGAGGTTTTCCGCACCAAACTGGATGTTCTGTGGCGGACCACCGATATCTGGCGCGACCCCACCCGCGGCATCACCCTGCGTTTGCAGCTTTCTCCCGTGCTGGGCTTGAATGCGCAATCTCCTGATTATCTATGGATATATGTCAACGGCGCGGTGTTCAGGAGGCTGACAGGGGGACCGCGACCGTTCATTTTGGGGCTGGGGCTGGCCGTGTCCCGATATGATCACCGTACACCCTTTTACCTGCGGCAATTCCTGGGCCGGGCCTGGGTGCGGGGCTACCATATCGCTCCCGCTGATAATCCGCGCTCGGTCCGGGTTCGGCTGGAAGGCAATAATCTGCTGGTGGCCGGTCTGGAAGTGCGCCGGATGATTATCCCACGGCGGATTATCTGGCAGGTGGAAACAGGGCTGGCGGGAGTATTGTTTATGGATGCCGGCTGGGCTTATGGCCCCGGGGAGTCACTGGCTAACGCTTTACCGGCGGTGGGATTCGGCTTGGGCGCCCGTATTTTTCTGCCGATCATCGAGCTGCTGGCCCTGGACATGGGCTTCAGCCGCCTGGCTAGGCACCCCCATTACCGGCTGGGACTGAGTCACAAGTTCTAGCCACAGCCGCGTCTGATTATTAGATTTAGCCTTCGGCAGCCTGTGACGGTTAAGTTTTCTGCCGCACACCGGCGGCCGAGTGGCCGTGGGTAACCTGTCCACTCAAGTATATTAGCCTAGCAATGCGGATCACAAATCAAATCGGCCTGTTGGTGGCGTTGGCCTGTTGGCCGGCGCAGTTCCAGGGTCAGGTGATCGTCAAGCCGGACTCTGCGGACATAACGGGGGAAAGCGCCGTCTATTTGCCCGGGCCGGAATTGAGCCCCAGCCTGGAGCAGCTGTATTTCGAGCATCTGCTCCCCGGTGAGTCGCGCACACTATTCATGGACCTGGCCAATCTTGGTGAAGGGACCATCAACCTGGGCGCGGTCCTGGCCCCCCCCGCGATTCAGGTGGGACTATCCCCCCAGAAACTGCTACCCGGCCAGTTCGTGCGCTTCCCGGTGAGCTTCACCCAGGCCGACCTCGATACCCACCGGTTGCAACTGGCCCTGCCCTGGCGGGCGCCCCGGTTCGGTGTGGTGGATACGCTGGTGGTGTCGGTGATCTGTATCCCGCAGTCTCCAGTGCTGGTGGTCCCGCCGGAGGTGGAATGGTCACGGGTTTTTACCGGTTTCAGGTACACTCAACGCGTTTCGCTGAAAAATCGGGGGCGGCAAGCCATATTTTTCCCAGGCCGGGCTGAGCTGCCACCCGATGTGGAGCTCACATCGCCGCCCCCCGTCCTGGCGCCGGGGAAATCCACCTCCCTGACCATCTCCTGGATGCCGCGTACACCGGACACCCTGGCGGCGCCGATCACCCTCCCGTTCCGGGTTGCTGATATTGAAGGCCGTGAAAAAATTTACATGCAGGGTCTGGCCCTGCCACCGGTAGTTCCCCACCCTGACACCCTGCGCCTGGGCCGCATCTACGCCGGTAGCGAATACTCCACCCGGGCGCTGCTGCACAACCGCTCCCGGCAGGAGGTGACGTTGCAGTTACGCCCGCCCATTGAGCCGGCCGACTGGTCACCCATATGGGCCGACTCACTTGGCATCCTCTCCCTACCCGATCAGGTGAAACTCGGACCTGAGCAACAGGTAGAGCTAGCGTTGCGTCTGCTGGCCCGCCGGCCGGGAGCGCTGGTCCGAGATGTGCGGTACAGCCGGGCAGTTGCCGGGCGCCCTCGGGTCGCCGACCAGTTTATCCCGGGTATTACTATCACCGTCACCGCTGAAGTGGAATTGCCCCTGATCACTGCCGGGGATACCCTCTGGTTCCAGGATCAGCCGGTGATGGAAACCACGATGTTGCCGGTGCAGGTGATCAACCGGGGCCTGGTCCCTCTGGAGTTGCAGCCGTACGTAACCAGCGGGAAGGCCACCTTTTCCGTGCCGCCCCTTCAGTTGGTGTGCCGTCCCGGGGGGCGCCTGGCTATTCCCCTGTATTTTCGGCCGATGGATATGGTCGACTATCGGGACACCCTGGTGATCAGCTACGCTCCGGCAGGCCAGCCTCAACAGGCGAGGGTAGTTCTGGCCGGCCGGGGCCTGGACCGCCCCCTGCTACGGGTGGGCCGGTTGCCCGACATCATCCGGGAGGAAGATTTCCCCGGACCGATAACGGTGGCCAGCCTGGATGAGATTTTCCACGATCCCAACCACCAGGTATCCTACAGTTACTCTCACAAATTCGGCCCCGCCGTAGTGTTGGCGGTAACCGAGGATGAACGTCTGACGGTGGCTACCACCTCCAATTACCACGGCGCGGGTGACGTGCTGGTCGAGGCGGTGAATGAAATCGGCCAGACGGTTGCCGACACCTTCCACCTGCGGATCACAGCTGTGAACGATCTGCCCCGGCTGGTGACGCCTTTAGCCGATCTGGTCATCCGCGAAGACCAGACGCCGTTGATTTTAGGCCGGTTGGAGCATCTTTTCTATGACCCGGATGAAGCATGGGAGACGGTGACCACCTACTACCATATATATAATACCGCCGGGGACAATTTTGTCCGCCTGGAGGATCGCCGGGGGGAGCTGCTGTTATCAGTAAAACCCGATTGGTTCGGCAGTCGCTCTTTCGTGGTGACCGCCCAGGACGCCGTTGACACCAGCGCCGCGGTTTTTGACCTGTTCCAGGTGACCGTGGTGGCGGTTAACGACTCACCACGAGTGGCCACCCTGCCCGGCTTGGAACTGGTGGAGGACCAGCAGCGCTTTATCAGCTGGCGTGCGTTTATTACCGATGTGGACGACCCGCCGGAGAACCTCACTCTCCAGTTTGCCGCTGTGGGGGGCGGGACGCTGCCTCTCACCTTCCGGCAGGCCGGGCTGGGCGCACTGATAACTCCCGCCCGGAACTGGTCCGGAGAGCTGTTCATCCGGTTGACGGTCACCGACCTTTCAGGTGCCACCGGGAGCGGTGAATTCAACCTGGTGGTGGAGCCGGTGGACGATCCGCCCGGGACCTTCACTCTTAACGGACCGCTGATCACCGAATGGGAACGCCGGCTGGTATTCGCGGGCGAAGACACCCTGTTGACATTCGACTGGCAACCAAGTGCCAACCATGATCCGGGCGACCGGATTACCTATGCCTGGCAACTTCTGGATGCAACCCGGCAACAGGTGCTCAGGGAGCGGCCCACCGGTTTTACCAACCGGCTGAGTATTGATTTCGATTCCACCGGGGTTTACTTCTGGACGGTGCTGGCCCGAGATGCCCAGGGTCAAGCCACCTCCGGCGATACACTGCCGCTGATGCTGGAATCACTGCGATCACCGGTGGAGTTCGTGCCGCATCAGCTGGTTCTGGACATCGGGCCCAGTTATCCCAATCCCTTCAGCGAGCGCACCAGGATTCAGTATATCGTCCCCCGCTATTCCGAGGTGGTGATCACCATTTTCGATGCCATGGGCCGCAAGGTGCGCACCCTGGTCTCAGAGCATCAGTATGCCGGGCAGTACACAGTCGGTTGGGACGGCCGGGACAGCCAGGGCAGTCCGGTAGCCTCCGGGCCGTACGTGGCGGAGCTGCGGGCCGCCAATCAGAGCGCCCATCTGAAGCTGGTGTTGGTCCATTGAAGCGATTTCTTGTGACCGATCTCACATAGAACGAAAACAATAGGCTTGGGCGGTGCGATTATCTATATTTCGGACAACCAATGTGCCTGACAGTCGGTCAATAAGGGCAAAATGCGAATATTAATCCTGTTTATCACTTTATCCTGGGCTGGCCTGGCAGCCCAGTCCATCAGCCAGGTGGACTACAACGTGCTGCCGGGTAACCTGATCGAGGTGATCTATACCCTGCAGGACAGCGAGGTCAACGGGATGTATAACATTGAGGTGTATGCCTCCCTGGACGGCGGATACTCCTTTCCGGTCCGGGTTGAGAGTGTCATCGGCGATGTGGGTCCGGTGAGGGGCCGGGGCCGCAAGTCCATATTGTGGAAAGTTTTGGACGATCTGCCGGCGCTGGTTTCCGATAACCTGGTGATCAAGGTAGTGGGCCGTCCCCGGGTAACGGTAGGCGGCTTCTTCACCTCTTTAGTGGCCGGCAACCGTTTCACCAAGCGACTCAGCAATGGAGTAACTTTTTACGGTGGCAACGGCGGCCTGGAAACACCATCCCACGAGGCCTTTACCCGGCTTCTCGATGATGGCATGCTGGTGGCGGGAGGCAATTATCGCGCCGGCCTGCGGATCACCAGCATTCCTTTCATCTACCGCATCGAAGGACGCTATGCCAGCTGGGACCTGCAACTGCCGGCAGGAGACGCCGGCGCTTTGACCTATTTGGCCTATGGCGACTCCCGGTACGAAGGGGAGGATCTGGTTCTGAATTATGCCGGCTTCGCATTCGGGCTGTCCTATACGCCGTTGCCGGTGTTCGGTATCTTTCTGCCTCAGATCGGTGGCGGGGCCAGCTATAATATGCTTACTCTGGGCAAATTCGGCAGCGCTCGCCTCTCAGCCACCCGGAATCCCTCGGTTTATGCCGAGGTGGCGGTGCAGGTGAACCTGCTGCGGTGGCTTAAGTTCAATATAGGCCTGCGCCAGGATTTCCTGAGTCCGAAAGTGAACTTCGGTGGCCTGTTCATGGAAGCCGGGCTGCACATCCCGGGACGATAGTGATGCTATACCGTAAATTAGTGCCGCTCACAATCCTGATACTGGCCCTGACCGGCTGCGAGGAAACCCGCACCGGTATTATAGATACGTTCATTTTTGATGAGGAGGGCGGCTGGCTGGAGCGTAATTTTTCCGAAGATCCGTACGAGCTGGTGGATGACCGGTGCTGCAACGATATTTATCCCCTGGACTTGCCCATCATAGACACTACCATCCAAGCTACCATCAAGCCTTTGGCTGATCTGGACTATTACAACCTCCAGGTGACCGGCTCCTTCGCCGGTCTGCTGTTCCTGACCCCGGAGAACAGCGGTCTGACAATGCGCCTTTTCCAGCGGAGCATGGAGGAATTTGACGTCGAACTGGATAATATTCCGCCGACGGCAGCCACCAACTATAAGGAAGTGCTCTGGACCACCGTCTACGGTCTCGGTTCCACCTTTACTTTGCTGGTGAAGAGTGACGGCGATGAAGGTATGGGAGGATATACCCTGGAATGGGAACGGGTCGGGGCCAATACGCTGCTAGACGTCAAGCGGCCCCGGACCGGCGACAGCTGGCCCCGCGCGGTAGTACAAAACATCAATTGGAATCAAACCGGGGACTATGACCTCTCCGCCGCGCTCCTGAAGGGATCCATTGTTGTTCAGGTACTGGCCCGGAATATCAGGCAGGTCGACTTCCTGCGCTGGATGCCGGACGAAGAGCTAGAGCCCGGCAACGATTACCGGATCATGATTTATCAGACCGATAACCCGCAGATACTGGATATCTCCGATGCATTCGAGATACGCTAGCCTGGTGCTCCTGATAGTGCTGCCCTGGCTGATGGCGGCCCAGCAATTCGAGGGCTACAGCCGGGCCAAGAAGGTCCGGATCGGCGTCCCGGCGGCCGCAGCGGAGACTGTCGAACAGACCGAGATCTTTCCCACCAGCGACGTCGACATTAACATTCCCGAAACCTCAATGGAACAACCCGACGCCATCGGGGTGATCATTGGTATCAGCAGCTACAGCCATCCCGACGTACCGCGGGTGGACTATGCCCGGCGGGATGCCCTGCTGATGAAGGATTACCTGGTCAAGTCGATGGGATTCAAGGAGGAGAACATCATTCTGGCGGTGGACCGGGAGGCCACCAAGGCCACCTTTAATCGCATCTTCGAGGGCCAACTGGCCAACTACATCAAGCCTGGCATATCGGACGTATTCGTCTACTACTCAGGGCACGGCGCACCCGACTTAGAGAACGCCAGTGCCTATTTCGTGGCCCACGACACCGACCCCAACTACGCCGCCCAGACCGGCTACAGCCTGGACCGGTTCTACCGGGAGCTGGACGTTCTGGAAGCCAAATCGGTCACGGTGGTCCTGGACGCCTGCTTCAGCGGGGGCAGCGACGCCGGGATGCTGATCCAGCAGGCTTCACCGATCTTCATCTCCGTCGAGAACCCCGCCGCCAACCTATCCAACGGGGTGGTGCTGACTTCCTCGTCGGGCGAGCAGATCAGCTCCTGGTATCGCGAGGTGGGGCACGGGCTGTTCACCTACTACTTCCTGAAAGGGATTCGGGGGGAGGCGGACCGCGATAACGATCAGCAGGTAACCTCCACCGAGCTATTCGGCTACCTGATGGAGAACGTACCCTATCTGGCCCGGCGCATGTTCAACCGCGAGCAGACGCCCCAGCTGCTGGGCGCCGAGCTGGACCGGGTGCTGGTGCAGTACTGATGCGCCACCGGCTGTACATTTCCTGGAGCATCCTGCTGCTGGCGGCATGTGCTCCCAAACCGGGCGGAGACGGTCCCGATCCTGCCTCAGCCCGGGCGGCGGCGGAAGCTGCCTTAGTGGAGCTGGAGGGTGGCGCTGAGGTGCCTTTGCCGGGTGTGTCTCCTACTCCCGAGGAGGAAGCTCTGCTGGAAGCCGAGAGTGGTGAGGGCCAGCCGGCCGCCGAGGCTGCCCGGGCCGCCGAAGCCGCCCTGGCCTACGAGGTGCAGCCCGGCTGGTTCCTGGTGGATACTACTCTAGTGTTCCCCGGCAGTGTGGCCCCCCGTCAGGCCCACCTGGAAACTTTGCAGGCGGCTCGCGCCGGCGGTCTGGAACGAGCCCTGCCCAAGGAGGTTTCCTTTACTTCCCTGCTCAGCGACGTCATGGACGAAACCGCCGGTTCGGCCTACGAAAAATCGACCTGGAGCACGTTCGCCCTGTCGTCGGTCACGGGCCACATTATTGACGAAAAGGTACTCTCCAGCAACCTGACGCAACTAGATGAGGGCGGGGCCTACCGCTACCGCATCGTCCTGGACGCCCGGGTGGTGCCGGTGAAAGGGGAGCGCGATCCGTCCCTACGGTTGGAACTCAAGGTGAACGAGCGGCTGCTCACTAGCGGCGATGAGCTGATCATCTCCGCCCGCCCCAGCCGGGATGGCTACCTGTACATTTTCGATTTCCTCAGCGATAACTCGGTGATGCTCATGTTCCCCAACACGCACCTGCCGGACAATGCCGTCACCGGGGGAACCTGGCTGGAGATACCCACCCCGGCGGAACGCAACCGGGGCATCCGCTACCGGGTGGCGGCCCCGCCCGGCATAGCTACGGCCAATGAGACCATCTACGCCGTGTTCACTATTACGCCCATCGCCGATCTGCGCGGGTTGATCGACGTGCCTGAAGGCTACGCCATCTTCGCGGCCGGGGACGATAGTTTTACCGACTTTCAGCGTTGGCTGGCGGAGATACCGCTGAGTCAGCGAATTGAACGAGCAGTACAACTGCACATCGTAAACGACAAGGAGTGATATCATGAAGAAAACCATTATCCTGGTGCTGTCGGGCGTCGTAATGGCGGCCCTGGCGGGTTGTGCCGGTCCCAAGGTCTCCGGAACCACCGAAGAGCGGGAGAGCCGCGACATGCCGGAGTGGGCTCTGCAGCCACCGGCGGAGGAGGGCATGCTCTACGGAGTGGGGCAGGCTAAAAAACAGAACCCCAGCCTGGCCAAAACCGTGGCCGCCCAACGTGCCCGGGAGGAGATTGCCGCCACCGTCAAGATCAAAGTGGAGAGATTGGTCAAGGACTTCATGCAGGAGAGCGGCGTGGGACAGCGAGCTCAGGCCCTGGAGTTCACCTCGGCAGTGAGCAAGGGAGTCACCGACGCCACCCTCACCGGCTCCCTGATCAAGGAGGCCTATCTGGCCAAGGATGGCACCTACTTCATCCTGGTGGAATACTCCCTGGACGAGGCCCGGCGTCAGGCCATCGAGAGCGCCCGCCAGGAAGAGGCCCTGTATAACGAGTTCAAGGCTGAGCAGGGCTTCGACGCCCTGGAGGCCGAGCTGGCCAAACTGAAGTAGCCCGATACCTCCTCACGGCCGGGCCGGTCCCGGCTAGATGATGCCTCCTGTCGGCTGTCTTACAAGAAAAACACCGTGAACGGCGTCTGAATGTTGTGATTACCTTTTATAATCCCAGCCATAAATGGCTGGGTAACGAGGGATTTTAAATCGCGTTATAGGGATTAGCCCAGCCGTTCACGGCTGGGTTGTCAAAGGACCAAACGAGGAAAAGGAGGACGTTCACGTCCTTCAAAAACAAGAGTGCCGCATTCCTATCATAAGATATGGCTGCATTTCATCTGGGCCATAAAGGAATGCCAGGGATTGATGAAAAAAGAATTCAGAACACGCCTATTCTCGCACATCAAAGCTTATGCCGAAGAAAACGATATCCACCTTGATACGATCAACGGCGTTGCCGACCATCTTCACTGCTTGATTGGACTTCAGCCGGCGCAATCCCCGGCAAAGGTGGTTAACCTGTTGAAGGGGGAATCATCTAATTGGATCAATAAAAATGATTTTTTTAATGTGAAATTCGCCTGGCAAGATGGCTATGGTGTTTTTTCTGTGGGAGCGTCGCAGGTTTCCAGAGTCCGCCGCTATATCCAGAAACAACCAGAACACCATGAAAAGGTGTCGTATCTTGAAGAAGTTCAGAAGTTCTTGAAGGCCTATAGGCTGGAGGAAAAACGCCGTTAACGGCGTCAATTCACGTAGTTTGTTTCGCGCTCACCCAGCCATAAATGGCTGGGCTAAGGGGGAACGTAAATCGCGTTATGGGTATTAGCCCAGCCGTTCGCGGCAGGGGATAGATCGTCTACTTCTTCTTCGCTTTTTGCCGCGTGCCGGTGCCCAACGCCTTCTTGCCCTGTGACTCTTGCCCCTTCAAAAACCGGTGCCGCTCGGCCGAGATCATTCCACCCGAGATCAGCAGCTTAAAGCCCTCCTCGATGGTCATGTTGGAGTCTATGGCATCGGCCTGGGGCACGAAGATGACGAAGCCGGAAGTGGGGTTGGGGGTGGTGGCGATGAATATATTGTAGTAAGCCTCGCCGTCCCCGGATTGGCTGGAGCCGGTGACGAATCCCAGGCTCCAGATGCCCCGCCGGGGATATTCCAGCCACACCACTTTCTGGAAGGCCTTGCGGCTGTCAGGCGAGAAGGTCTGGACGATCTGCTTGCTGGTGTTGTAGATAGTCGAAACCACCGGCACCTTCAGCAGGAAGTTCTCGAAATAGGCGTATAACCGGCGGCCCAGGAAGTTGGTCACAAGCAGCCCCAGCAGGAAGATGAACACCACCATCATCACCAGTCCCAGGCCGGGGATGGAAAAGCCGATGAAGCGCACGACCACCGGCGCCAGGAACTGGTCCATAAAGCGGAACAGGAACAGGAGCAGCTGGATGGTGATATAGGCTGGGATGGCGGTAAGGATCCCGGTAATAAAGATGCGTCGCAGCCTCAGGGAGTGGCTGGCCGGGGAACTTTGGGATTGCGGGTCAGAGGGCGTAGAGTTGCTCATACTTGGCCTGAAGATACTGGATAAACGGCTGGGCTGACAAGGGCCGACCCGTGAGGTCCTGAATTAACTCGCCGGCTGTCTTC
>SDBU01006396.1_pt1 | contig 13856 bp, 11 predicted proteins | sample 2277071 | NCBI WGS metagenome assembly SDBU01 (sample SAMN10397929, study PRJNA504765) | marine sediment metagenome | isolation source: marine sediment core GS08_GC12, 126 cmbsf | place: Arctic Ocean: Gakkel Ridge, Loki's castle | collected 2008
CCCAAATAGCTAATGAGTCAAGAGGTGCACAAAAAAACCACCTCCATATCAACCACGTGGCTAACCTAAAAACCCAGCGATCTTAAAGATTCTTAAAAAGAACGAATCAAAATAAGTGTTTGTGGGTCTTAACTAATACGCAGCAGTAGTAGTAAGAAACAACTCCTCCTTAGATTTGGGGCACCGCATGTCGGTGCCTCAAACATTTTTAGCAGCGTTTGCAGGTAGGCACGGCAATCAAAGTTGATCGATCCTGTAGCGCAGAAAGAGAAAGCTGTCCTCGGTACAGACACTTACAAGCTCAAGCTCTTTGGTCCCATCGAAAGGGTCACCGTGAATGATCGTCATGGGGTCGTGCCCCCCGATCAGCTTTGGCGATACCGTGAGAAAAAGTTCGTCGACAAGACCCTCTGCCAGAATCGCAGCGTTTATTGATGGTCCCCCTTCGGCAAGTAGGACCTCCACATCAAAGTCCGACCTGAGCCTTTCAAAGACGCCTTTCAGATGCAGCTCGCCCCTGCCGGTACGAACAATCTCAACCGTGCCGGGCAGGCCTTCGACTTCAGTTTCGGAGTTGGTAAACACAACGATCCTGCTATCGGGGTCCTGGAACAAAGGCACACTCAACGGCAGCTCCATGCTTCTGCTCACGATTGCCATGACTGGCTCGGGCCGTAAGCCCAAGCGACACCTGATCTCAATTTGCTCGGGGTTTCGAACCGGCCGTTTGTAGTTTTCAATACCAATGGTCCCGGTCCCGGCAAACACGGCGTCAGCCTGCGTTCGCAGTTGCACCAAAAGGCTCCTGTCGATCTCGCTTCCCAGCGGCCTCGACTTTCCCTCTACCACGGCCCTGCCATCGGCAGATGCGACCATGTTCATCAAGACGTAAGGCCGGCCCTCAGGAATCCGGTCCCGTACGGACAGGTCTGTGTATACAGACTCAATAGGAACGGTGCGATTGTCTGGGAAGAGCTGCTGCATCTGGCTCGCTTACTGAGAAGTGGTTCGCCGGGACCCAGCTTAATTCAAAAATCCCATTTTAAGTTCGTAACCTTTCCACAGTTGCCTTGTTTACTATGTAGGAAGACCGAAGGAGGTAACGCGTTTTGAAGAAGTTTATGTTTTTTGCCGCGTTGCTTCTGGCGATGCCAGTTTCTCAGGCGCATGCGGTTCAAACTTTCGATGTTGGCGTAAAGAACGTAAAGAAAGACGGGCGCTTTACGTTGATGATCACTTCACGCTCATTCGACCCCAGCGGCGGTCCCGGGCCGGTTATCAACACCGTCAAGATGTGGTTTCCACGTGTGGCGACGATCAGCACAAAAGGCTTTCCAAAATGTAACTTGAAAAAACTGAAGGAGGCCAGGGACGAAAAGGCCTGCAAGGATGCAATCTACGGCACGGGTACGGCCGTCGTTGATGTGAGACCCTGGTTCCCTGACCCGATCACGGCAAAGCTCACGATGTTTGTTGGCAAGTTGAAGAAGAAAAACGGCGTGATGTCGCTGATCATAATGGCGCGACCAACCTCCGGCGGTGCACTCGTGGAGAGCTCGATACAGTTCTTCGAGGCACCTATCGTCAGGGACAACTCGCTCGGCCCGGACTACGGCTACAGAATGGATCTCAATGCCAGCATCGAGACTCCTCCGGAGTTTCAGGGTCTGACGATAAGCATTGCCGAGTTGAAGACAAAGAACCCGCCGAAGACGCGAATAAAGAAGACCTGCAAGAAGAAGCGGCGTGGCAAGTGCGTGAAATACAAGAAGAAGAAAATCCTTCTAACAAAGTTGAAGAAGTGCCCGGCAAGCAAAGAGATCAAGTTCAGAGCTGACTACGCATTTGCCGATGGAGCCGAGGAGACCATCGTCAGCACCGTTCCCTGCCGCTTCCGGATCGGCAAATAAGGCACCGCGGGCTTGCCGGGGACCGAGAAATCCCCGAGTCAATTTGCTGATACCATTTGCTACCGGTATCGAGGCAACGTGGCATTTTTTCCGGGTGCAGAAGTCTTTACATATAGACACGATTAGCATCGACGGGAATGCTTTGGGGGGGGGGAACAATGAAGAAAGTTCTTTTAGGCATAATTGCAGTCTTCATAGCTGCGCCGGTAACAGTTGCATCAGCAGATCCGGTGATAACCCTTAACGTACAGGCCAAGAATGTGAAAAGCAACGGGCTCTTCAATATGGTCATCTTGATGAGAACCTTCGACACGACCGGCGCGAAGGGACCCGAGATGAAGAATATGAAGTTGTTCTTCCCGAGGGCAGGGCAAGTGAGGCCGAGGGGCTTTCCAACGTGCAACGTGAAGAAATTGAAGGAAGCCAGAGACGCAAAGGTATGCAAGAACGCGATAATCGGGGTCGGGTCCGCCAAGGCAGATGTCAGGCCCTTCTTTACCGACTTGATCGAGGCGAAGATGACACTCTTTCTCGGCAAGCCTAGAAGGGTTCCGAATGCGTCTACAGACAGCTCAAAACCGTTAATGAACTTGGTAATGCTTGCGGAACCGATCTCCAGCGATCCTATTATCAACAGTGCCAAACTGATAATGGAGGCACCGATGTACAAAGACAGATCGGACCCGCGCTTCGGTTACAGGTTGGACCTCGATATGAACATCGACACCGGCATCCCGGGACTGACAATCAGTGTCGCAGAGGTCAAGACGACGACAAAGCAGAAGTTTCGCACGGTCCGTAAATGTAAAAAGAAGCGGCGTGGCAAGTGCATAAAGAAATCAAAGAAGAAGGTTCCCCTGTTCAAGCTGCGCAAGTGCCCGAAGTCGAAGAAGATGTTCTTCAAGGGTGAGTTCACGTTGCTGGACGACAGCCTGCTAACTCGCGAGGTAGAGCTTCCCTGCCGTTTTAGGTTCCGCAACAAGTAGCCACGGCAGCTAGCCAGGTTTTTCACTATCTGTTAGCGTTAGTGGAAATCAGTTTCGATGGGGAGGAAACGATGAAGAAACTGCTCGTAATAATGACCACGCTCTTTGTGGCTGTGCCGGTGGCAGGAGCTTCGGCTGAACCCGTGATAAGCCTCGATTTAGGGCTCGGGGATGTAAAAAGCAACGGGTTCTTCAGGACGAGCGTCTCAATGAGGTCCTACGACACGAGCGGCAGTAAGGGACCCGTGATAAAGACGATGAAGGTGTTCATCCCGTCTATCGTGAAATTCAGACCGAAGGGCTTCCCGACGTGCAGCGTGAAGAAATTGCGTAGGGAGAGAGACGCAAAGGTATGCAAGAAGGCGCAGTGGGGGAACGGATTCGCGAAGGCCGATGTCAGGCCCCTCTTTCCCGATTTGATCGGTGCTAATACGACTTACTTCCTGGGCAAACCCTCAAAGTCCCTGAAGGACTCCAGCGGCTCCAAGCCCATAATGAATCTAATAGTGTTCGCGGAGCCGATCTCAAACGATCCCCTGATAAACAATGTCAAGTTGGTACTTGAGGAAAGCTTCTTCAAAGACAACTCGGACCCACGATTCGGCTCCAGGTTGGATATCAACATGAACGTGGACGTCGGCATCCCGGGACTGACGATAAGCATCGCCGAGATCACCTCAACGATAAAGCAGCTGTTCCGCCGCAACTGTTTGAAGAAGCGGCGCGGCAAGTGCGTCAGGAGATCGAAGAAGAAGATCGGCCTGTTCAAGCTGGGTAAGTGCCCGAAATCAAAGAAGGTCTTCTTCAAGGGCGAGTTCACCTTGATGGACGACACTGTGTTAACGCGCGAAGGTGAGATTCCCTGCCGCTTTAAGATCCGTAGCAAGTAGTCACGGGAGCTGCCGAAGATTTTCAGAATCCACTAGAATTAGAGCTAATCAACACGTTTGGGGAGGGAACCGTGAAGAGACTTCTTTTACTCACTATCGCACTCTTTGTACTCGTACCGGTGGCCGGAGCTTCGGCCGAGCCCGTGATAAGCATCGATTTAAGGCTCAAGGACCTAAGAACTGACGGGTTCTTCAGGACTGACCTCACAATGAGGTCCTACGACACGAGCGGCGGCAAGGGGCCCGTGATGAAGGCATTCAAACTGTTTTTCCCGTCTGTCGTGAAATTCAGACCGAAGGGCTTTCCAGTCTGTGATGTGAAGAAATTGGAGAGGGAGAGAGACGTAAAGGTATGCAAGAAGGCGAAGTGGGGGAGCGGGACTGCGAAGGCCGATGTCAGACCCATCTTTCCAGATTTAATTAGCGCGAAGACAACGCTCTTCTTGGGCAAGCGAACAAAAGCTCGGAATGCATTAATGAACATAGTCATATATGCTGAGCCGATCTCAAACGATCCCATTATAAGCAGCGCCAAGTTGATAGTCGAGGCCACCGTGTTCAAAGACAACTCGGACCCACGGTTCGGCTCCAGGATGGATATCGATATGAACATGGACACCGGCATCCCGGGGCTGACGATAAGCATCGCCGAGATCAAGAGTACGGTAAAGCAGCTGTTTCGCCGCAACTGTTTGAAGAAGCGGCGCGGCAAGTGCGTCAGGAGATCGAAGAAGAAAATCGGCCTGTTCAAAGTGGGTAAGTGCCCGAAATCAAAGAAGGTCTTCTTCAAGGGCGAGTTCACATTGCTGGATGACACGGTGTTGACTCACGAAGGTGAGATTCCCTGCCGCTTCAAGTTCAAGACCTAAAGTGGCTGTGTCAGTAGATGTGGACGAGGGGCGACTGCTAAGTAGCGTACTCAGTGTGTAGAGAACTTGGGAAGGATGCGATCCAGCCACCTCGGCACGGCCCAGGTGCGCTCGCCGAACAGCTTGATCATCGCCGGTAGAAGTATCAACCGCACTACGGTGGCATCCAGAATCACAGCCACCGTGAGCCCGACGCCGATCTGGCGCGTAGCTCCAACCGGAGACAGGGCGAAGGCTATGAAGACTCCGGCCATTATCGCCGCCGCACCGGTGATGATCACCGCCGTCTTTTCGAGGCTGTAGACGATCGCATCGTTCGTCGAGCCAGTTACAGCTCTTCCTTCAATCAAACGACTTATCAGGAACACTTCGTAATCGATCGAGAGACCGAACGTGACCGCGAAAACGATACTCAGCGAGATCGCGTCAAGGTGACCCGGGCCTCCAAACAGCGGTGAATCTCCCTGGAAGACCAGTACCATTACGCCGATCGCAGCACCGATGGTCACCAGGTTGAGTATCACCGCACTGAAGGCCAGAACTGGCGACCGGAACACCACCAGTAGAACCAGGAAGGTCACCAGCACCAAGATGAGCACCAGGTACGGAAAGCGTGCGCTGGTTGCGCGGTCATAGTCGTCCAACAACACCGCGGGGCCGCCGAGCTGAGTTTCGGCATCTATCCTCTTGCCGAACTTTTCAGTATCGTTCTCCAGCCTTTTGCGCAGCTTGGCGGTCGCCTCTGTAAACGCACCGGTGCGAGGCACCACCATGACTCTAGCTGTGTCACCCCCCCGAGGAGTGTTTATCACAAATGAAAGGTTTGTCCGGGTCTGAGGTCGCATACCCTCGACAGCCGACAGCACGAAGTAGCCGGATATAGCAGTCTGATTGAGGTCGATACCGGACCGGCGCAACTGCTTGGCCTGCTTGCTGGAAGCGCTTCGCACCTCAACGATACCGTCGAGCATTGTCGACAGCCCCTGGCCGAGCTGGTCAACACCGGGAACTGCCTCGTGCAGGCCGGCGGCGAGCGCCTTGGCGCCGCCTTTTCCATCGCTACCACCCAATAACGCCTGAATCCCGCTGTCAAGTGCCTGTGAGCCGGTAGCAAGCTGACCAATACCGGTCGCCAGTTGATCGGTTCCTGAAGATATCTTCGATGTGCCTTTCTGCAGTTCTTTGGTACCGTCGGCAAGCTCATCGAGCCCATCGGAAAGCTTGCCCATTCCCTTCACCACCTCGGTGGACGCGGTGGAGGAGGTATCGAGATCGCTGATCAGGGTGGTCAGATTGGTCTTCAGCGGCGTCAGCTGGGCCGCCGCCTCCTGCACCTCCGCCTTGGCCTTCTGCACGGTGGGATCGGCTGCGACTGCCGGCGGCACGTCTGCCAGCGCGCGCAGGGCCGCCTGAACCGCTGTCTGAGCGTTGTCGAGCGGGTCGACCAGCTTCTTGTCTGCGTTCTTGGTCTGATCCTTGAGCGTGTTGTCGATCTCTTTGATCGGCTCCTCGAGCCCCCGTGCTCCTTCGGCTGATTTGGAGATGGCGCCGGACGCTACTTTTACGCCCTTGTCGGCTGCCTTGGTCGCGTCAGCAAGAGTCCTGGTCTGCGGCGCTGCGGTGCCCAACCCACTGGCCAGTTCACCGGTTCCCGTCGCAGCCGTGCCCAACCCACCGGCCAGCGCACCGGCGCCGGTAGCACCGGCATCGATGCCCTCTCGCAAGGCTCCAGTCCCCTTCACCAAACGTTTGAGGCCCTTCGCCAGAGCGGCGCTCTGTGCGTCGCCTGAGTCAAGTTGAGCCACAACATCACGCAGCAGCCGACTTCTACGCCTGAGTGGCGCCGGGCCCATCACCGCCTCAACATCGGGCTCGCGTGCCAGCCGTTTCTGGAAGTTGTCCAGCTGCTTCAGATGCTTGGCGGAGGTTATCGGGCCCTTGGTCTTTACCGTAATTTCGAACATGGCGCTCCAGCCCGATCCCACGTCTTTCTCGAAGGCCACGAACTGCTTGCGGGCCTCGTTGTCGGGCGGCAGGTTCTTGACGCTCGGCGGGCCGGTGTTCATCGCAATAACCGGAGCTGCCAGAACGGCAAGTGGCAAGAGCGTGAAGAACACCGCGACGACCGGCTTTGACAGCGCGCGCATCGCAAGCCTGATCCAGGGATTGTTTCCTCCCGATGGCGCGAACTGCCAGCGGTTTACGTTTTCACCGATCAAGACGAGGCCGGCCGGAATCGCCGTCATCGCGACCAGCACTGCCGTAACGGTCGCGATGATCACACCCAAAGACCCGGAGACGAGCAGCGCACCGGGAGAGATGGCCAACGCTCCCAGCATGCCGACTGCCAGCGCCGTTCCGGCAAAGAGCACGGTCCTGCCTGCTCGTGCGATCGCCTCTTCCACAGCGGCGGCCACGCCCAGCCCGCGCGCCAGCTCCTCCCGAAAACGGGAGACGATCAGCAGCGAATAGTCGACTCCAAGTGCCAGGCCGATCATGGTCAGTATGCTGAGCGACAGCGCATCCATTTCGACCACATTGTTCAAACCGCCGAAGACCACGGCGCCCACGCGTATGACCAGAAAACCACTTAACGCCGGCACAAGCGCGGCGATCGGGCTACGGAACACCAGCAGCAGCAGCACGAAGAGAATTGGCAAGGCGATTCGCTCGCCCTTGCGGATTGAATCTGCTGAAGCCTCGTTCAAAGCTCTCATCACCGGCGCCATGCCGGTTAGCTCGGACTTCAAGGGCGGCTTGACCGTCCTTGCGATCTCTCGTTGTATCGCAGGAGTGGTTTCGTCCGAGATCTGCTTGAAGGGTTTGCTGACCCGAACCGCCAAGAGCGCCTGGTCTGATGAAGAAGTACGAAGTGTCCGCTCACCGGTCACATCCCAAGGGCTCAGCACCTGGACAGCGTCGATCCGCTGCAACCTTCGGACCAGCCTCGGCCCCTCGCGATCCAGCACGTCTTTCGGCCCCTTGAGCAGTATTGCCATACCAGTCTGGCCGCCGAATTCGCTTTCGACTACAGAAGCGGTCAGCGCTGCCGGGGTCCCTGGAATCTGCAGGTCGGTTTCGTGAAGGCTTTCACGAGCGGTGTCAGCAAGCAGCAGCGCAGCAATCAGCAGCGCCAGCCACACGGCCAGAACGCTTCGTGGCCTACCGATTGCAAATCGGGCTATATGTCGCATCCGTAAGACATTCTTGAACCCGGTGCTTGCTCCTCTTTCCCCCCCTATAAGTTAAAGATGCGAACAAGGTCTAAAATTATTTTACATACAGACCTCAAACTCCGCCGCGGCATGGCGGAGTGTGGTGTGATGATACGAAGTCGGAGTCCGCGGTACGTATGTGACTCGCACTGCGTGATAGTCGACCGACAGGGTAAACTTGCAGTAGATGGAGAGCTTTAAACACCAGGGTAGGCGCCTCGTCTACGAGACACGCGGCAAGGGCAAGCGCCCGATCATCCTGCTGCCCGGGATGCTCATGGGTCACAAGATGCACTGCCCATTCGCCGAGGCGCTCGCCGAAAAGGGCAACCGGGTGATCATGTTCGATCCCCTGGGACACGGTAGCTCGGACAGGCCCGAAAACATGTGGAACTACTCAATGCCAATATTTGCCGAGCAGGTCGTCGCCCTTATGGACCACCTGGAGATAAAGGAGGCGGTGATCGGTGGGCCATCGATGGGCGCCAATACAACTCTGGAAACGGCCGTGCTGGCACCAGATCGTGTGAGGGGAATGTTGATCGAGATGCCGGTACTGGACAACGCCATCCCGGCCGTGGCGGTTGTCTTCACCCCGGTCCTGTACGCACTTACTTTCGGCAAACCGTTCGCGAAAGTAATCGCCGCAGCCGCAAGCCGGGTGCCACGTGGCCTCAACTACTTCGTCGACCTGGCACTGGATACGGTCTCGCAGGACCCGGGGCCCTCGGGAGCGGTCTTACAGGGAATATTCTTTGGACGGGCAGCTCCACCCAGACATATGCGCAAGCAGATCGAGATACCGGCACTCGTTCTCGGTCATTCCAGAGATATAATTCACCCGTTCTCCGACGCCCAGATGCTGGCCCGAGAGCTTCCGAACGGAAAGCTGGTCGAGGCAGATTCGATCTTCGAGTTGCGCAGCACTCCCGATCGCCTGACTAAAAAGATTGACAAGTTCCTGGATCAGTGCTGGAAGCCCAAGGCGGCACGTAAGAGCCGCGCACGGGCTGCCAATCGATAGCCGAAAACTGATTTCACCGACACCATTTCTTTAATTTATTTTTACGGTATCCAGGTAGTCTGAAAGGCAGAAACTGATGGCAAGCAGAAAAGAAGAGAAGGAAAGGCGAAGGCAGGAGCGGCTCGAGCGTGAGCAGCAGCAATCAGAGTCGTCGCACCGCCGCAAGTTTGTTGCAGGCGCGGTAGCCGCCGTGGTGGCTGCAGCCGCTGTGGTCGTGGTCGTTGTCGTTGTCACAGGTGGCAGCGGCGGCGAAAAGTCCACATCCGATTCAGGCGGTGACGGTATATTGGACATCGAGGCAGTGGAGCCACCGTCGCAACAACTCGCGAGTCTCGACGAGGCGGCCAGAGAAGCCGGCTGCACACTCAAGTCAGCAGACATCGAGGGAGACAGCCACATAGACCCCTCAGCAAAGATGCCGAAGTACAAGACCAACCCGCCAACCTCCGGAGACCACGACCCGGAGCCGCTTGAGGCCGGTGCCTACGGCAAGCTGAAAAAGAGATCGATCAGAAACTCGATCCACTCCTTGGAGCACGGCCGAGTCATCTATCAGCACCAGGGGATAAGTGACAAGCAACTTCAGCAACTAAAAGGCCTGTTTGACGAAAAGGACTACCACGTTATTCTCATGGAGAACCTGACCAACATGCCTGACCAAGTCGCAGGGGTCGCATGGGGTGAGCTGCTCCAGTGCAAGGAGATGAACAATGCCACTTTTGACGCACTGCGGGCTTTCCGCGACGAGTTTGTCGATAAAGGGCCTGAGTACGTACCGTAGAAGCGGTACACAGTACTAGCCGGTCGCAGCAACCGTGTTGCGTACCGTGTGTTGTATCAGCCAGATGGCATTAAATCGAAAACACTTGTTTCTGCTGTCGATGCTGCTGCTTCTGCCTGCAGCGTGGACAGTTGCGCCGGCACTGTCCAGCGGATACATGCCCAAAGTCGCGGAGTTTTCCCTGAAGGACAAGAGCACCAAGACACAGACCGCGTCTGCTGACGGTTTCAAGTCAAAGGTGCTCAAGACCGGAAAGCACTTCAACCTCGTGGGCCTGAGTTGGGCGGGGGCGAAAGAGCCGCGAATCTTCCTGCGATCGCGCCTGAGGGGCAGGAGCTGGTCCGGCTGGTACGCGGTGCCAACCGCCTCAGATCACAGGCCCGACGGACATGGCAGCTTGAAGTCGAACGGTAAATACGTGTCCGACCCCGTTTGGGTAGGTGAGGCAGACCGAATCCAGTACAGAACTGTGGACCGGTCACGTGTCGGCTCGGTGCGGCTGCACTTCGTAAACTCCAAGGGAACCGCGACAAGGTGGCAGCGAGCCCGGACCGGCCTTCGCAACGTTGCCCTTAGCGCCGTCTCCTCGATGTCAAGAGTATTTGGCGCCACCGGGGCTGGAGCCGACAGCGGCAAGCCTGTCATCGTTCCTCGCGCCGATTGGGGTGCCTCGCAGTGCCAGCCAAGAAGGGGCGCCTCCTACGGATCAGTTCAGGTCGCCGTAGTACACCACACCGTGAACAGCAACAACTATGGACCGGACGATTCGGGCTCGGTCGTCCTGGGTATCTGCCGCTACCACAAAAACACTAGGGGTTGGAACGACATCGGCTACAACTTCTTGGTGGACAAGTACGGCAAGGTATTCGAGGGACGCGCCGGTGGTGTCGACAGTGCCGTCGTCGGCGCTCACGCGGCGGGATACAACTCGAACAGTTTTGGCGTCGGGAACATCGGCGACTTCACATCAATGCAGCACTCATCCGAGGGCGTCAATGCTCTCGCAAGGCTGGTTGCCTGGAAGCTGGCAATCAGCGGAGTCCCCGCCATAGGCACATCATTTGTGAACTCGAAGAACTTGAACAACATATCCGGGCACAGAGACGTGAACAGCACTTCCTGTCCCGGAGACAGCCTGTACGGACAGCTTCCCGACCTGCGAACACGAGCCGATGCCGCTCAGAGAGGGATCAACCTCACTCCCTACTCACTGTCGGTTCAAGCATACCCTCAACCGCTCGAATACGGTAGTCGCACAACCTTGAATGGAAGGCTCATAGACACCGCATCCGGTTCTCCTCTTGTGTACGAGAAGATCAGGCTCGATGTCTCATCCAGCAGAAAGTGGCGGCGTTTCAGAACGGTGACGACTGACGATAACGGCAACTGGTCGACCACCGTGGGCCCATCGGCGAAGCGCTCCTACAGAGCCGTCTACATTGCCACCGACGGTAGCGGCACGACCAGCTCGGACAGGCTGACCTTGAAGGTTGTGCCCAAGTTGACCGTGCGAGTCGCCGGTGGCCAGACGAACGGCTCGATCACGAACTTCCGAAGGGGGCGCGTTGCCAGGGTTTCAGCCTCGATACAACCTGAGCGGCGCAAAGTGATTCTCGTCGTCTACCGCAGCAGCCGAAACAAGTACGGCAGGGTGTTGAGGAAAAGGCTCAGCGTCCGCGGGAACGGATCGCTCAAGAGCTACTTCCGACTCCCAAGGACCGGAAGGTACAAGGTACGTGTCTACTACAAAGGCGACCGTCGGGTGTCACGGAGCCACATCGAGCTTGACGGTATTCGCGTCCGCTGAGTTCTTAGCGCGGTTCCGGCGGGCCGTCATGCACGAAGTCTCGTGCCGTCGGTTGCAGTTTCCCATCCCGCTCTTCCAGCTCGATGTGCCAGAAGTACCTGCTGAACCATCTTCCTGGCTCAAATTCCCCCACATGTGGCTTTATATCCTCGCCGTGAGCCATGCGTAGAATCAGCTCCGGGTAGTTGCCTCCGGCATACATCGGCGCGGGAAAGGCCCCGCCAAACCTGCAGTTGACGTCGGTGATGCCTATTCCGACTTCGGGATCCTTGAAGCACTGCACGGTTGCCGGGCCACGACAGGGCAGGGTCTCGCCAACGGTACGTCCGAGCTCGATCAGCTCGTCGTCCCTGATCGACTCACCCTTGATCGACTCTCCGCCACGTGATTCGATCATGGTACGGGGAATCGCATTTAGACAGCGTCCCTCTCCGTCACAGAGAATGTCAACCGAAAACTCCTCGCCACCCATGAACCTCTGCACCATTACCGGCTCATCAACGTAATCGACGAAGAACTCCATCTGCTTCTTATCGTTGGCCCTGTAGATGTTGCGGCCACCGGAGCCGTGGCGGGGTTTTATTGCCACCGGATAATCAGCATCATCAGGCATCTCTTGCGGAAGGTATGTGGGAGGGGATGGCAGGCCCAGTTTTGTGAAAAGAAGATGCGCCTCGTACTTATCGAACGTCGCCCTGGCAACCTCCGGATCGGGGACGAACACAGAGGCACCCGATGCTGCAAACTGGTCCTCTGCACGTCCTAACAGCTCGATGTCGAGATCGGTCAGCGGTACTACCGCCTTTATCTCATGCTCCTTGCAAATCTCAAGCAGAGCCGGAAGGTACGCCTTGTCCTCGACGCCCGGCACCAGCAGCCGTTCGTCAGCGGCGTACTGCGCCGGCGCAAGATCGTTACCGTCTACCGCGACAACCTTTCCCTTGAACCCCGTTGTCTCCTGCGCCTGAACGAACGACGCAACTATGTCGTACCGCTTGCCAACGCATGTGAGCAAAGCTCCCATCAGTCTAATCCTTCCAGCCGCCGCTTTCTCCCTTATAGAGGCCGCGACCGGTCACCAGCATTTTCACTGTTTTAAGCAAAATCTTCATATCCAGCCATATCGACCAGTTCTCTACATACCAGATATCCAACTCGATACGATCACTCCAGGGCAGTGCGGCGCGACCTTTTACCTGCGCCCAGCCGGTGATCCCCGGCGTCACCGCCAACCTGATCCTCTGCCTGTCCGTGTACTTATCGACCTGTTTCTGCAGAGTGGGCCTCGGCCCGACCAGGCTCATCTCTCCCAGCAGCACGTTTATCAGGTTCGGAAACTCATCCAACGAAAAGCGCCGCAGCATGGCGCCCACCCGAGTAATCCGCGGGTCGCCTTCGTTCACCGCAAGCCCTGCACCGATCTTCTCGGCACCGACGACCATTGTGCGCAACTTGAAAATCCTGAACTTCCCAGCGCTCTTGCCAGCTCTTTCCTGACTGTACAGCGCCGGGCCCCGTGTCTCTATCTTTACAGCGAGTACCGAGACAGCCAGTATCGGCGAAGACAGTATTAGCAGCGCAAATGCGCCGATAAGATCGAACACCCTCTTTACAACGGCTAAAGCCCCCACGGGGCCTTTTACCGTTTCGGGTCCCATCACCGTGTCCCTTCCGCTTTCTCCCAGTATGCCGGTGTGCCCGATGTGATCCAGTCCTTTAAACCCAGCAGAATTGCCACTGTCACCAACATGTAGTAGTAGGGAACCGACAGAACCTTGATTCGCCCACCACTCAGTGGGTACATGGCCGCCAGCAAGAAGAAGGCAAGCTGGGCTGCCAGCACAACTGTAAAGACGGCTGCTGCGCCAAGGGCCACCAGCGCCACCGATGTGGCGAGCATCACAAGATGCAGAAACGGGCTGACATATCTAAGCAACCTGTGGGCAAAGATCTGAAAGGCATAGATGGGCGAATAGCCGCTGGGGTTCAGCATGCCACCGGATACCAGTATCGGCCACATATGACTCATCATGCGACGCTTCCTGCGAAACTCTCCCTCGATTGAGGGCACCATCTTCTCACTGGCACCGGCCTTTGGTTCAAATACCGCCTTCCAGCCTCTTTTGACCATATTGAAGGGAAAGCTCAGATCGTGTCCCATTCTGGGATCTACCTCGATGTAGCTTTTTCGCCGGGTCGCATATATCGCACCGTTGCCTGCAGTCACCGACGAGACCCGGCTCTCGCACTCGCGTAGCGCCATTTCGTAGCGCCAGTAGAGACCTTCGCCCCGGTGGCCTTCCTCGGGCGACGCGAACCGGAGCTCGCCGTTCACCGCGCCCACGCTGGGGTCGAACGGCAGCGCCGACTCGTT
>SDBU01006397.1_pt1 | contig 13855 bp, 17 predicted proteins | sample 2277071 | NCBI WGS metagenome assembly SDBU01 (sample SAMN10397929, study PRJNA504765) | marine sediment metagenome | isolation source: marine sediment core GS08_GC12, 126 cmbsf | place: Arctic Ocean: Gakkel Ridge, Loki's castle | collected 2008
AGGAGATCCTGTATGGCCTTGGCACCATTGGTGCTGATGGCGTTTTTCTTGGTCGTCGCACACGCCCAGGCAACTTGTTACTCATCGACCCCGGGGAGCGCAAGCTTTTCGGACTCATATGATGGAGATTGGGACGATTATGGATATGCGCCTGAGATCTTAAGAGTGGATGTCACCAATGACTCGTCATGTGGTACCAACATCAACCCGGTCATCGAAGACGCACCGTCGCCCGGTTCACTGTATGAGGGCGACTCTGTACAAACATACATCAACACTGATGGAAACCTTGCAACCGGAGACCCTTATGATGGCGCCGACAAAGTTGTCATAGTTCTCGGTAAGGGCTATCCGAACGATCCGGACGATCCACCGATGCTCGGAAGATGGACAGGGAGTGAGTTCAACTTTGACGACCTTACCTCGCTGCCATCCGTGGGCGGAGGTGGGTTCTCGACTAACCTCGACCAGCTAGGCGTACCAGGCCCAACTGCGCTTGGGATCAGTGTGGTCTCAAGTTATGAGATTTATGGCCGCGATTACTATGACTTCGCGCCGGAGGCTGGGGAGCCGCCGTTCAGCTTCCCCGTAAGCTTTTCAACGACTCCTCCACCACCTATACCACCTACACCACCTACACCACCACCACCTCCACCTACGTCTACGCCTACGCCTACGCCTACGCCTACGGTGGGGGTCGATACGATCGCTCCGAGGATGAAGATAAAAAGTAAGGGTGCGATGAGCGTTGGTCGCAAAGGCGTTGTCTCGATTCGTCTCTCTTGCCCAGCCTCTGAGATCAGATGCATCGGCAAACTCACGCTTAAAACGCGTAGCAAATACAGGGTGAGCTCAAGTGTGGTCAACACGAGTCGCAAACGCAAGCGGACCCGTAAGATCAAGGTCAAGCTTGGCAGCAAATCGTTCAAGATCGCTGGTGGCAAGAGTGCCACGGTAAAGGTTCGCCTTTCAAAGAAGAACCGCAGGCTTCTAAAGAAGCACAAAAAGATCCGGGTGAAGGCGACCATAAGGGTTCGTGATGCGGCCGGCAATTCAAGGACGACGACAAAGAACATAACCCTCAAGGTTGCAAAGAAGAGAAGGAGCAAGAAGAAGGGTAAAAAGAATAAGCGCGCGGTAAGCGCGTCGGCGATTCGTGCTTACGAAGCAGCTGAAGAGGCCCTCAGAGCAGCTCAGCGCGCTCAGTCAAGATAGCCGATAACGAACAAGACCAAGAACCACAGGGCTCGCTTGGAGCCCTGTGGTAGCAGTCACAAAATCCCCCATTTCGGGTCTATGTAGTAGTGGATGTAGTTGATGTGGGCGTAACACTCGGTTTCGACTCCCCATTCTCGGCTCTACATGGCTAGGACAAGCATCCAACGCTGCTGGTGCGCATAGTCGTGCCTTGCGAGCGTGAACATCTAACGATATAAAGCGAGAGGATTTTGTAGAAATTGTGTCATTAATAGAGAGGGTCACTATTGCTCACTGGTTGTTTCTTCGTGAGTGCTGGGGTGTGGGTCAAGCAGTGGGAAAAGATATTGGATGCGTGTGATGGGCTGTAGGAGGCTGTTTCTTCAGCTTGTGGTTGGTTTGATTATCTTCGGTGCGAGTGGTGCGTCGAGCGCTAACGCACAGCCAACAACAGCATTGACAGCTACGGTACTGCCGAATGGCGTTCTGGCTGCAAGCTGGTCCATGCCGCATTCCGGTGTGGAGCCGGCAACCATAGAGGCAGCCACAGGCTCTGGAACCGATCGTGATGGCCATTTCTACGGACGAAACCTGGTCGAGTTCGATGTACTGTCGCCGGGTCAGACGAGTTACATGGGAAACTATGTACTGCCTCATGGGACTTTCTACGTACATGTAGGGAGCGTCGACGTACCTTGTTTCTATGACGGGCTATGCCCACTGCGTGAGTTTTCCCAGACGGTGTCTGTGACTCGCTCACCGACCGCGCGACCAACTCCACAAGCTCCTCCGTCACGTTCGCCATCGTCAGTCACACCACAATCCGTGATCAAGGAGGCGGCGGGGGTTAAAACGCTGAGCACTGCTCAGGCCAAGAAATATGTCCGGACGGTAGTCAAGAGGCGACAGGGTAAATACCCCAGGAAACTCAAACGATCCTGTAAGAGGCGCAGCAATACAAGAATGAGGTGCAAGGTCAGGTGGAGTACCAAGAAGAAGCGCTATCGCGGCACCATGACCATCTGGACAAAGAGGAAGAGTTCAAAGGTACGCTGGCACTACAAGCTCCGCGGCACAAGCACGAAGAAGAAGTGCAAATCCAAGCGCAGGAGCAAGTGTAAGAAGAAGGTGCGTTGGGGATAACCGCCGAGATGAAGAAAATACCGAACCTACTACTACCTTTTTTTGAAAACCTGATAGGGGTAGCTACCACTGGCTTTGGCTTGGGAATTGCCGTTCTTGGCATGGTTCGAGCAAGCCTTATAACTATTGCTGTCGGCCTGGCAATAGCGTTTGTGTCGGCTATCTGGTGGTGGCTTGGTCTTGAATAGTTTGTGACCGCGTTGCTCGCACTATATTTTTAGCCGGTCAGGAAACCGTCTTCCACGGCTCGCGGGTCAAGTTGTAGATGACCAGCACGTCGAGGATAATAATCAGGATCGACCACAGCGGAAATGCGGTGATCAAGCCTATCTGCGCGATCGCGCTTATCGCGGCAAAGATTATCGCGAGCACGGCCGCCCACTCTTGAGTGGCGAAAAGACCCAACGACACCAGCACCATTATTGCGCCAACCACCAAGTGGATCCAACCCCACGTTTCAAAATCCCAGATGATCACGCCCTGTCCACCTACAGTGAGGACCTCGTCGTTCAAGATGCCAGCCAAGCCAAACATGAAGTTGAGCGAGCCGACTATCAACAAGATAACGCCCGCAAACACGGCCCATCCCCCTGGAATTTTGTAATCTGCAGCCATTGAAGATCCTCTCATCAAGTCGAATTTGCCAAAAGCCTCGTTAGGCGATCCGAGGCACGAGCACCCTATCCGGATTTGATGAATCGGTCAACAAATGGCCGGTTCTCTAGCCAACTGACCTGTCACAAAACCGGGGATCTCGTGTCTTTCATGAGGGCTCTAAGCTCTGCCTTCTTTTAAGCAGACGTAGTTACGAGCTCAATAAGCAAGGACAAAAGACCAGACGAAGGGAAGACCATGAGAAAATCACACCGTCACAGGACCAACCTAACCAACAACCCGTGGTCGTACCAACGCTCCGCCACCTGGTCACCCGACGGGCAAAAGATCGCCTTCTCAAGCACCCGCGATGGCAAAGAAATCTACACCATGAACGCCGACGATGGCTCCGAGCAGACAAACATAAGCAACAACGGTAGGCACAACGGCTCTCCCGACTGGCAGCCGCTCCCGGATGAAACCCAATCCCGCCAGGTGCCAAGCTCAGCGCATACAACGAGGACAAGCTTGCAATAGGGATACGTCCTTGCTTAACCGTAACTCCTTGTCAGTAATAAAAATTAAATAATTTCTCTACGCTTGCAGCAAACTATCGGTTTGCAGCTGCAGCGCTTATTAACTCGGCGCGTGACATGGGATCGGATATTTCCAGCACTATTCGCGAGTATTTAAAATCTTTCAGGTCAATTACAAGTACCGGGTCATTCCCTCTGATCCTTTTTACGTACCAGAACTGTTTAGAGTCCCCGCGTCCAAATGAGCCTGCGGTCATGAGACGAATGAAGTCCGTGCCCCGGTTCTTTAGTATGGATTTCTCACTTCTCGCTTGACCGATCGCCTCTACGTGAGCATTTATCACGTTTGGGTACGGCACCTCCAACCGCCTCTTTAATGCAAAAAAGCCGCTCCACCCACTGAGCACCACGGCGATGTGATCATCGGATATGTCTATTTCAACAGGCACAGTGCACTAACTTACACTTTACTGCACCGTTATCGCTAAAAAGGCGGTCATAAGTTGTAGAACGCTTATCGCGGACGCTGAAGGAGACCTTGAGGAGATTGGAATTGGATGACGAGTGAGATAACGATCTATACGACCAGACTGTGCGTGTACTGCTTCCTTGCCAAGCGACTCCTAAAACGACGTGGGCTGGCCTATAAAGAACATCGATACGCCAGATCGGCCGGCGACCGTGAGCGGGTCGCAGAGCTGTCCGGCGGCGGGCTCACGTATCCACAGATCGTGATCGATGGCGAGCCGGTCGGTGGCTATACCGAACTGGCCAAGCTTTATTATCGGTAATCTTCCGTCATGAGCTGGCACCATGGACGCCTCGCGGCTTTTGACATCGAAACGACCGGTGTTGACTACGAGTCCGATCGAGTTGTGACGGCAGCCGTGAGCCTCCTCGGTGACGACCGGCCCGCAGAGAGTAACGAGTGGCTGGTGAATCCCGGCGTCGACATCCCCGCCGGCGCAACCGAAGTGCACGGGATTACTACGGAGCAGGCGCAAACGGACGGGCAGGCTCCCGAGGAGGCGATCGAGGCGATCACCGCCACGTTGGCAGATCAGGTGAATCTAGGGGTGCCGATAGTCGCGTTTAACGCACGCTTTGATTTAACGATATTGGATCGCGATGCCCGTCGACACGGTGTGAAACCGTTGAGCGAACGCGTTGGAGGGCCGGCCGGAATGCTCGTTGTCGATCCACTCATCATCGACAAGCATTTCGATCAGTTTCGACGCGGTAAGCGGACACTTGATGTGGTCTGCGAGCATTACAAGGTCCAAATTGACGGGGCCCACGATGCCAGCGTAGACGCGACTGCCGCTGCCAGGGTCGCATGGAAACTCGCAGAGACTTTTTCAGAGCTGAGCGGCGAGGACGACCCTCGAACCGTTCACGACCAGCAGGTCGCCTGGGCAGCCGAGCAGGCAGAGTCGTTGGAGAAATACTTCCAAGACAAAGGACGCGACGAGAAAGTTGAACGAGCGTGGCCGATCGTTCCACTAAGCGCCCCGAGCACCGTCGAGTAGCGCAGTCTGGTAGCTCGTCGATCTCATAACATACGGATACTCGATGCGTCAGGTGGCCTCAGCGCTAGAACAAGACCTGGCTACGCGAGTACACTGGTTTAGTCATGTTGGACGAACATCTGGCAACAGCGCTGCACCTGCAGCTGGAATCCAAGAGTCCGGGAGCGGATACCGATCGCTTGAGTCACGATTTTTTTCAGACCTCGACGCTCGCGGCTCTTTTTGGCGGAAAGTTTGACGGCGACGTCAGCTACGGCGAACTCAAAAAACACGGGAACTTCGGGCTCGGGACGTTCAATGCACTTGATGGTGAGATGATTGCCGTCGACGGGAACTTCTATAAGGGGCGTTACGATGGCACAGTCGTTGGTGTAGAGAACGCAGAGCTGACTCCCTTTGCGGTTGTTACCTTCTTCCAAAAAGACAGAGAAAAAGAGTTGAATGGCCAGGTTACGATGACCGATATTGAGCACCAATTCGACAGCCTAGCCCCGGATCACGAGGGTTGTTACGCGGTACGAGCTGACGGTACATTCACATGTCTAAAGCTTCGCAGCGTACCCAAGCAGACAAAACCCTATCCTTCGCTGGGAGAGGTCACTAAACAACAGTCAATCTTCGAGGTCAATGAGATCAATGGAACGGTTGTCGGCTTTCGTTTCCCGAAGTTGGCCCAAGGCCTAAACCTCCCTGGCTACCACCTGCACTTCATCTCTGAGGACCGCACGGTCGGCGGCCATATCTTTGACTGCAGCGCCAATAAGCTGACACTTACGGTCGACCATTCGAGTTCACTGCACCTGGAGCTACCACCTGGCGTCAATCTCGAAGAGAGTTCGGCACAGGTTCAACATGGAATCGAGAGAGCCGAGAGCGGCCCGTCGTGAAGATGGTGTGGTCGGGCTTCCATCGAATCCTGACCCCAGTGCTGAATGGCGAGGGTTTACAGCGCGGGGTCTAAAGAGGGCGGTTGATCAGTAGCGCAGGGTGGGAAGAATAGTGCTAGCTTTAAAGCCGAAGTGGTTGGCGATAAGATGGAGCTTATAGCTCCGAGCCGGGGGTCAGGTATTGCAGTCACAGATGGCAATACAAGACATGACCACATGAATTGCATTTGCGTTCGAACGCGGACTGTGGTGTAGAACACTACTAAGCGCAGAAGCACTACTTTGAAGGCTGGGCTAGGTACTAGCTGGTCAAAAAACTCAACGGAAAGCGAACCTACTATGGATTCAGTCGGTTGTGAACTACGCACGAACGTGCACGGTAAGGGTGATGGTGTCTTTGCGACACGTAACTTCAGCATTGGTGACACCGTAATTCTCGGAGTGATTGAGAGTCGGCTCGAGTGCAACGATTCTCACGCAACCCAAGTAAGTCTCACCGAGTTTGTACGACACGCAGACATGGGACCGAAGGCCAATCACTCATGCGGTCCAAACTGCGGTATGCGCATCAATGACACCGGTGCGTTTGACTTTATTGCCCGCAAAAAAATAGTCAAAGGTGATGAGATCACTTTTGATTACGCTATGCGTAACTACTCAATCGAATACTTTCCGAATCGCTGTCTGTGTGGATCAGAACAGTGTCGGGGCCACATAACTGGGTGGAAAAATCTCCCGGATGAGCGCAAGAAAGAGTATGAGCATGAGGGCCTCGTCGCCCCGTATCTTTTGGAAATAGACCGAGAAGCTCTCGTGAGTCCCAGGGATAGACAGCTATCCAGTCTTCGGGGTTAGGTCTGAAATGGTGCGTTGTTAGTTATTCGGCTGGGCTCAAACCTGCGCTGCTTGGGTTTCTAGTCCATGGTCCGAGATCACAGCCATCTGTACATACTTATCGGCGTAACGGGCCAGGTCTTGCAATGACACATCCAGCATAGGCTGAGGTGGGTGTGAACCGTTAGAGCTGAAGCCTTATTCAGGTATGGCTCGACCGTAGTCGGCTCGGGGCGTCAAGGTACAGAATGAAGTCCGTGCCTCGGTTCTTAAGTATGGATTTCTCACTTCTCGCTTGTCCGATCGCCTCCACGCGAGCACTCATCACGTTGGAGGACGGCACCTCCAGCCGCCTCTTTAATGCAAAAAAACCGCTCCACCCACTGAGTACGACAGTAAGGTGATCATTGGATATATCTAGCTCAACGGGCATAACCCATTAACCACCGTCCCTCGGTCGGCCCATTTCTCTAAAGACTCGTTCAACTCTCCTAGATGTTGTCTTGTGCGGCCTTCGCTTCCGCAGAGCGTATCCCTCGATCTCCTGGCCGTTCTTCTTGGTCACGAAAAACCATACATCGCGATACTCGTCGTAACAGAGATCACCTATTTTGATCGGCGTACTTGCCACTATTCTTGCTTCCTCCTAGATAGTTCAATCAATTACTTACTGGCACCCTGCCAGGTCCATCTACGACATGCACCGGTAAGTCGAACTGATGGTCTCAACCTGCATGGTTACAGCCCAAATTACACTTTACTGCACCGTTATCGCTAAAAAGGCGGTCTAAAGCTATAGAACGTTTATCACGGACGCTGAAGGAGACCTTGAAGAGATTGGAATTGGATGACGAGTGAGATAACGATCTATACGACCAGACTGTGCGTGTACTGCTTTCTTGCCAAGCGACTCCTAAAACGGCTTGGGCTGGCCTATGAAGAACATCGATACGCCAGATCAGCCGACGATCGCAAGCAGGTCGCAGCGCTGTCCGGCGGCGGGCTCACCTATCCACAGATCGTGATCGATGGCGAGTCGGTCGGTGGCTATACCGAACTGGCCAAGCTACACCGTGAGGGAAGACTGGCAGAGAGCGTCGGTAGCTGATCTCCTGAGCGGTACGGACTGATGCTTAAGGGGTCAGGTCTTGTAATGACGCATCCAGCGTAGGCTGAGGTGGGGGTGGCATAAATTAGATGTGTCACATATCAAGCCTCTTGAGGTCTATAGATACTTGAGAATGTTGCAAAGCTCCACTAGTCAACCACGAAAGGGCGATAATTGAATACCAAGCTTGCATTGCTAATAGCGACAACCCTTACCATGGTGCTCATGCTCGGCATAGGTGCATCTACTGCCTCTGCGACATACAGTAAGACAATAGGTTCAAATCATGGGTTGGGTATTGGCGTAGTTGGACCACCTGAGCCTGTTATTCCTACTTCGGAGTGGTGGCAGCAGCCCCCAATACCAATGATCGACCCCGACGGTTCATACGCTTCATGTATGTATGCATGCTGCGGGCCACAGCCTATTTTTGACGGTAGTGACGACTATGACCAACGATTTCGGGAATGGATGATGAGACTAATAATTTGTAGGGAATTCTGTGCGGAAGGCCCCAATTTTGGAGCTGCATTACGAAAGGGTGCACAGCTCAAGCGAGCAATGTTCGAGAGTAAGCTGAATATCAATTAGGAGACGAGTAACCAACCAATTCGAACGCTCCACCTTTAAGCCGTTTGACCGGGACAGCATCCAACTCAACTGTAAATAATCTCCCCCAAGTTCCCAGAGAGCTCCAAGATATCGATTCCTAAAATCCCTGCAAATGCTCCGGTTCTGTCGGGAGACGACAGTAGTGCGTGTCACAAATTTCACGATTGTGGGTCTAGGAACTCTTAGCCCCAGTATTTCCAGGGGCGAAAGTGATGTCCCCATATACATGCAGCGCTCAGCTTGTTCTCAATCTGATGTGTCTGTATGAACGTAGCCAGTTACAACAAGAAAGGTGAATAATGCGTAGCAAATACAAACTGTTTCTAACTGCGATAGCTCTCGTGAGCTTCCTTGGGCTGAGCACGCCAGCGGTGGCGGATGATCCTACCGGCGGAGACCAGGGGTCTCAACAGGAGGGTGAGGACAAAGGGACCGAAGAGAATGGTCAAGGCACGGGAGGAGTGCCAAGACTAACTCGTGTATGGATCACGTCTGCACCAGCGAATCAGACGACAACCACCGGATGTAGTAACGGTGATATCGTCGCCGATGGTGAAGTGTGTGAGGAAGACTACGACGACGACATCGATGGTGACGGTATTCCCAACGGCGAAGACGATGATGTAGACGGCGACGGCTTTCCCAACGGCGAAGACGATGATGTAGACGGCGACGGCTTTCCCAACGGCGAGGACTGCGATGTCGACGGCGACGGTATAACCAACGGCGATGACGATGACGTAGACGGCGACGGCCTACCGAACGGCGAAGACGATGACGTGGACGGCGACGGTCTACCGAACGGCGAAGACGATGACGTAGACGGCGACGGCCTACTGAACGGTGAGGATGAAGATATTGACGGCGACGGTGTACCTAACAACGAGGACGATGACGCATACGGTGATGGCGGATGGGACGGTGTGGGCCCGAGGCCGGACACGCCACCAGGGGGATTTTCTGCGGAACAGACCGCGGAGATGGTTAAAAAGTACATAGAACGATTCCAACATAAGAATAAATAGCGCCGCGAGGAACGTCTCTATATTCTGACTAGCAGCGACAAGCCGCAGGACTCAAAGTGAGTCCTGCGGCTTGTCTTACAAACGGATTCTACGCTGTATGTTGCGACGATAATATTTGGGCAGTGTGCCCGATTTGCACCAGAGGGCGCCGAAGCTGCAGCCATGTGTTTCCAAGCCTAGTGACGGATTTGCCTGAAGACTTTGACCTGAAAGTGTTGGGTAGCTATGAGTCTCAAGTTGAGTGGGGAGCGGGGTTAGGGTCAAAAATTCGCTTATTAATTCGCTATTAGCGTACTTATTCCATTTCTTGTGTCAGGTATTGCTCTCACATAGGTCATTAGAACTTTAGATGGTAAATGCCCAAGTATTTGTAAATAGCCTCATAAGGGGCCAAGTAATAATAACTATCTAGGAGGTAGTAATGCGTAGTAAGTTCAATATGTTCATTTCGATTGCTGTTGTTGCATTGATGTGCGTTTTTGTTTTCAGCGTAACGGCATCAGCAGTGGTATCAGCAGATCGAACAACGACTCAGCCTGTAAAGAAGAAGAAGAAGAAGAAGAAACCGAGAAGTGGTCATGCAGCTATTGGCGATGGCTGGACTGAGATACTTGTACCTCCAGGCAAGTGTTCATCCATATCTTCAACGAGACCGACAGCAGGAGTGATCTACGTAGAGATAATCCAGCATTATCCCGATGGATCCACAGTTACAGTCTTTCTCATCATAAGGGACTGTCCTAAGCCGACAACTCAGCCGGCCGACAAGAAGAAGAAGAAAACAGTTGCGAACCAGCCGATGAGCTTGAACGATTAGGTAATAGAAATCGGCTGAGGAACGATCATCATCATGATGGTAAGTAGCTGGGTATGGCTTAACGAATAGACCATATTTGGAGCGCAGTAATAAGTAAAAATGTGAGTAATCAGCACGAATAGTGCTGATTACTCACAAACGTATTAAATACATTGACAGAGCGGGTGATTAGCGGTCTATGAATAACAGAGAGTCAACGGTGCGCATTAAACTCACATTACTATTAGCAATATCTGTAGTTATTGGGTCATTATCAGTATTCATTGCTCAAGCAGACGCAATATTCGGATGCACTCAAGATAATGACTATTTATGCGAGCGCATAGATAGAACAGAAGTGGGGGAACGTGTAAAAGTAACGCCAGGCGAGAGGGAATATACTGTATATATAAATCCAAGAGTAGAAACTGTTTGGTTTCAAGGATGGCCAGCACCCAATTGTTGGCTTTACAGTTATAAAGTAATAGTTGAAGATGATGAGAGGGTAGTCGGCTATAGGATTACAACTTATAAGGACGAAAATAACGTGGAACACGTAACAATAGAATGGATAGTGCCAATAGGGTGTACATACGAGAACACACGGTCGCACCTTGATTGAACAGTGAGGGTGTCAGTCGGCCCTGGTCCACACACCAGAACTCGGGCTGGCCGTCACGCTCTTTACGTGAGGTGTTGATCTCAGCCACGATCTTATGACCCGAGGGTCGCTGTTCAACGCTGTTAGATGTCTTATGGGACCACTTTCTCAGCGACGATTTCGTCGTCGTTCCGCATATGGACAACGGTATTTCGGATGGCTTCCCTGACTGATGTTTGCGGCAGGCCAATTTCGGAGACTGCCAATCGAGCGTCGTAGAAGACGCGATTATTTAGGAAGTGCTCCGCTTCAGTGAGTCCGAGACGGCGACCCGACAGTGTGCTGCCAAGACTTACTAGAGACACTGCTGCACGCCCGGCCAGAGGCGGAAGTGGCACTCCGATAGGACTACGGCCGTTCGCAGAAGTAATGATGTCGAATACCTCCCGGTATGTGAGGTTCTCATTTGCAAGCAAATATCTGGATCTGCTTCCCTTCCCCTCGATGACATTGGCAACGCCGGCAGCAACATCATCGATAGCGATGAAGTTGAAGCCTCCCCGGGGAATCATCATGGGCCAGCCGGTGCTACTGGCCCGGGCGATGGGTCCGAACATTTTGGTGTCACCCGGCCCTACGACAGCGCTGGGTGCCAAGCATGTAACGCGAAATTCGGGACGGACCGTGTCGAAGGCAGCATGCTCCTGCTGCAGGCGACTCAGCACGTAGGGGCTATGCAGGCCGAGGACGCCAACAGGCTCTGTTCCGTCTACCGGTTCACCATCACGTCCGATGCCGAAGGTCAAACTGGAGGTCAGGACCACCGCGTGTTGTACGCCTGCCTCGCGAGCAGCGCTCAGCGTGTTGCTCGTGCCCCGCACGTTAACCTCGAACATCGCAGATCCATCCCGATCTCCCGACGGGAGCCATGGTGCATCCTCCCTGCCGGCGAGAAAGGCGATGGCTTGGCATCCCTCAGCCGCCTCGGCAACGTGCTCCGCCGTGGTTACATCTCCCTTGAAATGAGCGACACCATCAGGGAGCGGTGAAGCGGGTGAAGACCGCGACAGGACACGGACACTGTGCCCACGGTTCAACAGCTCCTTTATAAGGTGACGGCCGATGAAGCCGCTGCCACCTACCACAATCACGTCCATTTTTCCTGTTGACCATCCTATCAGCGGAGAGAAGTCACAGATCCTTGTTTGTGGGAAGTAACAAAACAACGCAATCTTCATGGAAATTGGAAACGCCGTTAACCATAAATTGCCAAATTGCGATTGACAGATGGCGATGCTCACGCACCAACAAGCGACGCGTTCTAATCTACGTCAGATGAATTCAGCGACACAGACTCTGAAAGAGGTCTTTGGCTACACCTCATTTCTCGACGAGCAACAGTCGATCGTCGAGAGCGTGACCAACGGTGATGACGCGTTTGTGCTGATGCCAACCGGCAGTGGCAAATCGCTCTGCTACCAGCTACCGGCAATCACACGCGAGCGCGCCGGACACGGCGTCACGGTCGTTGTCTCGCCGTTGATCGCACTGATGCACGACCAGGTGGCGATGCTGCAGGAGTTGGGTGTGGAGGCTGCATACCTCAATTCATCTCTTGACCCAACCGTGTTTGAGATAGTCCGCAACCGGATGCTCAACAGCGAGCTCCAAATGATCTACGTGGCACCCGAGCGCGTCACCAAAGATGATTTTCTGGACGATCTCTCGAATTTGCACAGCGCCGGCAAGCTCAGCCTGTTTGCGATCGACGAGGCGCACTGCGTGTCGCAGTGGGGTCACGACTTCAGGCCCGAGTATGTGGCGCTCAAGGTCCTGCACGAGCGATTTCCCGATGTGCCACGCATCGCACTGACCGCCACCGCCGATGGACGGACTCGCAAAGAGATCGTCCACCATCTCGATCTGGCGGATGCACCGATGTATATCACTAGTTTTGACCGTCCGAATATTCACTACAAGATCGTCGAGAAGCGCAATGCACGAAAACAGCTGTTGCGTTTTATAAAAGACAGCCATGCCGGCGAGGCCGGGATCGTTTACTGCCTCTCACGCCGTAAGGTTGAGGAGACTGCGACCTGGCTTTCAGAAAACGGCATCGAAGCGTTGCCATATCACGCTGGGCTTAACGCTGTAACGCGGCGACGCCATCAGGATCAGTTCTTGCGAGATCAAGGAACCGTCATGACGGCGACAATCGCCTTTGGAATGGGCATAGACAAGCCCGACGTGCGATTTGTGGCTCATCTCGACATGCCAAAGAACATCGAGAGTTACTATCAAGAGACCGGCCGGGCCGGACGTGATGGCGAGCCGGCACAGGCTTGGATGACCTACGGCTTACAGGATGTCGTGCTCCAACGGAAGATGGTTGAGCGCAGCAATGCAAATGAGCAGCACAAGCAAGTGCTGCGCCGCAAGTTGGATGCCCTACTCGGGCTCTGCGAGAGCACACACTGCAGGCGAACCCAACTGCTTGCCTACTTCGATGAGAGTTCAGGCGATTGCGATAACTGCGACAACTGCGTTGAGCAACCCGAGACGTGGGATGCCGGCGAGCCGGCGAGGAAACTGTTGAGTTGCATCTATCGCTGTGAACAGAGCTTTGGCTCGATGCACATCTTTGACGTACTGCGGGGCAAACAAACCGAAAAGGTAGAGCGCTTTGGCCACGATCGCCTCACGATATTTGGCGTAGGCGCCGATCTGGGCGAGCAAGAGTGGCGCAGTGTGTTGCGCCAACTCGTTGCGCGTGGAATGGTTTACGTCGACCACGATCATTTCAGCGTGCTGCGCCTGGCAGCCGATTGGCGCGTATTTGTCACGAGCGAGGACTCGTTACCCCTGCGTGTAATAACAAAGCCGACCCGCGCTGCGCGAACTCCCAAAGTTGTCGATCGTGAGCCCATCGAACTTGACTCCGATGGCGAGGAGCTTTTTGAGCGTCTAAGCGAATGGCGTCGTGAGCAAGCCGA
>SDBU01006399.1_pt1 | contig 13854 bp, 16 predicted proteins | sample 2277071 | NCBI WGS metagenome assembly SDBU01 (sample SAMN10397929, study PRJNA504765) | marine sediment metagenome | isolation source: marine sediment core GS08_GC12, 126 cmbsf | place: Arctic Ocean: Gakkel Ridge, Loki's castle | collected 2008
CATCTTTGCGACAAAATTTATCGACCATGTGTTTACACATGCTCTCAAAATTTTGCCTCAAATCTGCACAAAAATTGCTAATTTTATCAAACAAAGCAAGTCTCGAAAGAGGTCTAATAAGTCCAGTTGTGGTAGAATGAACCCTTTTAATCGGAGTGTGCGGTGCCTTGGCTTAAATCGATAGGAGATTTTTTACTTTTACTTACTTGTCCGATTATTCTGTTGGTCAGTCTCTGGTTGACTATCAAGACTCGATTCATTCAGTTTCGCAAGTTTCCGCACATGTTTTGCCTCCTCCTTTCGTTTATGCGCAAGCATGTCGACGAAGAGAAGGGAACCATTCGGGCTCATAGAGCTCTTTTCACCGCAATGTCGACAACCATCGGCATTTCAACCATCGTCTCACCAGTCATTGCGATTCGATTGGGAGGTCCCGGAGCTGTTTTAGGTTTTGTATTGGCCATGTTTTTGGGCGCGGCGGTTAACTTCACCGAGGTGACCTTTGCCGTCTCTTATCGCAAAAATCATCCGGAGAAAGGGATTGCTGGCGGTCCGATGCAATATCTGCAAGATGAGATCCACCCCTTTCTTGCAAAGTGGTATGCTTTTTTTGGTTTTATTCTGTTGATGTTCTGGTCGTCGGCTCAAGCCAACCAGCTGAGTTCTATTTTAAACTCTCAATATTTTCATATCCCCAATTGGTTGACGGGTATTACTCTCGCGATTTTTGTTGCGATTCTATTAGTCGGCGGGATCAAAAGAGTGGCGAGTTTCTCTTCCAAGTTGGTGCCGCTCATGTTTCTTCTCTATGTGGGAGCTGCCTTTTGGATTATATTCAGCAATCTCGAAAAACTTCCTGCGATTTTTCAAATGGTGATCCGTTCAGCCTTGGCTCCGCGCTCTTTTGCGACGGGAGTGACGGTCGGTGGACTTGCTGCGGCAGTTCGTTGGGGTGTGTTTAAAGGATTTCAATCCAATGAAGCTGGTGTGGGAACACAAACGATTCCCCATTCCATGGCGGGAACAGATGATCCGTACAAGCAAGGAATTCTTGCGATGGTGGCTACCTATTCCGCTGGTTTTATCTGTATCCTGTCCAGTTTGGTTGCACTTCTGACCGAAACGTGGCTCGATCCCACTCTTTCACTCGGCATCAACATGGTGGCCGCCTCTTTTCATAGTTATTTTTCTTCGCTAGGCGTAGTGCTTGTTCTGATCAGTTCTTTTCTTTTTGCATTTGGAACGATTCTCGGTAATGGTTTCAATGGAAGCCAATGTTACGGATATTTGACTCAAAACCGCTATCTTTCACTTTACTATCTTCCGACAGCTTTTATGGTCTTTTGGGGGTGTATTTCAGATGCGGCTGCCATATGGACTCTGGTTGATTATCTGGTTATCCCGGTTATGATCCCCCATATTTTGAGCCTGGTCTATCTTTCGTATAAGCAGGAAAATCTGCTGAAAGAGCTTCCCGCTTCTCTCGCTTCTTCTTGATTTCTTGTAGTTTACATATCTTTTCGGATCGATTTTGGTTTCGCTTTTAGATGGTTTATCAGACGCAAAGTGAAAAGTTATAAAAAAAAGTTGATAATTTAATTTATTCATTTGATAATAGTGTACATAAGCACTGTGCTTTAGAGTACAGTATCCCATAGAATATTTGGGGTGAAAAACTCTCTAATCAATATTGAGGAGTTTCAGATGAAACAAACAATGAAGACTTTAGTAATGGCTCTTTTTGTAGTGGGCATGTTGAGTATGGCCAGTTGTGGCCGATGGGCGGACTGTTTCTGCGATCCATGTGGATCAAGTTGCGAGCCTTGTTGCCCAAAACCATGTGCACCACGATGCGAGAAGCCATGTGATGGTTACAAGCCTTGTTGCCCACCACGCTGTGAGCAACCTTGTGCACCACGTTGCGAACAACCACGTTGCGAACAACCACGTTGTGAACAACCACGTTGTGAGCAATCACGCTGCCGATAAGGTGATAACTGCCAAAGGTAGAAATATTCAGGTTCTGAGGATTTTCCTCAGAACCTGAACTAACCAAGAAAAGGAATGAAAAACAACAATTGTATAACAAGATTGATTTCGGAAAGCAGGATGGCTTATTTCTACTTGGGTCAGCGTTCACAGTTCACTGTTTGTGAAAAATTACTTTCTAATCAAGTTCTAGGAGAATCCTATGATTAAACCCATGCGAATCTTATTATCATCGCTCTTTTTGATGAGCGTGTTTTGCTTGGCAAGCTGTAATCGTGATTGGAACGATTGCTTCTGTTCGCCTTGCGAAATGAATTGTGACTCGTGTGCACCTGCGTGCGACACTTGTCCTGACAAATGCGAGCCTTGCTGTAAGGAACCTCGCAATTGCACTCCTTGTTGCAAGACACCAAGGTGTTTTCGGAATGGCCCAGATAGCTGCTCCCCATGCCCAGAGGCTTGTCCTCCAGAGGGGAATCCCTACTATCCATGTGATCCAAGTTTCTTCCCATGCGGAAGCAACAAGTGTGATCAGCCTTTTCCAGAAGAAGTATGCTACGGAAAAATGGCTGTCTATAAGACATGCGACGACTGTATTGTAGACCTTTGCCAAAGAGCTCCTGAGTATGCTACTGTTGGAGCTCCCTATCCGGTTGAGATCACGATTACTGCACGCAAAGAGTGTGCTGATGTAATGGTCAACCAAACCCTTCCTTGCGACTCTGTCTTTATTAAGAGTGAGCCACCTGCTACACCTGATAAAGATAATCGACTCGCCTGGAGCTTCCCTCATATGACATGTGGAGAAACTCAGAAAATATGTGTCTGGATAAAACCTGAAAAAGAAGGATGCTGCCTTGCAGCTGCTACCATTTGTGCATGCCCACAGCTTTGTGCATACACCAAATGTGGTCAGCCTGTAATCTGCATCAAGAAGTACGGCCCATCTTGTGCTTGCCTGTACTGTCCTGTTCCTTATCGTATCGAAGTCTGTAACACCGGATCTGCTGTAGCTTATGATGTGGTTGTTCAGGATGCTGTTCCAGAAGGACTAACCCACTCATCGGGTTATCGTTGCTTGAACTACGAACTGGGAACTCTTTGCCCAGGCGAGTCCAAGACCATCAATCTTGAGTTCTGTGCTTCACAGAGAGGATCAGTTACCAATACAGCAACAGTTAGCTATTGCGGCGGCCCCAAATGTTCTGCCGAAGCTACCACCCTTGTCAATGAGCCTTGTGTTGAAGTCTCTATGACAGGAGCTGATTGGGCTTATATCTGTAAAGAAGTTGACTTTGTCATCACCGTTACCAACCCAGGTGACCTTGTCTTGAGAGATGTCGTTGTTGACGATGTTTCTCCTGCAGGAACAACCATTTGCGCAGCTCCAGGAGCTGAAGTTTGCTGTAATCGCGCCGTATGGTGTTTGAGCGAACTTTGCCCAGGCGAGACCAAGACCTTTACGGTCACCGTCTGCTCTCAAGTGGCTGGTAACTTGACTAACAAAGTTTCGGTAGCCTCTCAGTCTGATTGTGGACCATGCACCATGTGTGCAGAAGCCACCACTCAGTGGAAAGGTATCGCTGCCACCCATATGTGTATGGTTGACACTGCCGATCCTATCTGTATTGGTGACTCCACAGTCTATCGTATCTGCGTAACCAACCGCGGAACGGCTGATGACACCAACGTTGGACTTAGCGTTAGGTTCAGCGAGCAGCTTTCGCCTCAAAGCTCTAACGGCCCTACCAAGGGATCTATCTCTGGTAATACCGTCACCTTTGCTCCGATTGAGAGACTTGCTCCAAAACAGTCTGTAGAATTCTGCATATCTGTGAAGGGTATCTCTGTTGGGGATGCACGTGCTGAAGCTAGCTTGTCATCTGACTTGTTGACGACGCCGGTCATTGACACAGAAAGCACCCACGTCTACTAGACCTTAGTAGATAGACGGTCTTTCAGAACCCGCTGGTTATCCAGCGGGTTTTTTTGTTTCCCTTTTTTTCTGCGTACATATAAAATTATTAAGCTTTAATAAATATTTTGAAAAAGGAGAGAAAATATTATGATGCCGATGACCCCAGCGAACGATCTAAGATCTCAACCACTTTCAAGCGCGGGAGGAGTTGGGGGACAGGTAACAAAATCCCCCTAACACCAATGATGGTATCTTTGCCGACGGAAATATCAACATTGTTCGATCAAGTGAATGAACTAATAAAAAATCAGGGGCTAAGCAGCTCTTTATTAGAAATGAAAGAGGTGTGTGAATTGGCTCGAAATATTGAGTCTCGTAGCACTATTGTTAAAAATGCCTTTATCGCTTTTTATCTTTATAAAACTGTTGTATTGCGGGAACCAAATAATTCAGAAGCACTCTTTGGACTTGCACGTCAGTATTTAATAGCAGGAAATCTAACATTGGCTGGGAACTATTTTCTAGAGTCGTACCGACTTAGCTCTGCTTCAATGTCGTTAGGCCCTGCTTCAGGGTTCCTTATGCATGGAATCCTTGCCTTTCATTTCGGAACGATCGACCATGCCATCAAATGTTTTGAGATGAGTCTCAGCCTTGAAATCACTTTTGAAGCTTATTATTGGCTCGGAGAAGCTTATTCTGCTAAAGGTGAACTATATACAGCTATTGGAGCTTTTTCGGAATGTATTGGATTGTGTTCTCAATGGACAATGGAAAGCTCTTCTCAGCTTGTTCAAAGTGCATTTGACAACATCTCTCGATTAGAAGCTCAGATTGTCTCCCAAGTTGATTGAATATAACTTTTATAAGTAGAATAAGGACACCATGACATCGCCGATATATCGAACAGGACTTGGAGAAGATAGCCATCGCTTTTTGACTGAGGAGACCACGAAACCCTGCGTGATTGCAGGTCTTGTCTTTGAAGAGGTGCCAGGATTTAAGGCTAACTCAGATGGAGATGTGGTCTTCCACGCGATCTGCAATGCGATCAGTTCTCTGACAGGGGTACTCATTTTGGGGGAGATCGCTGATGAACTGCTGGCAAAAAACGGAATCACCGACAGCGAGGTCTTTCTTAAAGAAGGACTAAAGCTCCTTGGACAGCAGAAGATTGTCCATGTAGCTCTCTCGCTCGAAGGGAGTCGACCTCTCTTTAAGGAAAGAATCCAAGAGATGAGAGCTAACATCGCTAGAGTCTTAGAGATTGATATCTCTCAGGTGGGCATTACCGCCACGACGGGAGAAGGATTAACCGACTATGGTCTTGGCGATGGCCTGCATGTCTTCTGCATTCTGTCCACTATTGAAGAGTAGCCTCTATTTCACACCAAAAAGTAGCCGAGAGTAGAGATCGCGAAGGCTGCATAAACAGGCACCCGCCTGGTCTCCATCTCGTAGAGCTTATGTAAGATATTGAGAATGCTCAACAAAATCAAACCTGGACAGAGAATCTGAAGAATTGGAGCGAGCATCCCCGCTATGCCCATAAAGCCTAAGTTGGCGATAATGGTCGCAAAAGCTAGAGAGATTCCAGCAGCGGCATAGAAGTTGATCTTCCCTCCTGATAGGGTATCCTTGATATAGTTGGCAGTAATCACAGAGATAGGAATAGCGGTCGTTAGGCAAGAGAGTGCTACTGCCATACAAGCGAAGAAAGCTCCCTTGGAACCCAGTAGATAGAGAGCGATTGCACCCAATCGCTCCTCTGGAGCGTGAGGCGGCATGACGGGAGTATAATAAGAAGCCAGGTAGGTTTGGCCGATGAACATCAAAGAGAGCAAAACAGCAGACAGTGAGCAGGCTTTGATCATTTTTTTGAAGATCAGACGCCTTTTTTCCGGGCTTTCAATCACCTCATCTTCGCGCACAAAATAGGAGAGTACAAAGGGGGCGAAGATAAATGAGGCGATCAGATCTAAGGTATTGTATCCCACATTGAGTCCGCCTAAGAAGGATTCTTTGGTGGTCATAGCCATCGCTTCTGGCGGTGGCGGAGAGGACATAAAGCCTACGATTAAGATGGCGCCTAAGCAGGCGAGAAGCATAGGGCAGAGAACCAATCCGACAATATCGATCACTCTATGGCGCTTGATAGTAAATAAAAAGACCATCAATGAGGCCAGGACACTAAATATGGCTAGATTCACAAAGCCAGGCATGTAGGGACTCAAAGTGGCGTGAGCCAAGGTATAAAGACGGGGAATGGTTCCGATGGGCCCTAAAATGACTTGAATGATAAAAATCAGGATAAAACCGGGAACCTTGCCTATTTTTCCAAAGAATTCAGTGTATTTGCCTTGAAAGAGCATCATTGAGAGGAGCCCTAAAAGGGGAAGGCTTACACCAGAGATCAGGAGACCGATCATTGCGTAAAGGTTTTTGTCTCCGTAGGTACCACCTAAGATAAGAGGCCAGATCAAATCGCCTGCGCCAAAGAACATTGAAAAGAGTGCTAGGCCTGCGGCAATCACACCACCGTTTTTCTTATTGGACATCTGTTACCTAAATTTTAAATACACAGTCGTCAAGTATACCAAAAGAGCCGTTTTTTAGCCCAATGTTAAAAAATTCATGAAAAAGGCGAATTAATAAACATCCCGAAGGTAGCGTTTCTCGAGCTTTAAATTTTTGATATAGGTTTTTGTGTCGCTCTGACTCATCTGGCTCTCTGATTGGATGATTTGGTGGAGAGCTGCATCCACATCTTTGGCCATCACCTTGGCATCTCCACAGACATAGAGATAGGCCCCTTCCTGTAGCCATTGCCATAATTTGGAACTTTCTGCGAGCATCTTATGCTGGACATACTCTTTCTCTTCCTGATCCCTCGAAAAGGCGAGGTCAAGGTGTAGCAACTCTTTTTTTACGAGCTGTTGAAGCTCTTGTTGATAGTAAAAATCAGCATTTTGGTTTCGCTCACCAAAAAAGAGCCAGTTTTTCTTGGAATGGTTTTGGGTGATTCGCTCCTGGAGAAAGCCGCGAAATGGGGCGATGCCGGTGCCAGGGCCGATCATGATGATGGGTTTGGAGTGAGTCTCTGGTGTAAGAGTGAAGTGGCGGGTCTTGTGATGGTAGATGGGAATAACGGGCTGGTTGAGGGGAGCCTTATGGCAGAGAAAGGTGGAGCAGAGACCTGTGCGGAGAACGATGAGATGGGCCTCTTGACCGACCTCTTCCATTGAAGAGGCGATCGAGTAGAGGCGTGGAAGGAGGGGAGCGAGAAGGTTTGTCAGCTCTTGTGGAGTGAGGGAAACCTCTGGCTTTTGGTTAAAAAACTCTACTAAATCTTTGGCTCGAGCCAAAGATTGAAGTTTTAAAGGGACGCGATAGAGATTGGCATGTTGCGTCAGAAAGGTACGAAAGGAATATTCAGCATCCTTTCGACCAACAACTCTCTCCTCACCGGTAGCTTGCAAGGCTGCGAGGATCTTCTCGACTGCGATGGGATCATTGCTGGGATGAATGCCTAAACAGTCGCCGACCTGATATTCTATAGGTAAGTCTTGGAGATCAATGACGAGATGATAGGTCTCTTTCTCCGAGAGGGGATTTAGGCGATACCGCTCTTTAATGGAGGCAAGATGGGGCATCACGCTTTGATTTTAATATCTACTCCAGCAGGAAGAGAGAGAGTTTTGAGAGCGCCGATCGTTGCGCCCGTAGGATCGAGAATGTCGATCAACCGCTTGTGGGTTCGAATTTCGAACTGCTCGCGAGACTTTCGATCGACGTGAGGTGACCGCAACACAGTGTAGATCTCTCTTCGAGTGGGCAGAGGAATAGGGCCTGCGACACGGGCGCCTGTTCTCTTGGCGGTCTCTACGATGTCAGCTGTAGAATGATCAAGTTGTCTCTGATCATATCCCTTCAATCTAATCCGAATCTTATTTTTTGTTTTTTTTGCCATGGAATCTCTATTTTTTGATGATATCTTCTTGAACTTTGGCGGGTACTTTGGCGAAGAAGGCAGGCTGCATCACCGAAGTGGCGCGGCCTGTACTGTTTGAACGCAGCACTGTCGTATACCCGAACATCTCACTGAGTGGTACCTCAGCTTTAATCTTTGCTATTCCCTTGGTACTCTCTTGTCCTAGAATCTTTCCACGACGTCGGTTGAGGTCACCAATGACATCTCCGACATAGTCTTCGGGTGTAGTCACGTCGACAGTCATGATTGGCTCTAGGATAACCGGTTTAGCTTTCCGTGCAGCCTCTTTGATAGCCATCGATCCACAGATCTTAAAGGCCATTTCACTCGAGTCAACATCATGATAGGAGCCAAAGACAATGAAGACTTTTGTGTCGACTAGCGGGTAGCCTGCTAAAATACCGGTTGTAAGTCCTTCTGTGATTCCCTTGATAACAGCAGGAACATACTCTTTTGGGATAACACCACCGACAATCTTGCTAATGACCTCATTACCTTTGCCGGGCTCGTTGGGCTCAATTTCTAGGCAGACATGTGCATATTGACCCCGTCCACCAGACTGTTTGATGAACTTGGTTTCGGTAGAGCTTTTGGCAGTGATCGCTTCGCGGTAGGAGACTTGAGGTTTACCGACGTTAGCATCGACTTTAAACTCACGTATCATCCGATCGCGCAAAATATCGAGATGAAGCTCACCCATTCCTGAAATAATCGTCTGCCCAGTCTCTTCGTTGGAGGAGACCCGGAAGGTAGGATCTTCCTCAGAGAGGGAGGCAAGAGCATTGGCCAATTTCTCTCTATCCGCCTTGGATTTGGGCTCGATGGCCATGTCGATGACAGGCTCAGGAATTTCGATCTTTTCAAGTAGCAACTCATTACCAGCTTCGCAGAGGGTGTCTCCAGTAGTCGTTTGTTTGAGGCCGATGCAGGCAGCAATGTCGCCGGTGAAGAACTCATCGACGTCAGTACGGTCATTGGAGTGCATCTGCAATAGCCGAGAGATGCGCTCCTTCCGATCTTTGGTGGTGTTCATGAGAGACATTCCCTTTCTCAGGGTACCGGCATAAACACGAACAAAGGTGAGGCGGCCCACATAGGGGTCGGTCATGATTTTAAAGGCAAGAGCGGCAAGAGGGGCGTCGTCTTTCGGGGGAACACTCACGGGTTCACCGCTTCTGGCGTCAATCCCTTTGACATCGCCTCGGTCTAGAGGGGAGGGCATCCACAATGTGATCGCATCAAGAAGCTGCTGGACACCTTTGTTTTTGAACGCGGAACCACACACGACAGGATTGATCTTATTTTCGACCACCCCTTTTCGAATAACTCGGTGGATATCCTCTTCAGGAACATTATCGGGATCTTCGATGACCTTGGTCATGAATTGTTCGTCATCTTCATCGATTGTGGCGAGTTCCTCGAGCATCTCACCTCGCATCTGGGCACACTTCTCTTTGAGATCTTCAGGAATGTCCAGAACATCCCATTCTGCCCCTAGTTTTTCATCATGGAAAACATACGCTTTCATCTTGATCAGATCGACTACACCGAGAAATTCGCTTTCTGCGCCGATAGGACATTGCATCGCGATCGCATTGGCGCCAAGTTTCTCTTTCATCGATTCGACTGAATTGAAGAAGTCTGCTCCCATACGGTCCATTTTGTTCACAAAGGCGATACGAGGCACATTGTATTTGTCAGCTTGTCGCCAGACCGTCTCAGATTGGGGCTCTACACCGGAAACCGCATCAAAAACAGCTACAGCACCATCGAGAACGCGCAGAGAACGCTCCACTTCGATCGTAAAGTCAACGTGTCCCGGGGTGTCAATAATGTTGATCTTGCAATCTTTCCAGTAGATGGTTGTTGCTGCAGAAGTAATAGTGATGCCACGCTCGCGTTCCTGCTCCATCCAGTCCATTGTCGCCACGCCCTCGTGAACCTCTCCGATTCGGTGGGTGCGTCCTGAATAGTATAGGATTCGTTCGGTTGTCGTGGTTTTGCCCGCATCGATGTGGGCCATGATCCCAATGTTGCGAACGTTATCTAGCTTGTCTTTTTCCGATCTAGGCATCTCTACTTATTTCTCCAAAAATTACCATTTATAGTGAGCAAACGCTCTATTGGCCTCAGCCATGCGGTGGGTATCATCTTTTTTCTTAATCGTGGCACCCTGATTGTTGAAGCAATCTGCGAGCTCGTCTGTCAAACTCCTGAACATCGATCTCCCTTTTTTGGATCGTGCGCTAGCAATAATCCATCGCATCGCCAGCGAGACGCGACGATCTGGATGGATCTCGACAGGCACTTGGTAGGTCGCGCCACCGATACGCCGTGACTTTACTTGAAGGAGGGGTTTGGCGTTTTCCAGAGCTTGCTCAAATGCTTCAAGAGGATTTTCCATATTCACCTTTTGAGACAACTCCTTGAGCGCACGGTAAGTCAGTGCGCGGGCTGTGGCTTTTTTCCCATCAAGCATAACCTTGTTGATGAATTTCGCCAGAAGTCCACTATTGTAAATGGGGTCTGGATCACACTTCTGTTTTTCAGCTCTTCTTCTTCTCATCCTATCCTCTTACTTTGCCTTTTTAGCGCCATATAGCGATCTTCTTTGTTTGCGATCTTTCACAGCTGCGCAGTCTAATGTTCCACGGACAATGTGGTAACGTACCCCAGGTAGATCCTTCACACGGCCTCCACGGACTAGCACGATGCTGTGTTCCTGTAGGTTGTGGCCCTCTCCACCGATGTAGGCGATGATCTCCTGTCTATTGGAGAGTCGTACCCAAGCCACTTTGCGAAGTGCAGAGTTTGGCTTCTTAGGGGTTTTAGTCTTCACCTGAAGGCAGACGCCTCGGCGTTGAGCGCAACGCTGAAGCGCTGGCGACTTTTTTCTCTTAATCTTATCTTGGCGTCCTTTCCGGACCAGTTGGTTAATCGTCGGCATATGTCCCTATGATAAACTAGTTTCTGTGATGATCCAAAGAATATAGAGGAAAGCGCTTTAGAAGACAATGCGAAAATTAAGATAATCTTTTTTTTAGCAAAGAGGGGCAAGTTTCGGACTTAACTCCAACTGCAGAGCTTGCTGGACTTTTGAGATGTAGCTTTCATAGCTGGTCCCCTCCATCGCCTCGCAATGGCCATATTCATCAGACAGCCTAATCGTATTCTCAGCCCTCTCATGCACTTTTAGATAGAGTCCTGCTGGATCTTGCATCACCTCATCCATTGCACAATAGATCAGGAATTTGTTGCCCGTGATGTTTCGATAGTGTTTGAAGCTATCAAATTTTTGACCAGATATCTCAACGATTTTGCCAACAATACTGCCTAACCCACTAGCTAGACATTTGGGTAATTTGCTCAGCATCCCTTTAATAAAATTTGGAATGGATGAAAAGGATCTTTCATTACAGTGGTGCATTCCTTTGTGATTTGAGGCTACCTCTGCCCCCGCAGCCCCTCCTAGAGAGTACCCATGGATTAAAATATTTTCTTCGGGCACTCCCTTGCTTAGAAGATGCTGTACCACCGCCTCTCCATCGACCACAAGATCATGGGTGCGCGTGAAGGAACCCTCACTCCTCATAACACCCCGATAGTTGAAGAGGTAGACATTAGCACCAGTATCAGCTGACAACTGTTCTAAGCTATCCAACTGCTCTTCATAGCACATTGCATTGCCAGTGAAGTGGATGATCCATTTCTGCTGGTCAGAAGGGAACTCTTTTTGGTCTGGGTTGTACCAGGCAAGAGTGTCGAGCTTGATACCATCGGCAGTCTTAATGGTAATTTGCTCAGCAGAACCTGGATAGCTCCGAAGAAACTCTTCTCTCGCTCCGTCGAGTTCATTCAGATATTGCACCCGTTCCTGAGTTTGATAGTTCCAAGTATACATTCGCCTTGCAGGCAAGATCACGCTTGCGGCGATAAGCCGTACACCTTTGAACATTAATCTAGCGAGTCCGATAGGGAAGATAATAACAGAGAGGATATCCCAGACCTTGTTGAGGGGTCGCTCTCTTTTCTCTAGCTTTTCTTGGGTACGGAAGATATCCTGACCTCTTGAGACCGTAAAAACTGCATCTGGAAGGATCGCTCGAGTCATATTATTTCGGGGTTATTATGTTTATAATAAGGTCTATTATAAGGCATTAGGCATGTAAAATGCAATTTAGTATTATCACCATCACCTACAACGCAGAAAAGTATCTGAGAGATACCCTCTCTTCTGTGGCAAATCAAAATTTTAAGGACTACGAGCATCTAATTTGGGATGGAGGAAGTCAAGATCGAACTTTTGAGATCATTGCCGATTTCCCCCATATGAAGGTCCACGAGGGGAGTGATGAGGGGATAGCCGATGCGATGAACCAGGGAGCTGCTAAAGCAAAGGGAGAGTACCTCCTCTTTCTCCATGCGGACGATCTTTTGGCCCATCCAGGGACTCTAGCACTGATCTCCACCTCCCTCAAGCAACATCCGGAGGCCGAGTGGCTCTATGGGCAGGCCCACGTGATCAACAGCGAGGGAGAGCAGCTTCGAACCACTCGATTTATCCCCTTCGACCATAGAAGACTCAAAAAATACAATATGATCACCCATCCAGCGACTGTAGTCTCTCGCGAACTCTTTGAGAGAGTCGGAGGGTTTCAAAAATCACTTCGATACTGCATGGACTACGACCTATGGCTCCGTCTGGCGCCTCTTGCGACCCCCTTCTCGCTGCCGGCTGTGATCGCCTCTTTCCGAGAACATCAAAACTCTCTCTCCACAAGCGAGCCCATCGCCGTGGCTGATGAAGCCTACCGCGTGCGCAATAATTATGTTACATCGCCCTGGGGGAGATGGAAATCCTATCGAACATGGAAAAAACGAAGAGCCCAAAGTTAATTACTCTCTGGAAGAAGCTCTGCCAGAGGCTCCAAGAGCGTCTGCCTGGCCGAAGAGTTTTTTTTATCTATACCCATCGTAATGGGTTTGACCGCTTTTCCTATGGCCTCAAAGCCAACACGGAACTCAGCTACTGGGGCTATACAGCCCTGCGCAAAGCCTTTCCTCGGGTTACCTTCCTGCGACTCGAAGGAGAGAAAGAGGAGCGTATCCAGGCGATTCAACCTCAAGATGTTGTGATTGGTCATATCGGAGAGACATTTAAGCGTGCCGCACAGCGAACACGCCGTCTTATCACTTTCAATCCTTGGTCAGGTCATGAGGATCGCAATCAAAATAAATTCAACTGCCTGCCTCTTGAGGAAGAGATGGCCTTCTACCGTATGGCCGCCTCGTTGATTTTTTTGTCCTCGGAGTACAATAAAATGAGATATGTCGATAATCCCGACAATTATTGGCATACCGCTCTCCGTAAGCTCAACAAACCGGTCCGCGTAGTCCATCAACCGATCGATCTGACATTTTTCCCAAGGGTTAAGACGACATACACCACCTCCGATTTCCTCTATGTCGGTAACGATGCCCATATGAAATGTCTGGCTGATGCCAAAAAGCTCGTCGCCTCTCTCGAGAGAAAGTTGACACTCTATGGCACTGGAGAGAAAAGACTCTACAATCTCAATATGGGCCAAGTAATAGAGCTGCCTGACCAGGCTGATTTCTTTATTCAGCCAGGGATGTGGGAGGCTCAGTGCGTCTCGATTCTCGAGGCCGCGGCTCGAGGATTTATTCCCGTGGTCTCTCCGGAGACCGGCTATCCCTACGATCACCCCTTTCTCCTGCGATATGGAGATTTTGAGTATAACCAAAAAGTTCTCAAAGAGTTGCTTAACACCTCTCCCGAGGAGAGAAAAGCCCTGGCAGATGCACTCCATAGCCAGCTGGTTGATGATGTGAATCATAATAACTGGAAGCAGCTCACCGACGTCTTGGTTGAAGAAGTGCAATGCCTAAACTGTTGAATACAAAGTTTCTTTGATCTAAAATTGCAAGGCTATGA
>SDBU01006400.1_pt1 | contig 13854 bp, 15 predicted proteins | sample 2277071 | NCBI WGS metagenome assembly SDBU01 (sample SAMN10397929, study PRJNA504765) | marine sediment metagenome | isolation source: marine sediment core GS08_GC12, 126 cmbsf | place: Arctic Ocean: Gakkel Ridge, Loki's castle | collected 2008
CCGCGATCGTCGTGGGCGAGGGGCGCGCCCGGTGTGACACGCCCCTCGCCGCTGCTTATACTACGTCGACCGCCGCGATTGTCGCGCCCTCAGTGACACGCCGCAGGATCATCGTTACGTTCGCATCGCCCGTGCCGGTGCCAGCCAGCGTGTCGCCGTGGATGTAGATGATCGCGCCATTCTCGATGGTGCAGGGCAGCAGAGAACTCGTCCAGTCCTTCGAGCTGACGGTAAGGTTCGCAGCGAACGACGCAATGACCTCAACGCCGAGCGGCGCGCCTGCGCCGGTCGAGCCAAACACGTTGTCAGTCGAGAACTCGATATTGGCCGGGGCGGCCCAGCCCACGCCGTCCGTCTCGACGATGATCTCTTCGAGAATCCAGACGCCCGTTGCGGCGACCGACATCGGCGACGTTTGAGCGTTGTTGGCAATCGCAGAACTCAGCACGTTCGACTGGATGGCAACGACCGAGCCGATGCCGGTGCTTGAGCCTGCGAGCACGCCCGCGATGATCGCAGCCGACTCGTCGGTGCCGCCGATCTTGACCGCGCCGGAACCGTCCGCAACGACGGCCCAGTTGTTGAACCACGAGCAATCGGCCGCAACGATGGCGACCTCGGGATTGATGCCCGTCGATTCGATCAGGTTGTCGGCGATGAATCCGGTCGTCGTGTTGGCAAGCTCGATGCCGGGCTCGCCGTCGAGCACCTTGATCTTGTTGTTGTAGATCAGGGCTTCCGTGCAGATGTTCCCGCCGTCAGCGATTGCCGCCGTGGTGTAGAACCCGATCATGGTGTTGTCGTAAATCTCGCAGCGGTCGGAAACCCCGTTCAGCAAGACGGCTTGTACCGGGGCCGAATCCGCGTGCGAGCGCAGGTTGTTCCGCCGAACCCGCGTGCCGTGGCAACCAGCCTTCGCCTCGATGGTCGTAACGAACTCGTCGGCGCCGGCCCCGTCCTCACCTTCCCAGCCCCAGATGTCCTCGATGAGCGTGTTCTGTACGGCTGCCTCGATGTCGATGCCAATGAGAACGTCGGGCGCGCTCGGCAAGAGCTTGATGTGGCGGATCGTGTTGTTGCTCGCGCTTACGTCGATGGTGGCCGCTGCGTTGTTGAAGTGGAACTCGGGCATGTTCGTGCCGTTGCCGAGGCCGATGAGCGTGACGCCCGCTACGCTCGCGTCGAACAGCACGGCGTCGCTGTCCTCGATATGCCCTTCCATCACGTAGATGATGTCGCCGCGATCAGCGACGCATTGCGTGTACGCGAAATTGACCGTGAGGAACGGCGCATCGGGATTGTGTCCATGCCCGGCGCTATCACCGCCGCGCGTGCCGGCATTGGAATCGACCCACCAACGAAGCCCCGTGCCAACGCCCTCGTCGGTGACCACCATGCTGCCCTGATACCATCGTGCGAATAGTTCTGTCTTGCCTTCTCTGCTTACCATGTTTCACCTCTCCTGTCTGTGCGGGGTTGGCCCGCGTACAAGATTGTCACACGCCCCCGTTAGGCGTGCTCGTACAGCACGAAAATCTCGAATAGAATCGGCCCGGCCTGGTTGTTGTCAACCTCGATCTGGTCGGTCGCTCCTGCGGCGACTGGGAACCCATCGACCGGGCTGGTCAGCAGCAGCACGCCGTTCGGATGCAGGTTGATCGCGTCGGTGGCAGCGAGCGTGAAGCGTGTCGTGATGCCGCCGGCCGCAGCGTCGCCCAGCACCTCGAGCAGGTCGCCCGTTGTGATGCTTAGGTTGTGCAGGTAGATGGCCTTGATCTCGGTGGCGGCAATCTGATCGCCGAGCGGGTCGTCAATGGCGCCGGACATGTCGAACACCACTTGAGCGCCGGCCGCGACTGACCAGATGCCGTGCAGATGGCCTTTCGCCTTGTTCGGCCCGACCCCGAATGTGTATGTGTCGCTTACGTCCTCATTGTAGGGGTCGCTCGATATCGTTTCGCGGGTTTGCCCGCCGCCCGGCGCGGCCATCACGGCGTCCTTGTTCATGGCACTGCGAATGTTCACGCCGATGGTTGTGGTAATGTCTGTGCCCATGATTCAGCTCCTAAGCGTGCTCATACAGCACGTAGATTTCAAAGTCGATCCCGACCCCTTGGTTGTTATCGATCTCGATGGTATCGTTGGCACCCGCGCCGACCGGGAATCCGTCGACGGGGCTCGTCAACAGCAGGATGCCATCGGGGTGCAGGTTCACGGCGTCTGCGGCTGCGAGCGTGAAGCGAATCTCCGGGCCGACTGCCACGTCGCCGAGCACTTCCAGCAACTGGCCGCTCGTTGTGCTGATGTTGTGCAAGTAGATGGCCTTGATCTCGGTCGCCACGATCTGATCGCCGAACACGTCGTCGAGCACGGCGTTCATGTCGAAGACAACCTGAGCGGCTGCGCCGCACGTCCACTGGCCGTGCCAGTGCCCCTTTGCATTGCCGGAGCCCACGCCGAACGTATAGCTCGAGCTGGCGCTCTTGCTGTACGTGTCTGCCGACGTTGAATCAAGCGCGGTGGCGCCAGCCGGCGCAGTCGGGGCAGTCGTCTTGCGCATTGTGCTTGCGATAGAAACCGCAATACTCGTTGGATTGATGTCCGTTGCCATCCCGGAACTCCTTTGTAGTGCAGGTGCCGACACAGGGGCCGACACCCGCAAGCCGCGAGCTGACACGCCGCCATTGCCGCATTCCCTTGCGGGTCACTTGGCGCTCGGCGGCCCCGCGTCAGCGGATGCTTACGCCGACTGCGTTACGCCCGCCATATCGCTGGCCTGGTAGCGGGCACCGTACTTGATCACGCCAACGATGCAGTAGTCGTCGCCGGTGTTGCCGCCTTCGCTGCATTCGAGCCGAACCCAGCGGAAGCCGTTCTCGGTGTCGCAATGCGCGGCGGTGCACTCCAGCGTGAATGTCTCAAGGGCGGTGTTCGCTGCGGTCTGGTCGATGTTCACGGCCGGCACAAGTGCCTTTGTTCCGCCACCGATGGCCGTGTTCGCCTGGTTGATATGCAGGTTGTCGAGCTGGTCGGCGGCGTTCCATGTCTCGTTCGCCGTCGGGCCAACGATGACGTAGAACGCGATCTGGTCAAACAGCGCCATGTCGATCCAGTTGGCCGTGGCGACGCCGTTGTGGATGTCCGTCCCGCCGATGTCGAGGATGTCGCCGTACTGTTCCGCTGTTACGCGACTGGTAATTTGCATTGCCTATCTCCTTCAGTAGCAGGCTCACGGGGCGAGCGTCAGGCCCGCCCCCGCAAGCCGGATTGTTTACGGCCGTGTCGCCAGCACAACGAACGGCGACAGCGTCGGGCCGCCATTGGCCGGTGTCAGGTCAGTGTTCCACGCCGGCTGCCCGTCACTCCTGAGCTCGAAGCGGAAGGCCGTCACGTCGTAGTCGAACCACAAATGCATCGACTGCGCCGTCTTGATCCCGCCCTTCGTGCCGACGTAATACTGGCTCCAGTCGATCAGAGCGATGTCGGCTGCGGTGCCGAGGAGCTGCGTCTTCTCGCTCATCAGGGCAGGCAGGCCCATCAGCGTCGAGAACGGCTGGCCCGAGACGCCACCGGCCGGCATCCAGACGGGTACGCCGCCTGCACCGACCGCCATTGCCATCGTTGCCAACTGCGGGAACGTGTCGTGCCCGACTACCCACGTCGAGGTCGCTGCGTTGATCATCTTGAACCGCGCCCACATGTTGACGATGTTCTCGAAGACGATGGTATTGACGAGCTGCGCGGGCTCGGCAGCCACGGTGATCAACGCCGGGTTCAGCGGATTGGCCGCGCCGAGCGCCATGTTCGCGCCCGTCCCGTAGTAGTGATCGGAGTCACGCGTGAACCCGATGGCCTGCGGTACGATGTTGTTCAGGAACGCCGCCATCGAGATCGGCGAATCCTCCATCAACTCGTCGCTGACCGGCACGAGCACGGTCATCTTGTGAAGCGTGAGCTGAATCCGGCGGAGGTTCGGCTTGCTCGTGTCCTTCTGGTGCTTCTCGCCGGGCCGCTTGATGGTCACGCCGCCGAAGAAGCTGCCGACATGCGTCGCGTCGACAAGGGCCGGCATGGCCAGCCGGTTCGTCTTCATCGGAATCTGGAACGCGCGGCTCATGGAGATGTCATTCTCCAGGGCCGGAGGCATCCAGAGCGCCGCGATTTCAAGGGGCACGAGGTAGCCGCCCTGCGCATCGTCGCCCTCTTCCATCGTGTTCGTCGGCTGCTTGGTGGCGCACAACTGCTGCCACTTGCCGAGCGTCTCAGGCATGGGGGCGCCCTTCGCCGATGCGTGAATCACATCGTATGCGAAATGCCCGGTGTCCTTGAACCCGCCCATCGCGCTCTTCTCCAGCTCGGACTCGCCGACGTGAATGGTGAGCGCGCGCTTCTCGGCGGTGTCCGCGCCCTTGTCCACGAGCTCGTCCAGCACCTCGACCATGATCTTCTTCTTCTCGGCTCGCTCGGCGGCCTTGGCGTCTTCGGCGTCCTTCTTGGCCTTCGCCTCGGCCTCGGGGTCGTACTTCTCGCACGAGCCGTCGTCGATGAAGGGCTGCGCGTCCTTGTCGTCAATCACCAGAAGCGCGCCGACCTTGAACTCGTTGTCGCTGTAGGTGAAATCCTTGATCACTCTCAGCTTCATTGTGCCTCTCCTTGTTCTGGCCTTGTTGCCTTCCTCGTGTCAGCAAGGTCAGGCTATTCCAATTGCCCGCGAATCTGCGCGATGCAGACGCGGACATTACGCTTGAACTGTTCCGGGTCGAGCACTTGGATAATGCGAGGCGACTCGACGAGCCTGATCGTCACGGGCTGGCTTCTCGGCTCCACGGCCGGCTCTGGTTCCTGCTCCGGCTCGTGTTCGGCCCGCAGCAGCTCGATGGTCTTCGTCAGGCTCTTGCAGAGCGCGTCCGTCTTGATCGCGCCCGACGCGAGCAGGGCTTCGAGTTCCTTGCCCTCGGCGTCCGGGCCGATGGCGATTGTCCGGGCGTTGATGTTGGCCGGCACCGATACGTCGCTATGCTCCAGCAGCAGCCACTTGCTGATTACCGCGTCGACCTTCTCGAACTTGACGACGTCCATCGCCCACTTGGCGGCCAGCTTCTTCGTCAGCGCGTCCCATCCGTCTTCGCCGCGCCGCGTAGTCTTCATCGGCACGAACCCGACGCTCGACGTGTTCAGGTGCCCGTCGCGGCGGAGCATCCACACGTCGTTCCCCATCTCCGTCTCGGCGTATTTGGTGATGGCCCGCACGCCGTAGCCGTCCTTCTCGATGACGCGGTCGCTACCGATTGGTGGCTGCGAGTAGTCGTGGCCCCACAGGACTTGCGGCGCCTTCTTGAACTCGGTGAGGACGACCCCGTCGGGGTCAAGGATTTCGGCCTCGCGGTCGATGTCGCGGGTCGAAACGTATTGGAGGACTTCGCGTTCGCCGGGGTCGAGCGGCTTGGCCTTGTTGTCGACCGAAGACCTGCGGCACACCGTCGCCTCCTCGGGGTCGCCGACGATGTCCTTGATCTGCCCGGCCATCCCGGCGGGCAGCACGGGCAGCAGCGACGCGAGCGGCATTCGTGATTCCATTCGCCAGCTCCACGGCGGCCCAAAGAAAAAGGCCGTCCAGGGGTCTGGCCCCAGACGGCCTTGAATGTCACGGGCAGCGATCAACTGCCGCGTTCTTTGGGTGCGTCTACGGGCACACTACACCGCGTGCCCGGATTCCGCAAGCGCTATTTGTATTAAAACTATACGTTTCGCCGTAAGGCGTGGCGGGGCAAGGGGTAGCGGCGGGAGAAATTATGGAGCGCCGAGGTCGGATTCGCACCGCCCTTTCCCGCCTGGAGGGGCGGGCGCATCGCTGTCTATGCTTCCGGCGCGCTTCTTGCCTCTGTACATGCCAGCCCCCGCCTCTGCTATGGCCGAGGCCTGCCAGCGCGGCGGGCGTGATCGCGCGCGGGTTGCGAGGGTGAGGCCGGAGGTCGGAGAGGGATTTGAGTTCGCTCATTGGAATCGCCTCTGTGCGGCGGTCATTGTCAACTGCGTGCGAACTTGTATCAAGCCCGACCGGATGGTCTCGACCTTCTCTTGCCGAATCGCGCCGCTCAGGAATGGCAGCGCGCGGGGGTCGTCCATAAATGCGAGCCCAAGCCCGGCAGCATCTCGCACAACTGGTGAGTCATGCGCCAATGATAGTTGCAATAGTTCGCGTCTCGCACAGTGTGTCGGCGAATCGTCGCTATTGCCGATGCACCTCAGCGCCTCGGCCGCGTGCTCGTCAGGAATACACCCGGACAACATGAGATAGCGCAGCGAAGAAACGGCTGGAAGGCCAGAAGTCTCAATGAAGGCCGCGAGCGCTTGCGAGAACGGCGTGTCCATCCCGTCCTGAAAGAACTCGCCTACAGCCAGGCTGAAAATCCGCGTGGCCATCTGTTCGTCGTCACTCATTCTGCCCTGGCTCCTTCAGCACGGGTTCTTCGTCGCCCAGATACCGCTCTGGAATACCGGGGTCGCCATGTGCCACAAACTCAACCCTGTGGCAGGCCCAATCTATGCTTGTGATGATGGCCGAGCCAGAGGCTCCTGGGAACAACCTCGCAAGAGGGAATGCCATACGGGGTGTCCGCGTGCACTCCGGCGTTTCTGACATGTCGGCCTCGCCTGCGGCTGAGAAGTTCCCGATCAAATGAGCGTCGACAAATCCAGTGCGCGGGTTGAATATCTCAAGTGCGTCCTGATAAATGTCGCAGAATGCCTCGCCGCAGCGATAGCGCTTGATGAATGTATTCATTCGTTTTGCCCCAATTCCTTGAGAACCGGCTCCTGAAAACAGTGGCAGTGCGTGTGAAGCGGCGGCGCCTCGACCGTCTCGTAATTCATCTTCATCTTCCCGCCCTCGTCGCCCTCGGCGACCTGCCCAAGATCGAAGTACGAGCCCTCAAGGCTAATCAGCTTGCCGTCGAGCGGCCGGCAGAACTGGCACGCGCCGGGCAGGATGCGCCATATCTTCCCCTCGACCACCCCGCTCTGCTCCCACGCCTGCATCTCGCCCTGATGGCTGGCCCGGCTGCCCTCTGTCCGAGCGATAGCCTCGGCCCGCGCCTTCGTCACCTTGCCGCTGAACACCTTGTCGCCCAGCCGCTTCCGCAGCTCGCGGACGTTCTCGCCCTCGGACAGCCCCTTGGCGATAACCTGAGTGATGCGCTTGGCAAACGAGACGTTGACCCGCTCGGCGAACGAGCGCGGATACCGCTGCGCCCAAGACAGCACCTCTTCGTTGAACACGTCCCATCCGTCGATGGGCGCCTTGACGGCCTTTGCAGCCTTGCCCGCAGCGGCCCGCAGCTTGGCCTGCCCCTGCACCCACCCGTCAACGAGCATCGGCATTATGATATCCTCAAGCTCGTCGGCGTAGATGGTCGTCCAGCGTTCTTGATCGAACAGGACGGCCGCTGGGTCGAGGCCGAGCGTGTCGTCGTCGAACGTGTCGAGCTTGGCGAGCACCACGCGGCCCTGCCGCTCGTGCAGGCTGCCCATTTGCCGCATCAGTAGCCGCTCATTCGCCGACATCGGCACATGGACTTTGCTCGCGGACGCGAAAGGGGCGGGCCCCCAGGGCGGCACCTCCGCCTTGTTGTCGGACAGGAAAGCCCCACGCCGACAAGGCCGCACCTCCGTTCTGGTCGTCTGGCGGCACGCGGGCCGGCGGCGCAGCGGGGTCGATGATGGTGTCGCCGCCTGCTATCGGGCCAAGCCCAAGCACAGTCCGGGCCTCGTTCACCGTCATCACACCGCCCGACACGTATGTGCTGGCAGCGGCCATCGCAAACTTGTCGTCGGTATCTGCGCCGCCGGCGGGCTCGCCCTCCACTTCCTCGAACGGCTCAAGGCCAAGCTCCTGCCGCGCCTCGTTCACCGTCATGATGTTTCGCGCAACATAGGTGTCAAGGTCTTGCCGTTTCTGCTCGCGGTTGTCCGGCACCGGGTCGTCGAACGCGAAGAACAGGCGCGGATCGTACAGCACCGCAAGCTGCTCGGTCAGCGTCTGCTCCATCCGCTGGAGCCTCGGCAGGATCGTCAGCCACATGTAGGCCGTCAGCGCAGCCTCAAGCTCAGCCCGCGACTTCCCGATCTCGGCCATCTGTACCGGGTTGCCGAATATCTCGTATATCTCGTTCCGGTCGAGCTTCGCCTGGAGCACGTCCTGCATTTTGTTTGGCGGAACGTTCAGCGTTTCAATGCTTTTCTCTGCGGTTGTTATCCACGGCACGCCCTTGATATTGACACCACGCCCGCGCCGCGAGCGAAACTTGTCTTTCCACTGGGCCTCAAGCGAGCGAATCTCGCTGGCCGGCGTGTCCTCGGGCACTCGCACGATGAACGCCGGGACGCAGTCGTTGTCGTACATCGCCCTCTTGTATTCGTCCATCGCCGTCTTGCGGTGTATGGCAGACGTAGCGGCCTGCGCCGGGCCGAGCCCCTTGATCGTGCTTTCGGGGTTCGGATAGCGGAAGTGGATTATCTCCTCGGGCGCGAACGCAATCGGCTGCGTCGGCTTCACGGACAACGAGGAGGAATCCAGGGCCGACGTAAGCATGTCCCTTGCCGATGATGGAGCCCCGGCATTCGACGCCGTCGGCCCATAGAGATAGCCCTTAATATCCTTGCCGTCCTTCGTCGGCACCGGCCTCATCAGGTGCGGCTGCAAGTTCCAGATGGCCTTGGGCTGGGCGCCGCGTGCGGCGTCGCCGTGCGGCTCCAGATACCAGTAGGCGTTGCCGGTAAGCTCCTGGTAGATCGTCGTCAGCTCGCGGAGGGCGAACCCGACCGTGCGGGGGTTCGCCAGCCGGAGCACGTCGAGCACCGGGTGATTGGTCAGCTCGACTATCACCTCGTCGCCGAGCGCGGGCCGCTGCTTGAGCATGTGCTTGTGCTGGGCGTGCGGCACCGACCTCGACTTGTAGAAGGCCTTGTCGCGCGTGCTCACGCTGCCCTTGGCGTACAACCGGAGCGGTACGCTCGCCACAGATGCCCCGTTGCGGCCGGCACAGGTGAAGACGAAGTTCCGGAACGTCTTGATCGCCTCTACCTCAGACAGCGTCTTCGTGCCGCCGCGTGGCGTGCCGAAGAGCGCCGACGTACCCGTCAGCACGGACTCACCGATGCCGAACATCTTGCGGCCTACCGCGCTGGCCGCGCGGGTGAACCAGTTACGCTCTGCCATCAGATTGCTCCTTTGTGCGTTGCTGCATTTGTGGAATGTTCGCCAATTGATAGCCGGCGAGTCCGTAACCGTTGCAGGCGGTGCAGGCCTCGTAGTGGCAAGCTGTCTCGGCTGGGCCGTCACCAAATATATCCACAGTCCACCACAGAGCGTAGCCTGTGCCCTTGCACCGTTCGCATATTACGGGTACAAGTTCTGACATCATATACCCGATGCCCATGTCCTCGCTCCTTTCGTTATTGCATCGCGTCAGGCGGCTGCTTGCCGTCGCGGTCAGCGTTGAAGTCTGCAAGGTCGGCCGCCAGCTCCGCCACGTGCGCGGCGGGGCCATGCGGCTCGTCGGGCTTGCCGAAGGATTGCAGTTGCACGATCTCCTCGTCACGGGCCGCAATCGTTTTCTCGGCCTCGGCTAGCTGCCGCTGCACGCACTTGGCGGCGATCTGCCGGGCGCCGCCCTCGCTCCACGAACCGCACGCCCACTTGGCCGACGGCTTGAACGCCGCGCCGCAGTCCGGGCAGGGGGGGGCGAACGCTGCGTCAATGCGCTCGGCAATTACCGCAGCCAGCTCGGCGTCCGCGCCGCCACTGTTACGAATGTCGTCCATGATCTCCGCAGCCAACGCCTTCGCTTGCTCACTCATCGCTCTGCTCCTTTTGTTTTCGTAGTCGAGTTGCCGCCCAGGCCTCAAGAATGGCCAACACTTCGTCTTCGCTCGGCAGCTTATGCCACTTGCCGTTCGGCAGATGCCGCACCCACGTCTCGCCGTCCCGCTGAATCATGCGGATCACTCGCCCTGCTCCTTTTGTTGGGGTGGCACAAATACGTTGCATATGTGATTATGGCCGACTACCAAATCAATCGACCGCCCAAGGCCATCTGCGCCGATCCAGCTACCGCAAAAGGCCCACTCGTTGGGTGGCGCCGCGTCTATCGCCCGGCTCCGTCTGCACGACTCGGAACGCGCCTCTCATGTCAGCCACCACCCTGCTATCGAAGGCCAAGTCGTACCTCCCGGCCGACCGGTACAACTTCGTAGAGTCGGCGCTTGAGTTCGCCTCGCTCTGCCACCGGGGCCAGGTTCGGAAATCAGGCCAGGCGTTCATCGACCACCCCATCGCCACGGCGGAGTTCCTGGTCAGCATGCGCGTGGACGCCAGCACGCTCGCTGCGGCGGTCCTGCACGACGTGATCGAAGACTGCGGCGTGGAGCTCGAAACGCTGCAAGCCAAGTTTGGGCAAGAGGTGGCCGCGCTGGTAGATGGCGTCACGACGCTGCGGCGAATGACGTTGCTCGGCCAGCCTGAGGCTGACACCGAGCAGGACGGCCCGCAGGCGACGGGCGACCCGCGGGCGGCGGTCCGGGCAGCCAGCACGCGCAAGATGCTCGTGGCTATGGCCAAAGACGTCCGCGTGATCCTCATCAAGCTAGCGGACCGGCTTCACAACCTGCGCACCCTTCAGGCGCTCTCCCTCGACCGGCAACGGAGGATGGCGCAGGAGACACTGGACATCTACGCACCGCTGGCGCATCGCCTCGGATGCGGGGACCTGAAGTGGCGCCTCGAAGATGAGGCGTTCCGTTACCTTCTGCCGCGGGAATACCGTTCGATCTCAAGGCTTGTGGCGCGCAGACGTAGCGGGCGCGAAGCGTACGCGCGGGGAATGGCGGACGATCTCTCCGCCGAACTGGCCCGCCTGGACATCAGCGCCGCGGTGGGCGGCCGGCCGAAGCATCTCTACAGCATCTACAGGAAGATGCGCCGATACGCGGAACAGGGCAGACAGTTCCATGACATACACGACCTGATCGCCCTGCGCGTAGTCGTGGACACGGAGGCCGCCTGCTACGCGGCCCTGGGCACTGTGCATAGCATGTGGCGCCCCGTCACCGGGCAGTTCGACGACTATATTGCGAACCCCAAGGACAACTTGTACCAGTCCCTGCACACCTCCGTGATAGGACCGGAGGGATATCCCGTGGAGGCGCAGATCCGCACGAAGGAGATGCACCGGGTCGCCGAGGAAGGCGTGGCCGCCCACTGGGCGTACAAGGAAGGAACGGACGCCTCCCCCGAACGCGACCGGTTCGAACTGCGCATGTCCTGGCTAAAGCAGTTGCTGGACTGGCAGCGCGAGATGAGCGGGGACGCTGAATACCTTGACTCGGTGAAAACGGACATACTCCGGGACCAGGTCTTCGTTTTCACGCCGAAGGGCGACGTTATTGGCCTGCCTGCCGGCGCCACGCCCCTGGACTTCGCCTACCTCATCCACACGGAGGTCGGTCACGGATGCGTGGGCGCGGTGGTGAATGGCAAGCTCGTATCGCTGAATACGCCGCTCAAGAACGGCGAGACCGTTGAGATCCGCACGTCAAAGACGCCGCGGGGGCCGCGCCTGGACTGGCTCAACCCGAACCTGGGCTACCTGGCGACCGCGCGCGCCAAGGAGAGGGCGCGCCAGTGGTTTCGCCGGCAGGAGCGCGCCGCGACCGTCGGCCAGGGCCGCGAGTACCTCCGGAAGGAGATGCGCCGCCTCAGCCTGGAACAATCGGAAAGCCAGGTGGCCGAGATCATGGGCTTCGGCTCCGTGAATGAGCTCCTGGAGGCCCTGGGCACCGGACGGGTGAGTGGTGCTCAGATTGCGCAGAAAGTGGGTCGCCACGGGGCGGCCGCGCCTGAGCGTCACGCCCCGCCGCCGGGCCTTCCCGAGCCGGACCGGGGGCCGAGGGCCGGCGACGGCGTCGTCGTCATGGGCCTGACCGGGATGCTTACGCACATCGCCCGTTGCTGCAACCCGGTGTACGGGGAGGAGATCGTCGGCTATCTGACGCGCGGCCGCGGGGTGACCGTGCATCGAGCCACATGCCCGAACCTGCGCACGGGGGACGAGCCGGAGCGTATCGTCCAGGTGGCGTGGGGCCGGTCCCAGTCCATGTCGCCGGTCCGGTTGAGGCTGGAGGCGTACGATCGCGTGGGCCTCCTCCGGGACATAACGTCAATCCTGTCAACCGAGCACGTCAACATCCACTCGATGAACACGGAGGAGCTCGACAGCGACGATGCCTGCACGATCTCGTTCACCGTGTACACTACCGGAATCGAGCAACTGAGCCGCCTGTTCGGTAAACTGGAAGCGATACCGGGCGTGCACAGCGCCACCAGATCGGACACATCTCGAGCTCGGGCGTAAGTTCTATACCCGCGTCTCAACGTAGGAACACCCTCGGAGGGTCGGATGCCCAGCCCCAAGAGCCAGCGTCGCCATATCCGACGCCGCGATCGCAACAGGCCACAGAGAACACTCGCCCGGTCGCGCGTCGGCTTGACCGCGGCGGCTATCGCCACAGAGCCGGACGCCCCCGAAACGATGGAGACCCTCAAGGCGGCCGTGGCGGCCCTGGACCGAGCAGTGGCAAAGGGAATCATTCACCGCAACGCGGCCTCCCGTCGGAAGTCCCGGCTCACGAAGAGCCTGAGCAAGGCGAGCAAGGCTGCTGCCTCGTAGGGCACCCGGAACTCCGTCGGATACCCAACCGCTGCCACCGCCCGGGCGGTCCGCTACCTCGAGTGAAGATGACACGCCGCAGTCCTTCGCGAACGCGGGCATTGACCCGCGATCCAGGTGTGAGTGACTGGCGGTATGAACCCCGGAGCCTTACCATTCCGGCGCGGCTCGGGGGACAGGCTCTCTCCGGGGGTGGCCCGGCACGCCGCACGATCGAATGGGCAGCCGGTGGCGGTCCGGCGGGCTCATGAGAGCAGAGCGAGGCCATCATCGGCGCTGCCCGGGCCACGCACGCTAAGCAAAGTCGAGCACCCGGATTGCCCCGCAGGAACAGCCGCTTCTTCGCTGCGCGTTCGGGAAAGCCGGTCGCCCCGAGGCGTCACCGCGCCGAAGCGGAGGAGCGCGACCGGTACACCGGCATCTGTCTTCCGCGACCGGTTGCAGCCGACCGGCTTCGTACCCGGCTGCACCTGCTGCCGCGCTCGCCGGTTGCTCGGCGAGTCGCTCCGATCCTCGTCGCGCTGGCGCTGACGTTTGCAGCCGCCTGCGGCTCTGATCTGCCTCCGGACGACCACTTCGACGGCGGCGCGGTCGGCGCACAGCCCGGACGCGCCGCTACGCGTGGACCAGCCGGCGCAGGCCCGGCCGAGGGCACAAGGACGCAGGGCCCGGGCTCATCGGGGCCCAGCCGCGATGAGCACCCGACCTCCGCACTGACCGCGACGGTGACGGCCGGGTCAGCGCTGCCGGTGCCCGGCCGGACAACAGGTGACGCGGGGGAGTCCACTGCGATCCCGGAAGCAGGGCTACCCCTTGGCGCCACAGGCACAGAAAGCGGCCCGGAGACGCGTGCGCCGCACATCTCTCCCACTGCCACGGTCGTACCGGCGGCGACCCCGGCCGTGTCCGCACCGGCCCCTCTGCCCACGCCTGCCCCAACGGCGCCACCCGCACCGGCGCCGACCCCAACCCCGACACCGACCGTGCAGCCACCACCCACCGTCGCTCCCACATCCGTGGCCACATCCGTACCGACCCCGCTGCCCACGTCCGCCCCCACGTTGCCACCCGCACCGGCGCCGACCCCGGCACCGACCGTGCAGCCACCACCTACCGTCGTTCCCACATC
>SDBU01006402.1_pt1 | contig 13849 bp, 12 predicted proteins | sample 2277071 | NCBI WGS metagenome assembly SDBU01 (sample SAMN10397929, study PRJNA504765) | marine sediment metagenome | isolation source: marine sediment core GS08_GC12, 126 cmbsf | place: Arctic Ocean: Gakkel Ridge, Loki's castle | collected 2008
CAGCATGATCCGCGACAACGCCGACGGCATCGTGGTGGTCGACCTCGCGGGGCTGGTGCGGTATCTGAACCCGGCGGCACGATCCCTCTTCGGCCTCGGCGCCGAGCAGATGCTGGGCCAGCCGTTCGAGCTTTCCATCACGGCAGAGGAACCCGCCGAGGTCGAGATAGCAGGCTCAGGCGACACCCCGGCCGTGGTAGCCATGCGCGTAGCGGAGATGGACTGGGAAGGCGAGGCCGCTCACATCGTATCCTTGCGCGACGTCACGGCCCGCAGACGGGCGGAGGAGGAACTGGCGAAGCACCGCGACCACCTCGAGGAGCTGGTGGCCCAGCGTACCGAACAACTGACCGCGGCCAACAAGGAGCTGGAATCGTTCAGCTACTCCGTGTCGCACGACCTGCGCGCCCCGCTGAGGGGCGTGGTGGGGTTCAGCCAGGCCATGCTCGAGGACTACGCCGAGAAGCTGGACGAGCACGGAAAACACTGTCTTTCGCGGATCGCGGCGGCCGGCCGGCGCATGGCGACGCTCATTGACGACCTGCTGGCCCTGTCGCGGGTGACGCGATCGGAGATGCGACTGGAGAGGGTCGACCTGGGCAAAGCGGCCAGGGAAGCCGCCGCCGCCCTGCGAGAGGAGCAGGCGGATCGGCAAGTCGAGTTCACCATCGCCGATGGGCCCGTAGTCACCGGAGACAAGCGGCTGCTGGAAGCGGTGCTGGAGAACCTGCTGGGCAACGCCTGGAAATTCACGAGCCGCCATCCGACGGCGAGCATCGAGTTCGGCGTAACCGACCTTGAGAATGAGCGAGTGTATTTCGTTCGGGACGACGGGGCCGGTTTCGATATGACGTACGCCGACAAGCTGTTCGGCGTGTTCCAGCGATTGCACACGGAGGAGGAGTTTCCAGGTACCGGCATCGGTCTGGCCACGGTGCAGCGGATTGTCTGTCGCCATGGCGGCCGTATATGGGCCGAGGGCGAGGTCGAAAAAGGGGCAACCTTCTACTTCACGCTGCCGGTGACGCCCCAGCCGGATGAAACGGCTCGGAGCGAGTCGCCCAGGCGGGAAGAAACGGCGCTGGCGTCATGAGGAGCGGGCCGCAAGACAGCTTGACGGGGAACCTGGCAGAGAAACTGAAGATGGAACAGCAACGGGACATCAAGCGTGACGCGAATGAGGCCAAATGCCGGCGTTCGGCCGGGAATGGCGATGGGGTGGCGACATCCGATCACCGTCGGGGGAAGGGTTCCCTCCACAGGCGTGTCTCGGTTTTCGGAGCCGCCGGTGCCATCCTCTTCGCTCTTTCTGGGCTGTTGGGTTACGTGCCGAGCCTGGGGTTGCTCGGCAGCTTCGGCGAGGGTTACATCCCCATGGCGCCGAGCACCGCTATCAGTGCCATCGTGCTCGGAGGCATTCTGCTCGCCATGGCTCTGCGGCCGTTGTCGGGCGCGAGCGTTATCCTCTTCGGCACTCTGGCGGCGCTGGTCTCCCTGTTTGGCTCCCTGGAGGTCGCCGGGCATCTCACCGGAAGGGACCTCAACTTCGAGGACTCGCTGGTGCCCGCCGCCGGACATCTCGGGGATATCCCTATCGCCCGGATGTCCCCCGCCACCGGGGCGACGTACTTCCTCGCCGGACTTGCCGTGCTCGCCCTGCTCTTGCGCCGGAGCCGGCCCCATGGCCGGGGAACCGGCCTCGGGCACTGGGGAGGCAGCCTGGGCACGCTGGTGCTGGGCATCAGTGTGTTCTCCTGCTTGGCGTACCTCCATGGGAGCCCCCTGCTCTATGGCCGAGGCGACACGATTCCCATGGCGCTGACCACCGCGTTGGCTTTCCTCATGCTGGGGGCCGCCACGGTGGGCGTTTCGGGAAAGGGCGCTCTTCCGCTGAACCTCTTCGCCGGCGCCAAGCGCGCGGGCAAGCCCATGAGCGCGCGAAGACGATTCGTTTCCTTGACCCTCATCATGGTCGGAGCGTGCGCGATGGTCATGACGGTCATGACGGGCATTCTCTATCGTCGGAATATCGAGGAGCACAGGGAGCAGCTACAGGCAACCGCCCGAAGCCAGGTCCGCCTGATTGAGGCGATCGCGCGCTATGACGCAAGGGTGGCCGACGTGATCCGCGAAGAAGACCCGGACTACGATGCCTCCGCCGCGACCTTAAGCCAGATCGCCGACGCCCATGAGCGCTACGAAGGGTTCGGCGAGACGGGCGAATTCACACTGGCGCGGCGCGATGGAGACTCTATCGTTTACGTCTTGCGGCACCGCCACGATACTGTCGAACGACCCGCGCCGGTGGGTTTCGACTCGGGTCTGGCCGAACCCATGCGCCGGGCGCTCGAGGGAATGTCCGGAACCGTCATTGGCCTCGATTACCGAGGGAAAACGGTCTTGGCCGCCCATGAGCCGGTCGCCGTGCTGAACCTGGGGATCGTGGCGAAGATTGATCTGGCCGAGATTCGCAGGCCCTTCATCCGGTCTTGTCTCGTCGCCGGCGTGGCCGCCTTTCTCGTTGTCCTGGCCGGCACGGCGCTGTTCTTGTGGATCGGCAACCCGCTTCTTGCGCGGGTGGAGGCCTACGCGCGAGACTTGGAAGAGGAAATCACCGAGCGCAAGCAGGCGGAGGAGGGGCTGCGCCAGTATGAGCACATCGTCTCAAGTACCACCGACATGCTGGCGCTGCTGGACAAAGACTATGTCTACCTTTCCGCCAACGCGGCGTATGTCGAGGCATTCGCCAAAGCATCGGGCGAGGTGATTGGCCGGACAGCGCCTGAGATCTTTGGCGAAAAGTTCTTCAACGCCGCCATCAGACCGAGGGCTGAAGCCTGTCTGGCTGGGAAGAACATCCGCTACCAGGACTGGTTTGACTTTCCGGGAACGGGGCGGCTGTACATGGACGTCGCCTACTTCCCATACCGCCGAGCCGATACCGAGGTCCTGGGGTTCGTCGTCGCCGCCCGAGACATCACCGAACGCAAGCAGATCGAGGAGGAACTGGTGAAGCACCGGTACCATCTCGAGGAACTCGTGGAGCAGCGCACCGCAGAACTGACCGCGGCGAACAAAGAGCTGGAATCGTTCAGCTACTCCGTGTCGCACGATCTGCGCACGCCGCTGAGAGGCCTGGTGGGGTTCAGCCAGGCGCTGCTGGAGGAGTACGCAGACAAGGTGGACGAACGAGGAAAGCACTATCTTTCGCGGATAGCTGCGGCCGGCGGGCGCATGGCGGAGCTCATCGACGACCTGCTGGGTCTGTTGGGGGTGACGCGGTCGGAGATGCGACGAGAGCGGGTGGACCTGAGCGAAGCGGCCAGGGGAGTCGCCGCAGCGCTTCGAGAGGGCCAGGCGGACCGTAGTGTCGAGTTCGTCATCGCCGATGGGTCCGTGGTCACCGGAGACAAACGGTTGCTGGGAACGGTGCTGGAGAACCTGCTGGGAAACGCCTGGAAGTTCACGAGCGGCCATCCGACGGCGACCATCCAGTTCGGTGTCACCGACATCGAGAATGAGCGAGTGTACTTCGTTCGGGACGACGGGGCCGGTTTCGACATGGGCTACGCCGACAAGCTGTTCGGGGCGTTCCAGCGATTGCACACGGAGGAGGAGTTTCCAGGTACCGGCATCGGCCTGGCCACGGTGCAGCGGATCGTCCGTCGCCATGGCGGCCGCCTGTGGGCCGAGGGCGAGGTCGAAAAAGGGGCAACCTTCTACTTCACGCTTCCGGCCACAGCCCAGCCGGATGAAACGGCTGCGAGCGAGCCGTCCAAGCGGGAAGAAACGGTGCTGGCGCCATGAGGAGCGAACCGATGGCAGACACGGCTATTCTGCCGGCCGAAGACAACCCGAACGACGTGGAATTGACCCTGCGCGCGTTTACGAAACACCGTGTCAGCAACCGGACTGTGGTGGCGCACGACGGGCTCGAAGCCTCGGGCTATTTCTCCAGCACGGGACCCAGGCAGGATGCGGGACGCGGGACGCCAGGGCTCGTGGAAAGCGTAAGGATCAGCGCATCATGAACGAAACGACCACTACTGCTCGCCGTGCCGACAGGCAAGATGCTCCGCCGAAGCGGCGAGATGTCGCCAGGCGTGCTGTGGTAATCTTTCTGCCCGGGTTCGCGCTGAGCCTCGCTGTGACGGCCGCCATTCTCTTCGCCAGCAACAAAGCCGACATGGCGGCCTATCGCAGCGAAGAACGGCATACTGTCGTCGCCCAGGCCGCCAACATAGACAGCGACATCCGGCGCGTATCCTCAGACCTGATCAGTATCGCCAGTCAAAATGAAATAAGACCATTCTGGGACGATGACGGGGTCCTCCTTCCAGGAGTGCTCACGGCGCTGGCTAGAGAGTACTATCGCTTCTCAGCAGACCGTCAGTTGTACGACCAGGTACGCCTGATCGATGAGCACGGCATGGAAATCATGCGTGTGAACTTCAACGACGGTCATCCCGCCGTTGTGCCGCAAGAGGAACTACAGGACAAGCAGGGCCGCTACTACTTCGACGACGCGTTCAAACTCGCCCGCGGCGAGGTGTTCGTCTCCCCGCTCGATCTGAACATAGAGCACGGCACGATCGAAAAGCCGCTCAAGCCGATGATCCGTTTCGCCACCCCTGTGTTTGGCCAACGCGGCGAGAAACGCGGCATCGTGCTGCTCAACTACTTCGGGACGAAGCTGCTTGAGCGTTTCTCCACTCAAGCGCATACGCCAAGAGGCGGCCAGGCCATGCTGCTCAACGCCGATGGCTATTGGCTGTACGCAGCGAAGCCCGAAGACGAGTGGGGCTTCATGTATGAAGACCGACGCGACCGGACCTTGGCGACGACCTTGCCGGAAACGTGGGAGAGGCTTCGTTCCGAGGAGTCCGGTCAATTTGAGACACCGCACGGTCTATTCACTTTCAGGACCGTCTACCCTTTGCTTGAGGGGCAGAAGTCCAGCACGGGATCGGGCAGCGCCTTCGCTCCCAGTCAGGCGCAGCTGGAGACGAAGGGGTACTACTGGAAGATCGTTTCCCTTGTGCCTTCGAAGATCCTGTACGCTGCCCGCAGCCGGCGCCGCATGGTTGCAGCAGCGGTTCTGACGATTTTGTGGCTGCTCATGTTCATCGTGACTTGGCGCATGGCGGAGGCCGTCACTCACCGCAGGCAGGCCCAGCAGAGGCTGCGGGAGAGTGAGGCGCGTCTAGATAGCATGATCGGCCAAGCGAGTGACAGCATCGTTGAGGTCGGCTTCACATCCGAAGGTGACCCCTACATCAAGGACTGCAATGAAGCCACGTGCAAGATGTACGGCTACACGCGCGAGGAGATGATCGGCAGGCCGATGTTCGAGCTTGACGGCGATCTGTCGCGTGATGAGGTGCGCGACATGGGTAAGCGCGCGCTCGACGATGGTGTTCCAACTATCGAGGCGGTTCACATTCGCAAGGACGGCTCCCGCTTCCCGGTCGAAGTCAATAGCCAGACTGTTCGCGTCCCAGGTCGGGAACGTATCCTGGTCAGCGTGGTACGCGACATCAGCGAGCGCAAGCAGGCGGAGGAAGAGCTGGCACAGCACCGCTACCACCTGGAGGAGCTCGTGGAGCAGCGTACCACAGAACTGGCGTTTGCGAATAAGGAGTTGGAATCGTTCAGCTACTCCGTGTCGCACGATCTGCGCGCCCCGCTGAGAGGCTTGGTCGGGTTCAGCCAGGCGCTGCTGGAGGACTACGACAAGAAGCTGGACGAGCAGGGAAGGCACTATCTTTTGCGAATCGCCGCGGCCGGCCGGCGCATGGCGGAGCTCATTGAGGACATGCTGACGCTGTCGCGCGTGACGCGCTCGCGGATGCGACTCGAGACGGTGGACCTGAGCGCGGCGGCCAAGCAGGTGGTGGCCTCCCTGCGAGAGGGCCAGGCGGAGCGGAAGGTCGAGTTCGTCATCGCCGACGGGCTCGGGGCCATGGGAGACAAGCGGCTGCTGGAAGCGGTGCTGGAGAACCTGCTGGGCAACGCCTGGAAGTTCACGAGCCGCCACCCGACGGCGACCATCGAGTTCGGTGTGACCGACATCGAGAGTGAGCGTGTGTACTTCGTTCGGGACGACGGGGCCGGTTTCCGCATGGGCTACGCCGATAAGCTGTTCGGTGCGTTCCAGCGATTGCACTCGGAGGAGGAGTTTCCGGGTACCGGCATCGGCCTGGCCACGGTGCAGCGAATCGTCCGTCGCCATGGCGGCCGTATATGGGCCGAGGGCGAGGTCGAAAAAGGGGCAACCTTCTACTTCACGCTTCCGGCGACGTCCCAGCCGGACCAAACGGCTCCCGGTGAGTCGCCCAAGCGGGAAGAAACGGCGCTGGCACCATGAGGAGCGGACAGATGGCAGACGCGGTCATTCTGCTGGTGGAAGACAACCCGGACGACGTGGAACTGACCCTGCGCGCGTTCGAGAAGCATAGTGTCAGCAACGAGATCGTCGTGGCGAAGGACGGTCTCGAAGCCCTCGACTATCTGTTCGGAGCGGGCGCCCACGCCGATGACGGCCCGGCAGGGCTCCCCGCCCTCGTCCTGCTCGACTTGAAGCTCCCCAAGATCGACGGCCTGGAGGTCCTCCGAAGGATCCGCGCCGATCGGCGAACAGGGCTTGTTCCGGTCATCGTGCTCACGTCGTCGAAGGAGCAGCAGGACCTCATCAAGAGCTACGAGCATCACTGCAACAGCTTCATCCGCAAACCTGTCGACTTTACACAATTCGCCGAGACCATCCGCCAGTTGGGGCTGTACTGGCTGCTGCTGAACGAGCCGCCTCCGGCCAGGGAGGGTAAACCGTGACCACGCCGCTTAAAGTACTGCTCGTCGAGGATAACGAAGACGATGCCCTGTTGGTCCAGCGCGAGCTGCGCCGGGGCGGCCTTGAGCTGGATGCCCGGCGCGTCGACTGCAGCGAGGCAATGCGCGCGGCCCTGGAGCAAGGGAACTATGAGATTGTTCTCTGCGACTACGCCATGCCTCACTTCAGCGCATCGAAAGCGTTGGCGCTGTGGAAGGAGATGGAGCAGGATATTCCTTTCATCGTGGTCTCCGGCACGGTCGGGGAAGAGGTCGCGGTAGAGATCATGAAGGGCGGCGCTCACGACTACCTGATGAAGGACAACCTGACGCGGCTGGTCCCCGCGGTCAAGCGCGAGCTGCAGGAGGCCCAGGGACGCCGCCGCCGGAGGCACGCGGAAACGGCACTGCAGGAGGCGGCGCTGCAGTGGAACGCCACCTTCGACGCGATGGAGGACTCCGTCGCCATCCTCGACATGGAATCGCACTTCCAGCGGTGTAACAAGGCCATGGCGAAGTTGCTGGGCAAGCCTGCCGACGAACTCGAGGGGCTGAAATGCTACGAGCTCATGCACGGCACATCGGAGCCGATCGGAGACTGCCCGATGACGCGCATGCGCCTGAGCCGTCACCGAGAGACCTTGGAAATTCCCCTCGGCGACCGTTGGTACAGTGTGACCGTCGACCCCATCTTCGCCGATTCCGGTGAGATGATCGGGGCCGTGCATCTGCTGTCAGATATCACCCAGCGCAAGCGGACGATCGACCAGCTCCGCCGGGCCAAGGACGCCGCCGAGGCCGCCGACAGGGCCAAGGACGAGTTCCTTGCCAAGATGAGCCACGAGCTGCGGACGCCACTGAACGCCGTCATCGGATTCGCCGAAGGCCTGCTGGACCGGGCAGGCACCCACCCCCTCAACCCCCATCAGGCGGATCGGATCACCAGGATCCTGGACAGCGGGAGGCACCTGTTGGGGCTGATCAACCTGCTGCTGGACATCGCCAAGATAGAGGCCGGCAAGACCGAGGTGACGATGGCCTCATTCAGGCTTCCGCCCCTGGCGACTGAGATCGCCCAGTTGGCGGAATCTCTGGTGATGAAGGAGCCGCACGTGCAGTTCTCGCTGGAGGTGGCCGATGGCCTGCCGCCGCTGGAGTCCGACCGTGAGAAGATAAGGGAAATCCTGCTGAACCTCGTCAGTAACGCCGTGAAGTTCACCTCGCGCGGCTCGGTCGTCCTGCGAATCGAACAGGACGGAGATGGGGTCGCCATCAGCGTCAGCGACACGGGCATCGGAATCCCCCCGGACCAACTGGACCGCATCTTCCAGAGGTTCACCCAGGTGAAGGCCGCATCGTCCTGTTCCATACGCGGCACCGGCCTGGGGCTGTCCATTGCGAGATCGCTTACCGAGATGCTCGGCGGGACACTCACGGCGGTCAGTGCCGAAGGTCAAGGCAGCACCTTCACGCTGAATCTGCCTCTAACCTGCCCAGCCGGCGTCGCCACCGATATGGCCACGGCGGGCGAGGGAAACGAGCACGCCGGCGCGTTTGTCGCGACGATCAGCTAGGCCGGGGGGCGTACATAACAGTGAAGCGATTCGGTTGAGTGACATGGCACAGGAGAGCGACATCATGAGCAAGGTACTGTTGGTCGAGGACGACCTTGGCAACCGCACGGTTATCGAGGACATATTCCAGTTCGATAACGTCGGGGCCGAGCTGATCGTGGCCGAAAGCGGGGAGGAGGGTCTGTGCCAGGCGGTGGAGATCAAGCCCATCCTCATCCTCATGGACATTCGCCTGCCGGGCATGGACGGCCTCGAGGCCGCGAGGGCCCTCAAGGTCGACCCGAGGACCGCGAACACCCCCATCTGGGCCATTACCGCCTACGCCTCAACGGAGGACAGGAACAAGGCGGTCGACGCCGGCTGTGACGACTACGTCACAAAGCCCTTCAACAGGTCCGAACTGGTCACGAAGCTTCGCGAGTTTGTGGCGTCCTCCGTGAAAGTGAGATAGCAAGATGCCGAAGGTACTCATAGTCGATGACGACGAAAACTGCCGCTTGGCGCTGATCGACGCGCTGGAGGGCGAAGCGTTCATCATTTTCGAAGCGACAGGCGGCGAGGAGGCCCTCCGCATCGTCGCCGAGCATCCCCCGGACGTCATCCTGCTGGACGTCATGATGCCCGGCATGGATGGCGTGCAGGTCTGCCATGCCATCAAACAGAGCGAGGAGACCTACGACATCCCCGTCATCATGGTCACCGCCCTGGGCGAGAAACAGGACGTCCTGCGCGGCCTGAAGGTGGGCGCCACGGATTACGTTGTCAAGCCGTTCAGCGGCCAGGTGGTCCGTGCCCGCGTACGGGCGGCGCTGCGATCGAAGTTCGCGCACGATGAAGTCTCGAAACTGGCCTCACGCGTCTCCGCGAACAACCGGAAGCTGGCGCAGTTCGCCGATACCGCCGAACGGATCATCGACGACGTTTCCCACGATTTCCGCAGCCCGCTGACCGTCATCCAGGAATTCGCCTTGATTATCGCGGACGGCCTGGACGGGCCGGTGACGGCGAAGCAGACCGAGCATCTCCGCGTCATCACCAGCGCCGTCGAAGATCTCTCCCGCATGGTCGACAACCTGCTGGACAGCAGCAAGCTCAGGGCCGGCTCGCTACGTGTGGACCGCCGCCCACAGAGCGTGGAAGCCATATTCACTTCCGTCCGGCCCATCATCTCCAGCAAGGCGCGACGGAAGGGGGTCAAGTTCACCGATAGTCTCGAGCCCGACCTGCCTGAAGTGTTCGCCGACAAGGGCAGGGTCGGACGGGCCATCGTCAATCTCGCCGTCAACGCCATCAAGTTCTCTCCCAAGGGCGAAGAGGTGGCGCTGTGGGCCAGGCGCGACGAGGCCGGAGACATCCAGATCGGCATCACGGACCACGGCCGGGGCTTGTCGGTCGATGAGTTGGAGGTCATCTTCAATCGTTTCACGCAAACAGGCGACCAGAGCGAGTCCGCCAAGGGGCTGGGGCTGGGCCTGTGCATCGTCAAGGAGCTGGTCGGGCTGAACCTCGGGGAGCTTCAAGTGGCAAGCGAGCCCGCCCAAGGGAGCACGTTTTCGTTTACGCTCCCCACAAGCGAACCGGCGGTGATCCTGGGACGATACTTCGCCCAGCTCGCCAGGGCCGGTGGACGGCTTGACCGGCTCGCGGCACTGCGTGTCTCGGCCGAAGACCCGAGGCTCTGCTGCGAAGATATGCACGTTTTTCTGACCGGCACCTGCTATCCGATGGACCTGGTTCTGGACTGCGACAGCGGTTCCTTGCTCGTAATCGGCCTTACGCCCGACCCGGACCTCTGGATGCAACGGCTCCGCTCGGCATGGGGCGACATCGTCCCGGACAACCCGGACGAACCGAAGCACGAAATCTGCATCGAGCAGGTCGGCTCGTGGTCCTACCGGCAGCAAAAGGATTCTCTGGTGTCGATCGTGGTCGGCCTGCTTCATGGGAGTGCGTCCTATGCAGGGCAAAATACTAATCATCGATGACGATCCGGTGATTGCCGAGGCCATGACCCTTCGGCTCGGCCACGTCGGGTACACGGTCCATTCCGCCACGGATGGGGAGGCCGGGCTCGCAGCCGTCGAAACGCTGCGTCCGGACGTGATCCTCCTTGACATCGCCCTGCCGGACATCGACGGGTTCGAGGTCAAGCGCCGCCTCAAGGCCGTACCCGATCTCGCCGGCATACCGGTGGTCTTCGTGTCGGCCAACGTCAAGGACTGGGCCAAGCGGGAGGCCTTTGCCATGGGGGCGAGATTCTATCTCTCCAAGCCCTACGACTTTAACCGCCTGATTGCCGTTGTCGCTGCCGCCATCAAACCGGATGGCTGCCCGGTCGGAGCAGAGGAGCTCCCCCATGAGCTACCCATACACGCCGACGATCCTGATAATCAATGACGATGAGCGCCTCATCGAGGCGCTGTCGATGCGGCTCAGGAGCCTGGGATACCGCTGCGTCACCGCGGCCGGTGTTGCCGAAGGGCTGGAGCAGTTCGAGCTCGCCCGAGTCGATCTGGTCGTCACGGATGGGATGATGCCACCGTGGGACGGGATGTTCCTGTTGCTGACCGTCCGGGCGGGCAGTACCGTCCGGATCATTGCTGCTTCCGGGCTCACCCGTGAGCGCCCGGTACTGCTGAAGGACTTCCCCTGCATCCCATTCTTCGGCGAGCCCGTTGATTCCAAGAGCCTGGCCGATCTCGTGACGGCCGAATTGGCCACGCGAGCTGAGGCATCCGCTTAATGGAAGGACGCTGCACAATGGACGACGAGAGGCGCCCAGGAATTCTGATCATCGACGACGACGGCGACGTCGCCCAGGCGATGGCAATTCGTCTCGGCAGCCTGGGGTATGACTGCGCCACCGCCGAGGACGGCCAGGCCGGGCTCGAACGCTTCGGCCAGGGCGGAATCGACCTGGTGATCACCGATGTGAACATGCCCCGGCAGTGCGGCTTCGATGTGGGAGAGGCGATCCGGGAAGTCAGCGATGTGCCGATCATCTTCATCACGGGTTTCGCCGAGAGCTACCCGCCGTTCATGGCGGGCCAGCGAGGCATCACGTTCGTATTCAAGCCCATCGACTGGGAACGCCTCCTCCGCCTCGTGAAGGGCAGAATAGGCCCCAAGGGCGCCGAAGCCGTGAAATAGGAGGGAACGATCATGAGCAAGCCCACCATCCTTATCGTCGACGACGAGGAAGAGCTCGTGGAGGCGATCTCGACCCGCCTGTCCGCCGAGGGGCTCGAATGCGTGGCGGCCGGCAACGGCGAGGAGGGGTACGCGCGGTTCCAAGCGGGAGGTATCGACCTGGTGATCACCGACGTGCTCATGCCCGGGGCGGACGGCTTCAGCATGGTCGAGTGGATCCGCCAGGTCAGCACGGTTCCCATCATTGTCATCACCGGGTACGACCGCTGCCGAGAGCCGTTCGTGGCGGACTTCCCGGAAGTCAAGTGCATCACCAAGCCGTATAGCTCAGATGAACTGGTGAACCTCGTGCAGGAAGAGCTGGCCGCCGACAGCAGCAAACGCCACGAGGGGCTGAACGAGGAGATGATGCGGGCATGGCAGGAGGACTACCGTAATGGATAAACCCAGAATACTGATCGTTGACGACGACGCGGACCTGCTCGAGTCGCTCTCGCTGCGACTGAGCCATGAGGGGTTCGACGTCAGTGTGGCCGCCGACGGCTATGAGGGGCTGGAGCGGGCCAGGAGGGAGGCTCCCGACCTGCTCATATTGGACATCCACATGCCCGCCGGCGACGGCTTCAGCATCCAGGAACGCCTGCACGCCGTGAGCTGGCCCTGGCCGCCCGTGATCGCGCCGCGACCGGGCAGGATCTCGGTGATAAGGAAGATGGCCAGCGAGACCACCAGCAGGGTGACAATAATCAGGCTAATCCGCTTGACAATAAAGCGCACCATATAGTCATCATCCTCTAAAGGGGGAGCACAATGAGCGTCATTTCGAACGGAGCGGAGAACCTCAACCCTGGGTCAGATTCTCCGCTCCTCAGAATAACGATTTCAGCTCGTCAGAATCCCCTTGTTCAGTGGCTAGTCGTCCAGCCAGGCGTAGCGGAGCCAGAACCAGGCACTCGGTTCAGATTCCAAGCCCTGCACCTTGTTGTGCATGCCGTTGATTACCAGCTGGAACACCGGGATAATGCGTGGTACCTCGTCAACCAGAATTTCCTGAAGCTCGCCGTAGGTCTCCTGGCGGTCCGCCAGGTCGATCTGAGTCCGCGCCAGGACGATTAGCTCTTCAACACGAGGATTATTGTAATTGGACTCCTGCCAATCGGATTCCGACGAGACCGAGATGCTCAAAGCTGCGTCAGGGGTACGGCCAGCCCAGTAGCTGGTGAAGAAAGACTCTACCAGCCACACCTCGGACCAGTACCCGGCCTCAGGCATCACCTTAAGCTCTATCCGGATGTCGGCGGCAGCGGCCTTCTCCTTCATTACCGTTGCCATCTCCAGCATCGGCGCCCCGGGATTGGTGGAAGTATACAGGGTGATGTCAATCCCATCCGGGTAGCCAGCTTGCTCCAGCAGCGATTTGGCTAACTCGGGGTCGTAGTCCGGGGGTTTAGCCTCCGCATTAAAATGGGGGTCGAACGGTGGGATGGGATGGTCATTAGCGATGGCGCCTTTCCCCAACAGCGCTGCCTGGTTAATCGCTTCCCGGTCGACCACCGCTTGAATTGCTTTGCGCACCAGTACGTTGTCGAACGGCGGCTCGGTGACATTCATCGCCATCAGCATGTAGCTCGAAGAAGACACTATCGACGCCCTCAAATCGGGATTGGCGTCTATGTCGGCGATCTCCGTGAGAGGCATATAACGGTGGTAATCGACGATGCCGGCCTTAAGCGCTTCGAGCCGGCTCTGAGGGTCGGGTAGATAGATAAAGATTACCTCGTCCAGATAGGGGAGACCGTCCCACCAGTAGTCGGGGTTCTTCTTGAAGACGGTGCGCTCGCCGACTATGTTCTCGGTCATGATGAAGGGGCCTGTCCCGATAGTCTCGTTGGCAAAGCGTGATGCATCAACGTCCGAGGGTAATATCTTGAAATGGTAGACCAGCGCGATATTATCCGGGAAAAAGGCGCTGCCGCTAGCCAGGTCGAAGCGGACGGTATAATCGTCAACGGCAACCACATCCTCGACCATGCTCAGCTGACCTGCGCCCGGAGATTCCACTTCAGTCAACCGGTAGAAGCTGTAGACCACATCCTCAGCCTTCATCTCCTTGCCGTGATGGAACTTCACGCCCTGGCGGAGGTAGAACGTGCACTCCGTGAGGTCGTCGTTCGATTCCCAGGATTCCGCCAGCACCCCCTGATAGGTATAGTCAGGATTGTGCACGAGCAGCTGTTCGTAGCACTGGTCGATGACGTTTAGATCCGCGGAGTGAGCTCCCAGGGGCGGGTCAAAGG
>SDBU01006403.1_pt1 | contig 13846 bp, 22 predicted proteins | sample 2277071 | NCBI WGS metagenome assembly SDBU01 (sample SAMN10397929, study PRJNA504765) | marine sediment metagenome | isolation source: marine sediment core GS08_GC12, 126 cmbsf | place: Arctic Ocean: Gakkel Ridge, Loki's castle | collected 2008
GGGTTGTACTACGCAGAGAACTCCTACCGGCGACTGTCAGCGGATCTGAGCGTAGATCTGACCGCTAATATCCCTGGCAGTAACAAGCGGTACGTCACCCTCAGCTTGGACAGCGCCGGCGCGGCGACAGCAACGAACGGCACTATCGCCGCTACCCTCCTGGCTACCCACATCCCGCTGGCCCCAGAGGACGAATACCCCGTGGCGGCGGTCTGGCTGGTCAACGGCGACTCGGCGATAGACCGGGATAGGATTGACGACCTGCGGCTCCTGGATCGCAGCACGACGAAAGACGTTTTGATATGGATAGGGTGGTGACATGGCAGTCATAGGAACGGCGCTAGCGGACGGACAACTACCTGCCGCCGAGGGCGTGCTCTACACTGTCCCGGCCGGCACGATCACCTACATCAAAAGCATCATTTGCGCCAACACCGGCGCAGGCCAAAACGTGGTGCTGCTATATTTGCGCGTGGACGGCGTAAACTCCCGACGCCTGATCCGTGTGCCGCTGGAGACAAACGAGCAGTTGTATTTTTACCCGCCGCTGACGCTGGAAGCGGCTGACGAAATACGCGGCGAGGCGACGAATGCGACTGAGGTAGACTACGTGATTTCAGGTGGGGAGGACGCATGACATTTGTTTTGGATGCACAGGGACGCAAAAAGCGCGGGCCGTATCTGGATGACCGCTATCTGATGCTTAATGCCTCCAATGATTCGATCACGGCGGGGTTGGAGATCAATGCGGCGACGGCCGATGAACCGGTGTTGATCTTGCAGACTACGGATGATAATGCCACGAATCCGATACTGGACGTACAGGATAGTGGCGGGACTACACTGACCGAGATCACAAAAGACGGTCATCTTGGCATTGGGGTAGCACCAACAGAAGCACTCCAGATGGGAAATGACAAACTCATCGCTGTTGATGTAAATGCAGGACTAACCGCTTCCGTGGTCCAAGCACAAGGAGAAGGGGCTCTTACCGCCCAAATAAACGAGATATCCATAGTGGCGAATAAGGACGACACCGTAACTCTTCCTTCTGTGACGGTAGGAATAGAGATAGAGATTATCAATAACGGAGAGAACACGCTGCTAATTTTTCCAGCTTTGGGGGACGATTTAGGTCTTGGAACAAATAACGCCGAGGAACTGGAAGCCAATGAGCGAGTAAAGTTTGTAGCCTATGATACAACGGCGAAGGAGTCCACGACCGAGATCATTCACGCAGAAATTCACGACGAAGACAACATCAACGCTTATGTCATCAACGATCCGGGGGGGGATTTTCATTCTTATCATACAAACGGTCTTGCGGCAGGCGACCTGGCCGATTGGGCCTTTGACGCAGGAGGGGCCGGAACAAGCTTCCCAATAGCCTCTATTGCAAATTCCGTTGGGGCACCAGGCACGCAGATACTTGTAACCACCACCGGGGCGCATGGATTGGCGGTTGGAGACATCATAAGTCAGACAAATCTGGCAGATGCCGCCTACGTGGGTGTTTTTGAAATAAAAGCCACCGCTGCGGCAACAACTTATGAGGTAACAGCCGCTTACACTGATGATGGTACAGGGACTATGGACCAAGCTGCGACATTAGAAGCGGATGCAGTTGCGGCTGGCGTTTATGATTTCGCTTATTATATTTCTGCGACACCAGTGGGTAACAATGAAACGTTCGATTTTCAGTTGTACAAAAATGTGACCGCAATTGTAGGGTCAAAGATAAGACGGAAATTTGGTGCTGCTAATGATTTCGGCTCTATGTCTGGTGGCGGGGTAGTGGCTGTTGCCAACGGAGACAAATTGTCGTTTGCCTTAAGCAATGAGGACAGTGCAGCGAATCTCATTGTCAGGAACCTAACGATTGTCTTAATAAGATTGTAAAGCAGTTGTTTCGGCTTAGCAGAATTGGAGCTAAAGTGAAGGATAAAGTGAGCAACAACGAGAAGGCATTCGATGCCACCGCCGCCAGGCAGTTACTCAAAGACAAGCAGGCCCAGCGGGAAACCGCCTGCGCAGCGGCAATCCAGGCAGTTCTAGCAGAGCATCACTGTGCTCTCTTGGCCGTACCGAGCATCACACAGGATGGGCGCATCGTTGCGCGGATCGAACTACGGGGCATAAAATGACCGTCGTTGTACTTGACGCATTGGGACGCATCAAAGAATATTGGGGCGAGTTGGCTCTAGCTGATCTGGCCGACTTTACCCGTGGTGACATCATTCGCGGCGGAGCAGCGGATTGGGAGAGCTACCCGGTCGGCGCGGCCAATGAGGTATTGACCAACGACGGCACCGATGTGTTCTGGTCAGCGGGGGGGCTGGATCTGACAGCGGGCGGCGACCTGGTGGTCGGGGCCAACTCGTGGGTCGACCAGGATCTAAGAATTGCCGCCAGTCCCACATTCACTACTCTAACTCTTTCGGATGCAGCGGCCCCTGAACTTTCGGTAGTGGATACGACTAATAATGCAACTGTCAAGGTACAAGCCACCAATACGCTGGGCAAAATCGGTACTTCTTCAAATCACGACCTGGAAATAATAGCAAACTCGGCCACACGGATCTTTGTAGATGCTGCTACGGGTTTCGTCGGTATTGGCGGAGCTTCAAGTCAGCGGCTTGAATTATTTGGCGCACAAACAACTCTCACCCTTGACGTGGACTCTTGGGCGGGCATTTCGGCAATTTACACGGCTAATGCAACTAGCTCGTTCGACATAAATAATACTGCGGTGGGCGGTGACCTGAGATTGTATGCTACAGAGGATATACATTTTAGGACTGCAACCGTTGATCCAGCGGTGATTATACTCAAGGCTGGCAACTTCGGCATCGGAACAGTACCTGATGAATTACTTCATCTAAAATCTGGTGCAAGTGCCAATGCTTATCTCAAAATGAGCGCAACCTCAGCAGGGTTCAACACACATATTTATGGCGACGTCGATACAGGTGCTGCTGACTATATTATCAATTCCTTCCAGGGCCGTTGGAATGGTACAGAGGTGGCTCGCATCGCTTTTGAGACCGGTGATGATACAGGAAATAAAGATGATGGCAGGATCACATTCTGGACAGCTCCTGCGGGTACGGTCATAGAACGGGTGCGAATAAAACCTGACGGCGGCACTATAATTAAGATGGATGGAGCATCTGGGGCATCGACCCAAGTGCTTGTGTTGCAAAATGACGAATACAGCGGGAGTGTCAGTGGTGGATTGGATTTAGACTTTAAGACATCGGGCGGGACCGTTGTTTCGAAATTGCGCTCCAGCGTCATTGCAAGTGGTGACTTTGCTTTCCAGGTCTTTAACTGGGATGGGGCGGCGTTGCAACCTCGCATAACGATACGAGAAAGTGGCAGGATCGGCTTCAACGTCCTAGCTCCCCTGGCACAACTACACGTAGACCAATCCGTGAATGATGCAGCGATACCTGTGCTAATTCTCGATCAGGCGGACATCTCGGAAGGATTTATCAATTTCATCGGGAGCGACCGAGGCGTGATAACAGGGGCAACCAACTCACTAAAAAGTGTTCGAGTTGAGCTAGGGGGCGTGGTTTATAGAATCGCCCTCTACGTGGATGGCTGATGAGAACATACGAAAACGCAGACGGAACTTTTACATTATTTCACGCGGGTAAGATCCTGCGAACATTCAATACACAATTGGAGGCAGTGATGAAGACACGTAAACTAGAATTCGCACAGGCCGTGCGCGCAAAAGTGACAGAATTTGACAACCTGGTAGCCTACCTGAACGAACTGCGGGACATTTTCCAAGACAGTGGTTACGCCAGCGGCGGCGGCGATCCCATCACCGACGAGGACCTGGAGGCGCTGGGAATGACCACAACGGATTTGGCGAACTTTGACACGTTCGTCGAAAACGTCAGCTTGTTCCTCAACAACGGTGTGCCGATGCAGTTTAACTATGCAGCGGCAATCAATCGCTTCCGGTCGATGTGAAATCATGAGCGAGAATGAGAAGCCGTTCGACGCGGTAGTGGTCAGGCAGTTGCTAAAAGACGAACAGGCCAAGCGGGCGGTCGCCTGTGTTGCGGCAATCAAAGCCGTTCTGGCCAAACACGGGTGCAACCTATTCGCCGTCCCACACATCACACAGGACGGGCGGATCGTTGCGACAATAGAGATACGCGACGTAACAGGAGATACAAATGGATAATGGAAATTGGCAGACAGCAGCGACGCTGTTCTTTGGCGCGTTAACACCGGTCATCGCGCAGTTGTTCCGCTGGCTGTCGGAGAAGCGGGGGATAGTCGTCAAAGGAATCGTGGCACAGGTGGTTGCACTAGTGGTGGCTGGCGTGATGGGGATTGCAATAGCTGCTGGCACGGGCAATCTGGAGTGGAATGGCGACCTGGTGGAAAGCGGGGCGACGGTGTTTGCTGTGGGCGCGTTCGTGTACCAGCTCTTCAAGGCCCATTTTGATGGGTATTTACCCAGTAAGGTGTAGGGTTCGCGTAGTGATTATGGCTGCATCCTCCAACAATCATCTCTTTTTATACCGCGGCCTCCAATAATCATCTGTTTTTATATCGGGTTGATTCTCTCGTTCCACCAAGATCTCTAGCAGCGCGATGATCTTCTTCAGTTTCTCCCCGATGCTGTCAAGCAACCATCCTACACTCTTCTGGTCCATTTCTTCGTTTGCTTGTCTAGCTCCTGAATCCATCATTTTGACCTCCGGTTAATCAGTTTTTTTTATGCGAATCTGATTGGGGCAGATTCGCTCGACAGGCCAAGAAAAAGATAATTGCGACAGGCCAGAGGTACGCGAGAATGACAATCGCACGGACGGCCCGAAGCACACGCCAGAAGGCATTGCGCACATAACTCCAAAGAACGAACACTGTCCAGGGGATGACGGACAGCAAGAAGAAAACATTGAGGTAATCAAATGCGGCCATATCTACTCCTCTTCTAAAACAACCGCATCCACATAAAGATCATTGTGCTTCAACGGCTGCCAACTCTCTGTTTTGATCCAGAACGTAGCTGTTTCTTCTACCCAGACAGTCGGGGTCCACAGATAGTCACTGCCATACAAGCCATATTGCTCTGCCGGCGCACTCCATCGTATTGAGGGCGATTTGTAGAGAATCTCTTCCTCCCTGTCTGCGTGCGCATCTGCCTGTGCGTGTCCGCCCGCCTGCGGATCGGGCAGGCACGCAGACAGGCTCGCACAGGCAGAGATGCTGTCTATCCCTACCCAAATGTACATGTGTTCGTTCGTCAGTGGGTTACAATTGCCGTCTTTTGGTACGGAACCATAACGATCCGCAGAACAGCTGGTGTACCAGGTGTGGGCCCTGATTCCAAAACGATAATTCCCTGAACTCAAGGCAACACGTTGATAATACCCGAACAGTCCACATCTCCAGAATGTAAAAGCCTTAGCTGCCTGACTCCCTTCGGCAACCCTGTTCTCATCCTGCCAGTCAAAAATTAGGGTAAACTCCGGCCTGCCAGTCATGAACTCTTCATTGTGCTCGCAAAACCGCCCTTGTACCCACCAGGCAGTCCATCCCACAGGAGGACGAATTTCCTGGTAACCTTCGTAGAAAATGGCGTCGTGCCACGGCCAGATCCAATACACTGCTTTTTGCCATTGCCCCTCTTCGAACCCCGCATTCCTGATTAGTCGAGGACGTGTGACTAGAGGCAAATAGATGCGCGGCGAGAGGGCAGTCTGCGTGCGGACACGCACAGGCAGATGGGCAGAGATGTCTGTGTTGCCGGGTGCGGACGACACACAGATTGCAAAAACGGTTATGAGTAAGGCAACGATTTTATTCATTTTATACCTCCTGTAGGGCAGGGGCCTCTTCTGGCCCCGCGATTAGAGTATTTAACATAACGTTTCTTATGTTGCACTCCTTGGATTTCGCGTAGCAGACCTTAATAAGTTACGTTTTATCACCTGCCCTTCTGGAGCACTTGTTCGCATCTCCAACCAATTGAGGCAGATCAGGTGTTCATGCTCCCCGCGCAACGCCAAACCCAATTCCAAGACCTCTTCTTGGAGTCGCGCCAACCAAAGCGTCTCAGGTTCGTCCCGCCACATATGACTATGGCTCATGTTGCAAAGAAACCACGTCATTTAGAACAGCGCTATCCATCACGGCTCCTCTCGTTTGTGAATTTTACAACGAACCGTCGCCGCAACACTATCACCAAAACCGGCAGATAGATGCCAAGCACAACCCGCAACGGCCAGGTCAATGCGTCACCCCGGGCGAACATCACTGCCCAACTGGAGATGGTCAAAAAGACCATCTCGCCCGGGGTATTCGGCACCAGCCACAATGCCAATTGGTCGTAGAACATGCGCTGTGGCACAGCAGCCATCAGGAGCGTCAGCCTGGCACCCTGATCTCGCCAGCAAGCGGCGGTGAGCAATACGACTGGCACAGACAAGAAGATTGGCAAGAACATAAGCGGAATCACGCCGCCGTAGGGACCGATCTGCGCGACGAACGAAGCTATCCAATCGGGACGCACCCACCAGCTAAAGCCGGCAAAAAGAACCGTCGCGCCTAACGCCCGCCTGCCTGTGTGTGTCAACAGCACTGGAAGGGCGATGTGCGGCTTTGCCAGCCCAAGCGGAGCCAGCGCCGGGAATAATAAAAGCGCCGTGATCAAAGGTGTCCATTGGACAGCCGTCGCCGCAGCGACGTAGGCTGGGCTCGCCAGTATCAGAAGCTGCCACGGTTTCCGCAATCCGTAGACCAGCAAGCTGGTCGAGAGGCCGAAAAAAAGTGCTCCTGCCAGCCTGTCAGCAAACGGCGTGAATGGAAACGCCAGGATGCCCGCTGGCAGTGGATACGGGATGTGTGCTATATCAAATGGATAGGCGTAGGGATCGCGCCCTGCCAATAGATCACGGGCAGCCCTAAGCGCCCAGCCAAAATCCCCTGCCCCACCATCGTAAGTTACCGCGTAGGAGAGGATGGCGGCCAGGAGGCCGACCAATGCAGCAAATGCCAGCCTGTACGCACAGGCAGATCCAGTCACTCTACCACTACGTAGCATTAAAATCCACCTCTCCCCAACAGTGATGAGCGATCCTTATTTGCCATTCCCCCTACTCCTCCCTGTCTGCGTGCCTGCCCGATCCGCAGGCGGGCGGACCTGCCCGCGCGCAGCGCGCAGGCGGGCACGCACAGGCAGATCATTTGTGAATTCTGCTACTTGCCCCAACTCCTCGTACACCACCGCCCTGCCCTGCCGCAGCAGCGCGCAGGTAGCGTGAACGGTGGGATCATCCTCGCTGGCGGTACAGAGCCACTCGTCGGTGATGGGGAAATCGCAGAGTCGACATCGGTCAGCGGACAGCGACAGCGGGCGGGGTTTCCAGACCTTCCAGTGCAGGCCGAGCCGTAGGAGATTGCGCTTCAGGCGTTCGGTGCCTACTCCAAGCGCCCTGGCGCAGGTGGTCACCCGATACTCGCTCTTCTCCCAGGCGCGCAGAACGAACTCATCCGGGAGGTCCGGCGCGCATTTCCTATTGCGCCCCCTTGCCACGCCTGCCAGGCGCTTCCAGTACAGAATAGCGCCTTCACTGACGCCGTACCGCGCCGCTATCGCCTCTGTGGCCTCGCCGTTGCGGTATGCTTTTACGGCGGCGATGCGGATTTCAGGTGCGTGTTTCTTGGGCATTATACCACCCCACCACGTTATTCCCCCGATCCACCAGCCGGACCCAGTAGCCCTCAGCGTTTCGGTATGAAAACCGCCTCTTGAACTCAGATCTACTCTGCTCCTGCACCTTCCCGTCTCGGGGAAACCTGCAAGGCCCATTACCCTCCATCGTCACAACCAGGTCGCGTTCTACGTGAATGACGTACACCCAAAAGGTACACATCTCATTATACCGATCCCCGACCTGGGGGTCCCGCATCGCCTCGGCGGTTCTGCCGTCGTCACTGGGGAAGTTTATTGGCATCAGATGTTACCTCCGTCTGCCTGTGCGTGTCCGCACGCAGACAGGCAAGAATCTTCTTCAAATACCATTCCATATAATGAGGATGAAGGATAAGCGCGGCATTGGTCAACGTTAAGACCTTATCCAGCTTCTTTTTCAATTCGACGCACAGGTCATTTAACTCGTAGTGGTCCAGAAGGCAATGCCCGCACCAGGAGTTGTCCAGTTCGCCGCTGACGTGCCAGTTCGCTTCCCGTCCGCATTCAACGCAGGCCATCATTTTCCCCTCTTTCTTTTCTTAGCGCATCTAGCCAGCTTTTGATTGGAGCGGGATACCACCCACCACCCACTACATACGTATTCTTCAGGCGGCATCTCATAGCTCTTGACATGATACACTACTTTCCCTCCGCCACATTGCCAGATAAGGCGCGGAAGAGTAGACTTGCAGGCGCAGTTGGCGCAGCTGCGCTGAGCATCTGTCTCAACTTTATGGAAAGCCGGTCTGTCCATTGTCCATTATCTCCCGTGACACCAGCCACCCAATATCCGCACCCAACGGCGCATCAAACTCACGCCAGTCCAGCAGATGCACCGGCGTGCCGTGATTCGCAAGCATCGTGGCAATGCGTGGTCCATTCGCAACTGGCAGTCGGCGGGCGCGGGGATGATCAGCCCGCCATTCCTTTGCCGCTGCTGTGCGCTGATCGCCCATCACTTGCCCCGGCAGGTTGTTATCAAGTGCTACGACCACTAGTTCAGGCTTGGAATCTGCAATGGCTTTGGCCCATTCGTCGTCGAATTTCCCTGCCCCGTTGGAAGACGCTACCGATATTACGCCTTCTAGCTCTTGCATCGCCAGCACTGAATCTGGCGGCGACTCACAGATAAGCACCATCTCCAGCCCAGAGCGCAGGAGCCCTCTGCCCCACAGCGCCGCTTTCGACCACGCTGAGTTGATCCACTTGGGACAATCGCAGCTTATCACGCGGCCCCGCAGCGAGACGATTTTCCCGTCGCTATAGACGGGATAGGTAATCCGTTCGTGCCTACACCTGGTGGCCGGCAGTATCCCTGCCCCGAACTGATGCGCCGCTATCGTTTCGAGTGTGAAGGGTCGGTACTTCTGCCACAATTCGATGCGCCTTGGATGCGCCAAGAACCGCTCCAGCCACGCCTGGGGGTTGCGCGTCCATTGCGGCGGAGGCTTCTGTGGAAGGGTCGGTGGTGGCCTATAGTCGCTATCTGCCTGCCTGTCTGCGTGCGGACACGCATCTGCCTGTGCGTGTCCGCACGCAGACAGGTGCGAAGCGGGCAGGTCTAGCAAGCGGGCCAGCTTTTGCAGCCCCCCGCCCTCGCTGCAAATGAAGCAGAAAAATCCCTTGGGCGAGAATGAGCACTTTTTATCGCGCGCTGGTCGACCGCAATTCACGCAGTCAATGAAGACGTTGCCGTGCCGGTCTGTGCTTGCGCCTGGATAGCGGGCGCAGAGTTGGGCGTAGAGTGAGTCGGTCATTTGGTTACCCCTACCCGAAGCAATATCCTTCATTACACATATCCAACAGGGTCAACTGCCCTTGCTCCTCTGGCGTGTCCAAATCCAACTCACGCAGTGGAACAAGCTCACTAACCAGAAATAGCTCCCCTTTTGCAGTCGCGTCTGTTCTCAATTTCCCACTGCGCAGGTCATCGTCAAACTGAAGAACCACTTCCCAATCCGCCGGGTGATTGTCTCGCATATCACGCCAGCGTGGTTTGCCGTGGTAGGGGCAGCGCCGGCACGAGGATTCGCCAGGCACAGGTAGGTCTCTCTTGGTCAGCCAACTTTTGCAGCCTGACCTCTTTTTCTGTAGAGGTTGAATCAGAGGCCAGCGGTTGGTTATCCACCTTTGCCTGTTGGGCTTAACTCGGAGAGCCTCGTCTAGTGAGATGCCAAGCCAGCACTCCACCTTGGTTGTTGGATGCACAACAATCCCCCGGCCATCGCGCTTTGCCAGCCCGCGCCGCAGTAGCTCTTTCCTGACCTCGCGCTCAATCGGTGTGATCTTGTACTGACGCGTACACTGACGCCGCAGACGCCCTTTTCGTTCGCGATACCCTGTCCGCCCGAAACCCTCGATTGGCTCAAGTATCCGAGTGAAGAACGGTATTGGGGCAAAGCGACCATCTCCATACAGATCATCGACGAGGTTACCGTTACGCACCACAATCAGCGGGATACCCACGCTGTCCAGACGGCCCTTCAAGTAATCGACCTGCCTATAGACGTAGCTTGGCTCATCTCCTGTGTCGGAGAAGATCACCGCGTCGACTGTTTCTAGCTCACCTTCGACGACCATCTCTGCCAATGTCGAGGACTGGACCCCTGCGCCCAGGGCGAGGTAGCGGTAGTCAGTCATTCTCTAATACTCCAACCGTACTCGCCGTCTGCTTTCTCAAACACCGTTGCCCGACTGGCGTCCGGCATGACAAATTCGACCTTGGTCGGATCTATTCCAGAAGCAGCAAGCATCCTCACGTAGAGAAGGAGCCAACTTTGTTGCAGGCTGGGAACCTGGTTGTCGTTCCTGAAGACTGCGGTACTGCCTGCTGGAAAGAGGTATACTTTTATCACCCTACCACCTCCTCAGTCAATCCCCATATCCCGCCGGCAATCGCAGTATGCGTCGTTCGGCGGCACATAATCTCCACATACAACACAAATGAGCGACTGACGCCCTATCCGGTACGCAGCCTTTAGTGCTCTTTCTATTTCACATGATGTGGCCTTGTTGTTTATAATGGTGTTCACATCTAAGACCATTCTGGGTAGGTCTCGGGGCTCACTCTTTGATAGCCATGCTATCACTGACTCCATCACACTCACTTTTCCACCTCCTCAACCTCCAGGATACGCACAATACGCATCCGCTCCTCAAACTCCCGCTGCGGCGCTACTCCTCATCCTCTCTCTCCAACTCCTGGCGGTAGGTACAAAACCCAGCGTGGTCGGATGGATCGGAGGATTTCTCAAAGCACTCGCATAGGCAGGTGCGCAAAGATGCGCGCAGTTTCACGATCTCTACCCACGACATATTAAGCTGCTGCACTACCCGATGTCTGTTGGCACGACGGTGCAAGGCCCAATACGCAGGAGCTATTGCCTGATAAAGTCCAAAATAGCATTTCGCCGTCTGCTTCCACAGCGCAGACCAGGCCCGGGCGTTATCCTCTTTTGCATCCTGGGCTGCCCAGGTATGGACATCATCTTCTCGTAGCATCTCGCTCCTCCAGCTCCATTTCGTCTCACCTCCCCGATTTCAGCCAGACTGACCGATCAGCGAATGCTTCCTTGCACAACTCCATCAGAATCCTGCAAGAGCGCAAAAGATCCTGGAGTTCATTGGGGCTGAGCTTATATAAAATATCCTTGACTGTCTGTGGCATGTAACCGTCCATGACCGCTTTTAGCGCTTCTTCTTGATGTTTGATCACTTATCCTCCTACGCGAACCACTTCCTCAGCGTCCGCCTACTAAAATGATGAGTAATCGCCTGCGCCGCTTTCCCCCTATCCGTCCCCTCCCGCCACAATCTGAGTCTCCTCATCAGAGATACCTGAGCAGGCGTGGCATCGTTGTGCCTCCATTGGCGCGTCTTTTTCGCCAGCCGCACGTCCATACGCTCATCGGCCCAGTCGTCAGCGGCAGCGCTGGCGTCCTCCCAATGTTCGAACCGGCCCAGGGCAACGGGGTAGGAGCGGACAAACTTACGGTTGCCGTTTGCCAGTTTCATCCGTTCGGAGATGACAGCGAACAGACGGAATGTTTCCCGGTCACGTTGCACGTGGGAGAGGTAGATCCGGTCGCGGCCTGCCTGTGCGTACAGGCTGTCTTCCCTTACCTGATCAATCTCATCCAGGTGTGCCTTGACCGCCGGGTCGGTCCTAAAACCTTCCTCTGGCAGGAGGATCGCCAGCGTGTAATCGGCGCTGACACTGGTCGTTGCTATCATTCCGTCCGTGGTCCAGGCCAGGTGTGATGCCGAGAAATAATCAAGCACGCGCATAATCACCTCGTCCGGATCGCCGTCTATGCCCCGCCCTTCCCGGTCAATGCCAAACACGTCCAGGATGGCACCCTCTTCTGCTGCCTTTTGCTCTTTCTTGCGCTGCTCCCTTGGCTTGCCTTCCAGGAGATCCCCGGATAGGCGCATGTCCCGCGCATCGTGGGGCACGAAGTCAAATATGAGCGCCGCGTTCTTGCCCGGCCAGGTGCGCAGGACACGGCCGGCCATCTGGCAGTTTCCCATGATGGTTACTTTGCCGTTCCTGCGAGTCACTATAGTCCCATAATCTGTTTCAACACACCATACTCTTTCATCTTGATCCATGAAAGAAGGCGACAGTGAGGATCTATCGGTATTACCACATCCACCAACCACTCGATCTGGTCTATCTTTGATATGCAGGGCATATAACGGACTTTTGTTGTAATCGTACTCTGCCATGTTGCATCTATAACCGCGACGAACACAAAGGCTTTGTAATCTTTCCGCAGCAGCTTTATTGGATGTGGCAATTCTGTAGGCTGGATCTTTCCAAGGACTTTTCCAACCATCGCCAAGATGCAATGCTTCCAAGAAGATTGCTAACTGCTCCCTGGTCATATCCTCAAGAAGTGGCGAGAAGTTCTTGTCAAAATATTTGTCCAGTCGCCCAACTCTAGTTGTGGAAGCAGGTGTACGCCCATGTCTTCCTCTTTTGATCCGATAATGCAACAGCGGGGAAGTTCGATGGTATTGCGAATATCCCTCTATTTCCTGGATAGTATAATCAAAACCACAACGAGCCAGGCAATCTTTGATTTGCTCGTTATATGGCTGATGCCTCGCTTGAGCAATGGAAATAGCCCCTTGATTGTTAATCGTTCCGTCGGCCATCCACCAGCCTAGGAACTCGATCTCTGCGTTGCTCAAAGGAACGCTTGGGGCGTCCTGGTATCCCGCAACAGGTATACGGTACATCGACCGACGCTTCGCTAAATCCCCAGCCTCCACCATGCGCCAGGATGTCTCGTTTCCACTATGATGCTTCATGAGCAATCTGTGCCTGCCCGTAACACGCAAATCAACTGATGGACTGCGAAGCTGAAACAGTTTCTCTCCTGCGTAAAGACCCCTGACAATCTTTCGCTTGGCCTTGACCCAGACAATTTCCGACGTTGTACGATTGAAAGCTGCTACAGTATGAGAAGATTGAATCTCATTCCATCTCTTGAAACCATCTGGAGTCAGGATTTCAGTTTGCTCATCTAAACAGAATACGAGGTCGGAACGTGTTGGTCGGCACTGGAGCAGGCAGGACGCTTGAGGTGCGTCAAATCCCTCGGTCAAGACACCGACGTTGACCACGCCCTGCACAGCGCCCTCTTTGAACTGGCGCAGGAGAAGATCCCGCTCCTGTTTTGGCGTCTTGTGGTCAACGGCATAGAACCTATGCCCCTGCGCCTGAAATCTCTGGGCGAGCGAGTGCGCCTGTTTGACTGATGCGGTAAAAACAATGGTAGAGCGGTCGCTTGCGTGCTCCCCCCAGGTATTGACGATGATGTCCTCTGCGTTGCGGACGCTCAGCACGTCGCCCAGCTCCCCTTCGTCCCACCCGTCGCCCACCTCTCGCACCTCTGCCAGACTGACCGGGATGTTTACGGCCATCGCCGTGAAGGGGCACAGCGCACCCAGCTGGATGGCCTTCTTGATGGACAGGCGGTAGGCAACGCGTTCGAACACACTGTCCAGGCCGATTTCATCTGTGCGGCGAGGCGTGGCGGTCGCGCCCAGGTGACGAGCATCGGGTAACTGCTGATAGATGTTCCAGTAAGTGTCGGCGATGCTATGATGCGC
>SDBU01006404.1_pt1 | contig 13843 bp, 5 predicted proteins | sample 2277071 | NCBI WGS metagenome assembly SDBU01 (sample SAMN10397929, study PRJNA504765) | marine sediment metagenome | isolation source: marine sediment core GS08_GC12, 126 cmbsf | place: Arctic Ocean: Gakkel Ridge, Loki's castle | collected 2008
CACATGAATCGCTGCCTCCGGCAGCTCCGTTCCGGCGCTCGCCGGTGAGTCCACGGGCTCGCGCCCGTGGCTACCATGAAGGGCTTGCGCCGCACGAATTATCGGACACCCTCACGCAAGCGTGGGCATGGCACCACACAGAGTTGCCTGGACGGGGTATCAGCGTCCCGGGGGCATGGCATCCCGGTCTTCCCCGCGGATGCCGGACGCATTGCCAGAAACCACCCCTCCGGGCCGGGGTTTCATATCGGTTGATCGATGTGGATACCCAATGTGGCCGATGGAGCAGAAGTAACAGGCCGACGAGAAAGGTCAGGAGTGCGCAGATGTCCAGGATTCCTGTGACGGCGGGAATGGTGCTGCTGTTGGCGGCGGGGGTGGCCTCGGCGAGGAATGTGGACGAGGCGTTGGCGCTGGCTCGCAAGACGCTCGATCTGGTCGAGCGGAGCGAGGCGAGGCCGGAATTCGCCAAGACGCTGGCGGCGATGGAGCGGAGGGGCAAACTGCCCGCCGGGCAGGAGCCGCTGTCGTTCGACGAGGTCATGGCACTTCGGCGGCGGATCATCCTCTCACACCCGGCGCTGAACTTCGACCGGCTGCTGATCAACAAACGTTCCCGGCGGATCCCGGGCCACATGTGCGACCAGTACCTCGGCCGGCACAGCCAACCCGGGCAGGGGCTGGTGGTGCTGGAGTCGTGGAAGGACAACCCGCGAGCGGTGCCGCTGCTGGAAGGCAAGCTGCCGCCCGGGGCCGTGATGCACCCGGATTTGTCGTTCGACGCCAAGCGGGCGATCTTCGCCTTCTGCGACCACTCGGTCTCCGGCGACCGCAACCGGCGGAGCTACTTCATCTACGAGGTCGACCTGGCCACCGGCAAGGTCCGCCAGCTCACCGGCACCGCCCGCGACCGCTTCACCGGCGCCCACGGGCGGCAGACGGTGCTCATCGAAGACTACGACCCCTGCTACCTGCCCGACGGCGGATTCGCCTTCGTCTCCACGCGCAGCCAGCAGTACGGGCGCTGCCACGGCTCGCGGTACGTGCCCGCCTACGTGCTGTACCGCGCCGACGCCGATGGCGGGAACATCCGCCGGCTCTCCTATAACGAGGCCAACGAGTGGGACCCGGCCGTGCTGAACGACGGGCGGCTCATCTACTGCCGTTGGGACTACATCAACCGCCACGACACCAATTTCCAGAGCCTGTGGGTCAGTCGCACCGACGGCACGGCCGTGGGACACTACTACGGCAACTACTCGGTCGGGCCGTGCATGATCACCGAGGCCAGGCCGATCCCCGGCTCCCACAAGGTCGTCGCCACGGCCACCGACCACCACGGCAGCACCGCCGGCTCGATACTCGTGATCGACCCCCGCAAGGGCGAAGACGGCGGGGCGCCCCTGACGGTCGTCACGCCGGAGATCCGCTTCCCCGAGCGGAGGGCCCCGGCGGGCACCACGATGACCGACCCGCCGCTTCACCGCGGCCGCGGGCGGGCGGCGACGCCGTTCCCCCTGACCGAGGACATCTTTCTGGCCGCCTACAACACCGGCGGCCAATACGCCATCTACCTGATCGACACCCTCGGCGGGCGGGAACTGATCTACCAGGACCCCAACACCTCCTGCTTCGCACCCATCCCGATCCGCCCGGTCGCCCGCCCGCCGGTGGTGGCGTCGATGCTGCCGGCGACCGGTGAGCCCCCCCCCGGGCGGTTCTTCGTCAAGGACGTCTACCAGAGCACCCAACCCATCGAGCGGGGCACGATCAAGGCAATGCGTATCTCCAAGATCATCCCCCAGCCCACGCGATCGAAGCCGCGTCTCAGCCGAGTGGCCAACGAGATCATCAAGAAGGTCCTCGGCACCGTGCCGGTGGCGGCCGACGGATCGGTGGCGTTCGAGGCGCCGTCCGCGACACCGCTGCAGTTCCAGTTGCTCGATGCCAACGGCATGGCCGTGATGACGATGCGGTCGCTGGTGTACGCCCAGCCGGGCGAGCAGGTCGGCTGCGTGGGCTGCCACGAATCCCGCCGCAAGACCAGCGTCGCCGCCGCGCCCCGGTCCAACGTGCACTTCCAGAAGATTCGCCCCGCGGCCGGGCCGCAGTACCCGGGCGGGCTGAGCTTCGCCCGCACCGTTCAGCCGGTGCTGGATCGCTACTGCATCCGTTGCCACGGCCTGGAAAAGACCGAAGGGAGCGTGAATCTGCTGGGCGAGCCCAGCGGGTTCAACCGCGCCTACGACAGCCTTACCCGCGGCCGCGGGTTGGTGGCCATGGCCCACCGCAACAGCGAGACGGTTTACAGCAAGCCGAAAGACTACTACGCCCACGCCGGTCGCCTGGCCGGCATGCTGCTGGAAGGGCACCCCGCCAAGGACGGCACCGCACGCGTCAAGCTCGACCGCGAGAGTTTCCAGCGCATCGCCGACTGGCTGGACCTCAATGGACAATACTTCGGGGACTACTCCTTCAACCGCGCCGAGCAGCGCGGCCAGGACGCCGAAGGTGCCAAGGCGTTGCGGGAGTACATTACCGAGCGATTCGGGGGCGACCTGGCCGGCCAGCCCTACCATGCCCTCGTCAACGTCGCCCTACCCTCCGAGAGCCGTATCCTGCTGGCCCCCCTCCCCACCGGCGCCGGCGGATGGGGACAGGTTACCAAGGGTGGCTGGGCGAGCAAGAGCGACCCGGCCTTCCGCAAAATGCAGGCCCTGGTGGCCGGGGCCATCGCCCGGCCGGGCCGCCGCGACATCGCCGGCACCTGCGGGGCCGCCGACAGCGACCGCCGCTGCCGCTGCGGCACCTGCTGGGTCCGCCAGGTCCGGGCCGAACGGCAGAAACACACCGTCGCCGCACGCGATGGCGAGTAGTGTGGTGGAAATACGGGTTAAGGGCAATCTATCAACGATGGGCGAAGGACGGTCCAAGGAGCAAGCAGCATGAGGAATCTACTGACGACCTCCATCCTGGCGATCTGTTTCTGCACCGTGGCCGCGGCGGCGGAGTCGGCCAAGGACGTTCACAATCGCGTGTGGAACCAGGAATACCAGGAGCTGACGAATCAGATCGCCCGGCTGAAAAAATGGAGAGGGGTCCCGCGCGATCGCCTCGAGGCCGAGGCACTGGATCCCCAGGCGCTCATACGATTCTCGAAAGCATCTCCTCCATCGACGCCGGGCGAAGTCGAGGCACTGGATCGCCAGGCGCTCACAGGGCTGGTGGATACCGACCCCCTTGATGTTGTCCTGAGAAGAACGAACGCACTGCTGCAGTACTTCAAGAAAGACGGGCGAGTACCTTCGTCTGTATTGAGCGCGTTCGAAGCGCAACTGAAGGCATTATCCGCTTCGGCGACATCAACGTCGAACGGCGACACGCGGAAGACTCTCTTCACCCAGGCATGCAGGCTGCGGCGAAGCATCGCGATGGCGAATCCCCTGCTCGACTTCGATAGCATCGTCTGCATGCTCGAGCAACCCGGCAACGCTCGCATCATCGAGCAGGCCAGGGCTTGCTGGGCGGGGCACAGCAAGGGAGGAGGCCCGATCGTCATATCGCGCTTCAAATCCGGGCCCACGATCACCAAGCCGCTGGCCGGAGTTACCGTAGCGTCCGGTCCGTGGAAGGGCAAAGCGCTTACCGGGTACTTCTCGGGCCTGGAGTTGAGCTACGACGCCAAACAGCTTTTCTTCGCCGCCACCACCAGTTCGGACGTATGGCGGCTGTTCAAGTTCGATCTGCAAAGCAAACAGCTGGTGCAATTGACCGATGGCCCGTGGGACGATTTCGACCCGTGTCTGCTTCCTTCAGGGAGAGTCGCCTTCACGTCGACCCGGCGTGGCGGAATCGGCAGGTGCCTGATCCCGGCAAAGGCGCTAACGTACACGCTGCACTCCATGGAATCGGACGGCTCGGATATCGTCACCCTCAGTTACCACGAAACCAACGAGTGGCAGCCCAGTGTCACGCACGAAGGTATGCTCGTCTATACGCGGTGGGACTACCTGGATCGATGGTGGGCTTCCGCCCATCACATGTGGATGAGTTTTCCGGACGGCCGGGATCCGCGGAACTTCCATGGCAACTACCCATTGCCCCGGTCGGCTTTCATCGATGGCCTGCAGCCGAAGGAGTACGGGCAGAATCGCCTCGGCAGCGGCCGCAACCTGCGACCGGACGTGGAGATCTCCTTCCGGGCTGTGCCCGATTCCCGCAAGTTCACGGCCACGGCGGTGGGACACCATCAGGGCTTCTCCGGAAGTCTCGTCATCGTCGATCCTCGCATCCCGGACGACGGCAAGATGGCTCAAGTGAAACGGATTACCCCGGAATACGGCTTCCCCGAAGTGGAGCCCAATGCCCCGCACGCCTATGGCACCGCCTGGCCGCTTAGCGAGGACTTCTACTTCTGCAACTTCAATTTCGGGCTGTATCTGTTGGACAGGTTCGGCAACAGGGTCGTCATTTACGATCCCGGCCAGGGCCCGCATCGCGTGCGGGATCCGTTCCCATTGCGGCGGCGAAAGACGCCACCGGCGATCCCGACACTCACGTGGCAAGGGAAGCGCGCGTCGCGCCCCGACCATCGTCGGGCCACCATCAAGGTGATGAACTGCTATGCCGCCGACATGCCGCTGCCTCCGAATACCAAGATCAAATGGATGCGCATCGTCCAGGTCATCCCCCAAATGCGCACCCAAATCAATCGGAAGGTGACCCAATACGTCTCTTTCTTCGATGAGTCCCTCGGCCGTATTCCGCTGGGGGTCGTGCCGGTGGAAGATGACGGCAGCGTCTACTGTGAAGCGCCGGTAGGGAAGACGCTCTACTTCCAGCTTCTGGATGAAAAGGGGATGGCGGTGCAATCGATGAGGTCGGCCACCTACGTGCACGCCGGAGAACAGCTAAGCTGCATAGGCTGCCACGAGAAAAGATGGGAAGCGACTCCGTTGACGACCCGTCCAAAGGCGTTTGAACGGCCTCCGTCGAAGCTTCTCCCGGAAGTGGACAGCGGCGCCATCCCCTTCAATTTCTACAAGCTGGTGAAATGGCCCGTGTTTGACAAGAAGTGCGTGCCGTGCCATCAGAAGCATCCCAAAGCGCCCGACATGACCTATGCCTCCCTGGCCAAGAATCATCTGGCGTTCGGCTTGCCCGGAGAGATCGGCATGAGGATGCTGGGCATCGGAGGCTCCAGGACCACGCCGGGGCGCTTTGGCGCCCATGCGTCCGGCATCATGAAATCGCTCACCACCAAGAAGTACCACAAAGACCTGGACATGTCGGACGACGACTGGCGACGGCTCACGCTGTGGCTCGATCTCAACTCCAATGAAATCGGTTGGATTGGCGACGACATGGACCCGATAAACGCTCAAAAGCGGGGTGAAGATGTCTGGCCCCCGATCGACGTCGACCGATCGAATCCGACAGGGGTGGAGAAGGACTACCCGGTGGGCTCGATGGAAGGTCGCCAAGTCGGCATCCGCAAGTTGAAGTAGAACGCCCCGGGTGGACTGGCCGGCGTCGCCCGGCGCCCTATAATAGTGTGGACGCCTCGAACGACCCGCACATGAAAGCGATGGCCATGAAGCGACTGACGTGCATACTCGTGCTGGCCGGCGTCGTCGGCCTGACGCCCGCCTTCGGAGACCCCTCCGCCCCAATGTCTGAAGGGCCGGCCTCTCCCGCGCGGCATGCCATCCAGGCCAACAGCGACTTCGCGTGGGATCTGTACGCCCAGTTGGCCAAGGCCAACGCCGGGAAGAACCTGTTCTTCTCCCCCTACTCGATCTCGAGTGCCCTGGCGATGACCGCCGAGGGCGCCCGCGGGGCCACGGCGTTGGAGATGGGCAACGTGCTGCGTTTTCCTCCCGGCGTCCAGGGCGTTGGCGGTAGGGAGGGCAGGAAACCGTGGGAGATCTCGCGGATCCATACGGGCATGGCCGAGTTGAACGCCCGGCTGAATCGGGAGGACCCCGAGTTGAAGGCCAGGCGTGCCGCCATTGCCGCGCTGCGGGCCCAACTCGACGCCGCTAACGCGCGGGTCCAGCAGATTATGCGGGAGCGGACCAACTGGCGCGACATCCAGAGGGCCCAGCAGCAGGCCGAGGACATGGCCGACCGGCTCAACGCGCTGCTGGCCCAGGTGGACCAATACGAGCTGCGTGTGGCCAACGCCCTGTGGGGCGAGAAGAGCTTCCCGTTCGCCCCGGATTACGTCCAGGCCATCGCCAAGTACTATGAGACCGGCGGCGTCTTCCCGGCCGACTTCCGCAACAACTTCCCGGCCGAACGCGTGCGGATCAACGCCTGGATCGAAGAGCAGACCCGGGACCGGATCAAGGACTTGATACCCCCGTTGCGGCCCGCCCAGGCCCGGCTGATGCGACTGATCCTGACCAACGCGATCTACTTCAAGGGCGAGTGGGCCAAACCGTTTGAACCGGCCAACACCAAGCCGCGGACATTCACCCTCGCCGACGGCGCGACACTCCAGGCGGCCACGATGAGCACGCGCGGCCTGAGGGGGGCGCGGTACGGTGCCTTCAACGCCGACGGGGCGCTGTTCGACACCCCCCGCCGCGTCCCGGTGCCTCCCGGCGGCCGACCCGGCGCCGCCGCGCCCGCCGGCCCGCCGCGGTACCCCGGCCCCGAGGGCTTCGCCATGCTCGAGTTGCCCTACAAGGGCGGCGATCTGTCGATGGTGCTGATCGCCCCCAACCGCCCCGGCGGGCTGGGGGCCATCGAGAGCAAGCTTACCACCGACAACGTAGCCGGTTGGCTGGGCAAGCTGCAGAACCGGGACGTGCACGTGCTGCTGCCGAAGTTCAAGCTGGAGACCAACTACGCGCTCCATGAAACGCTGCAGGCGATGGGCATGGTGCGCGCCTTCCAGGACCCACGACTGCCCAACGGCGCCGACTTCAGCGGCATGACCGAAACGCGCGACCCCAACGAGCAGCTCTACATCGCCATGGTGTTGCACAAGGCCTTCGTGGAGGTCAACGAGAAGGGCACCGAGGCCGCCGCCGCCACGGCCGTGATGATGATGCCCGGCTCGGCCATGCCGGTGACCATGCCCTTCACCCCCACCTTCGCCGCCGATCGCCCGTTCGTTCTCGCCATTCGCGAGGCCAAGACCGGCAGCATCCTCTTCCTCGGCCGGGTGAACAACCCGACCGCCAAGTGAGCGACGCGGGCGAGCCCGGAGAGTGCCCCCGAAAAGTGTCCCCCGAAAGCCGCGAAGGGGAGAACCGATGGGTGTCCCCCGGAGAGTGCCCCCCCAGAAGGGTGTCCCCCGAAAGCCCCGAAGGGGCGAAAGCTTTTTGCCGGGGGCGTCAGCCCCCGGAATACGCCTCCCCAACACGTACAGCCCTGAAAGGGCGACAGTAGCGCACCCCGGCGATACTGTTGTCTCCCCGGGACGCCCCCCGCTCGGCCGCTACTTCACCACTTCCACCTTCGGCGGTGTGGCGAAGGCTGCGTAGCGGGCGGCGGGGGCGGCGCGGGTGGTCAGGTCGCCGACGGCCACGTAGTAGCGATAGCGGAACTCGGCCGACTTGCCGGCGGGGATCTTCGTGGTGCAGTAGGCCCCGAATCGCCCGTACGCGCGGTAGGCCGAATACTTGTTCGGGCTGGGCAGGCTCGGATGGCTCATGTGCTGCACGTTGTACCGCTTGCCGCGTAGGGCGATCGACATGGCCGCCCACGGCAGGTCCGCCTGCTTGGTCGGGTTGACCCCTTCGGCGTGGAAGAGGTACCGGGTGGCCTTCTCAGCCGGGGCGCCCTTCGAGGCCTGCTTCCTGCCCCCGGCCGCGACGGAGACGTCGTTGTGGGCGCGGAACTGGCCCCCGGCGTGTTCCGGGTCGCCGGCCAGCACCGTCTCGCCCCGGACGGCGGTGATGGTGCTGCGGAAGTCCAGCAGCACAATTGTCGGGCGGCCCTGGCGGTACACGGTGATCTCCCGCTCCTCGGTGAGGATCGGCTCCCCGTCGGCCTCCTGCCAGTGAATCAGCGACCGCGTGCGGGCCAGCACCGGCCCGGCCGTCCGCTCGAGGTACTTCTGGTGCACCTGGTTATTCTTCTTCATGTGCCAGGTGTCGAACTTCGCCCCGCCGGCGCTAACCTTGTTCCAGCCGATGAAGATGCCGCGGTGGTGGGTGAACTTCCCGCCGGGGCCCTTGGTCAGCAGTTCGGTGCCCGTCTCGTCGAAGACGTGGTTGAACACCTTGTACGTCTCGTGGGCGCGTTGGGGCGTGGACGTGTCGAAGGCGATCATCTGCCGGGTCACCGGCTTGCCGTCCAGGCAGATGTCGAGGTGAACCCCCGGTTTCTCGGTCAGCGTGAACCCTTTGCCCACGGGCCGCCCCGGCGACAGCGTCGCCGTCCACGTGGTGGTCTGCCCGGCCTGGCAGCTCGGCAGGATCCACCACAGCTCGGCTCCGCCGTCGGCGACGACGATCTGCCCGACTGCGCTGCCGGCCTGGCCAGTCTGGGTCAACTCCACCCGAATGCCCTGCGGATCGACGCCCGCCAGCCCCGCCGGCAACGCGATGCGCACGCCCACGGGCACGTCCGTGCCGTCCGCCTGCGGGGTAACCTTCAGTTGCAACGACTCGGCCAGGGCAACCTGGGCCACCACGCCCAACAGAACAACGCCGACGACAGACAATGACTTCGCGATCATATCGGGAATCTCCTTTCCCCGTTGAACACCGCCCACGACGGGCCTCTTCGGCAAAACCGCCGGGCCCGCCGCGTGCCCGGTAACGTCGCCGCGTGCCCGGTAACGCCACCGGGTGCCGTGGGCTGCGGAGCGCAGCGAAGCAACCACGATCCGCGCTCCCGAAGCCGTAGCGCGCACTCGTCTACATCCTCACGGCGTGGCGGCGGCATCGGTGCGGATGATCTCCATGAAGTTGAGGATCGGGGCGTTGTCGGGGGTGATCTCGGACGCGAGGGGCACCAACTCCAGAGAGAGTTTACGACCGGCGCGGACGCGGATCTCCTTGACGAGCGTGGCGCCGGGGGCGGAGGCCTGTTTGGCCACGTCGAGGCGGGTAAGGACGGTCTTGCCCTGGACCTTCACGTTGAAGACCCGCCGGCCGGGCGCGTCGCCTTTCGGGGCGGCGAAGCCCAGCCGGAGGACGTAGCGGACGGGCTTGGCCGAGGGGCCGTCCGCCAGCGGCACATCGCAGCGGAGCAGGCCGACGCATCCCGAGGCGGTCAGCCACGGCCGATCGCCGTCGGCGGCGTCACAGCGGAAATCCCGGGCGAAAAAGCCCATCCCGTCGATAGCCTTGTGCGTCATGCCGAGTTTGACCCCATACGGCCCGTAGCCGACGCCGGAGACCGCCTTGGGGCGCGGGTAGGCCAGCCAGACCTTCCCGTTTGGCTCCCGCACGTCGCCGGTGGCGCCGAAGTTGACGGCCAGGGTGGCCACCGGCGTGGCCGGGCCTTGGGCGATGAACAGGGCGCCGTCGTCGACGCGGCGGGCGGGCTTGGCGATCAGGGCCATCGAGCTGCGGATGGGGAACGAGCAGGTGCACCCGGAACTCGCCTCGGGCATGAGCATCACGCCGCCGGCGGGGATCATGTTGATCCAGCAGCCCGGTCGGATGCCGCCGAAGAGGCTCACGCCGGTGTCGTCGGTGAGCCCGGCGGTGGCCCCGCAATAGGAGCGGTAGTAGACCGCGTCGGCCGAGGCGGAGGTGACGCCGCAGGAGTGGCCCGGGCGGAGGAACTCCCACGGCACCGGCCGGCCGGTCACCGGGTGGCGTCGCATCTTGATGGCCCCGGTGCGAAGGTCGCACGCTCGCGGCTCGATGACGATCGCATCGCCGACGATCAGCGGGCGGCGGAGGTAGTTCAGCGGGCGCGACCAGACCATGGCCCCGTCGGCGGCCGACAGCACGGTGATGCGGCGCCACTTGAGCTTGCCGTCCTTGAAATAGCCGGTGTCGTGGTTGCTGAAATGCCCGAAGAACACCAGCAGCCCGTCGCCCACGGCCAGGCCCAGCTTGCTGCCGCCGCAGCCGGTGAAGTCGACCGCCTTGCGCCACAGCACCTTCCCGGTGGAATTGCCGATAGCCACGATTCGCCGGACATCGGTGGGGCGATTGACGTCGTCGCCGTCGACCTCGTAGACGCCGCGTTCGATCATCTCCAGCTTCTCGACAGCAGCGCTGGTGTCATCGGCGGAGTCGCCGCGTTCGGCGAAGTACGTCACGCCGTCGGCCACGGCGATGCAGATGTTGGGGATCTGCTCGCCGCGATGCCGCCACAGCAGCTTGCCGGTCTCGACGTCCACCGCGAACAGCGAGTCGCCGACCACCGCGGCGGTGAGGGTGTCTTCCCTCGGCTCCGGGCGGCTTCGCCAGGAGGGGAACCGGCCCATGTCGCGCCACAACTTCCCGCCGCGCTGCATGGCCATGCGGGTGTCCTCGTTGGCCGGCGGCAGGGGCTTGTCGCCCTCGCCGTCCGCGCCGGGGGCCGAGGGGATACCCCGCCGCCGATCGCGCTGGGCCTTCTGCAGGGCCCGCCAGGCGGCGGCGTACTTCTGGGCCAGCGGCCCGGCCGTGGTGCCCAGCAGGATGCCGTCCTCGACCGCCAGGTAGCCCCATCGCCGGGCCCCCTCGGAGGCGGGCAGTTCGTACGTCCTCAGCGTTCTGCCGGTGGCCGGATCCAGGCGGAGGGTCACGTCGTAGGTGGCCACGTAAAGCCCGCTGTCGGCGCCGACGACGTTCCCGCCGTCCACGTCGGCCCGCACGCGGACGGCGCCACCGATGTGGCGCTCCCACAGGGGCGTACCGTTGTAGGCGTCGCAGGCGCTGAGCGTCTCCTCGCCCTGGATGATCAGCCGACCGTCCATCGCCAGGGGGCTCATCGCGCGCGCGTGCCGCTCGACCATGCCGCGCGGGCCCGGGCGACCGTACCACAGAACGCCCAACGGCCCCTTGAGCAGCCGGTCGCCGGAGGAAGCGGTGTTTTGCGCGTTGGCGTACAGCCCCCGCCAGCTCCCGCCACCGGCCAGCGGCGGGCGGACGGTCTTGTGCACCGTCATGCTGCCGCCGCGGCGCTCGATGGCCACGGCCGTGCCGCCGCCCGGGCGGAGAAGCCTCGCACAATCGCTCGGCAGGGCGCCGACGGGCTCGGTGAAAAGGCCCGCTTCCGAGACGATCAGGTTGGCGAAGTAGTTGGGCAGGTCGCTCGCCCGCCACGGTTCGACGGCCACGCGATCGCCGAGCAGACCGGCCGCTTCGACAACTCGGCGGACGGCGGCGAGCTTGGCCGGATCGCTCTGAATCGCGATGATCTTCAGCTTGGTGCGTTTGGCGAGGGCGATCGCCAGGGCCCCGGTATCACAGTCGCGGACGAGGGCGTAGCCCTTGGTGATGCCCGTGGCGGCGACGATACGCTCGGCCGCGGCGGCATGGGCCTTCACGTCCCCGCCAGGCGTCGGATCGACGGCCCACCGGCTGGGGACGATGTTCCGGACAATGTCCGGGTCCTCCCGACCGAAGCAATAGACCGCCCCACCGTTGGTGCTGACCAGCAGCCTTCCCCCGGCCGCGGCAAGGGAGACCGCCTCTCCGTTGATCTTGCCGGTCCACAGCGGCTTGTGCGTCTCGGCGTCGACCGCCGTGACGAAACCGTCCCCACCGGCGAACACGGTGCCGCCGGCGCGAATGATGCTCAGCAGGCCGCCGGTGGCGAATTTCTTGACCGCGCGGACGGCCTTGGCGTCGTTGAGTTCCTTGACGATCGCGGGGCGCCGCTCCTGGAGCCGGCGGACCTTCTCGGCCGAGGCCGGCTGGGACGCCTCGGCCGGGACCGGCTTGGTGGCCCGGGTGACGAAACCCGCCGCGGCCCAGTTGGCGTGATCGTAGTGGTTGTTGTCGCCGCCGTCATCGGCGAACAGGCTGATCCGCTTACTGCCGGGCGGGATGGGCACGTGGAGGTTCCAGTGCCCCTGCGGCCCGGCCATTCGGGCGGTCTTGAACACGTCGCGCCCGTCGATGGCGACGCGGAAAACCGCGCTGCCCTTCTCGCCGGTTTCGTCGTCGATGCCCACCGTCGCCACGAACAAGCGGTAGGCCGGGGTGAGGGCGTAGGTCAGCTCCGAGACCGAGTGGGTGCCCATGCCCTTGGGGTAGGTCTTCCCGGCGATGGTGAGGGTCTTGCCCTGGATGGATTTGTCCGGGGTGAGTTCGCCCCACCCCACGGTGGCCCGGATGGGTTTCAGATCCGAGATGTACACGTCGGGCAGCGGGACGGTCTTGGGGAAACTCCAGTTGGCCTCGGCCGCGGAGACGGCGGCATCGAGCTGGGCGAGTTTCATCTGCGCCTGGCGGATCCGCCCGCCGGCCTCGGCGTACGCCCGGCGGTCGATGGTTTCGATGCCGCCAGGAGTGATCACGTGGCAGGCGTCGGTGGCCATGGCCATGTCGATGCCGCCGCGGACCCAGGTGAAGGCGTCGCCCCGCCGCTTGCCGGTGGCCGGGTCGTAGGCGGTCTTGCTGGGCCGGCCGCTGGCATCGACCCCGGCGATCAGCCGTTCGCCCTCGAGCAGCGCCCACGTGCCGCCGTGCTTGCCGCTGGGTTTGTCGTAGAACAGCATCCGCCCGGTCTTGCGGTCGAACCCCGCCGGCGTCGCCCGCCCGGAAGGCACGTACAGCACGCTGTCGGAAGCGACGAGGTACCCCTGCGGGGAGATGCCGCCGAAGGGCAACTCGTGCGAGCGCCCGCCGATCTCGTCGTTGCGCCACAGCACCGCCCCGTCGGCGGCGTTGAGGCTGCAGATGTAGATTCCCTCGAACGGGAACACCCCGGCGGTGGCGAAGACCTTGCCGTCATCGACCAGCACCGACGTGCGGATCGGCCAGGTGGAGATCATCCGCTCGTTGCCGAGCACCTTGGTGGCGTTGGGCCCGACACGATACCGCCACAGCAGCTTGCCGGTTTGCCCGTCGAGGCAGTAGACGTATCCGTCGTCGGAGCCGAAGTACACCCGCCCGCCCGCGATGGCCGGGGCGAAACGGACCGGTCCCTCGGCCGCGAAACGCCAGCGGATGGTCCCGCGAGCCAGGTCGATCGCGTAGACGTGGTCGTCCACGGAGGAGCCGAAGTAGGCCACGCCGCCGGCGACAACGACGTGGTGGGCGTTGTCGGCATGCGTGCGAGGCAGCTCCTCCGCCGGCATCGGCCACGCCGGCCGGGGGGCCCGCGGCGAGCGGAAAACCCACTGCAGCACCAGCGGCACGTCCACCGCCTCGACCGTCGCCCCGCTCCGCCGGTTGTCGCCACGATGGGTGGGCCAGCCTTTCAGCTCCACGGGCGACAGCGCCAGCACCACCGGCGACAGCGCCAGCACCACCGGCGATAGCGCCAGCACCACAGCCGAGCAGACGATCAGGGGAATCACTCGCCGAAAAGTTGCCGTCTTCATCGTGCACCTCCGAACGGTAAAAAGGTGTTCGTTCCGCCCCGCGCCGAGAGGATCCTCCCTCCAAGGCGCACAGAATCGATGGGCCCATTATGCCCCTCACCCCACGAAGCGGTCAAGGACCAGACCCAACATCTACGTCGGGGATGCCCCGGCGCAGGTAACAACATGGCAGACGGCGGCACCCGTGGTTGGCGCCAATGGGACGCCCTCTGCCGCCCCGCTGCCGTCGCCTATGCCTCTCGTCTGGCTGTCGCTTTGGGTCCGCCCGCCCAAAGGGGCCAGCCCCGCCAGGGGCGCAAGATCTGTAGGTGTGCCGAGCATGCGTGACCGCTCGGAGGTGAGAGTCCTCTGCCCAGCCTGATGGAGGCGAAGGGCAAGCGACTCGCA
>SDBU01006405.1_pt1 | contig 13843 bp, 18 predicted proteins | sample 2277071 | NCBI WGS metagenome assembly SDBU01 (sample SAMN10397929, study PRJNA504765) | marine sediment metagenome | isolation source: marine sediment core GS08_GC12, 126 cmbsf | place: Arctic Ocean: Gakkel Ridge, Loki's castle | collected 2008
GGTTCAACCCTTGCAGATAACATAAAGTCTGAATTACGAAAGGTTAGATAATTGATTGAATTAATAGTTCCAGCAGTAGTATCCTGCATAGTTGCGTTTTTTGTTGTATTTGTAATGACTCCTCCATTGATCAATTTTCTAGAAAAAAGAAATCTTGCAGTCAAAGACGTTAACAAGAAAGGAGAAATTATGGTTGTTAGGCCTGGCGGACCGTCTATTATTGCAGGAATAATTGCATCGGAAATTGTTCTTTATGCATTTTTACAGTTAAATGAAATTCTGGCAATTATTATTACAACATCTGCAGCTTTTGTAATTGGATACATTGATGATAGAAAAGCGATGGGTGGTTGGTTCAAACCAGTAGCCCTTGCATTTGCAGCAATTCCAATTATCGTATTTGGTGCATATGATTCAAATCTTGCCTTTCCATTATTTGGAACAGTACAAATCCCAGTACTGTATCTTGCTTTGATAGTTTTTATGATTCCAATTACAGGAAATACAATTAATTCAATTGATGTTCTAAATGGAGTTGCCAGTGGATTTATGGTGATTGCAAGTTTTTCATTATCGATATGTTTGTTTATAGTGCAAAATTATGAAATTGCAATAGTTAGTTTGCCACTAGGATTTGTTTCATTGGCTTTTTACAAATACCATAAAATCCCAAGCAAGATTTTTCCTGGAGATTCTGGTGCACTAACCTTCGGTGCAATGTATGGTACAATTGCAATTGTAGGTGGTGTGGAAATTATAGCTGCAGTTGCATTATTGCCTGCTGTAATTAACTCATTTTTGTTCCTATCAAGCGTAAAAAAAATAGTAGAACACAAACAAATCAAAAATCCTACTTCAATGACTCCAGAACTCAAAATAAAGTCTACTGATGATGTTTCAGCACCAATAACACTAGTTAGATTAATTGTTGCATCAAAAGCATTATCTGAAAAACAGGTTGGATTTGTAATCTTCAAACTTGCTATATTTTCAGGAATTTTGGCTATAATTACTGCATTTATGATGGGGGTTTCTCTTTGAAGTCTGGTCTTTTTGGATTTTTGTTTTCAATGTGGATTTTGATACTTGTTGGAGGTGGAATTGTTGTCACAATATTAGGACCAATTTCTATTTCTGGATTTGGTGAACTTGATTGGTTTATTGGATCTGTAATTAAAGCAATAGTTGCAATCATTTTAGTTGTAATATGGATTTTAATTTTATCTAAAGTGAAAAACTTGATTTTCAAAAAAGAGATAAAATCCTAACTTTCTTTCCACTTTCTTTGTTTCTTGTCATATTCTTCTCTAGTGTATCTAATTGTAGCTGGAGAACCAATGACTACAGAGTTTTCAGGAACATCTCTTGTTACAACTGCTCCCATTGCAACAACACTATTCTTTCCTACAGTGACTCCTGCTTTGATTACCGCACGTGCACCAATTATTGCATTGTCTTCAATTGTAACACCTACCATTTTATCACACATGGGATAAGGATCATTTGTTAATGCAGCTGCTGGACCTATGAAGACATTTTTTCCAATTATGGATAAAGGTGGAATATATGCTTGACCTTCTATCTTTGTATTTTCGCCAATCTTTACATTGTAATCTATATGTGCAAGAGAACCAATCTTGACATTGTCTCCAATCTCAACATTATCTCCAACATATGAAAAATGCCAAATCTGTACATTCTGACCAATTTTTGCTTTCTCAGAAATAAAATTTGTAACCATAATCTCACAAATGCCATGGGTTTGCCTTTGTAATAATTTTTTCAGGCAATTTATCCTTGTTAGTTTTTAGAAACTCTAATTCTTGTTTCTTGTCTCTTAATTCATCAGGAAGCATTATTGGAATTTCTTCAATAATTGGATAAAATCTAGAACATTTTGAGCAAAATAGTGCTCCTTCAGAGACAATACTGTCTTTTTCTTTAATTTCAAATAATTCTAAAGGATGATTTTTGTCTATTGGACAAGCCAAAATATCCATCATTGTTTTGTTCATTTTAGATCTAGATAGATTGGTATTCCTTTTTGACTAGATAAAAGTGCAGCTTCTGCAATCTTTGTAACGTTGACTGCTTCTTGCGATTTGACAACTTGTTCATTTTTACCTTCAATTGCTCCAAGAAAACTTTGAATTTCTAACAATAGCGGTTCCTGTTTTTCATTTCGTGGAATTTCTGTCTCTCCTTTCTTTTCAATTTTGACTTCTTGTGAAATAAAGTCTGATGTAATTATTGCATCAGTACAAACTGCACTAAACGTTCTCACCTTTTTTGGCGTAATCCAGTTTGATGAAATAATTGCAACTTTGTCATTTTTGTATCCAAGCATGATGCTTGCAAAATCCTCATGTACGTGTTTTATTTTACCTGCTCTTGCAAATACTACATAAGGCATATCATCAAACAACCAATTTGCAGTATCAATATCATGTACTGAAGTATCATAAATGATTCCAACATCTTTGATATGAAGAGGCATTCTATTCTCACGATGAAATTCTAGCATTATTAGTTCACCAAATTTTTTCTCTTTAACATGGTTTTTTACCAAATCTACTACTGGGTTAAATCGCTCAATGTATCCACATGTGAGAATTACTTTATTTTTCTCTGCAAGTTTAACAAGTTTTTCACCATCTTCAGATTTGTATGTTATTGGTTTTTCTACAAACACATGTTTTTTTGCCTCTAACAATTTTGTTGCAATTTCTGTGTGAGTTGATGTAGGTGTTACTACAAATGCCCCATCAAACTCTTCAGAAATTAGTAGTTCATCTAATGATTCATAATGATTTACAGAATACTTTTCTCCATATTCTTTGCTTCTTTGAGAATCTGCATCACAAACAGCTGAAAGTACACCTAATTGAGATAAAATTCTGGTATGATTTTTACCCCATCCACCGGCTCCGATTTGAACAATTTTCATCTAATACACCACAGTTAACCAATGAGAATAGTTATCATTATTGTTCATTACTATGTTTGTATACTCTAGCATCAGCTTCTTTGTCATATCTCCTGGTTTGCCATCACCTATCTTTTTTGAATCCATTAATATGATGGGGGTGATTTCAGCTGCTGTTCCTGTTAGGAAAATCTCATCAGACATAACTAATTCATTTCTTGCAATCTCTCTTTCAATAACATCAATATCCAAATCTCTTGCAATTTTGATTACTGCATCACGAGTTATTCCTTCAAGTGCTGATGATGCTAGTGATGGTGTTACCAATTGCCCATCTCTTACAATAAAGATATTTTCTCCTGGTGCTTCACTGACATTTTCATTATGATCAAGCAAAATTGCCTCATCAACACCATTTCTTTTTGCTTCTTGTGTTGCAATTATAGAATTTAGATAGTTTCCACCCATTTTTGCTTGTGTGGGAGTAGACTTGCCTGAAAATTTCCTCCAAGATACAACTCCAGCTGAGATTCCATTCTTGTTAAACAAATCTCCAAAAAGAAATGTGAAAATTGCAACGTTTGTTGGAGCCTTTTCCGTTACATGTAGATTTATTCCATAATCTCCTACAAAATAAAATGGTCTGATGTAACATGATTCCTTGATCTTATTTTTTTTACAGATTCCAATAATTGCATCAGTAATGACTTTATCTGAGAAATTAAGTGAAATATTGTAAAACTGCCCTGATCTTCTAAATCGCTTTACATGGTCATCTAGTCTAAATATGTGGAGATTCTTTCCATTCCAATATGCCCTTAATCCTTCAAAGATTGATGTTCCGTAATGAATTGCATGGGTAGTAATTGGAACTTGAGCCTTTTCTGTTAGAACATATTTTCCATCAAACCAAACATATTTTGAAAGTGGAAGTTTCATAAGAAAATTTTTACTGGATGTGTATTAATCTCTATTTATTCTGAAAATCCTTCTTTAGGAAATTTCATTCCTGCAACTCTTGTGGTCATATCTTCTGTATTTGCAAATTTCTCTACTGTTTTCCAACTCTCTTCTATTATTTTGGCAATACTTTCTGGAACATCTTCTTTCCATGTAGATTCTTTTCCAAGTGCAGCATCAAACAATTTTTCTTTAACAGATGATGCAGAAATTGATTTTCTTTTACCTATTCTTGGTTTTAGTCTGTACAATTTTAGCATGTAACCTTCAGTCTTGTCACCTGTATACGAAAAAAAGTCTCCATTTACTCCACGAAGAATCTGTTTTCTTAATTTCCATGACCTTCGTCTCAATAATGGAGGAAGATATTTTTTAAATGGAGCAAAAAATGCATAATCATCAGTAATTTGAATTGAATCTCCAAAAACAGACATCAACATTTTCTTTCTGGTTTCAAAATTAAATGGAAAACTTTTACTGTTAACCTCTCTATCTCCATATTTGAAAACTACAGGCATGACTTTGACAATATCAGCTTCTTTTTTCAGATCTTTAATAATTTCAATATGTGCATCCGTTACTGGATTTAGATGCGCAAGATATAGTGCAGTAATCAATTATATTTCCTAGACAAATCTCATATTTCAATGATTGATTTTCAAAAAATTATTCTTTTTTAAAAAATTCTATCCGTATGATTCGTATTTGAGTTCATAGCTTCCATCTTCACGTTTATCATGTTCTGTGACAAAACCTTTTGGTTTTAAAAAGTCCATTACACCATCTATTGTTCCCTGCCAACCACAAACATAGAATATAGTATTATCTTTGGTGATTTTCTCACCAACTAATTCTTCTAGTGGTGACATTCCATCGTCTCTAGGTCTTAGGAATGTTTCAACCCTTCCAATTTGACCGCCCCATGATCTGTTAAACCATTCTTGAGGTCTGCTGATTGCAGCTCTGTACTTAAAGTTCCACTCATCCTTACCTTTTGCAGTACTCTCATCTTCAAGTGAGGTTAGCAAATCTTTGTAACTTAACTCATCAACGTAACTGGCACCCTGTAAAACTATGATTTCTCGTTTATCCCCAGAATCATGAAAGTGTTGTGCAAAGCTGACAAATGGAGCAAGACCTGTACCCCCACCTATGCAAACAATTCTTCTGTTATCTTTTTCTCCGTTTGGAAGTTCTTCACTAATCGTTAGTGCTTTACCTGCAGGTTTTAACCAAAGAATTTCATCTCCTTCTTTTATGTTAAATAATTGTGTAGTTAATCTACCTGGGAGTGGTTTTCTAACCCATCTAATTACAAGCTCAATGTAATCTCTATTTTCTGGATGAGATGCAATTGAATATGCTCGTCTAACAATCTTTCCATCTTCTGCTGGATTTGGTAATCCTAATGTGATAAATTGACCAGCTTCATATTCTGGAACTGGAGCATCTATTGGAACTAATCTAATAATCACAAGATCCTCTTTTAGTAATTGAACATATGTGACAGTTGCTTTGTTATCTACCACCATCGATTCAATCAAGATTAATTATGGTTAAATATCTTTTGTGTTAATTTCATACTCGATTTCACTTTGACCGCTAAACGTTAATAACCAATTTGAAAAATGTTATTCGATCAGAATTCTGATAATTGGGCCGGTCGTCTAGTCTGGTAGGATAGGTGCATGGCATGCATCGGATCAAGGGTTCAAATCCCTTCCGGTCCACTATTTCTTTTTCAATTGGAAAAGTAATTTTTCTATTTCAGGATCTTTTTCTTTAATCATTTCTCTTATTTTATTTTCTGAAACTGTGATATTTAGATCAATAACTGCCTGAAGAGCACTTTTTCTTACTTCCAAATTAGAATCTAATAGAGATTTCAGAAAAATTTCTTTAGCTTCTTGAGCTTTAAGATATCCTAGTGCTCCAATTGCACATTCTCTGACCATAGGTCGTTCATCTTTTGCAAGTTTTATAATTTCTGGAATTGCAATTGTTTCATTTCTATTTGCTAATACCAATAATGTAAAACCTCTGATATTTTTACTTGCAGAGTTCAAACCTTTAATTAAAAAATTTGAAATTTCATTTTCGTTTAATACAAGTGAACTAAATGCTTCTCCTCTAACTTGAATATCATCGTCATCTAATTTTGAAATTATTGATTCTAAAATTTCTGGATTATTTGTATAATCTAAAGTTTCTAAAATTTTGATTTTTTCTTCACAACTTCCTAATTCTAAAACTTTTGAAATATTTTTCAAATTCTGAATAAATTACTCTTTTCTGGTTAATAATAGTTCAAATTTTTCAAAAAATTTTCATTAGATCCAAAAAAATCTATTTAGCTTTAAATTATCCCCACATGGTTGAATGCTATGTCAACAGAAAACACACAGTCTTCTGCACCTAAAGAAACTTCAGAAAACACACAGTCTTCTAAGCCCAAAGAAACTTCAGAAAACACACAGTCTTCTAAGCCCAAAGAAACTTCAGAAAACACACAGTCTTCTAAGCCCAAAGAAACTTCAGGAAGCAGAGATACCATATTCATTGGTAAGAAACCATTGATGGCATATGTAACATCCACGCTAATTCAATTGGCAAACTTACCAGCCGTCCGCATCAAAGCTAGAGGAATGAGCATAGGTCGTGCTGTAGATGTATCTCAAATCATTGCACGAAAAACAGAAAGTGCTGGCTACACAATCGGCGAGATTATCATTGGCTCAGAAGCATTAGAGTCACAAGACGGTAGAACCAGAAACGTTTCAACAATAGAAATTGAAGTAAAGAGAAACACAGCATAACTGCACTTTACTTATAATTTTTCTTTTATTCTCTTTTTGAAAATCTGAACTTCTTTTCCATCTTTCTGAACTTTGGAAGTTCAACCAAGTCATTGAACTGATCAAAATTAACAACTTTTTGTTTATATTTTGTAGTATTTCCTGATCTCTTTAACTCTTTTAGAATATTCATTGTTGCAAATGTGTTAGCATACAAAACAGACAGTGGATAGAGAATTATTTTAAATCCCATCTTGTTTAATGTTTCAGCTGAACTCAATGGCGTAGCTCCGCCTTCAATCATGTTTGCAACCAATGGTGCATTGATTTCCTTTCCAATCTTTTTCATTTCCTCTAATGATCTAGGGGCTTCCACGAATATCGCATTTGCTCCTGTTTTCTTATTTTGCTTTCCACGTTCAATGGCTGCATCTAATCCATCAGTAGCTCTTGCGTCTGTTCTTGCAACAATTATGAAATCTTTGCTTTCTCTTGCATCAAGCGCAGCTGATAATTTTTCAGTATATTCTTCTTGTGTAATTACTTCTTTTCCTTGCATATGTCCACATCTTTTAGGCCATCTTTGATCTTCGAGAAAAATTCCTGAAGCTCCTGCTGATTCTAATTCCTTTACCAATTTCCATACACTCAAAGCATTTCCATACCCTGTATCTGAATCTACAATTACAGGTACTGAAACTGCTCTGCATATGCGTCTTGCATTATCTACTGTTTCTGTTGCTCCAATAAATCCATAATCTGGCATTCCAAATAGAGTTGCAGACGTTCCATAACCTGTTTGAAACATTGCTTCAAATCCAACTTTTTGGGCAATTTTTGCTCCTAATGCATCATAAACTCCTGGAATGACAAATGGTTTTTTTGATTTTAACATGTTTTTCAAATTTTTCATAATTGTGTTTTTTCTCTGAATTATTTATGATTTTAATCAAAAATTTTCTGATATTACTTCATAGATATTATCTGAATATGATTCTTTTAGAAACCATTCAAGTAATTTTTCTAAATTGCTATTCGATCTTAATTTCTTTGCCTTTCTTTTTTACTTCATTTCCTTGAATTTTCTTTAATTCTGATTCAAGAAAATGTTTGTATTTCTTTGTCTCTTCATCAGTCATATGGGTAAAATTTGAACTAAGGATAGAACCCATTGCTGAAATCTTTTCTAATATATCTATGGCAACAAATCTTCCTACGTTTCCTAGTCTAAATAAAACCTCTAATTGCTTTCTAACAATATCGTTTATCTTATCTACATCATCTGCTGTTTCGATTCCTTTCTTTGTTAGTTGATATTTTCCATCTTTAGATTCTTCAATTAATCCCTCATCTAGTAATCTACCTAACAATGGATAGATCAATCCTGGAGATGGTTTCCAAATTCCGTTACTTTGTTCAACTGCATAATCGATGATCTCTTTTCCAGTACGTGTTTTCTTTTTCAATAATTCTAAAATGAAATATCTTGAAAATCCTCTAGGAATTGAACTTCCTACTCTCTGAAACCATTCAGAAATCATCACTAGTGATATCACTGGTGATATATTTTAATATTTGGGATCACGCCTCTCAATTACTACATTTTTAACCCACACAAAGCAAGTTTTTCTGAAAAATGGTTGATTCCATCGAATTTGATTTGATAATTTGTGGTTCTGGTCTTGCTGGCTTGAGAGCTGCAATAGCTGCTGCAAAAAAGGGACCAAATCTCAAAATCGGCATTGTTTCGAAATTACAAGTAATGCGTTCTCATTCTGTATCTGCAGAAGGAGGAACTGCAGCTGTAATTTGTGAAGAAGAAGGTGATACTATTGAATCTCATATTTATGATACTGTAAAAGGAAGTGACTTTCTTGCAGACCAAGATGTTGCTGAAAAACTATGTGTAGAAATACCAAAAGAAATCTACCAATTAGAACATTGGGGAATGCCATGGTCTAGAAAAGATGATGGTAGACTAGATCAAAGAAACTTTGGTGGTTATAGTTTTCCAAGAGCAACTTATGCATCAGATAAAGTTGGATTCTATGAAATGCAGACCTTGTATGACACATGTCAGAAATATGAAAACATTGAATATCTTAACGAATGGTTTGCAACATCAATTATTCATGACGGAAGACGATTCATGGGACTTACTGCAATTGAATTAGCTTCTGGTACATTTTACATAATCAAAGGTAAAGCTCTTATCATTGCAACTGGCGGTGCTGGAAGACTGTATAGCTTTTCAACTTATGCACTCTCATCAACTCCTGATGGTTTGGATATGGGATTACGTGCTGGTCTAGCACTAAAAGACATGGAGTTTGTGCAATTTCATCCAACAGGAATTTTACCATCTGGAATTTTGATCACAGAAGGTGCAAGAGGAGAAGGAGCTTATCTACTTAACAACAAAGGTGAACGATTTATGAAAAACTATGCTGCAAGTAAAATGGAATTAGCTCCACGTGATATTGTATCAAGATCAATAATGACAGAAATTCAGGAAGGTAGAGGATTCAAACATGAAACTGGAGTTGATTGTATGAAACTTGATTTAAGACATATTGGGGATGAAAAGATTAAAGAGAAATTAGGTGGAATTAGAGAAATTTCTATCAAATTCTCTGGTATAGATCCTGCTGAAGAATTACTTGACATTAGACCTGTTTGTCATTATATGATGGGAGGACTTCATACTGATATTCAAGGTGCAACAGAAATGCAAGGAGTTTGGGCTGCAGGTGAGGCTTCATGTAATAGTGTTCATGGCTCAAATCGATTAGGCGCAAATTCCACCTCAGAATGCATCGTTTGGGGTAAAATTACTGGAGAATTGGCAGTAGAGTATATCCAAAAGGGCATTCCATCAATTTCTTGGCCTCATCATTTGATAGTAGCAGAAGAAAAGAGAATCTATGATGGAATCTTTCGAGGAGGTGGTGATGCAAATCCATATGAAATTAGACAACAACTTACTGATACCATGAATGAAAAGGCCTATGTCTACAGAAATGAAACTGACCTTATTGCAGGTCTCAAGAAGATTCGTGATCTTAAAGAGCAGACTTGGAAACATGTTGATGATAAAGCAAAAGAATACAATACCAACTTTTCAAATGTCATGGAACTTGATTCTATGTTTAGAGTAGCAGAGATTGTGTTGGTTGGTGCAATTAACAGAAAAGAATCTCGTGGTGCACATGCAAGAACTGATTATACTAAACGTGACGATGTTAACTTTTTGCATCATACACTTGCCTATTATGATCCAAATGAACCAATCATGAAAACATTTCCAGTCACAATTACTAAGTATCAGCCAGTGGAGAGGAAGTATTAGATGACCCAAGACGAAAACAAAGAAGGCATTGGAGGAATGGCCAATCCAGGTCGCTATGGAATTGAAAGAGTTGCATATTGGTTAATGCGATTAAGTGGATTGGGGTTGTTGGCATATTTTGTAGCTCACATTTATGAAACAAGTAATATTCTGAGAGGACAAGTTGGATGGGATGAATTGCTGGAAATAATATCAACTACCGAAGGACATGTAATTTTAGCAATTGTAATTGGAATGTGTGTATTTCATACTATTAATGGAGTTAGGGTGATGTTAGGACATGGAGGAGTTGGTGTAGGAAAACCAGCTAGACCTGATTATCCATATGTTCCAGCATCACAAAACTACAGACACAAGATAGGCATCTATTCTGCAATTGTTCTTGCAGCATTTGCAATGATGTATGGGCTAGCGGTAATGTTTGGTGAATAAGATGAGAGAAAGTACAATCATGAAAATCCATTATGGAACTGCCATTGCAGCAGTAGCCCTGGTGGCAGTTCACATTTTGATGCGCCTTACGCAGGGATATGCAGAATCCTTAGAGTTTGAAAGTGTTCTTGCTAACTACAAATTCGTTCCATATGCTATAATGTTAGAATTAATACTCATCTTACTTTCAATTCATGGATTTAATGGACTTAGAGTTATTTTATTGGAATTAAAACAAGGAAGAACTTACGAAAAAGCCGTTTCTTATGGTTGTATAGTTGCAATGATTGGATTAATAGCATACGGTTCAAGAACAATTATTGTGGTTAACATGGGGATGATATAGAAATGGCACAGGTATCTAGTATTGCAGACGAACAAACATCAACACCATTATCTTCTTCCAAATCAATTACGCTTAAAATTTCAAGATATAATCCTAAACATGATGATTCAAGTATATTTATGGAGTTTACTGTTCCATATGAAAAATGGACAACTGTTCTAGATGCAATTCTTGAGGTCAAAAAACACTTTGATCATTCAGTAGCAGTTCGTTACTCTTGTAGACAAGCTTCATGTGGTTCATGTGGAATGATGATTAATGGAAAACCAAGACTTGCATGTTTCACAAAAATTAGTGAACTAAACTCTGATGTTATTACAGTAGAACCAATGAAGAACTTTCCAATAATTCGTGATTTGGCTGTAAAGTTTGAAAGAATGTTTGACAGTCATCATAAAATCAAACCATATCTTATCCGAGATGATACAGAGCTGGAATCTGATGCAAAAGAATTCTTACAATCTCCTAAAGAAGTAGAACAATACATCCAATTTGCTAATTGTATCAAATGTGGTTTGTGTAATTCTGCATGTCCTACAATGGCAACAGATTCCTCATTTGTTGGCCCTCAAGCATTAGCTCAAGCATATCGATATGTTGCTGATAGTAGAGATAAGGGAAAAGATTCCAGACTTGAGATAATTGATGAATCTCATGGTATATGGAGATGCCACTTTGCTGGTTCTTGTAGCCAAGTATGTCCAAAAGGGGTTGACCCTGCAATGGGAATACAACTACTTCGGGGCTATTTGCTAGGATTTAGAAGTTAGTCCATTTTTTTTGGGTTTGGACTATTGTTTACTTGATTGTTAATCTGTTCAGCCATAAAGTGATTTGAAACATTTACTTTAACATCATCTACTCCATCCACCTTCAAAAGATAATCGTGAACATCTTGACAAATCTTAAAACCAAAAACTGCTGGACAGAATGGACTAGTAAGATGCAAATCAACTTTAACATTACTGTCATTGATATCCACTTCATCAATCAACTCTAATTCAACAATTGATGTGTTGATTTCTGGATCTACAATCTTTGATAACTCATCGAAGATTTTTACTCGTAGCATTTTGATATCTTGACTCATGCGAGCAAAAGCGTCGATGCTATATATAACCATTCTAGAACCTTAGTTAATGTATCGTTCTCGTCTTGGTAATGATTTGAGCGACATTACTTTAGATTATGTTTCATCAATAGATGATGATTCTGAAATTGTACTCTATGATGTTATTGGAAGTCAGGCTCATACTTTGATGTTATATCAAAAAAACATCATAACAAAAAATGATGCAAAAAAGATCTTGTCGGCTTTAGAGTATTTGAAAAATGAAAAATTTGATTCATCGTCTGGAGCAGAAGATATTCATGAATTAATCGAATCACTTGTAATCAAAAAGGCTGGTATGGCAAGTGGAGGAAAGATGCATACTGCAAGGTCGCGTAACGATCAGGTTGTTTTAGATATTAGAATGAAAATTAGAGATGACATCAACATTATTTGTAATTGTCTTCTAGATACCATCGAAGCTCTAGTTTCTGTGGCTAAAAATCACCAAAAAACAATAATGCCCCTTTACACTCACCTTCAACAAGCTCAAGTAGGTTTATTTTCTCATTATCTTTTGGCACATGCAGATGTTTTGTCCAGAGATTTTCAACGACTTTATGGAACCTTTGAACGAGTAAACCAAAGTCCACTTGGCGCAGGACCTGTTGGAGGAACAAGCATCCCAATTGATAGACATAGCACTGCAAAGATGTTGGGTTTTGATGGTCTAGTTGAGAATTCAATTGACGCTACAAGTACACGTGATTTTGTAGCAGAATATCTTGCAATGATTTCAATTTTGATGACTAATCTAAGTAGGATATCTGAAGATTTTGTCCTATGGTCTACATCTGAATTTTCTTTTATTGAACTTGCTGATGAATTTACATCTCCCTCAAGCGTAATGCCTCAAAAGAAGAATCCAGATATTTTAGAATTAACACGAGGTAAAACTGCTGAAGTCATTGGAAACCTAACTGCAATTCTAACAACTATCAAAGGCCTAGCATCTGGTTATGGACGTGATTTCCAACAAATAAAATCATCTATTTGGTCTACATCAAAAATATCAATCAGTACACTCTTAATTTTAAAATCAATACTTCTTACTTTGAAAGTAAATGAAAAACAAATGAAAAAAGTTACAGAATCAAGTAATCTTATTGCACTTGATATAGCTGAAAAACTAGTTCAAGAGGGAATTCCATTTAGAGTGACGCATAAAATTGTAGGTATTTTGGTTCAATTTGCACATCAATCAAAAAAATCTATTTCAAAATTGACTTTTACAGAAATAAAAAAATCTGTGGTTGATACTAAAGTTGATCCAAAAATTGTTTCAAAAATTATCTCCTCTACTACTATTGTTTCCTCTCTAAAGGATAGAAAATCATATGGTTCCTCAGGATATGATGAACAAAAAAGAATGATTTCTGATAGAATTCAAAAAATCAACGACTATAGAATAGCTATAACTAAAAGAGAAAATAAAATCAATTCAGCTATTGGAGACTTGGAAAAACAAGTTAATGAAATTATTCGTTAGCTGTCATAAAGAAAAGTAGCGGGTCTAGAGGGATTCGGACCCTCGACAACCGGATTAAAAGTCCGGTGCGCTACCTGGCTGCGCCATAGACCCTCATGAAAAATGCTTTGTGTGTATAATTTAGTCTTTTACAAAATTTTTTGTTGTGACAGAAACTTTTAATCTGGCAATCTGATTCAATGTACTTGTGCCCTTGTAGTATAGCCCGGTCTAGAATTCGGCCCTGTCACGGCTGAGACGCGTGTTCAAATCCCGCCGAGGGCGCCATAATTTTTACAAAATCTAGTTTACTAAAAATCATTTACAACCGATCAGAATGACATTTGTAGATATTAGTAATCAAAAAAGAAGTGAACAATGGTTTCTCATACAAAAATATTAAAATTCAGGCAACTTCAGTAAGTTTTGATGTCTGAGGAGAAAAAAGATCCAGAA
>SDBU01006406.1_pt1 | contig 13842 bp, 11 predicted proteins | sample 2277071 | NCBI WGS metagenome assembly SDBU01 (sample SAMN10397929, study PRJNA504765) | marine sediment metagenome | isolation source: marine sediment core GS08_GC12, 126 cmbsf | place: Arctic Ocean: Gakkel Ridge, Loki's castle | collected 2008
AGGGTGGGCGTCCTGATAGCCCGACTGAATCTGCAGGGCACCATAGAACGGGTGAAGAACTACCCACTTGAGGCATTTGGGGAGGATTCGCAAGTCTGCTTGAACGACAACGAAGGCAGGGTGGTGGCCCACTCGGGGATGGACCTCTTCGCTCTCGCAGAAGGCCCTCTGTCGCTGGACCACAGTGAGTTGCCCATGGTGAAGGCCATCGTGGCCGGCGAGCCGGGCGGGTTCCAACTGTATGAGCACGATGGCATCTCCTACTTTGGCAGCTACGCTGTCCTGGAATCCAATGGCTGGGGGGTGGTGGTAAGGACTCCGATGCGCGCTATCGTGGCCGAGGCCAACACACTGGCCAGGCGAGTGCTGCTGGTAAACCTGGGGGGCTTTGCCGTGGCATTTGTGGTCATGATGGTGCTTACCCGTCAGATCACCGCCGAGCGCCAGCGGGCCGAAGAGGCCCTGCGAGAGAGCGAGGAGCTCTACCGCGCTCTCGTGGAAACCTCCCCAGATGCCATCTCGCTTTCCGACCTGGACACCACTATCCTCGTCTCGAATCAACGGTCAGCAGCATTGCTCGGGTTTGAGACCGTCGAGGAGATCATCGGGAAGCGTTCAACTGACTTTCTCGCGCCAGAAGACCGGCAGCGAGCCATGGACAACGCGCGGAGAACCCTAGAGGACGGAATCGTCAGGGGCGTCGAGTATACCTTCGTCAGGAAGGACGGCACCCGCTTCCCTGGGGAGCTGAGCGCATCGTTGATCGTGGACGCTCAGGGTAAGCCCAAGGCTTTCATGGCGTTGATCCGAGACATCTCCGAGCGCAAGCGGGCGGAGGAAGAGCTAGCGAAGACGATGAGCAACCTGCAGCGCTTCAATCGGCTGGCCGTTGGGCGCGAGCTGCAGATGATCGAACTCAAACGTGAGGTCAATGACCTGCTGCGTTCCATGGGTCGCCAAGAGAAATACAGGACTCCCACATCGGAAAACGTTAAGAATAGAAAAGGAGATTAAAAGAAGAATGGAAGAAACAGTAGACGTAAAGCATGTAAGCGAAAGAGAGATATGGGTAGGGGAGAGTAGATTCTATCTTGGTGAGGACGATGTTTTCTATGAGACTATAATTGGAAAACAAGATGAGAAAACAGTGCTCGCAGCACTTGAGTATCATAATAGATTCAAGAATATGGTTGAAGGAAAACTGAAGATGCTTATAGATATTAACAAGGCAGGACAGGTTTCATCAGGAGCAAGAAAGATTGGGAAAGAAACGTTGGAAGATGAAGAAGTGGGAAAGGTTGCCTTTGTCGGATTACACCCAGTTGCACGGGTCATTGCATCCTTTGTTATGGGTGTTACTAGAAAGAAGGACATGCGTTTTTTCAAGACAAGAGAAGAGGCTCTTGCCTGGCTCAAGGACTGAGGCACGGATACACGAGATGGCGAAACACGCACGCAGGGTAGCGCGGATGAATCACCCTATCTGAGAGGCCCAGATGACAGACAAGACACTGGAGAAGGCTCGTCTAGCGAGAATGATTGACGCCATTATGGAAGTGGCAAGAGGGGATTACTCTGTCCAGATTCAACTTTCGGGCGAGAATGATGACCTTGATGCACTTGCTATGGGCCTGAACATGATGATTGATGATGTCAGAGCAAGTTACCAAGAGCTTCAGGCAGCTCAGGAAGCCTCCCTCAATATCATGGAGGATTTGGATAGACAAGGCAAGGAACTAGCGACTGCCAATACACATCTTCAACAGGAGATCACCGAGCGCAAGCGCGCGGAAGAGGCGCTGCGTCAAAGAACGCACGATCTTGGCGAGCGGGTCAAGGAGCTGGGCTGTCTCTACGGCATCGCTGAGCTGGTCCAGAAGCCGGACGTTTCATTGGAGGAGATCCTGCGGGGCACAGTCGATCTCATTCCCCCCGCATGGCAGTACCCGGAGGTCACCTGCGGGCGAGTCGTCTTGGAGGATCAAGAGTTCAAGACGCAGAACTATGGGGAGACGATCTGGAAGCAGACTAGCCACATCATCGTGCATGGGAAGCCCGTGGGCACTGTGGAAGTTTGCTACTTGGAGGAAAGGCCAGAGTCGGATGAGGGACGCTTCCTGAAGGAGGAAAGGAGGGTGATCGACGCCATCGCCGAGCGACTGGGGCGCGTCACCGAGCGCAAGCGGGCCGAGGAGGCGCTGCGCGAGAGCGAGGAGCGGCTGAGGATACTCTTTGAGTACGCGCCGGATGCCGTGTATCTGAACGACCTCAAGGGCACTTTCATCGATGGCAACAGGGTTGCCCAGGAACTGACTGGGTACGAGCGGAGCGAGCTGATCGGGCAGAGCTTTCTGAAGCTGAAGCTGCTATCTGGGAGGCAGATCCTGAGGGCAGCGGCCCTTCTGGCCCGCAATGCCCTCGGGCGACCCACCGGCCCGGACGAGTTCGTCCTGAGGCGAAAGGACGGTACAAGGGTGCCGGTGGAGATACGCACGTATCCGGTAAAGATCAAGGGCGAGACTCTGATGCTGGGCATTGCCCGAGACATCACCGAGCGCAAGCGGGCCGAGGAGGCCCTGCGGCAGAGCGAGGAGCGATACCGGACCGTCGTGGAGCACGTGGGAGAGGGGATCATCATGGCTGATCCGACAGAGCGGATCACCTTTGCCAATTCGAGGGCGGACGGGATCTTTGGGGTGAAGGCTGGTGGACTTGTCGGGCGCAACCTGAAAGAGTTCTTGGACGCAGAGCAACTGGCTATACTGCAGGCCCAGACCGCCCTGCGGCAGCGTGGGGCAATGGGCGCCTACGAGCTTGAGATAGTTCGCCCGGATGGGGCAAATCGCAGCCTTCTCATCACCGCTACTCCCAAGTTCGACAGCGAAACACGTTTCACCGGCGCGTTTGGCATCTTCCGGGACATCACCGACCGCAAGCGGGCCGAGGAGGAGCGCGAGAGACTGATCCTCGATCTGCGGGAGGCGCTGGCCAGCGTGCGCACCCTGAGAGGGATGCTGCCTATCTGCGCTGCATGCAAAAAGATACGCGACGACCAGGGCTACTGGCAGGCGGTCGAGCACTACATCAGCGAGCACTCAGAAGCAGAGTTCTCTCACGGCCTCTGCCCAGACTGCATGAAGAGGCTCTATCCAGAGTTCCACGAGGAAGACGAGTCGGTCGCTTCCGGGTCGAACGGCTTCTGACCATAGGGCGTGAATGGGCCCTGGAAGGGCAACCTGGCCACACGGCCATGCACACGATCCGAATGGGAGGTCCACCTATGACCAGTTCTCGACAACGAGTGATGGCGGCGGTCAACCACCGAGAGCCCGATCGGGTGCCCCTCGATCTTGGGGGCCACCGCTCATCGGGAATCATGGCCATCGCCTACAACAAGTTGAAACAGCACTTGGGCATCACCAGTGGCGACATCTACGTGTATGACTTTGTGCAGCAACTGGCCATCATAGAGCCTGAGGTGATGGATCGCTTCGGCGTGGACACGATCGAGCTGGGCCGGGGGTTCAGCAAGAACCCCGACGACTGGCGCGACTGGGTGCTCCCCGACGGCACGCCCTGCAAGATCCCCGCCTTCATCCATCCGGTCAAGGTCGGAGACGATTGGCACGTCTACCATGAGGACGGAACCCTCATCGCCATTCAGAAGGAAGGTTGCCTCTACTTCGAGCAGACCTGCTTCCCCCTGATGGGCAGCGACGACGCCTCCTTCGATGATCTGGCCACCCCTCTGGAGAAGGTGATGTGGTGGTCGCTGGGTACTCCTCCGGCGCCCATCGGCTATGACCAGGAGGGCCTCCAGAAGCTGGCCGCGGGGGGCAGGGCGCTGCGCAGTCGCACCGACCGGGCGATCATCGGGCTTTTCGGGGGCAACCAGTTGGAGATCGGCCAGTTCTTGTTCCGCAACGACAACTTCTTCCTTCTTCTGGCCGCCGAGCCTGCCCGTGCCCATCGTTTCCTGGACAAACTCGTCGAGTTGCATCTGGAGAACCTGGACAGATTCCTATCGGCCGTGGGACCCTACATCGACATCATCCTCTTCGGAGATGACCTGGGCATGCAGACCGGACCGCAGATCTCCCCCCGTATGTATCTCGAGTTCTTTCAACCTCGCCAGAAGCTCATGTGGGAGACCGCAAAGCGCCTGGCCGAGGTGAAGGTGATGCTCCACTCCTGTGGGGGCCTCTATCCTCTCGTGCCTGGGCTCATCGAGGCGGGCCTGGATATCATCCAGCCGGTTCAGACCACCTGCTCTGACATGGAACCTGAGCGGCTGAAGCGAGAGTTCGGCCGCGACATTTGCCTGTGGGGCGGCGGGTGCGACACGCGCGAGGTCTTGCCTCGGGGCACGGCGGAAGAGGTGGAAGAAGATGTGCGCCGGCGAGTGAGCATTCTCGGGCCGGGGGGAGGGTTCGTCTTTCAGCAGATACACAACGTTATGGCCGACGTGGCCCCGAAGAACATCGTGGCCATGCTCGACGCCGTGAACTCCTGAGATGGGGTTCTGGCAACAGACAGATTCGGGAAGGAGGGTTTTGACGATGAAGATATCGCAGATCCGTACCACGCCGCTGAGTGTACCCTTCAAAGAGCCGTATATCTGGGCCGGATGGGGACGGGTCGCGCAAGGGGCGACGGTCGTATTGGTGGAGGTGGAGACCGATGAGGGCATTGTCGGTATCGGCGAGTCGACGGGAAACCGGTCGGCGGAAGGCGTGATCAGCTTCGTTCAGGGGATGAGCTATGTCTTTATCGGGGAGTCGCCGTTTGATATCGAGGGCCTTTTCGCCCAAGCCTATCGACGGGGCGGTTTCCATCCCGCACCCCGGTTCGCCAATCTTGCCTTCGCCGGACTGGAGATGGCCCTTTGGGATATCATCGGGAAGGCAGTTGGCAGGCCTGTCTACCAGCTTCTGGGAGGTGCCTGTCGCCGGGAAGTGGACTACTTCGCCTTTCTCCAGGGGGACACGGCCAATCAACTGGCCGAGGATGCAAAGGAGGCTGTGGCCAAGGGCTTCTCGGTCATCTATATGAAGATTGGCCGGGGGGAGAAGACCGATCTGGCAAATGTGGCCGCAGTGCGTGGCGTGATTGGAGATCGTCGGCTTAGATTGGACGCCAATGAGGCTTGGGACCCCCTCACCGCCATCTACATGATCAACAAGTTATCGCTGTTCAATCCTGAATTCATAGAGCAACCCACTACCAGTCGGAGCATAGCGGCCCTGAAGCAGGTGAAGGACGCGGTGGGCGTTGCCATTGCTGCCGACCAGTGCGTATACACTGCGAACGACGTTTACGAGGTTTGCCGACAATGCGCTGCCGACGTCATCGTATTGTCACCCCATGAGACGGGAGGTCTCTTAGCCTTCAAGAAGGCGGCTGCGGTAGCAGAAGCGGCCGGGGTCTCTGTATGTTTGCACGGGCAGTTTGTGACAAGCATTTCAGACTGCGCCCAGCATCAGATGGGGATGACGCTTCCTAATCTCACGGACGGCAATCAGATCATGCATCAGTTGCTGGAGGACGATATTGTGGCGGTCCCCGACCTCACGCCGAGGAACGGAAGGCTGGGACCTATCAGCGGTTCAGGATTGGGGTTCGAATTGGACCGCGATGCGGTCGGGCGGGCGGCTGAGCGCTACCGTAAAAGCGGCCAATACCGATAATACCGGCAGGGCCCCAGATGACTGCCGCAGAACTTCAGACACCAAGACAGCCGACGAGCCCCGTGACGGGTTGCATGTTTATGTCAAGAGAATAAAGGCCAGAACTGAAGTGCTTCAACGGCTTATCATTCTGCCTGCTCCTGTGGCACAGGCGAGCCTGTCTGCCACAGACAGACAAGGAATCTCGCTCTCTGTACGATGAGATTCCCTGCCTATCAGTAGACAAAATACGGCAGGCGCGGGCGCCCCTCGGTCCACAGCACCCACCTGTCGCCTTCGCCGTAAGAGATCGCCTTCCTCAGCAAGGCCATGCTATCGGTGACATAGCCGTGGCCAGCCAGCAGGATGTCGGGCGCGGGCATGGCCGCCAGCTTCCGGAGGCTCTGCAACACCTGTTCCCGGCTGAATCCCTGGTCGCCGCACCAGCCCAGGCCGCCATCGATCTGAACCAGATCGCCGGTGAAGAGGTAGAGCCTGCCATCCACCTCGACGCGATAGCTGGCGCTGCCGGGCGTGTGTCCGGGCGTCAACATCGCCATGGGCCTAAACTCGCCAAGCGACAAGGAGCCATCGGCGTCAAAGATAACATCCGCGTCCTCGGGCGAGTCGAGATGTTCGGCAGCGTAGGCCGAGCAGGTGGTCAACGCGCCCTGATTCTCGAACTGAGTCAGACCGCCAGCGTGGTCAGCGTGTCCGTGAGTGACCAGGACGTGGCTGATGGGCTTCTCTGCAAACCCATAGCGCTCGGCCGTCGCCCTGACAAAGGGCCACGATTCCCCGCTGCCCGCGTCCACAGCCAGGACAGACGAGGGTCCCACGATGAGATAGACGTGGCAATCAACGGATGGAGCCTTTCCCAAGGGGGGGTCCTGGCCCACCACAAAGAGGTGCTCTGAGAGTTGCTCACTGTAGTAGCGCAAGTAGGCCATGATGCCTCCTCTTGTCCTCGGGCCTGTCGTGTGCGGGGCAAGCGCATCTCATCTGGTCGGCCGCACAGTGGCAGGCGCACCCACGCACCGCGGCAAGGGCTCAGAAGCTGGTTCCGGCCCTGGACTGACTGGCCCAAGCGCGACCGCGAGCCTGCTGTGCTGGGCGATAGCCCCCCATCCTGAGAGCGGCCGAAGACGTTTTCGAACTGCGGTGCGATCGCCCTCGCGCTTCATGGCTCCACCGCGATGATCTTTGCGAACAGAAGCGCGCCGAAGCACTGGTCAGCGTTGGCGCATATCTGCCACTTGCTGATGTATGTTCCGGGGTCGTCTGGAGCTTTCATCCTCACCGACACCTGCACGGTCTCACCCGCTTTGGCCGGCGGCACCGGCGCGGACTCTGACTCGCTCAACCTATCGCCGCCAGCATGCCTCAGAACAAAGTCCGGTTGCCAATCACAGGTGCCGCTATTCGTTATCTCCCATGTCTTTGTGAATTCGGTACTGAACGCGATTTTGGAGTTGTCTGGTATGGTGACGTCGCTCCCGAAATCAGAGTCGAACGTACAACTGGAAAGGCTCACCGTGGGGGCGGCGGTCGGACGAAGCGCAGTCGCGATCGACTCTGCCATTGTCGTCGGAGTGGACACCGGGGTGTTGACAGCCGTGCCCGCTGGCGCTGCCGCGTGGAGAGAAGCAATCATCGTCAACGTCGCCTCGACGGCCACCGCAATGGTCGTTTTCATTTCCTCTGCCTGGGCGTCTGACGGAGCATCTGGGGTCTGCACCCCCTGGGAGCAAGAGCAGATCAGCAAAAGGCAGAGAACCCACGTCGCAATGGTGTATTGGCGGTGCATTGGTCCTCCTTGCGAAAGGCGGCGCCGCTCGTCTCGCAGCAAGCGCATGAACGCGTTCTCCTGTCGATAATGCCGTTCTCCGACAACTAACATCTAACCTTATCACGGCCTTTTTGTCAACACCGCCGTGTGCCCATCGACCTGGGGCTGCGCGCCAGTGTGTCGGTCGCACGATGCGCAAGGCAGCCAACACCGGGGGCGCTCGGCGCAGAACCGACTCTTCTCCATCGCTGCCCCTCTCCCGGTCCGCCTGTCCCCCAGTGCTTGACGGCAGCCAGCGCTCCTGCTATGATACTGATATGTCGCACGGGCTCGCCCAGTGCGTGTGGCTCACAGGTCAAGCATCTCCCGCCGCGGAGGATAACGCGTATGTCAAACGTCAGATCCGAGCTTCGCAAGGAGTGGCTCGAGCATCAACGGAAGAAGGTCGATTTGATCGTGCGCGTCAAGGGAGACTTGGACGAGCGGAGCGCCACTCTGGTGGGCCGTGGCGCGGAGGTCAGGTATCGCTTCCGTCTCACCGGATCTCTGGCCCTGCGCTGCACCGGACGGGTTGCCCTAGCGCTCCTCGAAGAGCCGTGGGTTGAGCGCGTCGAGCCAGACCGTCCGGTCAAAGCCCTCAGGAGGTAGCAACAGTGCCAGCCAGCCGCTCCAAGCTCACACCGGGCCTAATGCGCACCCTTGCTCAGGTTCAGGACCGACGACGAGAAGTGTCCATCATAATACGCTATAGGCCTTCTTGGCGGGTCGTGCGAACCCGCCTGGCGATGCCTGGCATCAGACACGGGTACCACTATCATTTGTGGCCTTTCGCGCACATGTATGTCACCGTGGACGCACTCGTCCGCATCGAGTTGGACCCGGCTGTGGTCGTGATATACCAGGATTTGCCTGTGACCGCCTATCTGGACACCTCCATGAGCCGTATCCAGGTTCCACGCCTCTGGAGCGAGGGTCTCACCGGGAAAGGAATGCGCATCGCCATCATAGACAGCGGCGTCGATGCCGAGCATCCTGACCTGAAGGGGCGGGTCGCCGCCGTTCAGGACTTTACCGGCGAGGGGCCGAACGACCGCCATGGTCACGGAACACACTGTGCCAGTATCGCAGCCGGCTCTGGTGCGGCGAGCGGCGGCGAGTATCGCGGTGCTGCCCCCGAGGCGTCCATCTATTCTGCCAAGGTGCTGGGTTCTGATGGCGTGGGGATGATGAGCGATGTGATGGCGGGGATCGAGTGGGCCCATGACCAGGGAGTGCGCGTGGTCAGCCTCTCGCTTGGGAGCAGCGGGTCGGACGATAGCACCGATGCACTGGGTGAAACCTGTGATGCCGTGGTGGACGAGGGGATAGTGGTGTGCGTGGCCGCGGGCAACGAGGGTCCAAACCCCGGCACCATCTGTACGCCAGGGAGCGCCCGCAAGGTCATCACCGTGGGTGCCGCCACAGAGGAGGACCAGGTGGCCAACTTCTCCTCGCGTGGGCCCACAGCCAATGGCCGACCCAAGCCGGACGTGGTGCTGCCGGGTGTGGGCATCATCGGTGCCAGAGCCCGGGGCACGGGCATGGGCACCATTGTGAACCAATACTACTCTTCGGCGTCTGGCAGCAGCATGGCGACCCCCCATGCTGCCGGGGTCTGTGCGTTGCTCCTGCAAGCTGAGCCTGACCTGACCCCGCACCAGGTCAAGGAAAGACTCATGTTCACGGCCATCGACCTTGGAGCTGATCGCAACGCCCAGGGCACGGGGCGTGTTGATGCCTGGCGGGCACTTCGATCAAAAGGGGAGGCGCCGCAACCTGCTGAGCCAGCACCGAGCCCAGGGCCGGCGCTCGGACAGGGGTGCTTGCCCGCGCTGCTGAAGGTGCTCTTCTGGGGACGGTAGCACACGTACCCCCTACGGCGGGGCACACGTACCCCGTAGTGCAGGGGCACAGGTGGGAACACTGGTGGGACCAGGCCTGGGCATACCTTCTCCCGCTTCGCCGCCTGGACGCAGCGGGAACCGGCAGGGGTTGCCTGAGGAGATGACCGTCGGCGCAGACCAGGCGCCATGGCTGAAAGGACCGCTTTGATGGCGGTGGAAGACTATTTGACGGTGCGCAGCGCCATCCGCTCCCTCGCCGATCCCAAAGGCCGCCCAGTCGCCAAGACCCTCCTGGTAGACTACGGAGTCGAGGCAGTGCCCCCCCTGATTCGCGCTCTCGACGACTCTGACGGGGAGCTCGTCTGTGGTGCTGCCCAGGTCTTGGGCGAGATCGGCGATGCGCGTGCCGTCGCACCCCTCGGCAGGTTAGCGATGCATGGGACGTCCCAAGTGGCCACCGCTGCAGTGGCGGCCCTGGGACGTATCCCCGACCCTGCAAGCCTTGGCGCTCTGGACCGGGCGCTCCATTCCGAGCACTCGACCGTTCGCCTGGAGGCGGGCCTGAGTTTGGCCCGGCTCAGCGGCGAGCTGTCCAGTGAGGCCTTGGAGACTCTTGGTCACCTCCGTATTGAGGACGTATCGCCTCTGTGCCAGGCTCTCCTGATGCGGTTGGAGCCAGGCCCCAGGGAGAGCGCCTTCAGGGTAGCCCTCCAGATCGACGCTGAAGCCGCGGTCGGAGCTATGCTGGCCGGTCTCGAGGTCAGACGGACTGCCCCAACCGCTCTGGACCTCTTGCGGCGGCCCGATGCCGTGCGCCCACTTCTCGACAGACTGACCCCCAGGACGGCTGCCGAGATCATCCCCATAGTGGCTTTCGTGGGCCGAGGCTTGCGGCGCGACCTCTCGTCGGCTCGCCACTCGCGCGTGCCCCTGAACTATGGGGCACGCGTAGCCCACGCACTGGATGACATGGCAGTGGCGCTGGTTCGTTTGTTGACCGAGGTGGACCCTGATTGGCGGCCCCTGGTGGTGGAGGCCCTGCAAACCCTGGGACCCAAGGCCACCGCGTCTCTGCGCCGGCGGCTGATCGAGGCGGAGCCAGACGACCGTTCAACCATCGCCTGGGCTCTGACCCAGCTCAACTGGGATCCGACCCCAGACGAAGCGGGCACACGATACTGGATCGCGCTAGGTGACCTGTCGCGCTGCGCGCACGCGGGGAACGATGCCATAGGCCCCCTGCTTGAGGAATTCTGGGGAGATGATCTTGACCGCCGCGACGCCGCCGCAGCGGTGCTGCGACGTCTGGGGTGGAGGGCCGACGATCGGCGCAGCCGGCTGCTCAGCTTGATCGCGATGCGTCGGTGGCAACTGCTTGGCCTGATGGGAGAGACCGTGGTGCCGACCTTGATAGAGGCTCAGCGGGCCGAGCGAGCCGCCGCCCTGACCCATCTCGAGGGCGACCACCGGACCGAGATACGCATAGCCATCGTGCAGACGTGGGGCCAGCTTGCTGGTCCCGCTGCGGCCGATGCGCTGGTGGAAGCCCTGCGGACCGATCCATCCCAGAAGGTGCGAGGAGAGGCGCAGTTGACCCTGGAGAGGCTGGGCACCGACGGTGTTGCTGCCCTGGTCCAGGCCTTGCGCTCGGAACTCGGTCTTGCCGCGCGTGCGTCGCCCGAGCAGAGACCAGGTCGGGTGGGGATACGTCAGCAGTTGGTGCAGACCCTCGCCCGGATGAGAAGCCTCGATTCCCTTCAAGTCCTGCTGAGCACTCTCAGCGGTGATCCTGCTCCGGCCGCGCGAGCCGCTGCGAGCGACGCCATTCACCGGCTGTCGCTCGCAGCGCCCAGGCAGGTCGTTGAGGCCACGCTTTCCAGCATCGGTGAGGACATTACGCCCGAGCTGGGCCGCACTTTGCAGCAACTGGGAGAGCCTGCGATGGAGCATCTGCTGACGCTGATCTCCAGCCCGGACGGGGCCAACATACGGCGAGCCGTCGCCGGATATGTGGCCATGGGCCAGGCTGGGGCCGATGTCGCTCACCTGTTGAGCGGGCTACTCTTCTCCGCTTCTGCGCAGGCGCGGCTCGCAGTCACCCAGGTGTGGGATCGTCTTGGGATCGAGCCCGGCACTCCCGAGACCTGGGCCGCCTATTGGTTGGCCAAGGGCGAGATCGAACGGTGCGAGGCCCTCGGCAGTGCCGCCGTCGCCGTGCTCATGCAGGCCCTTCCCGTCTACGATTGGCGGGAAGCAGGCGCAATCGGCCTGTCGCTGGTGCGCCTTGGTCTCAGGCCCAACGACCCCTGTCTCGAGGCCACCATGGCCAGCCTGCGACGGATGTCTGACCTAGATGACGAGATCGTGACCCAGATGGTCGATGTGGATCACGAAGAGAGGCCGGATAGGCAGCTTGTTGTGCTGACGGTGAGCCATCGCGAGAGGAGGCAGGCCGCGCGCAAGCTGCTGGCCGCCATCGATCGGGCCTGGGCCGAGCAACTGGGCAGGATTCGACGGGAGTTGGGGTGATAGGGGAAATCCTGGCACCCGTTCTCGCGGGGCTTCTGGGCCGCAGTGTAGCGCGTCTCAACCTTGCTGAAGGTCTCCGCTGCGGGTGGCTGCTATGACTACCCCTGACACCCGCGACAGCAGCCCTCTTGCCCTCTCACGTCGTGCCTGCATCTTCGTCAAAGCTTCGCCCTGGCCTGGCCTCTCTCGCATGTGCCGAGCGGGTCCTTTCCCAAGACTCGGAACTGTCTCAGCCCTCACTAGTGCAGGATCTGGCTGAGGAACCGCTTGGTCCGCTCCTCCTTGGGCGCAGTGAACAACTTCTCTGGCGTGGTTTCCTCGACGATGGAGCCCATGTCGAGAAGAATGACTCGGTCAGCCGCTGCCCTCACGAAACCCATCTCATGGGAAACTACAACCATGGTCATTCCATCTCGGGCCAGGTCGAGCATCACATCGAGCACCCCCTTGATCATCTCCGGATCGAGGGCAGAGGTGGGCTCGTCAAAGAGCATGATCTTGGGATTCATTGCCAGAGCGCGAGCGATAGCCACTCGCTGTTTCTGTCCACCCGAAAGCTGGTGGGGATAAGAGTCCCACTTCTCAGGGATGCCCACCTTGGCCAACTGCTCCCGCGCGATCCTCTCTGCCTCCTCGCGGGAAAGCTTGCGCACCACGCGTTGGGCCAGGGCGATGTTGTCCAGGGCGGTCAGGTGGGGGAAGAGGTTGAAAAGCTGGAAAACCATCCCGATCTCGGCTCGTATCTCGTTGATGTTCGGCGCGTCGGCGATGGAGACGCCATCGATCATGATGCGCCCGCCGTCCACCGTCTCGAGGTTGTTGATGCAGCGCAGGAGAGTGGACTTGCCTCCGCCCGAGGGACCGATGATCACCACCACTTCCGCCCGATGGACTTTCATGCTGACGTCAACCACGGCCTTCACGTGGCCAAAGCTCTTGTAGACGTGCTCCAGCTTGATGATAAGCTCACTCAATGGCCACGCGCCTTTCAACGATGCGCACCAGAAGAGACAGGAACAAGGTCAACACCAGATACAGCAGGGCAACGGTATTGTATCCCTCGAAGGCGCGGAACGTACGGGACACGTACAAGCGTCCCATCTGCAGGAGGTCTGGCAAGGCGATGACCGCGATGAGCGAGGAGTCCTTGAGCATGGCGATGAACTCGTTTCCCAGCGGGGGCAGAATGCGACGAAGGGCCTGGGGCAAGATGATGTAGCGCATGGCCTGCATGTAGCTCATCCCCAGCGAGCGAGCGGCCTGCATCTGACCTCGTTCGATCGACTGTATCCCGGCCCGGTAGACCTCGGCCAGATAGGCGCCAAAGCATGTGGCTATGGCGAGAACGCCGGACGGGACGCCCTGCAGATCTATCCCTCCACCGGTGGCGTCGCGCAGCATGGGCGTGACCACATATCCCATGTACAAGATGATCACCAGAAGGGGAATACCTCGCATCACCTCCACGTAGAGGGTGGATACAGCGTACGAGATGGGGTTCTTGCTCACCCGCATCAATCCGAACAGCAAGCCCACCACCAAGGCTATGCCGAAGGAGATGAAGGTGACCCGCAAGGTGAGCCACAGGCCACCCATCACAAACCGAATGACCTTGAGGTATGCCTCGGAAGTCAGCACCGACCAGCCGACGGTGATACCCACGATGGAGAGGATGACCGCCCACCAGGGAATGCGCTCCCAGGGGATGGGCAAGGCCCTGCCTCTTTTCAGTTTCTTCGCTTCAGCAGTCATGTTCACTTTCCCGGCGACTGCTCTGGTTGAGCCAATCGCCGCCCACATGCCTATGCCGACAGCCCTGGTAGCAGCCATGGCTGGCTCCCAGAGGGACAGAAAGACGGCTCCGGCACTGGGCCTGCCATAAAAGGGAATCGGTGGGGTTGAGAGCCCCACCGATGGACAACCCCGTTGTAGCCAACGGACTTTGGCTCAGGAGAGAACCTGGCTCTCCCTACTC
>SDBU01006407.1_pt1 | contig 13840 bp, 21 predicted proteins | sample 2277071 | NCBI WGS metagenome assembly SDBU01 (sample SAMN10397929, study PRJNA504765) | marine sediment metagenome | isolation source: marine sediment core GS08_GC12, 126 cmbsf | place: Arctic Ocean: Gakkel Ridge, Loki's castle | collected 2008
CCTTTCTTCTTAGGTTGTTTTCTAGGTGGTTTACCTTTAACTACTAAATTAGCTATCTCTTGTAAGAACTTTGAGTTATCTTTTTTATCTGGCATTACATAACCCATTAACCTATCTAGTTTATATTCAATCCTTATCATACGATCTGAATCATTAGTTTCTTCACTCATTCTTACTCACCTCGTTCTTCTTATTTTGAAATAACGTATTAAGATTCCCTTGTTCTAATCTTTTATTAGCAATATCCACATACTTCTGTTCTTTTTCAATAAGTATAAAATTCCTATTTGTTTGCTTACAAGCTACTGCAGTAGTACCTGAACCACCACAGTTATCTAATACCAAATCACCTTCATTAGTAAATGTTTTAATCAAATATCTAAATAATTCTACTGGCTTTTCAGTAGGATGTAAAGACATGGATGGGTGTGTTTTTTTTAAAGTTATGATGGAGATAGGGAATTTCATATTTCCTAGATTCTCATTCTTAGGTAGATTTTCATATTTTCCATAATTTCTATTAGTATTTCCTTTTCTCTGACCTTTTCCATGATTCTCATATCCTTTATGTTTTATTGGATTATATGTTGGAAGATTATTATAAAATACTAAAATATCTTCATGTACTCTTAGAGGCATACGATTAGCATTAAGAAAACCAGTTGGTAATTTCTTATTCCAAATAAGATTATATCTCCATTTAACTAGACTTGATTTCATAAGATTTGCTGTAAACATTCCCTGAGATGTTAAAACTATTATTCCCCTATCTTTAATTATTCTTTTATATTGATTCCAAAGCTTATCTAGAGGGATTATTGAATCCCATTCATTTTGTGTCTGACCGTAAGGTAAATCACAAAGTACCATATTTACTGACTTTTCTTTTATTCTAACCATTAGCTCTAAGCAATCTCCTCGATATATTTTATTGAATTCTAACATTAAAAAGCCTCCTTAAAATAAACTTCATATTCTCCATTAGGTAATATCTTTATCTTTAATGGAGATGGAATGTTTATTTTTATACCCTGTATTGTCTGTTTCATTGTTTCTTCCTTTGACATAATTGTTCTTCAGTATACATATGTTTTTCAAAAGGACATGCGTAGACCCTTCCACCATTTAAGTTAGTTGTATGAAATGACATATGTCTATGACATTTTGGACAAAAATAATCTTTTTCTTTCATCCTTTCTTCTCCTTAGTTGGAATATTGGTATTAACTTCTCTATCAATCATTGGTTTTCTAAACTCTCCCCATCCACATCCTTTTCTTTGACATCCCCTAAATTGCCATTGTTCTTTAGTCATTAATCCTTTATGTGGTGGATAAGCATACCCACTTATCCCCCTTATTGGTAGACTTACAGTTTCATCCCCATACCGTTTAGTCCAATCAGTATGTTTAAACTTGTGTAACCCAATTCTACATAATAACTTGCCTATCATCTCTTATTCACACCTTTGGAAATATCAGTATTAAGGTCTGGAAATGCTTGGTCTATTAACTTATGAACATCTTTCCAGTCAATCTTCTCCCTATGAACTGAATCTGGATAACCTGCACTTAATACCTCTTCTTTCAACCATTCAACTGCTGATTTAATATCTTCATCAGAATGTAATTTAAAGTTTTCTACTTTTCCTTCTTCTATTTCATGACAAATAGGACAAGAGTAGATTAACTTAGTTGGTATGTCCTCATCCCACCAAGTATTAATTAAAAGCTTACACCGTTTGCACCTTGTCTTTTGATATACTTGTTTATTTTTTAATGGTTCTCCCATTCTAATCAACCTCCTTCTTATTTTCGTTAGATAACGCACTAAGCTTAATTCCTTTTTCTGGATAGTCTAAGAGTTCTTTTCTTCTTGCTTTAAGTTCCTTTGGCGTGATTTCTGTATTATTGGTATTAAGGTGACGTTCCATTAACTTCTTAAATTTATTAGTGTCCCTTATTATATCAAATTCTTTATCATCAAAGACTTCTTTTTTTGCTTCCTTCTTTATTGTATCAATAAATATACAACTATCTTTATGACTACAATTAGTTACATATTCCTCTGTCCATTCAACTGAAATATGTTCTCTTCCTTCTGCCTTTTTCTTGCTCATTCTCTTATGCCTCCAATCGTGATATAAGCTCTTGTATTCTGTCATAATATGGGCTTACACCTCTTGGTGCAATCTTCTTTAATTCCTTAATCATATCTTTAGTTTTAACCCAAGCAGAATTTAAATAATATATTTTTTCTATCTTCATTTCTTACTTGCCTCCTTATGTGAATCTTCGTGATGTTTCCTACAATCATTACAAATAGATACAAAACTTGCAGATACAAATTCAAATTTATCTCCACAAACCATACACTTACTCATAATTCCATGTTTCATCATTCCTTTCTTTCTTTTGGGTATTTGCTGCATTTTACTTACCTCCGATTTTGTGGGAAATAGGTATTAAGATATTAAAATCCATATCATAGTAACTAATAACCAAATTCCCAATACACTTAATAACTTTAAATCTGTTTTATAATCTTCTCCAAGTGACCTTTTAAGGTCTTTGATAATCCATTCTTTTAGCTTGTTCATTTGTTTTCAGTAAAACGTATTAGCCCCATTGTTCTGCCATAGCCTTTGCTATTCCAGGATATGTTATGCTCCTTAGCATTGATCTATCATCTGAAGGCTGCATCTTATGTATTCTGTGTTCCCTGCCTTTAACTATATTAGTTGCTTTCAGCTTTGGTAAATCATTTAACCATAGGCAAGTAGCTTTAGTTTCTCCATGACCGAATTGATAAGGTTGAATTATCTGGTCATACTTTCTTCCTATCATTTGTATAGCATATTTATGTGGGATTGGATTTTCTATTGCTTTTTTAGGAATATTACAATCAAGTAAAGTCTTAAAAAATATACAAGCAAGTTTAAGTTCATCCCATAGATTCCTTTCATGCAACCATCTAACCCCTGAATTACATAATCTAGTACATGGTGGGTGAGCTATCAATATATCCCATCCATCATTAAGATTATCCAATATATTCCCTAAAATATGCCATTCTGGATGATTACCAGTACATGGTAGAATATCACAGCTATAAGCATCATGCCCTCTGGCTCTAAATGCCTTACATACATTCTGGCTTCTTTCACATCCTATTATTACTCTCATTGTTTAATACCCTCTTTCTTATGTTTACGAATTTGTTCTTCTAGTTTTAAAACTTTATGATATAAAACAAATATCCATACAAAAACAATTATAGTTATAGCTATATCAAAATAAGTATGACTTCTTTGAATCTCTAACATTCCTTCCAAAATACTAATTAATTGTTCTTCCATCTTAAATCACCTTTCTCGCATTTGTTGAATTAAGGTTTCTTTCTATTACAATGAATACAATAATCAACTCTTTGTCCTGTTGAATTAGTGTATAAATGTCTATGTGATTTAAGGCAATCTGAATGATAGCCTTTTCTTTCTACAACTCCAGTTCCTTGACACTTAGGGCAAGTAATTTCTTTAAATTTAGTTTTCATCTTTAATACCTCCATCCTCGCTAGTGAGTATTAGCCTTATTTTCTCTTCCTAATAACTACATCTGAATCCTTATGGTCGTGTCTCTTGAATTCTGATTGTAAATCTTCAATCATTTCTCTTAAATCAGCTAGTTCACTAGCAATATAGTTAAATGGTTTTCTTTCATCAATCTCTTCCTCTGTGTATACAAGAGGAGATACAGGGAGGCTTTGAGCAACATCCCGCAGCAACTTCTTAACCTCGATCCATCGATCAATAAGCCTTTTATCTGTGTTCTTGATAATAAGGAGATCAACGTCGCTGTCCTGTGTCGGCTCTCCATAGGCGTAGGAGCCATATAGAATGATCTTCTTCGGTTCATACTGCTCTGCTATTCTCTTCGCTACTCTAAGGATGAGTTTCTTGCTTTCTTCATCACCGGTCATGTCTTCACCTGCTTGCGCACTGTTTTTGCCACATTAACGGGAATGGAATTCGCTTAATACCGCCTGATGTATCTTCATTATGGGGATATTTTTCTCTTTGGCGATACGTTTACAGTCGTCGTATTCAGGAAGGATTTTGACCACTTCATCGCCGATCTTCCCCAGTTTCACACTGATCTTTCCGTATTCTGTATCTATCTCGACCATTTCCCGCGATAGTTTTTTTCTGTGGGCTTCGTAGATCCGTACTCCCATTGTGGTGGTTTCAGCAAGTATGCAAGCGCACACGTCCTGAAGCTGCGGTGAGTTAGCCAGAACCGTCAGCTTAATCGCCGGGCGGTTTTTTTTCATAGCAATGGGCGTCAGAAAAACGTCCAGCGCGCCCATCTCAAGCAGCTTATCCATCAGGAGATCGTATATCTGAGGGGACATATCATCAATATTCGTCTCAACTACTTTGATGGTGTCCGTCTCGTACTCGTCAGCAGTGTGACCCAAAATCGCTCGCAGAAGATTAGGCTGTTCGGCCAGGTCTTTAGTACCACACCCGTAGCCGATCTTGTCAATTACCATCTCTGGAGCAGGGCCAAAGCCTTCGGCAAGCGTACTGATTATCGCCGCGCCGGTGGGGGTTACCAGTTCACCGCGTATCTCAGTTTGCCGCGTTGGTATCCCTTTCAGCAATTCCATAGTGGCCGGCGCGGGAACGGGGATAACACCATGCGACGATCTGGCGAATCCGCTCCCCAGAGACAGGGGCGATGAGTATATTTTGTCAATCCCCATGAGCGATAGACCAATAACAGAACCCACGATGTCCACGATGGCGTCCACAGCTCCCACTTCGTGGAAATGCACTTCGTCTATGGTTGTGCCATGCACTTTAGCCTCGGCTTCCCCAAGTCGAGTAAATATGGAAATGGATTTTGCCTTGATCTCTTCGCTCAGGTCGCTATTCTCGATCAACTGTCTTATATCGCTCAAATTTCTTGTATGATCATGATTTTTGGGCGCCTCATCATGGTGATGTTCATGGTCATGATCGTGATCGTGGTTGTGTTCGTGGTCATGATTGTGTTCATGATCATTATCATTGTCATGACTGTGACCATGTTCATTACCGTGGTCATCATCATGGTGATGTTCATGACCGGCCAGATCAATGTGCGCCTTTGTGCCAGTGATACTATGCTTCTCGGATTTAGAGAAGCTGAGTTGGTATTCCTCCAGCTTGAGTTTTGCCAGTTCATCTTTCAGCAGATCGGGATCTAATCCCAGATCCACCAGCACTCCCAATGTCATATCGCCGCTAATGCCAGAAAAGCAGTCGAAATAAGCTGTTTTCATGTTTTTTGCTCTCCAGAATCTGCGAGACGCTCTTTTAGCATATTATCATACTGACTGACGAGTTTCTTCACTGTTAGCATCCAGGTGGAAGCACTGACCAGAGCTACACTTGCATAGGCCGCTCCCGGCACACTCTTAAAGATTATCACCGCCAATGAGAATATACCAGCTATTCCGCCCTTTGACGCTCTATAGCCAAACGAATCTATCACCACTTTCGCCCTATAGCGGCAGTCGAAGGATAGAGGCATATAGAGTATCTCCTTACTCGCCCTGAAGATGGAGTAATCGAAAGACTTAAAGAGAAAATATGCAAGAGCGCCGGTGAACAATGATGGTCTGGCAATCAAGAGCGCCGCTGCGCCTATATGGATGATAGGAATGCTGGGATGTATGAACTTAAAAGCTATATAGTGCAGAACTATAGGCACTAAAACGAACTGAAGCACGCCAGCCGAGGAATTTATATAGAACTGAAGTTTTAGCATGTAGATGGTCCGCAAATCGAGGTCGACTATATACTGCCCAAGCAATCCAAAGTACCTCAGCGCAAGTGTTGCTGAGACAAACTGTGTCAAAATGATCAGCAAACCGATCCTGCGAAGATAGGAAGATTCCTTGAAGAGCGATAGTTCGAGGGATTTTCGCCCACGCTCTTCCTCTGCTGGAACTGGCTCGCCGCCCAACCGATACGATATTTCTGAACAAAGCGCCGCCGGCAGTATGGAGACAGCGCCAACCAGCAGGAGCGCCTCGGACCCCATTGATCCAATCAAGCGCAGGCCCAGAAACGCCCCTAATATTGCACCCAAAGATCCTACCCCAGTGAATGGGCCGTTGAACTTCTTTGCTTGATCTATGCTCAGTATACTGATAACGAACGACCAGTATTGCTCAATAATAACAACTATGTAAGCTGATCGAAACACCCAGAGTACCGCAATCGCTGATCTGCTCCCATTTCGGATGGCAAAATAGCAGAAAATGATCACCGCGGAGGATAGTAATGATGTGAGGAGGATTGTTCTTCGGGCCCCCAGTAATGTGAGCGACCATCCATAGCCATAGATAAAAATGAATGTGAATACCGCTCCGCCAAACATGGCGTATGAAGCTTTGTCGGGGAACTCCCCTATGTAGAGAGATTTAGCGGGACTTCGCACCAGTTCATAGCCACAGAGCAGAAATGCTGCTGCAAGGGCAATGGTTACCATGGCCGCAATAGGAGCGTCTGCGAAAATGCCGTTGGATGATTTAGCTGCCAGTTGTGTACCCTCCTGCTGGCAAGATAGCTGCGAGCCTCAAAGACTTCAGATCCTGCCTTATTTCACCAGGCTCGTAGTCTAAGACTGGTATGTGATGTTGAGACATCAGTTCCAGAAAGTCCTGCAATGGTATCTTTAGAAGTTCAGCGCCTCTTGATGAAGTTATACGCTTATTCTTCACCATTTCCAGAACTGTGGTCTGAGTTCTCTTCTCTTCAGCCATCTCCGCCGTCCTTCCTCTGGGTAAGCCTGTTGATCAGAGCCGCACTGTATCCCGCTCCAAAGCCATTGTCAATATTGACCACAGAGACGCCAGAGGCGCAGCTATTCAGCATAGCGAGCAGCGCCGCCAGACCGTGGAAACTAGCTCCATATCCTATGCTGGTGGGAACTGCAATAACCGGCTTGTCCACCAACCCACCTACGACGCTGGCCAACGCCCCTTCCATGCCAGCCACGACGACTATCACGCTGGCCTCGAATAGCCTCTCCTTGTTACCCAGCAGCCGGTGCAGCCCGGCGACACCCACGTCGTAGAGCTTTTCCACTTTGTTTCCCATTATCTCTGCTGTCACAAAGGCTTCCTCTGCCACAGGAATATCCGCCGTGCCGCCTGTAATCACCAGAATGAGGCCATCTCCAGCCGGCTCGCACTGCGTTTTCGTGACGGTGATGGTTCTGGCTAACTCGTTGTACTGCGCCGTCGGTTCCGCCTTATGGACAGCTTCGTAGATCTCCTGCGAAGCCCGTGTAGCCAGAAGATTGCTACTGTTCTCAAGTATTCTGCTGGCTATCTGCACCACCTGTTCCACAGTCTTTCCCTGGCAGAATATGACCTCTGGAAAGCCGCAGCGGATGTGCCTATGGCTGTCAATCTTAGCGAATCCCATGTCATCATACGGAAATCGCTTCAGCCGCTCCAACGCATCATCAATACCCAGTGCGCCTGATTTAACGCCTGTCAACAGTTCTTTAAGAGCTTGAATATCCATATTTTAACAACGTAAGATGAAAGCATCAACAGAAAAAAACAAGGTGAGTAGTTAATGTGGCAATAGGAGCGACGTGATAGATCGCCCCTATTGGTGATTAATATCGCTCCAGAGCCATCAGCGTGAGGCGTTTCTCACAGGAGAAATAGCCTACTCATCCTCCGATTCCTCTGATTCCTCCGATTCCTCTGATTCCGACGACAGTTTACTTCTCTTTTTTGTGTAAGCTTCCTTACCTGCCTCTACGGCGGACTGGACCTGAGATTTAACCCCGTCCACTTTCTCTCTACCGCGTTCGACTAACCCCGCCGCTTCTGATCTGACTGATTCCACTTTTTCCAGGGCCTTGTCCCTGGTATCAAGAGACGTGGCTTTGATCTTTCTCCTGGTTTCAGCGCCGGACGATGGCGCCAGCAGCAAACCCAGAACAGCGCCTACGGCTCCTCCTACGATAAAAGCAAGTAATACTCCTCCTACATTCTTTCCGTTCTCCATCAGGATCACCTCCTCTATACTATCCATTCTTAAGAAACACTGATATTCCCTTTTTAATTCCATCCCACAGGCTGATCATCTCGATAGCTGGAATAACAGCCTTGTCCTGATATAGCGATACCACATCGTGAGTTTTTGACACCATGTCACCAACAGTATCCACCATACCGTTGACCTTAGCGATTTCTTCATTAACCGTAGCTGTGATTTCTTTGACATTGCTGGTCATCGGTTTAATCTCATCTTCGGTAATGGATTCTATCTTCTGTGTAATACTGTCGATCTTGGGCCTGGTTTCCGCCACCAGTTCCCGCACCTGAGTTATGAGAGGATTGATCTCCTCATCAGCCATCTTCTGGATCTTCCCGAGGGTTCTCCGCAGTTCCCTGAGCACGGGGATAAGAAAGATCGCGAGCAACACGGACACCACCGCCAGGATCCCCAGAATGATTACGTTAATTGTGTCCATCAGAGAACCTCCAACTTAGGGGCACAGCGTACCATGCCCACTTCACGACAGGACGATCCATAGAAACGCAGGCTATGATGAATCGGAGCCTGACAATTGCACCTCAACGGTGCTGGACGTTCCTGCTAGTGCCTCCGCCATCTTAGATGGGTCTTTTCCACCTGCTTGAGCCATATCCGGCCGACCGCCGCCGCTTCCATCGGCGATCTTGGCCACTTCGCGGACTATATCGCCAGCCTTCAATCCCTTTTCCTTGATCAGGTCATCTGTAACGCCAGCGATAAATGCTGCCTTTCCGTCAATGACCGTACCAAGCACAATGACGCCTGATCCCATTTTTGTTTTCAGATCGTCCATCATGGAGCGCAGCCCGTTCCTGTCCACATTCTCCAGCAGCGCAGCCAGAACTTTCACACCATCCACTATCTCAACCTGGTCCAGAAGTCCACCTGCCTGCGAGCGCGCCTTCTCCTGCTGGAGCTGCGCTATCTCCTTTTCCAGATCCCTGTTTTGCTGAAGGAGCGACTCAACTCTGTCTGCCACCTCTGAAGGCTTTATACGCAGAAGATCAGCGACATTCAGAAGATCCTCTTCCATCTGCCGAGTATATAGATACGCCGCCTCGCCTGTAAGCGCCTCGATCCTCCGCACCCCGGCGGCGATGCTTCCCTCGCTGGTGATCTTAAACTCGCCGATGGTTCCGGCCGCCGTGAGGTGTGTGCCACCGCAAAGCTCCAGGCTGTAATCTTCCAACTGCACCACCCTGACATTATCGCCGTACTTCTCGCCGAACAGGGCTGTCGCTCCCTTATCCTTAGCCTCCTGAAGGGTCATCTCTGCTAATTTCACCTGTGTATTCTGCCTGATCCGCTGGTTGGCCAGCCGTTCCACCTCGTTCAAGTCCTCTGGCGACACACCCTCAAAGTGGTTGAAGTCGAAGCGCAATCTATCCGGCGCAACCATAGATCCCGCCTGTGAAACATGCGCGCCCAAAACCTCTCGCAGCGCGCTTTGAAGGATGTGCGTGGCCGTATGGTTCGCCGCTATCCGCTCACGCCGCTCCGCATCCACTTCCGCTTTCACTGAATCTCCCGGCGAGATGCTGCCTTTGACGACCTTGCATTTGTGGGCGATTATGTCGGGTGTCGGATGGACCGAATCCATAACCTTCAACCTGGCTCCATCCTTGCTGATCCAGCCAATATCGCCTACCTGTCCGCCGACTTCGCCGTAGAACGGCGTCCTGTCGAGCACGATCTCCACTTCGTCGCCTTCATCTGCGCCTGAAAGCAGTTCGTCGTCCTTTACGATGGCTATCACTTGAGCATCCAGCGAAAGCTGCTCATATCCGTCGAACACGGTGGCCCCGTATTCTTTGAGCATTTCATCATAGACCCCGGTCTGGAATATTCCGCCGCTGGACGCCTGCCATGCGGCTCTTCCGCGTTCGCGCTGTTCCTCCATCGCTTCCTGGAACCCGGCTTCGTCCACTGTGAAGCCCTGTTCTTCGGCTACATCCTGTGTCAAATCCAATGGAAAACCGAAGGTATCGTAGAGGTCGAAAGTTTCCTTCCCTGGAATCACTGAGATGCCCTGAGTTTTCAACCGTGATGTGATGGAATACAGCACTTCCAGACCCTGTTCCAGAGTTCTCTGGAACCGTTCTTCCTCTGCGAGGATGATCCTGGTGACGAGTTCCTGTTTCTCCACCAGTTCTGGGTATGCCTCGCCCATGGTCTCAATAACTTTGTCGACTCCGAGGTATATAAACGGTTGCTTCATCCCAACTTTACTTCCGTATCTCGCTCCGCGTCGCAATACTCTGCGCAAAACGTAGCCTCTGCCCTCGTTAGAAGGCATAACGCCATCGCTTATGGAGAAGGTAAGACAGCGGATGTGATCAGCTAATACTCTAAGCGCCTGATCACCTTCCAGATCATCACCATAATTTACGCCTGTCAGGTCACCCATACGCTCTATGATGGGCGTCAAAAGGGCTGTGTCATACACTGTATGGAGACCATTCACCACCATACCAAGACGCTCCAGGCACATCCCCGTATCAATATTCTGCATGTCCAGCTTGTGCAATTCGCCTTCTGCGTCGCGGTCGTACTGCTGGAAGACCAGGTTCCAGAACTCAAAGAACCTTTCGCAATCGCATCCCGGCTGGCACGTATCTTCTCCACAACCGAACTCCGGGCCAAGATCGATAAACATTTCGGAGCATGGGCCGCATGGCCCCGGGATTATCTCCGGCGGCCAGAAGTTGTCCTTCATTCCCAGACGCACGATGCGCTCTGACCTGATGCCCACATTCTTATTCCATATATCATACGCCTCGTCGTCATCCAGATAGACGGATACCCAGAGATTCTCAGAGGAGATATTCATCGTTTCAGTGATAAACTCCCAGGCCCATTCTATGGCTTCCTTCTTGAAGTAGTCGCCGAATGCAAAATTGCCCAACATCTCAAAGAACGTAAAATGCCTGTTAGTTCTTCCAACATTTTCCAGATCGTTGACCCGGAGGCACTTCTGAGACGTGGCTGCGCGCCTGAACGGTAAGGGAATAGCGCCCAGAAAATGTGGCTTGAACTGCACCATGCCAGCTATGGTGAATAGCATGGTGGGGTCGTTCGGCACAAGAGAATCACTCGGCTGTATAGAATGGCCTCTCTCACGAAAGAAATCAAAGAAAGCGGATCGTAACTCGTGACCTGTCATTGGGTAAACCATCCTCCAGATATTTTAGATTTCCGATTGATTCAAGACTATTTTCACTCTACGCTCTATGCTCCATCACCTGCTCGACGGCATCTTTCACTATCCCATAGCCAAAACCACGCCGAAGCAAGAAACTCTGAAGCTTTCTTCTGGCAGCGGCAGGATCGTCCTTACTGTATGAACTGATTTTTCGCTGCGCCAGGACCAGGGCCATATCGGCTTCCGTGGATTCATCAAACGCCTGGCCCAAAGCATCCTCTATAATAGACTTATCAATGCCCTTTCGCGCTAGTTCCTGCCGCAGGGCGATCTTTCCCTTTGGCTTGGACTTCATCCGCGACTTGACCCATTCCTCCGCGTAGACCTCGTCGTTCACATAACCATATCGCTCCATTGTCGCTATGACGTCCTGGATTATTTCATCTATATAGCCACGTTCTATAAGCTTGTTCCGGATTTCCTTGCTGGTATACATCCGCCGTGCGATGATCCTGTAGACGTAGTTCTTTGCCTTTGAAAACTCTCCTTCATGGAGTAGTGTTTTCAGTTCGCCTTCGTCGATCTCCATCCCGGTTTTCAGATGGAATTTCGCAGCTAATTCATCACTAATTCCACAGAAGAACTCCCCATCCAGGAAAATAGAACGCCGCGAGGGGTGTTTTTTCTGCACCTGTATGTCAGTTATCTGGCGATTCACCAGGAATAGCACCTCGTTATAGAACCACAAAAAGAAAGACGGAAAGGCTTAAAACGGTGTTATACCGTCGTTTAATGATGATATACGACTCATGTTTAAAAGTCAAGGGGTTTCTGCAGGGCCTTTTAATTCTCTGTATTGTGGAGAGTGAACGCCGGTTGAGTAGGAGCGTTAGCGACGTATCGAAACCAAGTGAACGGGTGCGCTCAACTACTCCGCTGGGTTTCGATACGTCGCTAACGCTCCTACTCAACCGGCGCTTCGTGGACAATTAAAAGACCTTGGGGGTTTCTGCCCAGGCGTAGAACTTCCGTCCATTTGGCTATGCTTCAGATAAATTGGCATTCTTTTGCTGCAAGTTTAGTCAAAAACAATTGGTCTATCCCATCTCCTCGCTCAAGTACAGATCTATGGGCTTTGAGGCGTCCGTTTTGAACGGTATTGCCACTTTCTTCCCTATTCTGGCGGACTCGTATGCCGCGAAAAGCATCTCCAGCACTGTTCTCCCATCTTCGCCAGTTTCCAGCGGCTCTTTGTCGTTTTTCACGCAATCAACGAAATGCTCCATCTCCTGCGGGAAGCCGTAGTTCCAGGCTTCTTCGTACATGGTGAATGACCAGCCCTTTGTGGAAGCCGCCTTCTCCACAGCGTATCCATACCCGGTATCGCTGTAAGTCAGTATAGAGTTTCCCATCAGCAGGTTGGCGTAAGCCACGCCCTCAGAACCATACACCTCTGCGCGGTCGTCCATGCCGCCCTTCTTTATCCAGCTTTCCTCCGCCAGGCCTGTAGAGCCGCCGGCGAATTTCACGATGAGTATGCTGTTGTCGTCTCCCTCTGTTTTGTCCTTATGGACATAGGTTCCCATGTCAGCGTAGACGCTTTCCACTTCTGGCTTACCCAGCATCCATCTGAAGAACTCAAAGGCATGGCAGCCCATGTCCAGAGCCACGCCGCCGCCAGATCTCTGAACATCCCAGAACCAGGGGGCGTGTGGCCCGTCGTGTTTTTCGCTATGCTTTACCAGGTAAACTTCGCCCAAAGCGTTCTCATCCACCAACTGCTTCAAGCGGACGTATTTTGGGGCGAAGCACAGTTCCTCAGCGTACATAAGTTTCACGCCCTCTTGCTTGCACGTCTCGATCATCAGGTCGGCTTCCTTTAGATTCATGCACAGGGGTTTCTCGCAGACTACGTGCTTGCCGGCTTTGGCGGCGTCCACGGTGGCCTGGGCGTGCAGATCATTGGGCAAGCCCAGCGCGATCATGTCAATTTCGTCCATTTCCAGCATCTTCCTGTAATCGGTAAAGTAATTTGGTATGTCATGCTGTTGGGCGAAAGCCCTGACGTGCTCCTCTGTGGGTGAAGCGACTGCAAATATCTCCGCGTCTGAAACATATTTCAGAGATTCTGCGTGTATGCCGCTAATAAACTGCGATCCGATTAAGCCTACTCTCACTTTGTTCATGTCTATATCCCCTATTTATCGGTGTTTAGCAAGTTCATACGGAAACGATAGTGCTACAGATCATATTATACCTCGATCCAGATAGTGGAGTAAAGAAGTGTTAAACAGACTTTTTGGTTGACAAAGGCCGCTCATTTTGCTAAACTTTATAGTGTTGCGAGCGGGGGTAGCTCAGTTGGTAGAGCACTAGCTTGCCAAGCTAGATGTCGCGGGTCCGAATCCCGTCCCCCGCTCCATTTTTCTATGGCGGCGTAGCCAAGCGGTAAGGCGGTGGTCTGCAAAACCACTATTGATGGGTTCGACTCCCATCGCCGCCTCCATATTTAAGTCAATGGGTCTATAGGTCAATAAGCCGATACTCCTAAGACCTATGGACTTATAGACCTATTGACCTATAGAC
>SDBU01006408.1_pt1 | contig 13839 bp, 18 predicted proteins | sample 2277071 | NCBI WGS metagenome assembly SDBU01 (sample SAMN10397929, study PRJNA504765) | marine sediment metagenome | isolation source: marine sediment core GS08_GC12, 126 cmbsf | place: Arctic Ocean: Gakkel Ridge, Loki's castle | collected 2008
CTCCAGCCCCTGCGCCAGTTGCTCAGGTGTGGCAGGAGGAGTGGGCGAGTGAATCTCAGAAAATTCAAGATGCCGCAGCAAAACGTGGAGTTAATCTCGAACCCGAAGAATATAATGCCGCTATGTTTAACAATGGCGTAGCATTTAAAACTAAGGGTGATGCGTATGCGGCGCTGAACAATGCGATCATCGCCAAAGCGCAAGGAGAGGCAATTCCCGTAGCTGCCGTAGCTACTGAGGGCGGAGATGTAGCAACGCCACCGGCGCCACTAGCGCCGCCGAAGACATCCGCACAGCAGTTCGAAGAAGCCAAAGCAGCAGGCGACTATGAAGCTATGGAAGCCATTCAAGCAGAGCGATGGGACAATGTAGAAAAACTACAAAAAGTCCAGACCGCCCAAGAAGCCCTTGATGCCGCTGGAATTTCTGCGGAAGACTTAATCGAACAATAAAACACAATAACATGGAGTAAGCATCATGGCAATAAGTGGAACCGGCCAACTAGGCGATTCCCTAATTGAAGTTATGTCGGGTGAATTCGACATGATTGTACCACGGAATTACATCTACGCACAGGCTCCTATATCGGTTGTTCCGGCAGGTGGAGTTTTAGTCGCGGGTTCAGGGTTCAGTTCACTACGAATCCCTTCATACCACCGACTACTTCCTGCTAACACAACTCGAAGTGAAATCACTGACATCAGCCCTGTACAGATGAAGGATAGTCAAGTAACTATCTCTCATTCACTGTACGGTAATGCTGTACAGCTTTCACTGAAGGTACAGGAGAGTGCGGCAAAGGACGTATTCCAGATTGCAGCACAACTTGTGGCTGAAAACGCTGCTGAGTCAGTAGACTTTGTAGCACGTTCAGTAGCTATCGCAGGTCGTGGCTTCGAATTAGGAAATGGGTCGTCAAGAGACGCTGTAAATGGAGATGCTGGTGTTATTACAGCCGGTATGCTCTACAATGCAGCAGGATATTTGGCATCCGCACCTAAGCTCGATGGCGGGCTAAATCAGCCTACATTGGGTGGTGGCTTGGCAGCAGTTATGCGAAACGCAGTAATCGCTGACCTTGCCGAAAATTCAAGCATAATCCTTCTGGGACAGTATCGAGACTCAGCTCCCGAAACAGTTCTGATGGGTGAAGTCGGCGCTCACATGAGCGGTGTCCGACTAATCGTAAGTGACAACGCCAAGATTTTCCACGGTGGCGGGTCAACCGTAGGTTTCCCAGGTTCATCTGACAATCTAGCTAACTCAGTAGGCGCCGGCGCTTCAACACTTGAAGCATCGACCGCTATGACATCAGCTAATGAGTCATATCTAACCGTTGGGACACGAGAAACTACAGCTAATGGCGAACAGGTAAACGTAGAAACAGTATACGCTGTTGGCCTAACAACTGCTGCTTTCAGTATTACGGGCGGCGCACCTAATGGTGGCACAATCTACGATCACTCATCTGACACACCAATCGGTTGTTACAATCAGGTTCACGCCGTTGTAATATTCGGAGCAAAATCTCTGATGAAGGTTCACGCATCTGACATTGGTGCTAACCCACAGCTTCTACCTCCAAAGGTAGACGGTCTGTTGGATCAGTGGGACTCAGCACAATGGCGATGGTACGGTGGCTTTGGCCGATGGGCAGAAAACCGACTATACCGAATAGAGGTAGGTTCTAATCGTCAAGTGCTCGGCATGTAAGGAGGAATACTATGGCTATTGACCCTATCGGTCAAGATACCTATAAAGGACTTGGCGTCCCTCTCTTTGGTGAATCAGTAATTCGCCAAAGAAACTCATCAAACGCAATCATTACCTTAATGCACTCAACCGCTAATACCGGTCGTTTGCTGATGGGTATAGATTACAAAGAACCAGATAATTTACTAACCAGCGTCCTTACAGACCTTGCGGTCTTTGATATTGATGCTGATGGCGGTTTCCGCTCAGTTAGTGGAACAACTGTAGCTATGGAACTGAACTCTTCAGGTCTATACTCTGGTACTACCCAAATCGTTAGCGCAGCAGGCGCTTGGAATATCTCCAAACAGACAACTGTATCTATCTCTTCAATTGGTACTACAGCTAACATACTGTTGGGAGCCAATTCTGGGAAGTTACACGTCGTAAGTACACAAATTGGTTCGTCGGTTGTAGTAAGCCTACCTACATCCGCTGCAAGCGGCATCGATGCTGGCATGTATTGGGATATTTTCTGCAATACATCTGCCGCATCCGTTGTTGACATCGCTTCAATCGGTGCCAACACAGGCTCTGCAAGTAGTGAACGTATCCTTATGCACATCGGGACAACCGGTACCGTAGAAACTTCTGGCGCTATCACACATGATAGTTCTGGACCGTTCTGGGTAAGAATACTGTGCTTGACAACAGGCGCTGCACCTGTATACACTATCAGCAACTTCTTGGGAAGAAACGGACCAACTACAGCTTCGTACTTTGGTATCATAGCCGGTTCAACGGCTTTGAGCTAAGGGGAGAGCTAATATAATGACTGACCCTCTTGGACAAGATACGTACCTGGGACTTTGTGTTCCTGTAAGTGGCGAATCAGTAATTCGCCAGCGAAACTCATCTAATGCAATAATTACCCTGATGCATTCGACCGCTAATACGGGCCGCTTGCTAATGGGTATGGACAATAGTGCATCTTCAGATGAACCTAATCCACAAATCAGCAGTCTTCTTACAGACCGAGCAGTCTTTGATATAGACGCTGACGGCGGGTTTCGTGCAGTTAGCGGAACCACAATCAAGATGGAACTAAACTCATCTGGTTTACATGCAATCGACGACTTGCTACTTCTTGGTCCTACCAAGATTGGCACAAAGCGTTATGGCCCTGTCGTTCCGATCTCTTCAGACGGTACCACAGTCTATACGTTGTTAGCAAGTAATGCAGGTAGAATGCACTTGGTAGCAGATACTTCTGTATCGGGCTTTTCGTCCGTTGTAGTATCTCTTCCTACATCAATAGCAACGGGTATTAACCCTGGCATGTGGTGGGACATTTCATGTCCAAACACATCAGCGGCAGCCGTTGTAGACTTGGCGCTTGTCGGAGCAGACCACTCAATTCACTGCCATCATGGCTCAACCGGTGCGGTAGCGACATCAATTGCTATCACGCATCAGTCGTCTGGACCGTTTTGGTGGAGAGTAATGTGTGTCACAACCGGAAGCACTATGACCTACGTAGTATCTAATATGATGGGTTCAAACGGTTCATCCAATGCTACTTACTATGGCATTGATGCAGGAAGTTCAGCACTGACACCGTAATCTAACCTGGGGTGGCCCTTAGCTCTAGGCCACCCCTTGTACAAATCTTAGAGAAGATAGTCTATGACGGACACCCTCGGCATAGACAAGGAGTATATCAATGGGATATCCAAATAAATTAGGCTTCTATCGAGACGGCCTATATAGACAAAATGTAAAAGAAATTAGCACAGTTTCAACTGGTGTTAGTCTTAAGGTAGAAGATTCAGGAATGACATATTTTGTTCCTATCTGGACAACCGGAAGAATTCACTTGCCAAGAGTATCATCTAAATGGTTGGGCGTTGAGTATACAATTTATGTGACTTCACAAGCATCCAGTGATGATATTTCAATTACAGCCGATAAATATAACACAAGTGCTAAAATTCACATGAATTTTTCGTCAGTAATTAGTGTAAGTACAGGCGCATCATTAGGCTCAACTTTTGCTACAGGAATTCGTCTAACAGCACTCACTTCCGTTGTATGGATGGGCCAGCCAATCACAGCTAACTCATATTCTATGTCATCTGCTGCAACTGATAACCTCAGTGGGTGGGTGGTAGGAGTGAGTTCGTAATGTATCCAAATCATTTTGGTAACACTCGTGATGGGCTTTACAGACGGCGAGTAGAATATGTTTATTCTACACAAAGCAGAGTACCAGGAGCCGGAACATCTAAGGGAGCGGGACCACTTACAGTAGAAGAATCTGGAACATACTTCTATGTTCCGCCCGTAACAGGCATGGTATTTCAATTGCCTAAAATCTCATCCAAATGGTTGGGAGTAGAATACACATGGTTTGTATCAACACAAACCGCTGGCACAGTCAAAATCAACTGTGCACTTGACTCAAGCGCCGGTATCCACACGAACTTTTCATCGGAAGTCAGCGTACACTCAACTATTGTTACCGATTCATCATTTCCGAGCGCGGTTACTTTGACTGCGGTTAGTTCAATTGCATGGATGGGGCAACCAATTATGTGTAATTCATATATGGCTACAACGAAAAAGACTGACGACTCAACAACTGTTAAAGCATCATTAAGCGGCTGGACAACGGGATAAGGGAGAAAAATTATGAGTGAATTAGGAACCTTCAAAGGGCTGGGTGCAGCTAACTTTGGAGTAGAATTCTTATCTACAGCAAGCACCCTTGTAAACTTAGATTATGACCAGCAGGGAAAGCTATTGATTTTCGGTGGTCAAACATCTTGCTCACGAATTATTCTGCCTCAGCCAGCTGCCGGAATAGTGTTTCGTGTCTTTTTCGCAGGTGCTGGTGGTGTAACATCGGCGCATAAAATCATAAGCACAGTAGGTGGTTCAGATATTCTATGTGCTGCCACTACAAAGAAAGGCGTGGCAAATGAAACAACAGCACAGACTGGTGTTGGCATCGAATTAATCGGAATCAACGACCGTCGCTATGTAGCAAGTCGTTTTGGTGGCTCAACTCTAAATATCAATAGTACGACTACATAAGGGAGCAAACATGAGCAGACTAGCAAGTTATAAAGGACAGGGCGCTCCCGTCTTGGAAGTAGAAGAATTATCTACTTTATCTTCAGCGATAGATTTAACACCAGACCAGCAAGGCAAACTTCTGTGGTTTGATAGCGGCGTCGGACGACTTCGCTTACCTAAGCCCGAAGCGGGCATGGTGTTTATGATTATGAATAGTTCAGGTGGCGTAAGTACTGTTACTAAAATTCTAAGTAGCGGTGAATCTGATATTCTTACTGGTGCAACAACCGCTAAAGGTGTTGGTCACGAATCAACGGTAGAACACGGAGTAATAACTGTGCTTCATGCCATAAATGACTATCGCTGGGTTGCAAGTCGTCGGGGCGGTTCAACTCTACATATCATTGCCGTGACTACATAAGGAGGCCTTTATGAGACTTCTTACAAATGGCTTTACAACAGCAGCGACAACTCTTGCCGGCTCGACGGCATTAGGGTCAGTTTATACAAGTGCACGTATGTTTGCGGCGCAAAAAGAATTCATAATCGAGAAAGTCACAGTTCATGTAGGTGGGACTAGCGTGGCTCCTGCGGGGACAGACGGATTAGTTTCTCTGCGTTATGGCGATAGTTCTAAGGTAGCAGTTACGACTATGACTGTCTGCCCACAGCCTCAGTGCACAGGTGGAGCCGCACAGGGAATTCAAATGGCAGAACTGAGCAACTTAGGCATCAGATGCAAATGGTTCCAGGCTATCACCCGCACAACGGCGGCTGGTGGCGTGGGTGTTTACATCTTTGGTGAGTAAGAAAGGCAGCTAATGGCTAAAGAAGACTATATTAATCCGTCCTATAGGCGTTCGGACCATCCGAGCTTTCAGGACAAGAAACATACGTTGTTAATAGATAATCAGGGTGCCTCTAATCGGGACATTCGAACCGAATCTGGTACCCTGAGATTTGAAAACGGCGTGGCGGTATTGCCCAATGATACACGGGCAAGAGATATTTACGATGAGATGCGGGCTACAGAGGCTCTGCATCCGAATCAATATACTTTAGTGGAGAACAAGCCAACAGTGAATACGGACTTAGACCATCGTTATACTTTCGGTTGGAACAGGTCTTTTGGAGATGCATGGGACCGCATCTTTGAAGAATCCAAGATCGACTCAGAGGAGGAAAAATTAGATGGCAGACCCAACAAATCGGGAGGATGTGCTCCCAAGTGTGGTACCGGCGAGTTTCACACCGGTTCCTGAACAATTCAAGAAACCTGTAACACAAGAACTGCGTAATAGACAAGCTAAAATGACGCAGGGTTATACGCTAGAAAGAGTGAATAACCTAGAAATACAGCTTCATAAAAGTTGGTATAAACGAATTTCAACTTGGCAAGAGATGCCAGAAGCTGAATCTAATGCGGCCCTGATAGAAGCGATCAAAGTAGCCAAGACAGCTAAAACTGTCATGCAAAGTGAAATTCAGGAATGGGCTGGTAATTTAACAGAAGCAGAAATGACCGACGCACTGCCTATTATTTGGAATGGTTATGTGCAGCGGATACAGGAACCTACCGAAGTGGTAGAAGAAACCGAAGCTACCGTAGAAGAGGTAGTAGAAGAAGACGCCCTCGCTCCAGAGGACATGGAACCGGTACAAGTCATAGATCGACCTGAAATACCAGATGACGCACCGAAGTCCGAAGTTGTAGCCCCGAAAGAAGAATCGTTAGGCGAAATACTGGGCAAAATATCAGAGGACAATACCAAAGACTAGGGAGCGTGGCATGAGGCAATATGTCCGCGTTCACGTTATTTGATTTGCATGTTAATGCCCACGAACAGGTCGGCACCATTAATTATGGTGAATCGTCTGCTTCTACGGGCACTACATCTATAGAAGACCAGACAATATCAACCGCCCACGTTGACGATCAATTCAACGGCGGTACGATGTATCTCATCAAGTCTGCTGATACAAATACTACCGCTCTATTCATAAACCAGCAGTTTGCTCGTATCTTGGACTACGATGCTTCGTCTGGTCAATATGTATTTGGCGCAGTCGTTACCAGCGGCGGCACTTCTGGACTTCTGACTACATCCATTAGTTATGGTGTAGCTACCCCCGAATTTAATCTACAACTAATGAACAGACTGTCCATGGCCGCCCTGCGGACATTGGGGCCGTTTGTTTATATGGATCGTTCGTTACAATCCAGCGGCAATCAAAAGGTTTACCAGTTGTCTACAGTGGCAACGCGTGGTAAGCCTTTTCGTATTGACCTTATGGGCCGTTCTGGGTCGTCTCAAGATAACCCTGATTGGACAGAACTGCATGGCTGGTATATGGAGCCGTCTACAGTCGGTGCGGGACAGCGGGTAGTATTCCCACGATCATTGCCATCTGGCAGAGACATTCGTATTTACTATGAAGCAGACCATCCCGAAGTAACGGCATCAACTGCTATAATCGACGGTCGAATTCATCCCGAATTGGCAACTTTGGCGCTTGTAGATAAGATGTATCAGTATCGTAACTCTCGTTCTCGTGGTGCCGAAGAATTTGATGTCCAGCGTTGGAACGACGCAAAAAGACAATTGGGAGAAGCGCGGATTCGCTGGCCCATAGATCGACCAAAAAAGAAAGCAACTATTACAGTTGTTGGTGGAACAGCACCATCTCCATCTGTTAGTGTGCCCCCTTATGGAGGAGTTGATTGATAGCTTTACAATGTACTATTTGTAATAAAGAATATAAACGTAAACCTTCCAGAGTAAAGGAATCTAAATACTGCTCTAGAGAATGTATGGGCATTGGCAAGGAATTAAATAACAAGGTTCATACAAACTGTGCTAATTGTGACACTGAAATTTATGTTTACAAAAAACGAATCAACCAAGCCGTTACCGGCAATATCTTTTGTGATACAGAATGTCATAGAGCATTTCACAGAGTAACCTTCGAATGCGAAACATGCGGTAAACTTGTAGACTGGAAGAAATCTCGTGTCGAGCAGAGCGCCGCAAAATATTGTTCTCCAGATTGTTGGAGTATAGCTCAACAGAAAGTCTGGTCAAAAGAAATAAGTTTGGATTGGTATTTTGACTCCGCTGGATATGTGATTGCTACAGCACGAGGACATCCTCTCGCAAATAAAAGCAATGAAGTACGTCAACATTGGCACATATTTTGGAAAGAGCATAACTGCGAAGATTGGGTAATTGACGCCTTGCGTAATGGTGCTACTATACACCACAAAAATGGAAAACGTGCTGACAATCGCATTGAAAATTTAGAACTGCGACTTAGTGGAAATCATCCCAAAGGTGTATCTATACAAGACGCCATAGATACACTAGAAAATATGGGATATACTATCACAAAACCGGAGGATAATTAATGCCCTCGGTAAGAGTTCGACCAAATTCACCAGATAACACACATCATATTTCGTTAAGTGGCTTAGGCAGAACTTTTGGCTTGAAGCTCGAAAGAGGAGCTAAGTCTATTATTGAGTCGCCTGTGTCACCGTCTAATATTATGAAGACAGGTGGCGTCAAGAAGTACGGCGACTTCGATCCAGCGTTCGCTACCATTGAAATGCGGACATGGGAAGGTGGTAGGGGCGGTGAGTTCCTATCAGACGACCCAACTAAGTACTATGACGGTTATGGCTGGACACTCAGCCCTGGTGTATGGCATCAGGCGCCCCAATGGACATGGGGTGAGGGTTATTATGCGGCAGACCATCTAATGCCCGGAGGCAAGCGACGGGACGTAGGTAACTCTGTCAAATGGAATGCCCTGGTAAGCACTAACCACATAGCGCGGTCGTTTGTGGATCAAGGCACTGCTCACGATATGTCTAGAGTACAATCATGGGTGCGGCGCATTGGTACACCGCCGGCTACGCTGACGGTACGGGTGACAACAGCCGCTACCACAGCGGGCGGTGACGGAAGAATAGCAACCAGCGTTGGTGCAGGTATTGCCACATTAGAATCATCTGCCTGTGAATCACTTGAATCATTTGTGTGGGAAGCCGCTCTAACATCAATAGCGGCAGGTGACAATACACAAACGGGCACAACTACTCATAACTACTGGGTAGAACTTTATACCACAGCGGCGGGCACAGATGCTAACCACTGGGAGATTGGGTATAACTCGTCTGCGGCGGGTAATGGGTCTACCTCTCTCAAAGGGGATGGCACATCTGGAAACTGGGCCGCTTCAACCGTGAACTTTTACTTCAGAGTAATCCCAGAGCCATTACGACGTAAATGGCATTTATTCCACATGGATAGAATGTTGTATGCAGCCGACGAGAAAGAAGACGGCACTACGGATATGTCTATCTACATGAATGGGGATCGTGGTCTAAGCACAAAAACCGGCGGCGGAGGTGGCACAACTGCTATATTGTATGACGCAGGAAAGTCATGGGCAGCAAATATTTTTATAGGAGCCACTGTTGCTATTATTCGTGGTACAGGCGCTGGGCAATTGGCGATAGTCACGGGAAACGCTTCTACTTCTCTTGATACGACATGGGCCGTTGCACCGGGCACTGATAGTGAATATGTTATTTACGACACATTAGAATGGACAAAGCTATCCAGTAATATTATATCCAGCGTCGGCAAGAAGCCTGTAAAGGACGTAACTGTTGGTGGCGATGTAGCATACTTTGCTTTCGGCGCATCAACTATGATTGGTATGCTTTCGTGGGCAACAAGCCTTCATGTGGGAGATAAAAGTTCTGTGGCGGATTCGTCCATTGCAGACTTCTTGGATTTCTTTTCTGACCCCGTGGCGGGACCGTCAATCTATCGCGCAATCAGCAGTGCCGGTACTGTAAGTAGAGCGGATTTACAAGACTTTTCGACTTTGCTAACATTTTCTACCGTGCCTGTGCCATGCGGAGGAGCAGGATACGCATTTACAAACCTACAAGATTTTAATGACTCAATGCACGCTTTCAAGGAAGATTCAATTTGGGCAATTAAAAACGACCGGTCAGCAAAAATCAATGTTGGATTAGATGCATTTGCCAGCAGTAATAATGGACGGGCGGTTGCTACACAAAACCTATATATGTACTTTGGGTGGAGCCACTCTGTTGAACGATTAGGTAATGGAGTTGTAGATGATATTGGGCCGTGGAAAGGCGCTGGTCTAAAACCTGGACATCAGGGACCTGCAAGCGTGCTTACGCCCGTTATTGCGTGGACATTAGAAGGTGTTGATGCCGGTACAACTGGACAAAGTTGTATGCTTGCGTGGAATGGACGTGGCTGGCATGAAATCTATCGTGCTCACTCCACAGGCTATCGAGTAGAGAACGCTATATTCCAGAGCAATCCAGGTGGGCGACCTCGTTTGTGGATGTCTGTGGGCGGCGACCTTGTATCGATGCAATTCCCTAAAGATACCTTGAACCCACGTAATGACAAGGAAATTCACTATCAGCACGAAGCTGTGCTTGAGACAGGCACAATAGATATGGATGCTGTGCAACTAAAGAAACTATTTGGTAAAGTATATGGCGTCACAAAGAATCTTGCTTCATCGCAGGCGCGCATCTACGCAGAGTACCAGTTAGATGATGACATAGCCTCTACACAATGGACACCGTTGGGATCGTTCATACGGTCGCCTATAGATAATCTGAATATACGGCGTGGCAACAAACATGCCCTTCGAATGCGTTACAGAGGTCTTACTGAAAACAGCACTGTGCCAACTATTATGGAAGCGGCTGTTGTGAAAGCAGTGGCACGTACGCCTGTGCGACGACAGTGGACAATTCGTTCTGTTACTGGCGACTTCCAAGTTGATGCACAGGGCTTACAAGATGCAGACCCCGATGACTTCTATCTGTGGTTGCAGGACGTAGCGGTGGCAACCGAACCAATTCTAATGCGGTCTGCGTGGGAGGCTATGGATAATATTTATGTGTTTGCCGAGCACCCTGTATTGAGCAGAGAGTACACAACTCCAGACGGATATTGGGGCGGCGGCTTGCAGATGGTAATACGGGAGATAGAAGAATAATGTTTGGACATAAATTATTTGATGCTCTAAAAGATGTTGAAGGTGTTGATCTAGAAGACTTACAGCGAATGAGAGATTTGGGTAATGCTCTTAGTGGACCAAGAAATACATGGGCGCGAAGTGACGGAACAATTGATCCTAATTTCTTCAGTCGTTTTGGTCCTGGTGGTGGATTTACAATATTGCCACATGAATGCGCCAGCCTAAAATTTAATAGTCAGTCCATTGATAACAACTCCTTGACAACTCCAGCTACAGATGGGAACTCCGCTGCAACATGGAATAATGGCATGAAAATTGATGTAGCCAATTCTAAAATACTATTTGCTGGTATTCCTGGCGAAAGTATAGTCGCGGCATTCTCGTGGTGGCAGTGGGCAGCCAATGCTACTAATCAACGTGAATTGACACTTAACACAACGGGCGGAGGCTCTACCCACGACCGCAGAGAAGCATATACAAGAGGCGGAATCGGAACCTACAACTTTGCGTTTAACATACGCAGAATGGCCGCCGGGGAGTCTGACTTCAATATACAGGTATATCAAAACAGCGGTGGTGGACTGAATGGCGATGGCCTGTTAGTAGTATTGAGAATAAGATAAATAATGTGCGCTAAATTAATTTTCAAAGACCCGAACATCAAAGTGTTCCAGTGGCACGAGCGTATACCCAAGGGGGTAGAGCCATATAAGTATAAGATACGGCGCACACAGCGGCCTGCATCTCTATTTGACCGACCATATACAGCACCCGAAGAGATATTGACTGGGTTCGTACACGGCGAGCGGGCATCGGCATTAGAAGAACGATTTGCAATGGCGCTGGATTTTTATGGTATGACATATCGGTTTCAGTTCGAAGTACACAGTGTTTATTCACTGCCCGGAGAAGAAAAGACATTAGATTTTCTTGTGTATGAAGGCGGCATCGCAGTGCCCATAGAAATAGGATCGGCGTTTGTGCACGATAGCCCGTCCAAGCGAGAAGAAGAAGCACATCGAGTATCCCTTATTAACGACGTGTTGCCTATGTTGGGGATTATGCGGATCACAGACGACGCTTGGCCGACGGGAAATTATGTTCCCTATGACAGACCTTTTTCACTCGATGATGCTAAAGACCTTGTTGCGGCCAGATTTATAAGTATATAGGAGTTAATTGTGAGCGTGACCGCACACAGAAGTAATCATACGTTTCATGTAGACTACGGAAGTGTTACGTTTGGGAAACGTCCATTGAAAGATTTCTTGTGCACTAATACTGGCTTTCTCATTACAACTGAAACATTGCTCCCAATCGAAATCGAATTCACTGGAGACACTATACTTTTGGGTGCTCACAAGACAGGACATAATAGGTTCACCGCAATACAGGAGAATTAAATGGCGACAACGCCCTACGTACTCGAAGGAGAAGAAATAATGCGAGAAGGAGAAACTCGCGTATTTTCCGTTGTTTGGGAAGATTTCACAACTATATCAACTGGAGGCGGAGGCGCTGAAGGCTATGTGAATGGCTCTTCAGACAGCGCGAACTTATTTGCTGGTAGTACGACCGTTACTGCTAATACACTAACGTTGCCAACTTTTACGGTACCGGCTGGTCTTGGAGGCACTAATATTATCATCGAGCCTGTTATGTCAGCGAATGGTCAAGTGTATAAAACCGGCATTACCATAAGAGTCCTCAAACCTGGGGCTGCCCGATAATGTCAATATCAGCGCATAAACTTAAACATGCTTTCCATGTAAATTATAATAATATGTTACTAGCCAAGCGCGTTCTTACTGATTCATTATTAACAGAAAGTGATCAAGAACTTCTAACAGAAGCATCAGCCACTATTCATTCGGAGCGATTCGGACAAGCCAAAGTTTTATTGTTAAAGAATGTAGTACGCACTGCATTCTTTGTGGTAAATGCCATAGAAGAATAAATTATGCCTAAAATTTCAGTGCTTAACGAGCTATTTTTATCGGCGGGTGGAGACATTCTCCCGATTGTTGACGATATAGCAGGCACCCCCGAAACTAAATATATAACTATTACCAATCTATTTGGGAATATTCCTGTTAATATGGGTATTGCCGATGGCGGAACGATAGGGCAGGCCGCGGGACCGCTAATAACCTTCGACGACACGAATAATTTTTTAGAAATAACCGGATGCAAAGTCGGCATCGGGACGGCTACGCCTGCCAGTAAGTTAATGATAGACGGCTCTGCTGACGTAGTGCAGTTGACGGTTCAAGCCAACGCAACGCAGAATGCCAACTTGCAGGAGTGGGAAAGCAGTGCTGGTACGTTGCTGGCAAGCGTAAATCCCAACGGAAGATTTGGTATCGGTGTCGCCCCAACCGACGATAGTGCACTAAGAGCGAGATATATTCAGTACGCGGCGACCGCAGTCAGCAAACAAGGGCTTGAACTAATCGGTTATTTATCGGGGCCAGGAGCAAAAACAGGAACAATCTATGGAGCAAACTTATTAGTTACCACTGATCCTACATCTACTGGGAATGTTACAGGTGCTGTTGGTGTCCTTGGGAGTATATCAAGTGCTGGAACTTTAACGATAGCTACCGCATGGGGAGTTTTGGCAAGCATAACAAACACTGGGGCTGGCACAATTACTGATGCTAAAGGTGTAGATGTATGGGTAAGAAAGTCAGCGGGAACTGTAACAAATGCGTACGGGTTATTTGTAAGAAACGTTTCTGATGGTTCAACCCTCAACTACGCCATCTACACCAATGCAGGAGCGGTACACTTCGGCGATAAAGTGCAGTTTACCCAAGCAGATGGCAACGAGTACATCGACAGCCTTGCAGATGGGTACATGGATTATAGAGCCACTACCGCTCATAGACTTGGAGACGGAACAAACTATGCTAGCTTCGCAGCCGATGGCGAACTGACGCTGTTTGGTACGGCGAGGGCAAAGACACAAATCCCAATAGACAACGCTAATTTAGGAAAAGGAAATACTGCTCCCACCCAAAT
>SDBU01006409.1_pt1 | contig 13838 bp, 15 predicted proteins | sample 2277071 | NCBI WGS metagenome assembly SDBU01 (sample SAMN10397929, study PRJNA504765) | marine sediment metagenome | isolation source: marine sediment core GS08_GC12, 126 cmbsf | place: Arctic Ocean: Gakkel Ridge, Loki's castle | collected 2008
ATAAAGTACTGTGTATCTCATGGTTGTGGTGGTGATGGGTCACTTTGATTCTCCTTAACTTTGATGAATTCGTAAAATTAGATTCCAGTTTGAAAAAGGTTTACCCGCCTTTGGCGGCGCCGCTTGCGAATGGAAACTTGGTTTATGTTAGCAATCTATAACAGTAATAGTCAAGCATGATCATTTTAACGTTTTGGGTTAAGTATCTGTTAGCACAGCAAATAGGCACTATTTGCTGTGCTAACAATAGGTTAAGTGGTGATATTAGATACTTTATATGCTCTTGCATGAGCCACATATTTTTACATAAATAGCACATTGATAGCACACAGTATGCTGCCTGTCGGCAGTTAGACTGCCACCAGAAGATTAGGCTTTGCAAGCAAGATACATACCGGATTAAAATTTATTTTCGCAAGGGTTTTTAAGTGTTGACTTAATTACCCTAACAAAAATAAATTCAGACAGTGCAAGATCATAAAAGCAGTATTAGATCATTCTACTACTGCTTTTTGCTTTTTAGTTCCAATACTTTTTTAATTTGTCTTATCAAAAAGCTGTTTTCCTCAGTTTGTCTTATCTAAAAGCTGTTTTCCTTAATACCTCTCATCTATAACTATCATATCACCACTACATGTAGTGTTTTAGGTTTTTTAGCATGAGAAAATATGTCTTGACATCTGATGTGTAATATGCTATGATATCACCATGTTACAATGAATTAGGTTTTCGTTTTTTACTGCTTTTGTGGGACTGCCACCAGTGGCAATCTCAGCCTAAGCAACATGGAGAAATCAATAATGTCTACGTCTACAGGAATATTAATTGACTCAGAGATGTTAGCCCAAAGGCTTAGTGTCTCAAAGTCTTATATACAGAAAAACTATAAAGCAATACCTCATGTGATCTTGCCTAATAGTGATTCTGGTAAACGTAGGCTTATTAGATTCGATTTTAATGAAGTTTTAGAGTTCTTAAAAAATAATAAGGGAGGTGATGCAGATGAGTAAAAAGGTCAAAGCTAAAGTGGGATATTTCAGAACATCTAAAACTAAAGAAAAAGTGCCAGATAGCATGCTTAGGTGTGGCTTTTGCGGGGAGTTGAATTCAGATCTAACTATGACTGTAGTTCTATCTGGTGAGACTTCAGCGGGCAACAGTATCCGGCAAGCGCATCACAAGGCTTGCTCTGCTTCATATAAAAGAAAAAGACGTATTAAGCAAGCAGGAAAGGCTACACCTGAAAAGATTGTCGATGAAGTCATATCATTAGACTTTGAGTCTTCACAGCCAAGGAAAGATGCTATTTTACAAAAAATAATAAACAGCTTTTAGACTGCCACCAGGGGCAATCTGAAGCAATGGAGGTATTATGGATTTTTATAAAAAGACTGTTTACACACTGACAGACGAAGCAAAGCATAGAGGCTTGAAGTCTGTTGAGCAAATCTCACATTTTGTCAATCAAGCCATAACCTTTAAATATGGCAAAAATGATAAGATTAACGTGTCCACCATAATTGCAGAAGTTTACCAGAATTTACATATGGGTACAAAGGATCTTCCAGACCTACCAGATGAGTTAAAAAAACCAGATCTAAATTCACCTGAGATACAGGCTAAGATTACTGAAGTAGCCACTGAATTAGCTCGTAAGTATAGGGCTGATGGTACACAGCCTAAACTCGATCAGATCCAAATAGCCGCAAAGGTGGCCCTTGGACTAACTGATGATACTGGAAAGATTCTTAGGTCAAGTGATGACGTCAGCAATACGCAGCTTGCTAAAATTACAACAATCACTGCAAACGTTTTAGATCAAAACCTACCCAACCCCTTTAGCGATGATACCAAAGACGGATTGAGGCCCATTTATGACGCTGTGAATAAACAGATCAATCCAGAATAAAGCATTATAGCGAAGCTAAATGCAGATTGCCACTGGTGGCAGTCACGAAATAACCCTTTAATAACATATTAACGAAGTTAACTTAGGAGGATAAATCAAAATGAAAAAGTTTAAGAAAACAATTAAAGAAAATGTGATGTTACGAAAACTGGTCACCGAGTTGGAAGACGTACAAAAACAGATTGAAATTCAGCAAGACAAGCAAAAAGCCGCTGAGGAAATTTATATGACGGACAAAAAGATATTAAAAGAATATTATGCGAAGATTGCCGATACAGCATCAGCGGCAGATGCCACAGAGTTAAAGAACCTGCAAACATCTATACAGGATCTTGAAAAAAGTATGAGTATTCAGTTAAAAATGGGCACGGTTTTAAGAGACACTGTGAGCGTTTTACATGAAAGGGTTAAAGAGCACAAGAGCATGATTGGCAAGCTGCTTAAACTTATTGTTGCACACTATAAAAAATATCTTGAAGTCAATAATGCGGCGGAACTGCTTGACGCTTTCTTAAAACTTAATAATGATTTTGCTGTGGCTGTAGATACCTTGTTTCAAGGTCACGGATTGAGATTATTAGACGTAAACGAAAAACGGATTTCTTTTCGTGGAAACTTTAATTTCATCTCTTATCTTTTCCAAGCAGGTGAAAGAGTCGAGCATCATATGGTGAGAAATACTCCTGAGTTACACGCTCAACATGATGAAAAAGAACTTAACAAACTTTCAAGAATTCTTAATAATACATAGCTCACCCCTCCTGGTGGCAAGGTAGCTTTATATTGGCCTCTTAGGAGATTACTAATATAAAGCTACCTACTTACATATTATTACAGATTATTATGGAGGCAGTACAATGAAACGCATGGAAATAAGAATAATTGATAATGGCAAGGTCGAAGTAATTCAGATTGACTCTGAAGATGCCCTTGCTCTGAAAGTAATAGGGTTTGCTTCAAAGCATAAAATCTCTATAGATGAAGCTACACGCATCTTACAACATCATAGAGAATTAATTGTAAATCAATTATTTGCAGAAACGTTAAAAGCTTTTGCTGATCGACTTGAAGATATCGTTAAGCCGATTGAGAGGATTAAAAAGCATCTTCTTGAAGGTCATCTTAATACACCAGATAATGAGGTTTACTAAAATAAAAAAGCAGCTAAACCTTATCTGCATATAAGGTTTAGCTGCCCAAACATAAAGAGGCATTTTTCTAACCCTTTAATAATATAGCAGAAAATGTGCCTCCTGTCAAGCGATATTTTTCGGAGGTAAAAAATGCAAACTGTGTCATTCTCTGAGCTACAGACGAGTGAAGGTGGTTATTTAGGGAAAGCATACACGTTAGTAAAGGGCAAATGTAAAAGTCTAAAGCCAAAAAATCTTTGGCAAGGATCAGGCAAAACAATACATCTTGATTTTGATAAAATGCCTGAGTATCTATCTACTCTTGATTCAAACTGTATTTTAGTCTCTGGCATTGCAAGACAAAGCAAATATAAAATCAGCATTAAAAAGTTATTGTCTGATGCTGATAGTAATACCATAACACGGTCAAAGCAGTTTTTCAATTGGAGTGAGACTGATACTGGTGCAGTCTTTTTAGACTGTGACAGTGAAACTTTAAAGCCAAAAGATACTTTAGCCTTTCTAAAAAATGTCATTGAGACTGCCACCAGTGGCAATCCTGATTTTGCTCACATTATCAAATCAAGTTCCTCTGCACATATCTACCATACAGAAACAAATCAACTTCTTACCAATAACAGCAAACACCATACTATTATAATGGGCAAGAACATGCAACATTTGCCCATTTTCTTAAATTATCTTTTCAATCTTGCATGGATTAAAGGCTATGGTTGGATTATGATTAGCGAAGGTGCAGCAATGCTACCACGTGGTGTGTTTGATGTTGCTTTAGGTAGTCCGTCACAGCCTATCTTTGCAGCACCTCCCCACATTATAGGCAATGGCTTAATAAGTAGGCCACCAAACATATTTTATCAATCTGGCAATATGCTTGACCTTAGCAAGTTCAAAAGTGATTCAAACATGAAACGGCAAGCTAAAATCGCTATTGAAAAAGCTAAAAACAATCCTGATGTAAGGAAAGCATTAGCAGCTAAACGTGATGAACGTATCACTGCACTTGCCAAGCAGCATAATATAAATGAATCTAAAGCTAAACAGATCCTTGATAAGCGGATTGAGGGAGAACTAAGCATTGACGATATCTTATATTTTGATGATGGTGAGGCAGTTGAAGTAAAAGAGGTTTTATCAGATCCATATAAATATGACAACAGATCGTTATCAGATCCACTTGAACAGGATGCAGGATCATGCAAAGCAATGTTCTTTGCAAACAACAATAACCCCACTATACATTCATTTCTGCATGGTGGCAGAATATTTAAGTTTGATGCTGTGGAGTTTGCTAACTTTTCGGCAACTAAAATAATTGATAATATAGGTGAAAAAGACGAAGCTGATGAAATTATCTTTGCAGAAAATATGCTGAAGCATATGAGCAAGCTAAAGAAAAAAGATCCTGCTAAATACCGCAAGCTGACAAATAAAATTAAAGATCAAAAAATAGGCAAGGTCGAGTTTAGGCAAGCTGTAAACGATTTTGATAAAGCTAATTCAACAAACAATTCAACTGACGCCTTAAGAGCATTAATTTCTAACCGTTTTGAATTGTTCCATGATCCACAAAAAAATGCATACGCAAAAGACATTACCGAATTTGGGCAACAGATATACTTTGTAGATTCAAAGATGTTCAGGCAAGTTGTAACACACATAGCACAAACAGAGTTGAAATGGACTATATCCCCTGCGTCTGTAACAACAGTTGTGCATAACATAGAGTCGGAGGCTGTGAGAAATGGTGAAGAAGAAAACGTTTATAATCGCTGCGCTTATTATAATTCCACTGTTTATCTTGATATAGCCGATAACACTGGTAAGGCAATAAAAATTGATGCTGATGGTTGGCAAGTTATCACTCACCCGCCAGTTAATTTTATATCAACACCATCAATGAAGTCATTTCCTGTACCAATACAAGGCGGTACTTTAGATGATCTGTTTGAGTTTTTCCCTGTGGATCAAGAAGAACAGATCTTTATTCTGTCATGGATGCTGCATAGTTGGTTCAAAGGAAAGTCTCAGCCTATTCTGGAACTGTTAGGCGTACCTGGCTCTGGTAAAACTACATTAGCAAAATTTATAAGGCAATTAGTTGACCCGACCGTACTTGAAATCTCAACACTGCCCGATAGACGTGATGCCTTTGCCCCATTATATAAAGCGCAACACATAGTTGCCTTTGATAACGTGAGAACTATTAGTGATTTTGTCTCTGATCAGTTGTGTGTTCGTGCTACAGGTGGATTTGATACATCAAGAGAATTGTACAGCAATAGTGAAGTTCATGCTGTGGATATTAGCGGGCCTACTATTTTAACTTCTGTTAATAGTGCTGTTATTCATTCAGATTTAAAAGACAGGACAGTATCAATCCAGCTAAAACAATTCATCAAAGGCATTACAGGCAGAGAACGACAAACAGAGGAAAGCCTTAATGCACGTTTTGATGCTGTGCATGGTAAGCTGTTTGGAATCCTGCTTGATCTACTGGTAAAAGTTATGAAAAAGCTGCCAGAAATACATAATAAAAACTTACCACGTATGGCAGATTTCTGTAAAACTGGTGCAGCACTTTGTAATATGTGTCTTGATGAAGATCCTGAGTTTTTCTTTATTAAATATAATCAAATGCAGAGCATACAAAACAGTCAAATTTTAGTGGGCAACAAGGCATGTGTAAAAATTATGTATCTATTACATCAACAGCCTGACAGGTGGGAAAATGGAATATTAGCAAGTGATTTGCTTGGAGAATTGCAAAGGGTAAGATTGAAATATGATAGGGGTTATGATCTCGATAGTGACATAGGCAGTGTGAGAAAATTAGCTAAAATGCTGAAGTATATGACCGCTTCTTTTGATGCTGTTGGTGTTGAGATTTATCATGAAAAGGTAAAGGCTCATGGCAAGGTTAGGTATCACATAAAATTGAGATTAGATAATGAATTGAAATTAATTATAAAAGATGTTGAATTTGATGATGATATGGTTTATAGGGAGTTTATTGAAAAGGCGTTTGAATCTATTGAAGTGGCTTTTATTGAAAAGGCTTTTGAATCTTTAGTTAATGCGAGTGTGTAAGAACTCCTCTCAAATTGTCAACAGCTTGTTTCCAATCATAATACCAAAGGGGAATGATATGAAAATAAAAAATGTATTGATTGTTTGTTTAGCTATTTTATTGGTGGCGGTAGTTTCATTCGCTGGGTCAACAAAAATCGAATCCGCAAGCAAAGCACAAAGAAACATCATTCAGTCGGCACTTGGCGACAAATATCCTATCTCCGAAATTGCCGTTGTTAAATCAGGAAACCATAGCAAGGCGTATTATGTGGGTGCTGTATTTCATGCTGTGGGAGTTGGAAACGTTACAGGAATATGGCTTGTTGGAGGAACGAAGGACAAACCAAGCCTGGTTTACTCTGTAGATGGTGCTGCACATCAATTCTCAGGTATGCGAAAAGCAAGTAAGACTAAGGCGGCCGCATACATTTCAGATCCAGAAGCGAAAGCATTAGGGAGCTATTTGAATAAATAATTCAAAGTGCTTTTGACTATAAACTTGTTCCGATATGTTGTGCCCGTTTCCACTTAAGTTAGGAGGTCTTTTATGAAAAAAGCATTGTTTATTGCATTACTGTTTTAAGTTAAGGAAATGGAATGAATTTAAAACAGATCATTGAAGAGAGCGACACCTCAGCAGGAAAAGCCTTCGATCTATTCATCCAATCTCTCATTGTGTTGTCACTCGTATCATTTTCAATAGAAACCCTCCCAGAGATCAGCGAAAACGCAAAACGAATTTTAAAGATATCAGAATTAATCACAGTTATAATATTTACGATAGAATATTTGTTGAGGATATTCGTTGCTGATAAAAAACTAAAATTTGTATTTAGTTTTTTTGGTCTCATTGACTTTTTTGCGATTCTCCCATTTTATGTTGCAAGTGGGATTGATTTACGGTCTATCAGAGTATTTCGGTTATTCAGGCTGTTTCGTATTTTCAAAATATTCAGATACAGCAGGGCTATTCAGAGATTTAAAGATGCTTTTGTAAAAATCAAAGAAGAATTGATTCTGTTTGGCATTGCAACAGGATTTCTTTTATTCATATCCTCCGTTGGAATTTACTATTTTGAAAACTCAGCTCAACCAGAACAATTTAAATCAGTATTCCATTCTCTTTGGTGGGCTGTTGTTACATTAACCACGGTTGGTTATGGCGATGTTTATCCAATCACCGTTGGTGGAAAAATATTCACTTCTGTTTTTATGATTATTGGCATAGGAATTGTTGCTGTTCCAACTGGTTTATTAGCATCGGCATTGACACAGACTATTAAGAACGAAAACGCTGAAGAATAAACATTTGCAGGTTCAAATCGGCTCTGTTTTTTTTAATCCCAATTATTGAACCTCAATCGAACCTTCAGATCGAAAATTGAAGGTTCCTACCTTACACCCTACAAAACTTGAAGCCCTAAAATGTGTTGATTAGGGTTCGCAATCTGTTATTGACTCAACTGATCCTCTGGTGTAACTTAGGCAAGGAATCGTCACTCCGGCAGCGAGGAATCGACTCTGCTTTTTTATTGCCCTTACTATACATAAAACATCTTAAAAATTAGAAATATTTGACAAGCAACTATTTTTTCAGTATATGATTCTAAGTTGGCTCAAGGGTTTCCCCTCAACCTTCTCTTAAACTTAAAAATTAAGTTATATGAGCACTGATAAACCAAAAAACATAGATGAATATAAAAAGTGGTTATTAGACGTCCATAAGATAGATATATCAAGTAGAACAGTTAACCATTATGAAACTGCTGCGAATAAAATTAAGCGAGACTTTGAGAAAAATGCTTTCTGGGTTAACCTGAAAAAGAAATTAAAAGAGGTTGAAAGTGAATATCTTGTAGATACTGGAGACCCTCTACTAATGTCAAGATTTAAGTCTGATTTAGAAATTAAATCCTTCGAGTCTTTTCTTTTAAAAACTTTCCGAATAAATATTTTAGAAAACCCTAATTGGCCTGAAGATCCACAAAGTAGTTGGATTCTTCCAAGTAATTGGTTTTGTAGAATAAATGATATCGTACGGACTTCATTTATAGTCAAATATTTAGATGGTGTTAAGTTTCTAATTGACAACTTACAATTAATCTGTTCTCAACATGGGTTAAAATGCGAACCTTCTTTTGAGGCAAAGGAAGAAGGGTATTATGCAGCTCATTTAGATATTGAAAATAAATTTGAGATCCCAAAGTTTTATTTAGGTACTGAGACTGTTACCGTTTCGATTGAATTTCAAATAACTACTCAATTACAAGAGGTAATAAAAAAACTATTACATAAACATTATGAAGAAAGAAGAAAAAAAGTTGAGAAAGCAGATGTAAAATGGCAATGGGATTACAAAAGCGATGAATTTTCAACGAACTATCTCGGACATATACTACATTTTATTGAAGGAATGATTGTAGATATAAGAGAAAAACAGAAAGGCACAAAAAATGGCGATTAAAAAGTTCAAGAGTTATCTTAAATCCATTGGAATTGACACAAAACCTTTGTTAAAAAGAATTGAAGAAATTTATATAGACTGCACAGCAATGTTGGGCAATGAACCACAAGATATATTTGTAGATGAGTATATTGATTCCGAGGGGGTTAGGTTTTATACATGTGTAAATTTCTTTTATCCAAATTATTTTTTTGCTGCGGAACAATTCTTAGATAGAGATGATTATCATGTTTCGAATATACCAAAGGCTATGGATTATTGCAGAATTATTAAAACAAATTATGATTTCAAAAAGTCTAAAAGAAATTCTAATATTAATATAGTATTTGGAGAATTAGGTAAGGTGTCCGGCCAATTAAAAGCAACAAGAAAAAACTGTGACCATGCTATGTTAATTTACAACAAATATATTAAACCCAATTTGGTTTATTAATTAATATAGCATGGAAATAACTTTTCATTTCATATATATATATATTTATTTATTGTTGTATTCACTCGCCTACTTGCCAATTTTATAAAAAGCACTCGATGCTTGATTTCTACTTTTAATCATGCCTCCATACTTATTTAACATTGGTATTGATTCCCCACCAAAATCAACAATTCAGGCCAGATTTCTAAACTGGAATTTTTAGAAAGTTCGCCTATACAGGTTGGTTGGATACGATCTCAGCAATCCATTTTGGGGGTACCCCCCATCAAAGCCCTACCCCTTAATCAATCTGATTGCCACCAGTGGCAGTCTCAATTCTCCAAAAGCTACAACAGGATTAGTCTGTCTTAGTCAATGTCTGTTTTATATTGCAGTGTTTACAGTTAGTTATAAATAGGTGATCAAGTTATGTGCTACTTATAAATCGAAATCAAAATCAAAATCATTATCCTCTACCACTAAGAAAGACTCTTGAGTCTCTGACTGTATTGCAATCTCAATAACCTTTTTACCTCCACCATCCTTAGTGCCATAGCTATCAACCAAATCAATCATAATAGGTTCTCTTTTTGGCGGATTCATTAACTCCATCAGTTTTTCAATTCTATTCTCTATAGTTTTAAAACCCTTGCTTTGCATACATACCCTCCTTGTTTTCATACATTGGTATTAATTTTATTCTCCTATTTGATTTAACAAGTGGAGTTCTGTCCAGCATAAGAGATTCAAGATCTTTTAATCTCACGCCAAGTTCTTTTATTTCTAATGAATGTGTGATAGTCTCAACAATACCAGACAGTTCTGACGCTTGTTGTATTGATAATTCACCTCTACCCACAGCAGATAAAATAGACTTTAAGACCTTGCCAACATCATCAATAGTAAGACTATCAAGATCATCGGGCAAGTCGAATTTAATATACGCTTGCACCCCTTCTTTGGGTAAAGTCAGTCTATTATACTCTCTAATAGCTGATAGATCGCCAGCTTCAGCCAAAGTACATAACTCTTGTAACACCACTGGTAAAGACCCTTTTAAAATATCCTGTACTGCTTGTGGGTCATTAGGGTCAAAGTCCTCTACATGCTTTTTTGTCTTTGGTATATTTGACCCTAATATTTCACTGAACATTGATTCGTCAAATACTTGCGACATAATATTCACCCTCTCTCCTAAACTAAGTTGTTTAGACTGCCACCAGTGGCAATCTGAATTTGCCCTTTCACCTAAATGAGACTGCCACCAGTATTAATCTAATTTTTGCCCTAAGTATATAATCCAATTTTATCCTATCATATCACATTGTTAGAAGATTTGCAAGCATTATTTTTTCAAGCTTATTTATGAGTATTATAGCTGACAAGAGAATATTTTATATATTGTCACAAAGTTCTGTTGCATAGGATTAGAGAATATACATTTTTTGTATACTTCATAATTCCATACACCAGATCATATTGTATGGAATTATGGAGTATATAAAAATAAGTGTAAGACTGCCACCAGTAGCAATCCAAGTTCACCCTCTCTCCTAAACTAAGTGTTTAGACTGCTACCGGAAGCAATCCGTAAAAGAATCTTTTATAGACAGTATTTTTCAAGTCTGTTCATGAACAAGAGAAAGCATATACAAGAATCTTTTACGGATTGCCACAGCCTCCAGGACAATCTCAATTTTCAGGCATGCTATGACATGCGGAAATCTATTGAGATTGCTCTGGAGGCTATTTGAGCATTAAGGCAAGCTAAAAAGTCACTTATATAAATGTAATGGAGTGCCAAACAAAAACAGAATTGAGAGTGCCGACTGTCAGCAGTTAGATTGCCACCAGATTGAGACTGCCACCAGGACATGAGCGCTGAAGCGCTGAGCGCTAAGGATTGTGACCTTTTTCAAAAACTTTTAAATTTATTTTATTTTTCCACTTTCCCCTAAAAATGCTTTTGGCTCATAACCATATTATATTACTCTCTTTTTTCTCTTTATTTTTTATTTGTTTCAACAGAAGAAGATAAAGGAATGTTTTATATCTCATGATTATGTAAACTTTCTTAATTATAAATAAAATCAGGTAGTTTTAAGCACTTTGAGTATTATGTAAACTTTTGAGATTATTTAAAAGTTTTTGAAGAGATCCACAATCCTTAGCGCTTAGCGCTTTAGCGCTTCAGATTATTTAAAAGTTTTTGAAAACATCCACAATCCTTAGCGCTCAGCGCTTAACCGGATTGCTGACTGTCGGCAGTTAGATTGCCACTGAGACAATCCATAAATGATTCTTGATCTGGTATCGTGTAAAACAATCTTTTACGTATTGCTACTGGTGGCACTCTCAAAAAGTCCCACCATACGACTTTTAAGATTGCCCTTATATCAAAGCATCATAAAAAGAAGCAAAGTTTTATTTAGCTTCGCTATAATGATTTATTAACACTGGTGGCAGTCTTAAAAAAAAGTGGTATGATACGACTTTTTTAAAGCACTATTTTATCACAAGGCATTATAGCGAAGCTAAATAATATTTGCCCGATATAGAAAACGAGATTTGATAAAGGTAGTTTGCAAACTATTTTATTTTCTATATCGGGCAAATGTTATTTATCAGGGAGATTGCTACTGGTGGCAGTCCGTTAAAAAACTTAGTAGTGTAGCAACACTACTAAGCAGCACAACTTGACTACAGCATTAAAGCGTGGTAGTAAAAAAACTAAATCAGCTAACCAAATCTCAAAGCCCTATGTTGTTCAGCATAGGGTTTTTACGTTGAGTAAATACTGGTGACAAATCTATTATGTGGTACTCAACTTGAGTACTAAGTTGAGTTAGTACGTCACTACTGTACTAACTACCCACCAAGCATTAAGACCCAAAAATATAACTGCAAGATATCTGTTGACACAGATATAACATTATGTTATAGTTGTTATTGTTTGTCATACCTATAGCATCTATAACAAATAACCTTTAAGGGGGTGATAATACTTACTAATTGATGTTAATATTAACTTATAAAAGGGAGGCAAACAAAATGACTGAGGTTAAAACTATGGTTATGGCGAGATTGGAAGTGTTCTCAAATAGGTATAATAAACTAATGCTGAGCGTAGGGGAAGCTTTAAAAGGTGCTGAATTAACTGATGATGAATTAAGAAAAATCTGGAGGTATATGAATACGGCATCTTTTCAAGCAGAACGTGAAATTGTAGATGTTATTGTGAAAAGTGGTTTAACGAGTAGTGACGAAACATTAATACCTATTGTTAGAACAAATTATGCAAGGCAAGGACTATAACCCGCAGCACTTGCCCTAAGCCAAAGGCATTAGGGCAAGTGCTACACAAACAGCAATACAAGGGAGGTGATTAAGATAATGGCAAAGGTTAAACCGAAAACATTCATGCTAAGAAAAATGACACCTGAACTGCATAGGGCAGTCAGGATTGAAGCAGCTAAAAGAGAACTGAGCATGGAGGATACTATTTATGAACTTTTAACTGAAAAACTTATGGAGGATAAAAACAATGGCAAGGACTAAAGCAAGATACCCAACAACACCAGCATTGTATAAGCGTGGGGATGTCTGGCACTACCGCTTTAGCTTTTTGGGCAAGCAGTACAGGGGATCTACACACTGTACTAAAAAAGGCAAAGCACAAGTTGAGGTTGATAGAATACGTAAAGACGTTTCAAGATTTATGCATCAACCAGACCCCACAAAAACAACAATAGAGACTATAATTGATATTGCCATGCAGCATTATGATGATATGAGTGCTGCATCAATAGCCACCTTAAGATCAAGGTCTAAAAACCTAAAGCGTTATTTGCAATTGCACATGCCGATAATGGCACTGGATCAAAGAATGATGCTTGCGTATTATAAAGACAGACGTAATGCTAAACCTGAAGTTTGCAACAAATCATTAAATAAAGAAGTTGATATTATCAGAATAGGTTTGCGGTTAGCACATGAACAAAGATTGCTTGCGTATAAACCTACATTAAGTAGATTAAAAGAGCCAGATGCCAGAGAAGAATATTTCACTGAAGCTGAAATGTTTAGGGTGGTTGAACATTTGCCGGATCATTTAAAGAATCTTGTTAAGTTTGCATTTTACTCAGCTATGCGTAAAAATGAAATATTTCACATGCAGTGGACTTGGTTAGATACATCTGATCCTTTAGGGTGGCGTTTAGATATACCGTCTCTTATAACCAAGACTAAAAAAGCCAGATCACTTTATTTAATTGATGTACTCTTGCCACCTATTGAGGCTCAAATAGGCAAGCATCCGGTTTATGTTTTTCCTAATCCAAGGACTTTTACAGACGGTAGGCTGAGACATTTTAACTATTTCTGGCCAAAGGCTTTAGAAATCGCTAATTTGAAAAATAAAAGATTTCATGATTTAAGAACAAGTGCTGTAAGATACTGGAGGATTGATAGAGGCTTATCGGAAACGGATTGCATGGGGATCACTGGTCACAAATCAAGAAAGGTATTTGATAAGTTTTATAATGTCACTAAAGCTAAAGACATTTTTACCGCAATCAGCAATGCTAAGAATAATACTGTAGAATCTCAAACTGATAATGTAATACCTATAAAGGTGAAAAAATAAAGGCTTAAAATAAGTAGCACATATTTAGCACATAGGCACTTTTGGATAGTATTTAATTAAGCAATATCAATCACTTAGAAGTTATCGGAATTAGTCAAGCATGCTCAAATTTCGTTTAAATAAAAAAAACGCCGTTATTTTTCTTGTCCTGATCGCCGGAACTGTTTCCGGGATAATAG
>SDBU01006410.1_pt1 | contig 13838 bp, 11 predicted proteins | sample 2277071 | NCBI WGS metagenome assembly SDBU01 (sample SAMN10397929, study PRJNA504765) | marine sediment metagenome | isolation source: marine sediment core GS08_GC12, 126 cmbsf | place: Arctic Ocean: Gakkel Ridge, Loki's castle | collected 2008
GAAGCTATTGTGCGTGCCACAGATACCGATGCGCACATCAACCGTAGCTATTCACGAAACAATGCTTCGCAATACATCTCGTTATATATCGCCTCTGGCATCAAAACGCGTGACCTTATGCCGCACCGCCCGGAGGTCTGCTATACCGGGGCTGGCTGGACACTCATTGATAAGCGTTCCATGGAACTGCCCTTGAGTGACGGAATGAAACTACCATGCAACGTCTTACAGTTTTCCCGTGGAACTTTAAATACAAATAAAACCGTACTTCTGAATTATTATATTGTTGATGGGCAGTATTGCCGCGACATTTCACTATTACGATCAAAGGTATGGCGCGGCTCCGGCAGGGTTCGTTATGTAGCTCAAATACAGATAATTGCTTCCTCCACATCAAATCTGACTGCCGATTCAGCGGAGAGAATAATCTCTGACTTTGCTGCCGAATCAGCTTCATCGATATCCAGGTTGTTCGAGAGCGCTGAAGAGGATCGGCGCTCGGATAAAGGCCGCTTTAATGATAGCTATATGATTGGAGGAACTGGGAGTGGTTAACAATCGTATTCGCCACAAACATGCTTTGCAGATTTCCGGCACCCATCAAATGCAGGACAATCTTCTGATACTTATTTCAGTCGCATTGGCGATGCTCGCCGTGACTGTTTTGTCGTATTGGTCGATAAGTGCGAACATTTTCAGGGAATGGCAAAGAAGCGATGATTACTCTGCGGGCCAGCTTGTTCCGCTGATCGCACTTTTCCTTGTTTGGCATGAGAGAAAAACACTTAGAAAATGCATGCTGAGGCCGTGCTGGTGGGGTATAGCACTGCTCATACTGGCACAGGGAGCGAGGTTTTACGGATTGCTGTTCATGTATGAATCGGGAGTGCGATACTCAATGGTACTGACCTTGGCGGGCCTGGTTCTTATGGTTGCAGGTTGGCAGGTGTTTCGCAGTGTCTCCTGGATACTATTGTTCCTTTTTCTTATGTTCCCTTTGCCCGGGCGCATTCACAACCTAATCAACCCACCATTGCAGAAAATGTCAACTACGGGTTCGGTATTTCTTTTGGAGGCATTTGGTGTCAGAGTCCGCCAGGAGGGAAATGTCGTGATACTGAATGAAAAGATCCCTATGGCGGTAGCAGAGGCCTGCAGTGGTCTGCGCATGCTGATAGCGTTCGTTATTGTCGCGGCATTCATAGCGTATATGGTGAAGCGCTCACGCCGACAGAAAGTAGTCCTGCTTTTGTCAAGTATTCCTGTCGCAGTGATGTGCAATATTTTGAGGCTCAGCGTGACGGCGGTGCTATTTCTGCTTGCAAGCGCTGAAGTAGCACAGAAGTTCTTCCATGATTTTGCAGGTTTGGTCATGATGCCGGCTGCTGTTTTAATTATGTTCGGCGAGATATGGCTGATGGATAAACTGACTATGCCTGATACCGAACCACAACAGAGGCAGGCGAGAGGACAAAACAAATCAGCCACCAAACAACCAAACGGAAGAAGAGTAAAAAGCAGCACATGCATAGAACCGAATAGTTAGTCTGGTTGGGCAGGTGGAACCGGGATAATTGGCTTTATCGGGAAAATAGCTTGAATTGGTGGTTAGGAAGGCTGAATAATTTATTTTTAAAACGTGAATACTCTGGCAGAAGCTGGGATTCCTCATCGATTGGTGAGTTACAAGTTATTGTGAACACAGAAGTTATAGTCGAAGACGCTCATTTTCCAATCATCAGCGAAAAAAAAAGTATAAAAAAATGCAATTTTTTAAAATTTTTCCCTTGACTAAGGGAGGAAAGTCCGGTAATTAAATAGCTTATAAAGCTGATAATGTCTATGGAGTGATGAGTTGGTGATCAACAGGAGAAAACTTCTCATAACGGTTGGTTTAGGTTTGCTCGTTACGACGGGTGTTTATGCCGACATGACACCAGCATCCCAGTCGGATGCCAAGCATGTGCAGTCGCCGAACGTTTGCAGCCTGAAAGAACTCCAATACACAGATTTTTCCAACCCATCTAATTACCCCAGCGTCGCTAAGATAGATTTATGGTCTGTCGAGTTTTTACCAGAAGCAAAAGATGATGATAGTCAAACCTCTGAGATACAGAATCCGCTAAGCTTGACGAATGGGCCGGGCAGCTTAAATTTATGTCTGTCTGCTTTGATAGGCCTGGGTTTGTGCAGTTCTGCTCACTTCGTGAAAAGGCTATCCTTTGGCTTTATTCCGGAATGGTACCACGATGGTGGTCCTTTCCAGATTGGTCACAGTTTTGCTGTTTCGCCGGAATCTCTCTGCCCCGTACCGGTGTGCTGTTTTGTTCAGCCGACCTGCACGGTGGAGGATTTTATTCCACAATACCGCTTGGGAACCGTTACATCCCTCTGGCGGAAATCACAATTCACGCCAACTGTACTCGCATCCCGAGGACCTCCCTTCCGTTCCTGAGGCGGTTCTGACCTGACGGTCAGGTCCCGCCTGCTGTTGCGTTGTATGGTCTTGCACGACCATCTCACGAAGGCATGTGAAATAGTATTAGGAACTTTAAGGAACGTAAGGAGAGATAATTATGAAAAGTATAAAAGAAAAGTTTACGATACTGCTCGCTCTGGCCCTTCTACTAGTAGTACTTTCAGGGTCTGAGTCTTTGGCAGCGATGTATTTCGGTGACTACGCGGGTTCCAGCGATTATGTCCTCCTGAGCACCGCTTGGGATCCAGGGACGGATACCGCCCGATTTGGCGGTAACCCAGCTCCGGGTGGTGCTACCTGGAGTGTGATGGGAGTCGGCCTTGGTGATGCTTCGATTGGGGGACAAGATCCCCATGGCGGTTCCACCACGAGTCTCTTGTCGTCATTGTACACCGGTGGGATTGATGAAATTACAACGATCGGCTTAGCCCTGGATACGTGGGCGGCTGTGTCGTTATTCACAAACCTCGGCCAAGTCGCCGATGGGGGGGTGGGCTTTGGCGCCGCTAATGCAGTCGGTGGTCACCTTGGCGACATCCGCCTCGGCGCCGTTGCTATTGATGGTGCATCAAGTGTCCTCGCTCACGCTTACCAACCTGGTACCGAAGCGCTGTTTACCAGTGGATCGATTGCTGGCGACGTGCACTTCGATGATGCGGAGGCATGGTCAGACGGCGGTGTCGGAGGGACCTTTGATTTCCACACTGTCGCGCTTCATGAGCTCGGTCACTCTCTCGGACTGGCCCATTCAGCCGTATTTGGTTCTGTTATGTACCCGTTTTATGGTGGAGCGCTGCGTACGCTAACAGCGGACGACATTGCTGGAATCCAGGCCATTTATGGTGTTCCCGTCCCGGGCGCTCTCTTGCTTGGCATGCTTGGCTTGAGTGTAGCTGGAGTGAAATTGCGTAAATTTGCATGAGAGCCCTCGTTGATTAGCAGATTATAACTTCTTATGAAAGAAGAAGTTACAGGCGAGGACGCTTATTTTGAAATCGGTAGTAAAAAAAAGTATAAAAAAATGCAATTTTTTGAAATTTTCCCCTTGACTAAGGGAGGAAAGTCCGATAATTTAATGATTTATAAAGCTGATAATGTCTATGGAGAGATGAGTTGGTGATCAACAGGAGAAAACTTCTCATAACGGTTGGTTTAGGTTTGCTCGTTACGACGGGTGTTTATGCCGACATGACACCAGTATCCAAGTCGGATGCCAAGCGTGTGCAGTCGTCGAATGCTTGCAGACTGGCGGAACTCCAATACACAAATTTATCCAGCCCATCTATTTTCCCAACCGTCGCTGATCTGGATTTATGGTCTGTCGATTTTTTACCTGAGGCAAATGCGGATGTCAGCCAAACCTCTGAGATACAGCATCCGCTAAGCTTGACGAATGGGCCGGGCAGCTTAAATTTATGTCTATCTGCTCTGATAGGCCTGGGTTTGTGCAGTTCTGCTCACTGGGTGAAAAGCCTGTCCTTTGGTTTTATTCCGGAATGGTACCACAACGGTGGTCCTTTCCAGATTGGTCACAGTTTTGCTGTAACACCGGAATCTCTCCACCCCGTACCGGTTTACTGTTTTGTTCAGCCGGTCTGCACGGTGGAGGATTCTCTTCCACAATACCGCCCGGGGACAGTTACGTCCCTCTGGCGGAAATCACAATTCACACCAGCCGTAATTGCACCACGGGGACCTCCTCTTTCCTGACAGGAAAGTTTTTCCCCCGCGTGCTCGCACCGTACTGTAGCATAAAGCCTTGCACTATGGTCAAGGAAAGGTGCGGCCCTTCTGGTAGTATCGGGTGCGCGGGCGTAATCGAAGGATTGAAGGTCATTAGACCGAACGAAGGACTTATTTGTTCTGACTTTACGAACAAGTCAGGAAGGAGAAAAATAATGAGAAAACTAATAACATTTTGTACGCTGGCAGTTCTAATTCTGGCAGTAACTCCAGCGGCACAGGCAAATCTTTGGGGAGTGTCTATGGGTGACCAAGCCCCACCTGGGACAATGGGCGGGTACACGATGACAGCTTTCGGGCCTGATCCGCAGGCCGCTGGATATACCGCCGTTTCATCGGTTGCCTCGCCATTGGGTGGCACGGTGAGCTTCAGCACTTCGCTGCAACATGCTCTTACTCCCAGTGAGTGGGCCACCTGGAGTCATGGTTATACCGGAGATGTGTATTTTCAGTCGGCGACGGACCCTCAAATAGGGGATTACAGAGTAACGTTGGCGATGCCCGCGCAGACCTTAGCGTTCTATCTTTACGCTGAACCGAACCCGTTCACAATTTGGACAATCACCGCGACTGACCAGTTTGGTACTTCTTGGAGCCAGGATGTGGATGGCGATAGCGGTGCTAAGGGCTATGGTATTTACGCTACCGATGCACAAATTGTTGCGTCGATCACAATCAGCTCCGATATGGAATTTGCGGTCGGAGAATTCGGCATTGCTGTCGTTCCCGTTCCGGGAGCCATCCTGCTTGGCATCCTCGGCTTGAGTGTAGCTGGCGTGAAATTGCGTAAATTTGCATGAGAGCCTCATAGATAGATAGCAGGCAATCATGTGATTAGTAGTTGTAGTTAGTGACAAGACTTGCAGGCGAAGCCCCGCTAAAGGGGCTTCGCCGCAGGTATTCATCTTCGCGGAGGAGTGATCAGCAGTTAACCTGTCTTAGTTTGACGGGTTAATACATGGGGGTAACTTTTGCGTATAACTGGCTCGGATTTCATACTTACCAAGTGAAGAGTGTTTCGCAGCTTTTCTGTACAAAATATGGTTCTCATCCAATAAGCCCTGTTCGGGAAATGGGGAAAAATCCCTCGCGTTCAGGCGAAGACTTCAGCATTATAAGCTCGAAATTCGAATATCGAAATCCGAAACAAATTCAAAATTACAATGACGAGAATTCAAAACAGGGACTCATTCTCTGGGGGTGTTTTTGTTTTGAGAATTTGTGTTTTGAATATTCGATATTGTTTCGAATTTCGGAGTTGATCAACAAACCGTAAGTTAGTGATATTTCAAAGGAGATGTGTCATGCTTAATTGGAACAGATGCGCGAAGATTAATGTAAAGGTGCTTATCATTCTGATAGTTGTCACGGTAGCACTGGGAGCCTCTTTATTTGCTGCTCGTCAGGTCAGAAGAAGCATTCTCTCGAAAATGTCCCTAAGTGCGGGGGAAGCTGCCTTTGAAAACGAGGACTGGCCGGCTGCATATAGAAACTTCAGGGAGTACCTCGGCAGAAATCCCGATGATGTCGATGTCCTCAAGAAGTATGCCAAAGCAGCGATGTCCGTCCGACCGTTCGAGCCCGCCAATATCATGCAGGCAATCGCGGCCTACCGCCGTGTCGTGCAACTGGAGCCCACTGACGAGGACGTCTATGACCAACTCGCGAAGCTCTATACCGGCATCGGCAATTTCAACGAGCTTGCCTACATTGCCCGGAAATGGCTTGAGCATGTCCAGAATGACCTAAAAGCCCAGCTGTGGCTGGCTGAAGCACTGGTGCGACTAAAAAAATTGGAAGAAGCTGAAGAGAAACTTCAAACATTCATAGACGGACTTGAGGCGCTCCCGGATAAGCACATCGAAGAATATGTGCGAGCTTGTGTACTGATGAGCCAGGTTAATTTCGCACTCGCCGAGAATTCTACTGAGACCAAAATGAATGAGGCTAAAACGAAGGCGCTGGGACGGCTCAGTGATGCCGTAGACTACGCCCCGGAATCTGTTGAGGCACTGGCCTCTCGTGCTCGGTTTTACCGCGTAACACCTGGTATTTCCGGCCTAAGCGATGAAGATCGACTGGCACTTGCTCACAGAGATCTCGAGGCAGCAGACGATCTTGGCACAGAAAACCCCCGAATTCGCTTGTTCTTAGTTGCAGAATGGATGGCCCACAATGAGCTTGACCGGGCTGCCGCCGAATCGCAGGCTGTTGAGAGTCTCGCGACCGAGACGCTGGAGGAACACTTTTTCGATCCAAATGACTGGACTGTGGCCAGATATATGTTGGCTTTGGACCTTGCGGCACGGCGGGGGGCCGCAACGGAAGGCGCCTCTCTGGCCGACGATGCGCTGACAGTGCTGACAGAAAAAAGACACAGGGTCCGAGTGCTCCCGTCTGCTATCGGGCTTTATGTTGCCGCAGGCAAGGTTATTGAGGCGCGGCGCTGTCTTGACGAGTATCTTGATACCATGTATACCCAGGAAGGGACAGCAGAGACCAAGCTGAGGCTCGCCTACCTGCAGGCCTTGGTGGCGAAAGCCGAGGAAAGACCATATGCTGTCATCGATGCCCTTCAACCGGCCGTTGTGAATAATGCCTCTCGTCCCCAAATGTGGCGGCTACTGGCAGAAGCCTACAGTCGGACCGATCAGAGCAGGCGGGCAGTCCGTGCGCTGGTTGAATATCTTCGCCATTATCCGCGAGATCCCCAAATGACACTGCAACTGGCGAAGGAGTACTTCAAGTTGCGAGACTGGAAGAAAGCGTTTGAAGCCGCGCGAATGGCGGAACCTCTGAACCCCACGGACATTACCCTCAGGCTACTGCGCATTGAGGCGAGCATTCACCTGGCGGGCAAGCTGCGTGACAGAATCGACTCGGCAAAACTCGAAGAGTCGTCGGTCGAATTGGCAGAATTGCGCAAGGAGCATCCTGATCGCGTTGATATTCGCATATTGCAGGCTATCATTGCCATTTACTTTGAACAGCCCGACAAGGCTGAAAGGGAGCTGAAGCTGGCCATTGAAGAGTGTAAAGAACCCCTAAGGGCTGAGATGCAGCTTGTACACTATTACAGAACTGAACGGATGGCCGAAGCGATCAGTCTCTGCCAGGCAGCCTGCGAACGTCATTCCGAGGTTGCCGAGCCCTGGCTTTCTCTGTCGGGCCTTCATGTGGCAAATGCAGACTATGACTCAGCCCGTAGTTGCCTCAGGCAAGGATTGGACACCGCAATCGGCCAGTGGGAAAAACGGTCTATATCGATGAGTCTTGCCTTGCTGGAGCTTACGCATGGAGACCGGGCCTCCGGGATAAGACTTTTAAGTGAAGTCGCAGAGCAGGATAAGCGGCAAATCCGTGCCCGTACTCTACTACTGAGCATTCGCGAAGTCCGGGAGGACCAGGCGAAAGCTCAAGAACTGATCGACGAAATACAAGAGGCCGAGGGGGAAAGCGGGCTTTTCTGGCGCCTGCATCAAGCGTCGTTGTGGCTGTCGTCCGATGACTGGCGTTCGAAGCAGCCGGATATTACTGACTTGCTTCAATACTGCATTAATTCAGACCCTGAGTGGTCGTCCCCGCCACTTCTCCTGGTGAACATGTATGAGAGGTTGAAAGATTTCAGACGTGTCGAGGATACCTGCCGGCAAGCGCTTGTCCGGAATCCTTCGGCTACTGATATCGCGAACAAATTGCTGACCCTCCTCGAAAGACAAGACCGCTTTTCGGAGGCCGAGAAGGTTCTCCAGCAAATTGAAATGGATCCCAAGGTTGCCAGTACGTGGCATGTCCGAATGGCCTTTAGAGCGGGGGACTTTTCCCGGGCAATCGACGAGTTGAAACTCAGGGTATCCAATGACAACCAGGACGCTAACTCACGAATAGGGCTGGCGCGACTGGTCTACCAGCAAACCAGGGATGCCGACCAGGCTTTTGCATATCTGAAGGAAGCCGAAGCAATAACGCCGGACTCCATGGCGCTAACAGCAGCAAGAATGTCAATCCTAAGGGCAGAAGGCCAAGCCGAAGAGGCCCAGCGAATCCTTAATGATTATGTGGCGAATCAGGATGTCTTCGGTGCTTATATGATGCGGGCGGAATACTTTGCTAATGAAGGTGAATTTGAACGTGCTGAGCAGGACTACAGGAAGCTGACAACCTTTGCCGAACAAGGCGCAATAGGTTATGAATTGTTAAGCAACTTCTACAGTAGGAATCAGAAACTCGATAAAGCCGTAGAAGCACTTGAAAAGGGTTTAGGTGAGTATCCTGAGGATTTGAGATTGAAGCGAAGGCTGATGAAGACATTGTTTCTGCAGAGGACTGCGCAAAGCAAGCAGAAGGGACTTGAAATCCTTAGAACACTTGAAGAACGACTGCCCCAAGATCCCGAATTGATGAAGTTCAGAGCTCTGCAAATGTTAGAGGAGTCGACACCAGATTCACTTAAGACTGCCAGAGGGAAGTTGGAAAATGCTATCAAACTGGAACCGACAGCGGTTGATGCGCATCTTATGCTGATTGGTATTGCGATGCAGGAGGGAGAATACGAGACCGCCCGCGATTATTCGATCCGGGCTGTTGGCTCCAACCCAGACAACTTGGCATTGCTGTCGGCCAGAGGCAGGGCTGAGCTTGCAATGGAGAACACACAGATGGCGGTGCAATTAGCTCATCTGGTTCTTCAGAAAGACCCGAACAATACTGAAGCTCGAGATGTGCTCGTGGCAGCTGCGCTGAGTAGCAAGAATAGCAGCCTTCTTGAGGAGGCCCGGACGCTGACCGAATCTGCGACCGGTAGCGACCCCACAGATGAAAAGATGCTGCTTTCGCGGGCACGTGTTTTGGTTTCTATGGAGCAGCCTCAGAGTGCAATTCCTGAACTTGAGGCCTATTGCCAAACAAAGGAAGGAAGCAGCAGTGTTGCCGCAATCGTGGCACTTGCTGACCTGTATCGTCTTTGCGGTGACATGGACAAGTCAAAACAAAAGATTGAGCAGGCGGAACGATTGGACCCGAAAAATCAAACCGTTATCAATGCGCGATTTTTATTGCTGGTATCGCAGAACCGATTTGAGGAGCTTGCGGGAATCAGTTCTGCATATCTTTCGGCCAAAGAGCTGAATCCAACGACACTTGTGAGGGCCGCATCGGTCTTAGCAGCATTGGATTCAATGACACTCAAAAAAGAGGGATTAAAGCTATTTGAGCATGCTGTTACCCTATCGCCGACATCAAAAGATGCACACCTGGGTTTGGCTTTCACCCTCTATCAGACAGGAAATGCCGAACGTGCAGAGAAGATCTATCAGGAATTGCTCGAGCAGTACCCAAATAACATACAAATTCTCAACGACCTTGCATGGATTCTTCAAGAGCATCGTCAACGCTACGCCGCTGCACTGGAGCTGGCGAATAGAGGTTTAAGACTTGAGCCCGATGAGTTGCATCTTCTTGATACGAGGGGAACGATTCTTCTCAATATGGCCGACCGGCTTGCCGACGCGAGGAACGACTTTGAAAGACTTGTAGAATTATCGCTCCCTGATACTCGCCAACAGGCAAAGGCACTTCTACAACTGGGCCGCGTTTGTGCAAAACTCAATGAACTCGATAAAGCGAAACAGCACCTGAATAACGCCTTGGAGATTGACCGAAAAATTGACGTATTCACACCTGATGAACGCTCGGAGATCGCGAGAATTATCCAGGGAAGTGGGGCGCAAGCTGTTAACAAGTAATATGACTTTGAGTAAAATCGGGCCGGATAAACAGTATTATCATTACATTTGTAACTGGAGGATTTGTAAACTTTAGCTATTTTAATAATATGGATGGTAATTATAGATTTTTTTGAAAAATTTTTACGCAAAACGGGTTTTTGGGAGAAGTTACATTTGATTCGTAAGTACTTGAAAATAAAGACTTTAATATGAAAGATTTTGGCTAAACCGCACGAATTCATGATTTAATTAGTTTTTTTCAAAAAAACCCTTGACATTATCGGTCACAGCCATTAAAATAGCTCGGTTTAGGAGTAATATAGCCTTAAGGGCATGGAGGTATCGATAAAGAGTACAACGAAGATGTTGTAAACAAATTTGTGAGGAGAGTAAAAATGTCAGCAGCACACAAAACAAAACGTCATATGAATTCGATGTCAGTCATTGTGTTTGTATTATGTCTATTGCTTGTATCGGGTAATACTGTGTTTGCAATACCGTACTTGCAGTTAGACGCAGACCCATCAACGTATGTCTATGGATTGGTCTATGGAGAGGTGGACTCGATTGTTACCACAGATGCAGAGTTCACATTATACGCCCTTGTCGACAGTACCCAGGGTAGTATTGCCGGCTCTTTTTACATTTCAGGTGCTCTCGTGCCAACCCAGAGCGAAACCGATCCTCCCCCAGACCTTGGCTCTATTTTTTTTGCTGGCGAAGAAATTGATGTTGCAGGTGAAATGACGTATGGTACACCACCAATAGAAGTCGATTTGGCATCCAAAGATTTGCCGAGCCATGGTATCTTCGAAACCTATTATTTCGAGCGTTCCTTTACGCTCGATCCAGCCAAGAGGGCAGCTCTATATGACTCGCAGTTTGCTCCCGGTGGACCACTTCCCGTTGTTGCGGATGGTCCTCTATATTTTCAGGACTTTGAAGTTGACATAAGTGGATTGTATCCCGGGTATGGCATCCATTTTGATCTCTATACTTACAGGTGGGACGAAAGACGTGGCGAATATGTATTAGCGGAAAAGGCTCCTTTCTCCCATGATGTTACCGCAATTCCTATTCCAGCTTCTGTTATTCTTGGCATTCTCGGCATGGGTGTAGTTGGCTTAAAATTGCGTAAATTTGCCTGAGAGTCTTCGAGGAGAGATTGTATCCCCCTGTTTTAGGTGCGGGAGCAATCATCAGATTGAGTATCTTACTTGATCGAACGAAGAAGTTATTAAACTAACATATTATGGAAGGATAAAAATCAGGAAAAAGATAATCCTTATTTCAGCGGTGTTGCTTGCTGCCCAGGTGGCACAAGCGGATTTCACCACGATAGGTAGTTCCGGTGAGCCCGGCTTTACAGACATACTCAAAACGATCTACTCCGACACTTTCACACCGGTCGGACTAGACTATCAAGGTACAACTGGTATCTACGTGCAGCGCATGGTCGACTCGCTAAGTGCAGACCCTACGGCTATCGGAGTTAATATGAACATAGTGTCGGGGCCCGCGTTCGAGGCTACAGACCAGATCTGGGATGACGGAGCCACCAAGATTAACGCAAAGGCGAGGTTTGCCAGTTACGCGCAAAATTTCGGTTATTGGACTGATGATGATAGTGATGGTAAGTACGATGACTGGAACTATCTCTTCAGCGTCGACCAGGGGTATGTTTAGACTGGCCAGGCATCACCTCTGTCCTTACTGGCCTCGATTGGGCCTGGGGCCGCCAGGGTACCACCGTGAACAGTTCCTACGCGGATGACAATCCGGACGACGTGGATCACATGCTCACCTACAAAGTCACCGGCCTGGCCGATCAGGGTAGCTGGACAGTCTGGCTGTTGCGCTGGGATGATCAGACTGGCAGTGGCAGCGACCGGGACTTTAATGACAGTGTGATCGAAATCCGGGCCATTCCGGTTCCGGCAGCCGTCCTGCTTGGGATACTCGGCCTAGGTGTAGCTGGCTTAAAGTTGCGTAAATTTGCATGAGAGCCCTGTAGCAGGCAATTATGTGATCAGTGATAAGAATGGGGGCAAGCAGCAGGTCAAGAGTATACTAATCTAAATCTCATGCCTTTTACCGATCTGTTTATTTTTCTCCACAAGAGCAATTATGAAGATACTAAATGTAGTTGGTGCCAGACCAAATTTCATGAAAATAGCGCCGTTGATGGCTGAGTACAGCCGGCACGAGAACATTCATGCAATTCTCGTCCACACGGGACAGCACTACGACGACATAATGAGTGACCTCTTCTTCAACGAATTGGGTATTCCCAAACCCAATATCAATCTGGAGGTGGGATCCGGCAGCCATGCCGTACAGACAGCCGAGATCATGAAGAGGTTTGAGCCGGTTCTCCTCGACCATAAACCAGATGTGGTTGTGGTAGTAGGCGATGTGAACAGTACTATTGCCTGTGGCCTTGTGGCGGTACAATTAGGAGCCAAACTTGCACATGTCGAGGCAGGACTGCGCAGTTTCGACCGTTCTATGCCGGAAGAAATCAATCGTGTCTTGACAGATTCTATAAGCGACTTTCTTTTCTGCACTGAGCAAAGTGGTGTTGACAATCTAATTAAAGAAGGCATTGCAAAAGAAAAGATCCACCTGGTTGGCCATGTTATGATCGATACACTTCTCAGTAATCTTGAGAAAGCTAAAAAATCAACAATTATTGAACAATTGCGAAAGCAAGGCTGTCTTGATGGTGATGCTTTTGCTATGCTCACCATGCATAGGCCTTCAAATGTGGATGATCCAAAGACCTTCTCACGAATCCTTGATGCATTAGAGATCATTCAGAAAGATCTGCCTATTCTGTTCCCCATTCATCCAAGAACACGCAAAAACCTGGCTGCATTGGGTTTGCAGGATCGTATGGATTCATTGCAAAATATACATCTTATGGATCCAATCGGATATCTGGACTTTCTGAAGTTGAACTCCTGTGCTAAGGTTGTTTTGACCGACTCCGGCGGTATCCAGGAAGAAACAACAGTACTCAAAGTCCCATGTATCACGCTGCGAGAGAATACTGAGAGGCCGGTTACTGTAGAGATCGGCTCAAACCAGATTGTTGGTACAGATCCAGAGAAGATTCTTGCTGCATATCGTAATGCGACTAGTGGAAATTGGAGAAAGCCACAGATTCCTCCACTATGGGATGGAAAAGCCGCACAGCGGATTGTAACAATCCTTCTTGAAGAACTCTAATGCTTGAAACACGTTTCAACATCAAGTCGCTGGCAACTGCGACACTTTTTACTGTGGCTGTTCTTGTCTTTTCCCACCTACCTCAGGAGACAATGCCATCCTCACTCCAAAAAGATGGTGTCGACAAGCTTCAACATGTTTTGGCGTACGGAGTAATTACGTTCCTTTTTCTCATCTCGCTCAGAACTTCACCGACCATCCTTTCAGCTTTGCTCCTTTTTCTTGCTGTTTCAGCTATCGGTGCTTTCGACGAACTAACACAGCCCTTTGTGAACCGAACCGCAAGTGTCGCCGATTTAGTGGCCAATATTGTTGGCATACTATTCGTTCTATTCTTTTCTACTATACGAAGGCGGCAGTTCCTGAGGCCCAACCCTTGACAAATAGTACTCTGGGGCATTAGGGTGGCCTGCTCCCCAAAAAGTGGTCCAGTTTATGGGGGGAAGGTCATTCGCCTGTGTGCCTTCGTTTCGCTTGAAGGCGGGCGATAATATTCCGTATAGCGCAAATGCAAATATGCAATATAAAATACGAGATACGAACAAAAACTATCGGAAGGAGTACCGTAAATGGCTGATTATTCTGTGAGTCCGGCGGGTGAAAAATTTGCTATCCCTGAGGAAGACCAGTATGCCGCCGAGTTCAAACGCGTTGAGTCG
>SDBU01006411.1_pt1 | contig 13837 bp, 15 predicted proteins | sample 2277071 | NCBI WGS metagenome assembly SDBU01 (sample SAMN10397929, study PRJNA504765) | marine sediment metagenome | isolation source: marine sediment core GS08_GC12, 126 cmbsf | place: Arctic Ocean: Gakkel Ridge, Loki's castle | collected 2008
GTATCACACGTCCCTAATCAAACGGATGAACCTCGATAGAATCTACTCCATGGGTTACTCCTTTGAGGAGGAGATGCTTTACCGCTGTCAACTGGCTGGGGCTCGGTTGACGGAGGTGCCTATCGTTTTCGTGAGCCGGGCGCAGGGAGAGTCAAAACTCTCTGCAGGCGAGATTTTCCAGGGCGCATTTCAGTTACTGCGGCTCATATTCTTGCGACAAGCTCGGCTCAGCAAACCGGACGAGTGTAAAGCCAGCAGGCGCCAGCATCATGGCACAGGAAGCACCACATGCTGGTAGACAAGTTCACATGCGGATGGGAAACCCCTAACCAATCATCGGAGATGGTCCTGGAGTATCTACACTAGCACCCTGATCCGACGCTTGAACGAGCAGGTAGCGCGGTCATGCAGAAGCGACAAGATGCATCCCTCGAGTTCTTAATGAAGCGCTTTCAGGACCGCCTCGACGCGGAGGCATTTGAGCAGATTTTCTCCCGTCTCCTGGCTCCCGCCCTAGCCACCACTCAACAGATGCTTTCGGATGCCACACTCGCCGAAGACGCAGTCCAGGAAACTTTTCTGCGCGTGATTTGCAAACGGCAACAATACCTTCCCTCCAGGCCGTTTTCGAGTTGGTTTTACAGCATCTTGCGCAACGTCTGCAAAGACATGCTGCGCCACAAGGTGAGATATACAAAGTTGCCTAAGCAAGCTGCCCCTCGAAATGCGCCTCACCTGAAAAGGTGGATCGTCGTCGCTTGCTTCTCCCAACTGCCACTGGCCATGACCTTGCCGTTCATGCACGTTTTTGCGAACGAAGTGAAGGGCGCAGGGCAGTACGTCTTGAGCATGATGAGCGTGGCGATGGTCGTGGCCCATATATTGTTCGGCATACCATTAGGAAGGCTGGCCGACCGTCTGGGCCGCAAGAGAGTAATCTACCTGCTCACGCCCCTCTGGTATCTATCCATGATCATGCTGGTGTTGGCGCGTGGGCCGGCTGGTCTTGTCCTGGCCGGGGCGCTCTGGGGCTTCTACCCGATCATGACCGTGGTCACCAGTTCTATGACCCTGGAGCTTGTGCCGCTGGAGCATATGGGTCGGTGGAGCGGCTTACTCGGAGTCTTCGCCGGCCTCGTGACGGTTCCTGCGCCTTTGATTGCGGGACTGATCTGGCGGCATGTGGGTCCGGTGTACGTCTTCATCATCCCGCCTGCCCTGGACATTGCACTACGGGTTCCGTTGCTCACGACGATTCCAGAGACGTTGTGGAAGCAGGACGTATGAATTTGCGCAGGCACACCTCGGCGGCGCCAGGTTCGAGAGCGGCCGAAGTGCTGAGGTGGGGGAAGACGTGTAAGTATCCTTCGGCATAAGAGAAGATGGAAGGAGAATACGACAATGACGAGGAACATGAGTCATGGGCAGTATCTAAAGCTGGGCTACCTCTTATCGATGGTTGTTTTCGCCTTATGGCTGGCTGGTGGCTGTGGCGAGCGCCAGGTGGAACCTATCAGCTCTGGACCGGCTGCGCCGTCCACCAAGTCCGGGCAAAAGACGCTTCTGGTGTACTGTGGCAATTCCATGCGGCCGGCTATCGAGCAGCTAGCGCAGACTTTCAGCGCCGAGAGGGGTGTGGAAGTCGAAAGCACCTTCGCCGACTCCGGTCAGCTCCTCATTATGATACAAGAGACCGGCAAGGGTGACCTCTACATCTGTCACGACCCCTTCGGTGGCGCCGCCAAGGTTAAAGGACTGGCAAGAAAGACCTTTACCATTGCCTACCTCGTTCCTATAATTGCGGTTGGTAAGGGGAACCCCAAAGGCGTTCACTCCATGAAAGACCTGGCCAAGCCCGGAGTCAGGGTTGGGCTTACCCTCAAGGAGTATTCAACTGCCGGTCACATCGTGACGTTCGTGCTGGAGAAGGCAGGCATCGCCACAGAAGTCGAGAAAAACGTCGTGCTTCGAACCAGGACAGGAGGCGAGGTAGGTAATGCGCTGAAGCTGGGCACCATCGATGCAGGCATCATCTGGGATGCGGTCGCTTACCGGTATGGAGACTTGTTGGAGACGGTGCCCCTGGACGAGGAGTACCGTCCCCGGCTGGGTGTCGATGCGGTCAGCACTGCCACCTATGGCAAGATTGAACTTGCGGCGGTGAAAGTGTTCGCCCAGTCGCTCACGTGTTCAAAACACCCTGAGCTGGCTGATGAATTCGCCGCCTTTGTTGCCTCCGACCAGGGGAAGACAGTTTTCAAGAAGTACGGCTTCACGGTGGCGCAGCAGGCAGAATAGACTCCACTCAATAAGCAAGCAGCGGGAGAATTGAAGCATGAAAGCTTTTAGGCACGGGCGTATCCGAAAGGTCGGTTTTTCACTGCTCATTCTGGTTTCAGCCTCATTGCTGGTGGCTGATTGCGGGGAAAAAGCAGGGCAGTCCAGCGGGCCCGCTGTTAAGGAAGTAGCAGGGCAGGATGCCACCACCCTTCGCCTCTACTGCGGCGCCGGGATAAGACCGCCTGCTGCTGAACTGGTGGAGCTCTTCCAGAAGCAGCACGGGGTCAAGATTGAGACCATGTATTCCGGCTCCAACCTGCTGCTGGGACAGATCAAGCTCAGCCACAAGGGTGACCTCTACATGCCCGGCGACGTGCACTACGTCGAGCAGGCCGAAAAGGAAGGACTAATCCAGAGTAAGAAAAAGGTAGCCTACTTCATTCCCGTCATCCTGGTGCAAAAGGGCAATCCCAAGAACATTCAAACCCTGGAGGACCTCCTGAAGCCCGGTGTGAAGCTGGGCCTGGGTAACCCGCAGGCCTGCGCCATCGGCCGCAAAACCATGAAGATTTTCGCCAAGAACCGCATCGACCAGCAGGCAGTTGATAAGAACCTCGCCTTCTCCTCGGTTACCGTCAACGAACTGGGCAATGCAGTGAAGCTGGGAACCATCGATGCAACCATCGTCTGGGAGGCCCTTGCCCGTTACCACAAAGCGGAAGCGGAGGTGGTGAAAATCCCACGCGAGCAAAACCTCGTCTCCACCATCCCCATTGCGGTCTTGAGCTTCTCGAAGAATCAGGCGTGGGCCAATCGCTTCGTGGAGTTCATCACCTCTGACGCCGGCAAGGAGATTTTCAAGAAGCATGGCTACACGGTGGTGGGCCCTCAGCAGAGGCTGCACGCGTTTTTCTCAGGACACGTGCAGCGGGTCGGCTTCCGTGCCTCCACCCGCGCGTTGGCGCGCCGATTCAAGGTCACCGGATTCGTGCGCAACCTCCGAGATGGACGGGTGGAGATGGTGGCGGAGGGTGAGCCCGAGGAGGTCAAAGCCTTTCTGACAGCGCTCAAGGAGCTGCGCAAGAAGAATATCGAGAAGACCGAAGAAAGCTGGCTCCCGGCTACGGGAGAATTCGAAGCTTTCGGCATCCGGCTTTTGGGACCACGCCTAAGACCGGGAGCACCTTGAGCATCTCTGGCAATCTTCAAAAGACAGTGCTTGAGGAGATAGGAACCGATTCATGAACGAAGGTCAAGAATCGCAAACCGGCGCCTGGGGCGGGCGACTGTTTAAGTCGGTAACGCTTGCCTTTCTGATTCTCTACGTGGGGATGGTGGTGGTGCTGCTGGTGGCGGACCTCATCTACATCGATAGGGAGAGCTTCTTAGGCATCTTCCGCAGCAAAGAAATCATGTATGCGCTCAAGCTCAGCATCATCACCTCCCTCATGGCGGTAATTATCTCGCTCCTGTTTGCTATCCCTATAGGTTATGCGCTCTCCCGCTACCGGTTTCCCGGGCTCCTCATCGTGGATACCCTGATTGATATACCAATTGTGCTGCCCCCGCTGGTCATCGGTATCAGTCTGCTGGTGCTCTTCAGGATGCCCGGCTTCCGGCTGTTCGCCGACCATTTCATCTATAACTGGAAAGGCATCGTGCTGGCGCAGTTTGTGGTTTCCTCAGCACTGGGCATCAGAGCCATCAAGGCCGCCTTCGACACCATTGACCGGCGGGTGGAGGACGTGGCGCTGACACTGGGGGCCAGCCGCAGCCAGGCGTTTTTCAAGGTGGCTCTCCCGCTGGCCAGGAACGGGATTGTGGCAGGTGGCGTGATTACCTGGGCGCGGGCAGTGGCCATCTTCGGCCCACTGATGGTCTTCACCGGCGCCATCAGGATGAAGACCGAGGTGCTGCCTACAGCTATCTATCTGGAGTTGTCCATCGGACAGATTGAGCTGGCGCTGGCCATTGCCATGCTCATGATTATCATGTCCGTCGCCACCCTGGTTGTCTTTAAGAAGCTGGGAGGCATGGGCTATCTCTGGTGAGGACATGATAAGAATCGAGAATCTCAATCTTCGACTGGGCAGCTTCGCTCTTCAGGATATCAATCTCTCCATGCGAAAGGGCGAGTACTTTGTCCTCCTGGGTAAGCCCGGCTCCGGCAAGACCGTGCTGCTGGAGTGCCTGTGTGGACTGCTCCGCCCCCAGTCGGGCAGGATACTCATTGCCGACGACGACGTCACAAAAGCTCAGCCTCGTGACCGAAAGATTGGCTACGTGCCTCAGGACTATGCGCTCTTCACCGTCAAGACGGTCAGAGAAAACATTGCCTTCGGCCTGAAACTTAAGAGACTCTCCGCTCGCCGCATAAGGGAGCGGGTCGAAGAACTGGCCCGTCTTTTGGGCATCGAGCACCTGCTGGAGCGGTCAGTAACAAGCTTAAGCGGCGGCGAGAAGCAGCGGGTGGCGCTGGCCCGCTGTCTGGCCATATCACCTCAGGTACTGCTGCTGGACGAACCGGTGAGCGCCCTGGATGAGGTAACGCGCGAAACCGTGTGCATGGAACTCAAAGAACTGCAACAGGCCACCCGCACCACCACCATCCACATCTGTCACGATTTCGAAGAGATGCTCCTGATGGCAGACCGGGTGGCGGTCATTGACGAGGGCAGAATCCTGCAGGTCGGCACACCTGAAGAACTGCTCGAGCGGCCCAAGAATCTTGCGGTCGCTCGTTTCTTGAAAGCCCAGAATATCTTCCGCGGGCGCGCACACATGCAGGACGGAACCACCCGCCTGGCAGCGTCGGGACTGACAGTGCTCTCGGCGGGCGAAGCCGAGGGTGAAGTCTCCTTCATAGTGAGGCCGGAGAAGCTCTCCCTCTTCGTGGATGGTTCCGGCGCCGACGAGGAGAACGTCTTCTCCGGAAAGGTGCTGCGCATTATCGACAAGGGGCCAGCCGTGCGGGTAGATGTGCGCGTGGGAGGCGCCATCTTCGTCGCCATCGTGGGCCGCAAGCAATTCGAGGCGCTGCACCTCCAGGAAACCGACGGGATTGGGCTTTCCTTTTCCGCGGATGCGGTTTACATCCTCAAGGGGTAGGTCTCTCAGAGAGCAGCAGCACCCTCTTCGCGCAAACAACCTTCCTCCAGCGCCAGACGGCGCTGGGCATGAGCTGCCAGACGACTATCGTGCGTAACCATCAGTATGGTGATGTGCTCCTGCCGGTTAAGCTCCGTGAAGATCTCCATAATCTGCTGGGAGGTACCATCGTCCAGATTGCCTGTAGGCTCATCCGCAAAGATGATGCGGGGATGATTGGCCAGGGCTCGCGCCAGTGCCACCCGCTGTCTTTCCCCTACACTGAGTTCCTCAGGCGTGTGCTTTTCGCGCGGGGAAAGCCCCACCCGCGCCAAGAGCTCTCGAGCCCGCCTGCGCTGCTCAGCCACAGGCTTCCTGGCCACGTACATCGGTACCTGGACGTTTTCCAGCGCTGACAGATAGGGCACCAGATGAAACAGTTGAAACACGAAACCGAAGTTTTCCAGCCGCAACTTTGCCCGCGCCGCTGGAGAAAGCTCCAACAGGTCTGTGCTCTCGAACTGCACCTTGCCTTCGGTGGGACGAATCATGCCTGCCGCAGTCAAGAGCAGCGTGCTCTTGCCACTGCCGCTGGGGCCTCTGACCACTGCAAAATCCCCCTCCTCGAGAGTGAGATTGACACCGTCCAGGGCCCGTACTCCCTTGCCCTTGGCGTCATAGACCTTGGTCAAACTCTCCAGCGTGAGCATTTACTCCTCCCTCAAGATAGCCGCCGGGTCGAGCCGCGCTGCCTTCAGCGCCGAAAAGGCGCTGCACACCAGGCTCATCCCCACCGCAATAAGCATGGCTATCAGCGCCAGTTTCCAGCTTATGAACCCGGAGGCCGCCTGGAAAGGCTGCCAGGTCTTCAAGATGCCGGGACCTAAAGCCCTGGCCAGGTAGTTGCCCACCAGGTATCCTATGGCGCCACCCAGAAGTCCCAGCAGCACAAACTTCTCCAGGAAGAGCCCCGCAACCCAAAGGGGCCCGGCACCGATGGCCAGGAACATCCCAATCTCACGCCGCCTTTCGCGCACGTCGGCAAAGGCCTGATTGGCCACCGCAAAACCCCCCATAATCAGGGTCAAGCTGATGAGCACGATGGAGACTAACCTGATGTGCTCCCGGGTCCGCCAGCGGACGGTGGCAATGAAGGTTCTGGTGATGGCCCGCGTCCCGGGCAATTTCTTTTCCATTTCCCGAGCGATCTGAACGGGTGTCATCCCGTAACACACACAGGAAAGCGCCTCGATGGCATTAATCACCCGCCCTTTCCCCAGAATGTCCTGGGCGGTGTGTAGGTCAGTCTTAATGCGGACATCATCCCCAGCGCCTTCTTCGGAAAGCACCTGGGTCACCTTGAGCTTGTGCCCCTTGATGGTCAAAACATCGTCTTCCCCGAGGTTCAGCGCATCGGCAATGACCTTGCCCAACTTCACCTCACCGGGTTTCAGCACATCACCAGGCTTGGGTTTGGCCTTAGGGTCCTTCTCGGGCAACACACCCGTAAGTATGGCCTTATGTCCGTCAATTTCTATTCGCCCGTGGAGCATACCAAAGAAGTGACGAGCGATGACCGCAGGCTTCTCCCCTTCCTTCGCACGAAACAGCGCTTTGAACAGCTTGTCCACATAGTCTTCGGGCATGGTGGCATCGCCAAAGTTCATTGTATAGTAGTCTCCCAGGTCGAGTTCCCGGGGCAGGATGAAGAAGTTCAACCCCATATCGAGCATCGTTTTTCTCACCTCGTCCTGGGAATAAACCATGATGTTGCTGGCCGCCACGAAGACGGTGATGGGTAGCACAATCCCCACCAGCGCCATGAGGAAGCGCCACTTTCGCTGCCAGATTTCCTTGAGAACGATAGAAGCTGTACGCACTAGTTTCCCTTCGGCTTCTCTGCTTCGGGCTTCTTTACTTCACGAACCATAAGCAGCGTCTTCCCCAGGAGCATGTCAGGCATGCTGCAGCTACAAGGTCCACCCAGCACCTGCACCACACCCAGAAGGTCCTCAGGGGAAAGCTTCCACTCCTCGCTAAGTTGGTAAGTCAGTTTCTCGTTCACCACCCAGCCCGACCCGAAGGCCACCAGCAGTGTCGCTTCTTTAAGGTCCGGAGAAATATCCAGATTCTTGAGCAGATGTTCTTCCTTCTTATCCTTTGGGTCAATCTCAATCATCCCTGCCGTGCACCAGCCGAACTCCTTGATGAGCTTCTGGGAGTCCTTTACCACCTTTTTCAGTTCCTTGGCATGTTTGGTTTTCTTGTTGACAAAAGTGAGAAACACCACCTTGTGCTTCCCCAGTTCCTTGCCTATCTTCTCCTTCATAGGCGAGATGAAGACCTTCTTTAGCCTATCCTCACCAGCTAGTTCGGGGACTCTGGTGATGATGGCATCCTCGGGAGAGATGACTATCGTCTGGGGTGCCTTTTTCACCTTGTAATGCTCGAGGATGTACTTCTGCCGCTCGCTGGAAACATCGACTGCGGTAAAGACCACATTGACCTTATCCGCCCACTTCTTGGTCTCCCCGACAAGGCGCGCCTCCATCGCTTCCTTGGTGGTCGATTTGCTGTCGTAGAAATACATCACACAGTGCCTGAAGGGCACCATCGCCTCCACCACCTCGAAGAAGGTCCCCTCACAGGCATCTGCCTCGAACCTGGGGCCGGCGGCAAGCATAACCCCCAGTCCCACGAGTATCACCCATCTCCATCTTCTCATGACCAGCCTCCATAAAAGCGGGGTTATGTTCTATGCCTCCCTGATCAGTATATTCAGAGACCGTCCCTGATGTCAATTCTAATGCGCCGACTTTCCGCTTGGCTTCCTGCCTCTCTACTGCTAACATTTCCTCTACTGACAGCAATTGGCTGCGCACATTGTGCTTAAGGAGGACAAAATAGACCATGAGCAGCGAAGAAGTCAAAATCTCCAGGTGGATTATTGATAGTTACAGGCAGAAGCTCACCGAAGCCCTCACCAGTGACGTTGCCATTGCCGGCGCTGGCCCCGCGGGGATGACAGCCGCCTATTATCTTGCCAAAGCGAGACTGAAAGTGGTTGTGTGTGAGCGTCGCCTGTCCGTCGGCGGGGGCATATGGGGCGGGGGCATGATGTTCAATCAGGTCGTCATCGAAGAAAGCGCCAAACATATCCTGGACGAGGTAGGCGTCCGCACAACACCGGTTGAAGACCAAAGCTACCTAGTGGATGCGGTAGAATTGGCCTGCGGGCTTGGTCTGGCAGCAGTTCAGGCAGGTGCCACTATACTCAACCTGGTTGCGGTTGAGGACATTATGGTAAAAGATGCCCACGTCAGCGGCCTGGTCGTCAACTGGACTGCCGTCCAAGAAGCCCACCTTCATATCGACCCCCTGACCATCGAGACAAACGCTGTCATCGATTCATGCGGGCACGAAGCTTCTGTATCTCATATGCTGGTTAAGCACAAGCTCAAGCTCAATACCTCTACCGGCGACCTCCTGGGCGAAGGCGCCATGTGGGCCACGCGCTCCGAAGAGTTCGTGGTGGAACACACTGGCGAGATTTATGCCAACGTCTATGCAGCAGGCATGTCCGTCTGCGCGGTCTTCGGCGGTCCCCGCATGGGACCCATCTTCGGCGGGATGCTCCTCTCGGGCGAGAAAGCAGCCCAGCTCATCATCCAGAAGCTGAAGCCGACGAACAGGTAGCCTCAACTCAAAAGGACATCAACCCGGAGCAGCCGGAGCCTTAGAGTCCCCTCATCTGTTGAAGGTAGCGGTGGCGGGCTTCTTCCGTGGAACGTTGGAGGAGCAAGGCAAGTTGCTCGCGCAGGCGACGGAGTCGGTCTCCACTGGGTGGATGGGTAGAGAGCAGCACCCCCACTGTGGAGGGTGAGCGCCCTTCGAGGTCCGCAAGCTTCTCCATGAACCTCACGTAACCTTGTGGGTTGTAACCCGCCGCTCGCTCTGGCTGACGGCAGCCAGCCTGCCTCAGTGCAAACGCCACCGGGGTCTGATAGCCCAGCCCACTGTGCGGCCGATAGTGATTGTAATCCCTCCTCCAGGTCTCCGCCAGCATCTTTGTCTCGCGCAGGCTGGTGAACTCCTCCAGGTTCAAAAGCTCATCCCGCAAACGACTCTGAAACCCCTCCGCATACACGGGAGAGGTATTCGTTCAATTACATCAGGTCAAGACGAATTGGGGTTTGGCGATGACCTCACCTTCGTTGACAATCCGTGCCACCTCTATGAACCTATCACCGGCAAAGACGGCAACGCTGTCACCTTCTCTTGCCGTTATCTCACCAAGAACATCCTGTTGCAGTATGGACTTGCCCTGGAGAAGCCTCTGGACGGCTTCTTCTCTCACAGGAAGCACAGGCATGATTCTACAAACCACCTCACCGGGAATCAGGAGCTTCCTTAATGCGCTTTCGTCACCTCCCTTGTAAGCATTCGCTGCGCTCTCCAGGTCAACGAACTTCACAAACTCGTCGTCATCTGCTGAGAAGATGCCTGCGCGTGTCCTTCTGATGCCCGTCATATGGGCGCCGCCTATCCCGTCACCCAGGTCATGTATGAGCTTGCGCACGTAGGTACCTGCTTCGCATTCCACCAGGCAGCGCGCCTCCTTGTCTTCCTTCTCGAGCAGGTCAAATCTATAGACCACCCGCTGCCTTTCCTCCCTCTTGACTCGACTTCTGACCGGGGGCAACTGTGTAATCTCGCCCACGAAGGTTTGCATCTGAGCTTCCAGGTCCTTCCGGGAAATATTTCTGTGGAGCTGCATGATAGCAAGATAGGTCTTATCCTTCTTCATAAACCAGGTGGAAAGTCGGCAGGCGCGGTTCAGCGCCACAGGCAAGACACCGGTGGCCAGCGGGTCCAGGGTGCCGAAGTGCCCGGTTTTCTTAAGCGCGAGCATTCTCTTTACCGCATCCGCAACCTTGAAGCTGGTCGGTCCCGGCGGCTTGTCGATGTTCAGGATGCTAAAGCTTGACAGTTCCTCTGTCGTTTTGGCTTCTTTGATTCTCTTCAGGTCCACATCCATACACACCCTCCAACTCCCAATCTCTTGTGAGCACACACGGGAGCCCGAATGGTATGGGCAAACCCGACGCACCTCAAGGAAAATACGGCGTCCACCTGCAAGGTCACACTTGCCAAACGCGGCAAGGTGCGCTAAATAGATACGAGAGAGGGACTTCCCGCGCCAGGGAGCACAGCCATGTTCAACTTCAAGAAGGGCCTAGTGGTCGGATGTTTTGCCGGTGGCATTGCCTGTCTCCTCCACTTCGCGCTTTTCCTGTTTATGGCTAAGATGGCCGTCGGTCCCAATTTCTCCTTCTTGTCAGTCGTAGGGCGGTGGTCAAGTCAGTGGCGCATCGTACTTGGCATCTTCATCGTGGTGACGCTCATGTTTGGCATACTGGCGGCCACCCGTCCTGAGACTAAGCGCAAGCGTCGTAGGTCCAACCATAAGTTCGAAAAGCGATGAGTGGCCGCACTGCAGGCAGCTACTTCTTGCCGGCCACCATCAGCAAGGAGGTTGACTCCTACCGTGCCACAGGGTCAATAGACAAAGTACCAAGGGAGGGCGTAAGATGAGGGGGCTGACCTTCAGATGGTTGGTTTGTGTTATCTTACTGTGCATGGTGGCAAGTTTCGCTGCCGAGGAAGCCGGGAAAGAAGTGCCGCTGACGCTGGTCGTGGAGCTCATAGACGGCTCGCGCATTGTAGGCAGCTCACCTCTCAAGATCGTGCCCATCCACAACGAAGCCTACGGCAAAATCAATGTGCGCCTGGAAACCATTGAGACGCTGGTGTTCGCAGAGGACCGCAAAACGGTACAGGTGAGCTTTCACAACGGGGACCAGGTATCAGGTGCGCTCAAGCTTTCAAGTTTAGAGGTCAAAACCAGCATCGGCAAGTTCACCATTGCCATGGAACACGTCGTGCGCTTGTCCATCTTTGCCAGCACCAGATTGAGGCTCGCCAAGGGCCTCATCGCCCATTACAGCTTCAGAGGCAATGCCAACGACAGAAGCGACAGGCAGAATCACGGAACCGTGCTGGGAGCGACGCTCGTCAGAGACAGGTTCGGGACTCCCGACAATGCCTACCTCCTTGATGGCATCGATGACCACATCGACATCTCAAAGATTGCCGACGACATTTCCAGAAGTGAGAATACCATTGCCCTTTGGCTCAAGCCTGCCGAGCACCTGGACGCAACTGCCGCGCCGCAGGTACTGTTCGCCAACTGGCAGAGACACTACATCTCCTATGAGCGCGGGCGCATCCTCTGCTGTGTAGGCGTGTCGGAGAGTTGGGGAAGCGAATCGGCAGTGAGTTACGTCAAGCCTTCTTGTGATGTCGAGCTTGTGCGTGACCGCTGGTATCACATTGCGCTGACCTTTAAATCGGGAGACAAAGTTGCGCTGTATCTGGATGGAAAGAAGCTCACCGAACAGGCCGAGACCACCTCACTGGGGATTGCTTACTACGAGCATGCCTTTGACCTCGGGCGCATGCGCGACAACCAGGGTCCCAGGTGCTATTTCAAAGGCGCCCTTGATGACGTGCGCATCTACAACCGTGCGCTCCCGGAGTTGGAGATTCGGGATCTTTACCGCAGGGAGTCCACCACACCCGAACCGCTGGGGCAAGACCAGTGACCACCGCCGCGCGGCCGCTGCCCAGATGGTGAAAGAGATGATGATGTTTGGTAAGGGGGCTCTGCGCATTGCCCGGGTGCCCATCGTGACCGCCAGAGGAGGCAATCATGCCGACCTTAAGTCCGCGCTTCAGCGCCTCACGCACATGGAGTGACTGGTAGCGGTCGGAAACGCCTTGCGGGAAATCGCCATAGTACTCACTGGAGCCCCAACAGGAATAGACCTCTACCAGACGGTCGTAGTCCGCATGATAGAAATCCCAACTGCACGGGTACGATGTGGCAGACGAATGGTGGGGGACGGTGGTAAACTTGACCCCTGTCTTTCCAAGCCCCTGCCAAAGCTCCCGAGGGGTGAGCGCCTTCTCCGGTTCCCAGGTGGGCCTGCCCCCACTCTTGGTGGCATTGATGACCGTCCCCCCAGAGGTGCGGAAATAGATGTTGCGGTGTCCGTAAAAGCGGCTGGTGAACTCGTAGCCGGGCAGACACACGAAACGGCCGTCCTCGTTATACTCATCTGCCAACCCCAGGTACTCTTGGGGCTTTTCAGGGTGAATCTGCCACTCATGGTCGGTGAGCGCATAGAAGTCCATCCCGCCCGGGCCACGCGCAGGGACAGCGCGAAACGGTCATTGCAATAAACATCCCAGCAGCCGCTGGGTTGGGACAGCGGCGAGCCATTGCCGAAGCCGACCGACAGGACGAATGCCACCTTGTCCCTGGTCGATGTGGTGACCGGTGCGGTCTTCCAACTTAAAGCCCTCTTTGCGGACAGGGGAAGCAGCCATTCCCGAAAGGCATAAGTCTCCATGAAGCCCGCAACCCGTTCACCGCCGACGAGGGTATCACCCGGGTCCACAATTTCAGAGAATCCATAGATCAGGAGTGCTTCCCGTTTTTTCGGCAATGAACTTCCCGACTTCGCTCTCGATTGCCCGTCTCGAACCGGGTCGATGATAGGCATCCATGCTGCGCTCCATTGAGTCACATTAGTTCAAATACTGCGGTCCCGTCACGTATTGGTCATTCGAGCTTGCTGAAATCGCCTGCCAACAACGAGCGCTTGGCATCCATGTAGTAGCGGAAGTTGTCCCAGGAGACATCCGGGGGCACGGTGTGGTCCACGTGGGGGATGAAGCCTCCCTCCTCAATCAAGGGAATCATCTCCTTGAGGTGGGCGCGGATGGCTTCGGGGCCCTGGGTGAGCACGCGCTTATCCACCGCGCCCCAGAGGCGTAAGCCCTTGCCGAACTTCTTGCGCAGTTCTAAAGGGTCTAAGCCCGCGGCGCGCTCGAGAGGCCAGAGCGTATCCACCCCTGCATCCATGAGCAAAGGGATAAGTAAGGTGGGGTCACCGTCGGTATCAACCGCAAAGTACTTGGTCCCGTGGCTGCGGAAGAACTGGACCATGCGTTTCAGGTGCGGGAAGACAAAGGTGCGGTAGGTGTCGGGGCTCAACAAGGGGCCCGCCTTCATCGACATGTCTTCGTTCAGGCAGAAGTACTCCACCTGAATTTTTTCCAGTACCGGTCGGCTGGTCTCGATGATGAAGTCGGCGAAGAATGCCATCATCTCATGCATCAGGTCAGGATAGTCGTACCAGGCCAAAGAGAGGCGCTCGGTGCCCATGAACTCCCTTGCCCGCCAATAGAAGCCATTGGCGGCGCAGTTACGTCCTAGTATCAAGGGGAAAGCGCGCGTTTCCCAGCGGAGAATCTCTGCTTTCAGGTCCTCCGGGTAGCGCTCAGGGGCAGCGGCAATAAGTCGCTTCTTGACCACCGGGAAATCCTCAGGTGTGGAGACCGG
>SDBU01006412.1_pt1 | contig 13837 bp, 10 predicted proteins | sample 2277071 | NCBI WGS metagenome assembly SDBU01 (sample SAMN10397929, study PRJNA504765) | marine sediment metagenome | isolation source: marine sediment core GS08_GC12, 126 cmbsf | place: Arctic Ocean: Gakkel Ridge, Loki's castle | collected 2008
AGATTTATGGCTTCACATGTTTGATTCTCAATGACAACTACTTTCAGTGGATTGTCACATAAAATATTCCTTATTTCGCCTGCATCAATAGTTGATGCACATGGAAGAATAAATTGTAAGTCCGGTTGTTCTTTCTTCATTATAGCCCCTGCTTTTGCCATAACAGGAAGGTGTCTCTTCACTTCCTGCCTCCTGCTCCCGGGAAGGAATGCTACAGTCGTAGCTGATGTGGATAAGGAGAATCTTCCGGCTAACTCTTCTTTGGTCATTCTTAGCTTTATTCTATCAACCATTGGATGTCCCACAAATTCCACGTCCAGCCCGGAGCCCCGGTAAACATCTTCTTCAAAAGGGAAAATGACAATCATCTTATCCACGACTTTTGCCAGTTTCTTAACTCTGTTCTTTCCCCATGCCCATACTTGAGGACTGATATAGTAGATGGTAGTTACCCCTCTTTCCTTTGCTTTTTCCGCAAGCCTTATATTGAACCCCGGATAGTCAAGGAGAATGAGCGCGGCAGGTTTTAGTTCGTCCATTTTCATGACAAACTTCCGGAAAATATTGCGTAATCTGCCGATATTCCGAAGAACTTCAGTAAAACCCACCACAGCAAGTTCACTTATGTCAAAGAGAATATCTACCCCTGCTTCTTTCATTTTTTCTCCGCCAATACCGATGAGTTTCAAATCCGGCGCAGACTTCTTAAGCGCAAGTGCCAGCCCGGAACCATTCAGGTCACCTGAGGCTTCCCCTGCCACCATAAAAACAAATGTTGGAACTTTCTCCATGATTTAAATGGGGACAGCGACTCTTTTCTTATCTTGCTAAAGACTTGCTGTCAAAGCTTTCCAGACGACCGAAACTCTACGCCCAACTCCGAAAGAACGTAATTATCCCGCGCCAAAGCCCACCTCAAGAAAAATAGTCGCTGTCCCCATTTATTCCTTTATTTTTCTGGCAATTTGGAGGGCGATTTGCAGCGCCTCTTTTGCAGGCTTACCTGAAACAAGTGGTTTATGCTCCTTGAGGACACAGTTAACGAAATGTTTAAGCTCCAGTTTGAGGGGTTCGACTTTCTTAATTTGCGGGTTCGCCCTGGTAATTCCCCGTGCAGTGCGTTTATAAATTGATATTGTCTGATGAAGAAAATCAACTGAGGTATATGTGTCTCTCTCAAAAATTCGCATCTTGCGCATTTTTTCGCGACTGATTCGGCTACTTGTCACGTTAGCTACTGCTCCGTTAGTAAATGTAATCCTTGCGTTTGCAATATCCTCATAACCTGAAAGCACCTTCACTCCGGTTGCCTCAATTCGCCTGATGGGAAATTTAATCAGGTTCAGGATAATATCAATGTCATGTATCATGAGGTCAAGTACAACCCCGACCTCTATACCGCGTTTCTGGTAAGGACTTAAACGATGGCATTCTATAAATCGTGGATTCTTTACATGTTTCTCAAGTTCTTGAAGCGCTGAGTTGAAACGTTCAATATGTCCAACCTGAAGTATTACCTTCTTCCTCTCACTCAGCGAGATAAGCTTTTTAGCCTGACTCAGAGTTTGTGTTATAGGTTTTTCAAGCAAGACATGAACACCCCTCTCAAGAAAAGCTTTTGCAGTTTTGTAGTGAACATCCGTTGGTACGGCGATACTGACAGCTTCGATTTTCCCAAAAAGAGAACTGTAATCCCTGAAACTCTTCGTCCCCCACTTTCTCGCAATTTCTTTCGCACGTACTTCTATCTTATCAGCAACCCCAACAAGAGAGGCCCCTTTCATCTCGGAATAAACTCGTGCATGTTCAGCGCCGAGACGCCCAACACCTACTACTCCAACCAGCACTTTTTTCATAGGATTTCTCGTAAATATTCAGAGAACGTTGTCTATTTAAGTATTCGGGGTCGTCTCTGACCCCGAAACGTCGCAGCTAGGTTTCCACCCTCGTCGGGCTCGGGGACGAGCCCGACTACGCCGAACGGCCTTTACTGAGTACTTACGTCTAATAATCAGGGGTAGGAATCAAACTCCTGTGAGCTTCGCTATCACCAACTACCAAGCGCTCATCATTGTCTACTGCTCATATGGCGACAATTGAAATACTCTCTGCATTGGCTTTTTCGATAGCTTTCTGTTTACCGAGGATAGCTGTCTTCCCTGCTTCAATTGCGAGAACCGCTGCAGCATATTCAGACATTGTTTCAACAGTTTTCTCTCCGATTACAGGGAGGTCAAAACGCATATCTTGCTTTGGCTTTGTCATTTTGACAACAACTGCTCCTTCTTTCCCCAGGATTGCTCCGCGCTGAATTGCAGGGTCGGTTCCCTCAATTGCCTCTATCGCAAGTATAGCCTGATTCTTCACAACCACCGATTGTCCCACATCAAGTGAGCCAATTACTTTCAGGACATTTTTTCCGAATTCTATATCCATCCATTCATTTTCAGTTGGTTTGCGCCTTGTGAGAGTTCCCTCAACAGCAAGGACAGACCCAAGGTAGCTTCTTGCATCCATCAAAGTGACACCCTCTTTCTCAAGCTCGTCCGCAACTGCTTTAAGAAGCGATTGGGTTTGTTTATTCTTCACTTTCGCGAGGATAGCTTTTGTCCTATCATCGAAATTCAAATCGGAGAAAATAATTGATTGAGGGACTTTTCCTTCCATAACTGCGAGCTCTATTTTTTCTGCCCTGAGGGTTTGGATAAGTTTACTGAATTCCCCCGCATTTATCCAGTGCGTCTTTGTAATTTTCTCAATCTCAGGAGAAGTATAGCCGCTTATCGCTGCCGTAACTACTTCCTCCCCGTTTTCTATAGCTTCTCTTGCAAAGATGAGAGGTAGCTCACCACTTCCGGCAATCAAACCAATCCTTTTCATCTGGGTTGCTTTGCTCTCCCCATTTTACCATGAGTGATTGTCTTGACAAATTCTACGAGATGCCTGACCTCAGGGGTTTCAGGAAGTTCATCTTCTATTCTTACCAGCGCTACGGAGTAATTTAAGCCTGAACGGTATAGCAGTTTATATGCGCTCTTCAAATGGTTACGCCTCTCAACGGGTATATTGTTTCGTCTCAAGCCAATAGAGTTTAACCCCCGCACTTTTGCCGGACGTCCGTCAGCAATGCAGTAAGGAGGGATATCAATCAATACCTTTGAGCACCCACCAAGAAGGCTCATACAACCAACCCTGACGTAGTGATGCAGCCCTGTTAAACCGCTGACAATTACTCTATCTTCAAGTATGACGTGTCCTCCGAGTGTGGCAGCATTTGCCATAACGACGTGGTTCCCAAGATTGCAATCATGTGCCACATGACAGTAAGCCATTAGCAGGTTATCATCGCCTATTACAGTTTTTCCTCCGCCTTTGCTCGTTCCACGATTAATTGTCACAAATTCCCGGATAGTATTACGGTTGCCAATTTCCAGAAAACTTTTCTCACCTTTAAACTTGAGGTCTTGCGGAATAGTTCCAATCACAGCTCCGGTAAAGATATTATTATCTTCCCCTATACTGGAGAAGTCTTCAACAACAACCTGAGAACCTATCTTTGTTCCTCTTCCAATGGAGACATGTTCTCCAATGACACTGTGTGGACCTATCTCGACATCATCTGAAATCTGCGCGCCGGGATGGACTACAGCACTACCATGGATGTCAACATTCTTCATAATAGTTGTTACCATTAAGCTACCATAAGTGGTAAGCTCAATTGTAGTTCCAGAGCTCGCCCTGCTAATGCAAAGTAAACTTTGCAACTACATTACACCGTAATCCCTATACCTCTACGACTGTGAAGATAAGCTCTGCTTCTGCCACAAGCTGACCGCTGACAAAAGCGCAGCTTCTCACTTTCCCTGTTTTCTTGCGAAGCTTGCAAACCTCCACTTCAAGACGAAGCTGATCTCCCGGGAAAACAGGTTTTCTCAACCTGACCTTATCAATACTCATCACATATGCGAGCTTGCCGAGATTCTCTTCCTTCTTAAGCATCAGGACACCTGCTGTCTGGGCCATTGCTTCGACGACAAGCACGCCTGGCATTATTGGTCTCTGCGGGAAATGCCCCACGAAGAAACTTTCATTGGCAGAGACATTCTTTATGCCGACTATTCTTTTATCTTCTTCCAGCTCAACAATCCTGTCAACAAAGAGAAATGGATAACGGTGCGGCAATATCTTCTTGATAGCTTCAATATCAAGTACACCCTTTCCCACGCCTTCTCTTTCCGCCGGCAGAACGGCTTTTTTCAGTTTCTCGATAAGCTTGATATTGGAACTATGTCCGGATTTGATCGCAATTATATGTCCGAGAAATGGACCACTGAGAAGGCAAAGGTCACCAAGCAAATCAAGAATTTTATGTCTGACAAACTCATTCTTGAATCTGAGTTTCCCGTTAATGATTCCATCTTTTCCCACAACAAGTGTATTTGCAAGGCTTGCTCCTTTGCCAAGCCCCTGAGCCTGAAGTTCTTTAGCTTCATCTTCAAAACAGAATGTTCTGGCTGATGCAATTTCTTTAAGGAAAGTGTTTCGGTTGATTTCAAAAGAGGCATACTGGGCAGTCAATCCCGGCTTGTTGTAATCGATTGTGAATGAAACCCTCAGTGTGTCTGACGGGATGGCAGTCAATTGTATGTCTCCATCTCTGACTGAAACAGCTTCTTTTATTGTGAGAAATCTTCGCGGCTTTTCCTGCTTCACAATTCCAGCTTTGTCAAGGGTTTCTGCAAAAGGGAATGAACTCCCGTCAATCTCGGGAACTTCAGCCTCATCCACTATGATTTCCAGGTTGTCTATTCCCATGCCCATGATAGCGGCAAGTATATGCTCCACCGTGTGCACTTCCACACCATCTCTGCCGAGAGTTGTTCGTCTTGGCGCTTCCACAACAGAAGGCACATCAACTCTTATAGGATAGCTCTTCCCATTACACTTGCGTATAAACACGAGACCCGAATCAGGCGGTGCTGGTTTGAAGGTGATGGTTGTCTTGCATCCTGTGTGAAGTCCCGTGCCTTTATGGCTTATCTTCTTGGCTATAGTTTTCTGGTATTCCATGCCGTCCTCCAAAATAGACCTCCCAGTTGCGTTACTACAGAGTGCCAATCCCCCTTAATCCCCCTTTAGTAAAGGGGGTAGGGGGATTCAGATTGCCTCGTTAGTATGGCCATCCTATTGTGAAGTGAATCCTTCCCTCCCCGATATCTATTCCGTACCCGTAATCAAGACGAAGTGGACCCATTGGTGTCGTGAGCCTGATTCCCACGCCTACACCTGAATAAAGGTCGGCCAGATCAAATTCATCGGTTGAACTCCAGACATTACCAGTATCGAAAAACACTGCTCCCTTCAATTCTTTCACTATAGGGATTATGTACTCTATATTAGCTTGAGCTTTAACTCCACCACCAATGGGTTCATCGTTCTCATCTTTTGGGCCTATATCCCTGTACGGATACCCACGTATTGAGTCAGCTCCCCCTATGTAGAATCTTTCATAAAAGGGCACATATTCAGAATCACCAAATTCCTGCACGAGGCCAAGTTGCATTCTCAGATTAATTGAAGTGTTTTTCCAGACAGGGAAAAACCAGCTTGTTTTTCCAATATATTTCGTGAAATTTGTGTCCCCACTCAGGAAACTTCCGGCAAGTTCAGTTGAGATGCTGCTTTTCCCCCCATGCTTTGGATCGAAAACATTATCCCTTGTATCGCGCGAGAAGATGAGCGAGAGACTGCTTATGGTGTTTGTTCCCTCCTCGTTTGCGATTTCTTCCGATGCATCTTCAGAAAGATCGGAAATGTCCACGTCCTCGTGTTTGTATCTCGTATGGATACTGTTGAATTCACCGAGCGCGTATCCAAGCCTCAGTCTCCCTCCGGTTCTATCCTCATCGTAGTCATCCCATTCCCACAGTCTGTCATAAATATCAAAACCTGAAGAAAGAGGTATATCAAAAAGCCAGGGTTCTGTAAAGCTGAACGAATAACTTTCGCTCTCTGTACCTGTTTCGGCATAGACACTGATACTTTGCCCCCCCCCGCCGAAAGTTGGAACGTTACCGATATCAAAGTTTTCAATGTCGACTTCAATAAAACCTATGAATTCTTCTCTCGAACTGTAACCACCTCCGAAGAGAACTGTTCCCGTTTTTCCTTCAGTGACCTTAAAATGCAGGTTCTTTTTGTCAGGAGCGCTCCCTTCTTGAATATCAAATGTAACCTTCTCAAAGAAGGGTTGCCTCGTTCCTAAATTGCTTATCTTCCTCTGGCTACTCCTGATTTTGTTCAGGTCGAAACGGTCACCGGGTTTAATCAATATTTCACGCCTTATTATCTTATCTTTTGTCCTCTGATTGCCGCTGATTTTAATTTCCTCAATGTAGACCACGTCTTTCTCATCAACTACATATGTCAGGTCGACCTTCTTCTTCTCTTCATCAATTCTTTTGGCGGCATTAACAGAAGCATACACGTATCCTCTTGCATACAAATAGTCGTACACGCGGCCAATATCTTTTCTGAGTTCTTCAGGGCTGAAAGGAAGGCCTTCACGGAGTTTAATTTCCTTTTTCAGCTCATCTTTCAGTTTCACCACACCAACTGTGTATTCAGGACCTTCATCAATGTATATAGTTACGTATGCTTTTTTGCCCTTTTTATCATAGACCACTTCAGCATCTGAAATCGTTGCTTTTATATAACCATGATTCCTGTAGAGAGAAAGTATTCTTTGCTTGTCTTCGTTCAGTGTATCTTCTCTGAAAAGTTTTCTGCGGAAGAGACTGGGTCTGGTTTTTATCTGTTTCCTTATTTTTCTATCTGAGAGAACTTTATTGCCTTCTACGGAAAACTTCGCAACCCACGCTGCGGTTCCCTCGTCAATCCTGAAGGTCATTGAAACTTCTCTTTTCTCTTCCTTTTCGTCGATTTCCGAGCTCACTCCGATCTTGGCAAACCCTGCTTCACGGTAGAATGATATGATTTTTCCCTCATCTTCTTTAAGTTTCTTCCTGTCGAAGAGGTTCCCTTCAGAAGAATCCAGTTGCTTCTTCAGTGTTTTATCTCTAAAAGCTCTATTGCCAGCAAAAGTAATCTTGCTGATTGCATATTTTTCACTTACACGGAAGATTAACTCTATTCCATCCGCTTTTTCATTCTTCTCCACTTTTATATCTGTGAAATCCTCCATCTGCCACAATGTTCTGACATCTTCCTGGACAACCTGGGAAGAAAATTCCTGCCCTTCCTGGGTCTTGATTTTACCGAGTATAATTGAGGTCGGAACTCTCACATTCCCCCTGACTTTTACAGATAGGATTTTCTGGTCCTGCGCTGTTATTACAGCAGGGAGAAGCACTGCAAACAGGACATAATTAATGCTTTTGAACCTTTGCAGTTTTGTAGCGATTTTCGTTACTCCTTATCTTTTTTAGTCGTTTTCGCACTTTTGGCGTTGAAGATGAGTCTGCCTTCCGTCAGACTTGCCTGGATTTTACCTTTTTCCTTGAATTTTCCCCTGAGCAAATCCTCTGCAAGCGGATCTTCAATGTAGCGCTGTATAGCTCTTCTCAACGGTCTTGCGCCATATGTAGGATCATAACCCTTATCAATGAGGAATTCCTTTGCTTCAGATGATACTTCTAACTCAATACTCTTTTCTTTAAGGCGTCCTCTTATATCTTTCAGCATAAGCTCAATTATCTCTGCGAGCTCTTTCCTTATGAGTGTGCGGAACACTATCACTTCATCAATCCTGTTGAGGAACTCAGGTGGAAATTTTTCTTTCAACTGGACCAAGAGCTTATCTCTCATTTTCTCATAGCTGCCGACTTCATCAGTAGCAGCAAATCCAAGCGTGGATTTCTTAATATCTGAAGTGCCAACATTGGATGTCATGATAAGTACACAATTCTTGAAATCAACTGTGCGGTTCAGACTGTCAGTGAGTCTCCCATCCTCCAGCACCTGCAACAGAATATTGAATACATCCTGGTGTGCTTTTTCTATTTCATCCAGGAGGACGACGGAATATGGTCTGCGTCTCACCCTTTCTGTGAGCTGGCCCCCTTCTTCGTATCCGACATATCCGGGAGGAGCTCCGACAAGTCGGGACACAGCAAACCTCTCCATGAATTCTGACATATCAATCCTTATCATCGCATCTTCGTCTCCGAAGAGAAATTCTGCCAGTGCACGAGCAAGTTCAGTTTTCCCAACTCCTGTTGGGCCGAGAAAGATAAACGAACCTATTGGGCGTCTGGGATCCTTGAGCCCTGCTCTTGACCTTCTCACTGCTCTTGTCAGCGCAGCAAGAGCTTCATCCTGCCCTATGACCCGTTTATGCAGTTCTTCCTCCATCCTGAGTAGTTTTTCTGTCTCTTTCTCCTCAAGTCTTGTTAGTGGAACTCCCGTCCAGCGTGATACGATCTGGGCAACAAGTTCTTCCGTCACAACTGCAGGTTTTTCCTCTCTGGATTCCTTCCATTCCTTCCTTATACTTGCAAGCTCACTCTGCTGCTTTTTCAGGTCGTCCCGCAGTTTGGCCGCTTTCTCAAATTCCTGACCTTTAATTGCGGCTTGCTTCTCCTTCGCGAGTTCTTCGATTTCATTTTCTATTTTCTTTAAATCAGGGGGGATAAATGTCACAGCAAGTCGTGCTTTGGCGCCAGCTTCGTCAATAACATCTATAGCCTTATCGGGAAGAAACCGACCTGCAATGTAGCGGTCTGAGAGGTTAACCGCACTTACTATGGCCTCATCAGTTATCTTTGCTCTGTGATGAGCTTCGTACTTGTCACGCAATCCTTTCAGGATTTCAACAGTCTCCTCAACACTTGGAGGTTGTACAATGATAATCTGGAACCTTCTCTCAAGAGCAGCATCCTTTTCAATATGCTTACGGTATTCATCAAGTGTCGTTGCCCCTATGCATTGTAACTCACCGCGAGAAAGGGCAGGCTTCAACATATTAGAGGCATCAATTGCTCCTTCTGCAGCTCCTGCTCCCACAAGAGTGTGAAGCTCATCAATAAAGATCATCACATCTTCAGAATGGCGGATCTCATTCATCACTGCTTTCATTCTTTCCTCAAACTGTCCGCGGTATTTTGTGCCTGCAACCATCAGCGCAAGGTCAAGCGTGAGAAGACGTTTACCCCGAAGTATTTCCGGAACATTTCCTGCTACAATTTTCTGTGCGAGTCCCTCGACTACTGCTGTTTTGCCGACACCTGCCTCACCCAGCAGGGCAGGATTATTCTTCTTTCTGCGGGCAAGAATCTCAATTACTCTTTCAATTTCGGTTTGGCGCCCGATTACAGGATCAAGTTTTCCTTCACGGGCAAGTTGAGTCAAATCTCTCCCGAAGGCATCAAGTGCAGGAGTTTTTGATTTTTGCTGCTCCCCACCAGCTGCTCCAGGTATTTCTGTGGCCCCGAGAAGTTCCATGACTTTTTCCCTGAGCCCGTCAAGATGTATGCCGAGATTCTCAAGAACCTGTGCAGCAACCCCTTCGCCTTCTTTTACAAGGCCAAGGAGTATGTGTTCAGTTCCGATATAGTTATGTCCCATCCCTCTTGCTTCTTCAACTGCTAAGTCAAGAACTTTCTTTGCCCGGGGTGTGAACGGAATCTCTCCGATTGATAGAGTCGTGGGTCCGGGCTGAACCATCTTTTCAACTTCAAGCCGCATTTTTTGAAGGTTGAGCCCAATCCCCTCAAGCATCTCGGTGGCCACTCCCCCTCCAACTTTAATCAGTCCGAGGAGGAGATGTTCTGTCCCTATATAGTCGTGATTCAGCCGTGTTGCTTCTTCCCTTGCAAGAATTATTACTTTTTTTGCTCTTTCAGTGAATCTATTGAACATGTTCATTGTTCTTCCCCCTCACATCATTAAATTGAACCCCTTTGCAGTCTTTCACGAATAAGATCTCCTCTCTTCACGTCGCGTTCCTCAGGTGAAATGTCGTGACCTTCCATCTTCTGCAGATGTGCCGGCTGGGTAAGCATGAGGAGTTCATTCACCACGTGATGGTCCACATCCTTTATGAGCCCTAAGTCAATACCGAGCCTTAAGCTTGAAAGCAAATCGAGTGTCTCAGCAGAACTTACAATTCGCACGTTCTGGAGAATCCCGTATGCACGAAAGACTTTATCTTCGAGTTTCTTGCGGTTCTTGGTGAGAAGAAATTTCCGTGCGTTTTTCTCATGTGTAACCACCTGTTTGCCAATTCGCTCAATGTTATCAATTATATCTTCTTCCGAACTTCCCAGTGTTATCTGGTTTGAAATCTGGAAAAAGTTGCCGGATGGTTTGGTGCCTTCCCCATACAGTCCGCGTGCCACGAGCCCGAGTTTTGTTATTGCTTGCAGAAGTTTACCTATCTGTTTTGAAATAACAAGGCATGGTAGGTGCAGCATCAAGGAAGCTCTCATACCGGTGCCGGTGTTTGTAGGACAGGCTGTCAGATATCCCCATTCCTGTGAATAAGCAAGGTCTATCTCTTTCCCGAGAGCAGTATCCAACCGGTCAGCCAGTCGCCACGCATCCAGCAATTGCAGTCCTGACTGTACTGCTTGAAGACGCACGTGATCTTCTTCATTTATCATTATGCTAATAATCTCTTTCTCACTTATAACCACGGCTCCTCTTTTTCTTGATTCTACAAGTTCCGTGCTTATAAGGTGTCTTTCCATCAGAAAGTGCCTGTCAAGAGGGTTTATGGCTTCCAGATTTAGAACAAGCGAGTTCTTGAGCAAGCCACAGTTCTCAATTCCGCTGAGGACAGTCGCAATGACCTTTTCCCTCTCTTTAGAACCTGCCTTGTGCGGGAAAGGAATATCAGCAAGATTCCTCGCAAGTCGCACACGTGAGCTTATCACGATATCAGCGTTAGCTCCTGCGCCTCTTAACCATTCACCATTTTCTTTTAGAAGGTCATTCATTCTCACTTTTCGAGCTTCCTTATCTCATCTCGCAGACGCGCGGCTTCTTCAAATTCTTCTTTCTCAACAAGTTTCTGAAGTCTGCCACGAAGTTTCTTTAGAACCTTTGTTTCGTCAACTTCCTCGCCCTTAATATCAGGAATTTTACCTGTGTGTGTTGAGCTAGCATGTATTTTCTTGAAAAGCGCGGTCAGGCTATTTCTGAAAGTCTTGTAACACTTTGCACAGCCGAGCCGCCCTGTATTCTTGAAATCACTATACGTAAGCCCGCAGCTACTGCACTTTTGTTCCTTCTTTAAGGTTGGAGTCCTTTCCAGGTCTACAAGCCCTGTCAGCAAGTCGGCAAGAAGAAAATTTGGTTTGATTGAAATCCCTTTGTCCACAGCACATTTCTCACACAGATGTAGCTCGACAAACTTAGTCTTAGAAAGCTCCGTGTAATGAACTGTGGCCTCACTCTTTTTACAGCTCTGGCACAACATGTTACCATCCTCCTGAAACAATGGGGTCAAATCTTTACTATTGCATCCTAAATTGGGACTCCGACCTTCTTCGTCAACTCTCTGAACTTTTTTGTCATCGACGAAGTGATAGAACCAGGCACTCCATCGCCAATTATTCTACCGTCCACCTTTTTAACAGGGATGATTTCTGCTGCAGTTCCGGTCAGGAAACACTCTTCTGCATTGTACAAATCATAGAGTGTGAAAAGCTTCTCACAGACTTCATAGATTCCCTCTGCAATTTCCATCACCACATTTCTTGTTATTCCATCAAGTGTTCCCACTGATGGAGGGGGTGTAATGAGAGTTTTGTTCACAACAATGAAAATGTTATCGCCAGTGCACTCAACAACATACCCCTCACCAGTCAGCATAAGTGCCTCTATCGCGCCAGCATTTGTTGCCTGAACTTTTGCGATTATATTGTTGAGGTAGTTGAGTGATTTTATATGGGGATCAAGCATGCTGGGAAAGGTTCTGTGAGTGGCAACTGTTACAATTTCTATTCCATTCTTGTACAATTCATCGGGATATAACTCGATCTTATCTGCTATTACCACGATGGACGGGCGAGAACATTTTCTCGGGTCAAGTCCCAAATCACCTTCCCCCCTTGTCACCACAACTCTCACGTAACCGTCTTGCATGTTATTTTCCCTGAGAGTGGTAAGGATTGTTTCCGTCATCTCCCCCTTCTGGACCGGAATCTCAAGCATTATTGCTTTTGCAGACTTGTACAATCTATCAACGTGCTCCCTCAATTTGAAAACTTTCCCCTCGTATGCCCGGATTCCCTCAAAAACACCATCACCATACAGGAACCCGTGGTCAAAAACCGAAACTCTGGCTTCACTCCGACTTACAAACTTCCCGTTAATATATATTTTCTGTTCCATTATCCCATTCCTTTTATATTAGATGCAAGACACCAGCAAGAGGTTCACCTCGTATTAGCTTTTGCACTGTCTTTCAAGGCCCCATCGATTATGTGCAAAACTCTTCTCGCGATATTCGGAACACTATCTCCATGCGTTGCAATGACAAAAGTTTGCTGCTCTTCTCCGTTCAGTTCCTTGATAAGATTCATTACAGACATACTGTTGTCCCTGTCAAGGTTTCCGGTTGGTTCATCAGCAAAAACTATCTCTGGTTTGTTCATTAAAGCCCTTGCGATTGCTGCTCTCTGCATCTCGCCTCCTGAGAGCTGATCCGGACGATGATTGATCCGCTTGCCCAATCCAACTCTCTCCAGAAGTCTTAGTGCCCTTTGTGTATTGGCCCTGCCCAATATCATAGCAGGTAATGAAACATTTTCAAGAACAGAAAATTCAGGGAGTAGATGAAAGAATTGAAAGACAAAACCAATCTGCCGGTTCCTGAGCTTTGCCAGTCTGCCGTCAGAGAGTTTATAGATATCAGCTCCGTTCAAATAAATTTTTCCACCTGTTGGTCTATCCAATCCTCCAAGGAGATGAAGCAGAGTGCTCTTGCCTGCTCCTGAAGGACCTTTGATTGCAATCAGCTCTCCTTTCTTAACCTTAAGGTTTATCGCTTTTAAAACATGCAGCTCTGTCGGTCCATCTTTGAAAGTCTTCTTCAGATTTTCCGCAACAAGTAGTGGCAGAGATTGCTCTGCGTTGGAAAGCAACTCACTCATATCGCAATGCCTCTACTGGACGTAGATGCGCGGCTCTCCACGCTGGATAAAATGTAGCAAGTGCACTCATCAGGAACGCAAAAGCACTTATAGAAATAAAATCTCCTGCACTCATTTCAACGGGTAATCTGTCTATAAAGTATATTTCCTGTGGTAGCTGGATAACAGGATATTTTTGAATCAAGCTGCACAGAGCAAAACCACCTCCAGTTCCGAGCACAATACCGCATAAACCTATAAGGATTCCCTCAAGCATAAAAATTGCCATTATTCCGTAATTGTTTGTGCCGACCGATTTAAGTATTCCTATATCCTTGGTTTTCTGCAGAACAATCATGATGAGGATACTTGTAATATTGAAAGCCGCTACGAGAATTATCATGGTAAGAATCACAAACATTGTTGTCTTCTCAAGCCGCAATGCAGAAAAAAGATTCTTGTGTCTTTCCATCCAGCTTGTGGCAATGAAAGGTGGCCCGAGAACTTTTTCAATCCTTCTTGCCAGCTCCCCTGCGATATAAATATCATCTGGCTTTACTTCTATTCCGGTAACTGAGTTACCCGTTTTGAACAACTCCTGAGCCGAGCTCAAAGAAATATATCCAAGCGAACTATCTATGTCATACATCCCGGATGCAAATATTCCTGTGACCTCGTATTCTACCAGAGATGGGGATAAACTTCCAGACTTTTTTGAGATAGCTGCTGAAATACATTTT
>SDBU01006413.1_pt1 | contig 13835 bp, 8 predicted proteins | sample 2277071 | NCBI WGS metagenome assembly SDBU01 (sample SAMN10397929, study PRJNA504765) | marine sediment metagenome | isolation source: marine sediment core GS08_GC12, 126 cmbsf | place: Arctic Ocean: Gakkel Ridge, Loki's castle | collected 2008
GCGGCCTGGAGCAGATGCACTTCAGCGGCACCGGCACCGAGCGCGTCGAGGCGGTGGTGCGAGAGATGTTCCCCGAATGCACCGCCACCCGAATGGACAGCGACACCACCAAGGCCCGCCAGGCACACCGGGACAAGCTCGAAGCATTCCGAACCGGGCGCGCCGACATCCTGATCGGCACGCAGATGATCGCCAAGGGGTTGGACTTCCCCAACGTGACAACGGTGGGAGTGGTCAACGCCGACGTGGCGCTGCACCTGCCGGACTTCCGCTCCCGGGAACGCACGTTCCAACTGCTGGCCCAGGTCGCGGGCCGCACCGGCCGGGGCCCCGCGGGCGGCCGGGTGATCGTGCAGACCTTCATGGCGCAAGACCCCAGCATCCAGGCGGCGGCGCATCACGACTACGAAGCGTTTGCACGACACGAACTGCCGCTGCGCCGGGAACTGCGCTATCCGCCCTACGGACGGATGGTGCGCATCGTCTGCCGAGGACGAAAGGCGGAGGCCGTCGAGCAGTTCGCCAGCAGCCTTGCCGCCGCCCTGCGCAGATTGTGCGAGCAACTGGGCGAGGGCGCCCAGGTGCTGGGCCCCGCGGCCGCGCCCATTTCCCAGATCAAAGGACGGCATCGCCACCACCTGCTGATCAAGTGCCCGGATTCCCGATCGGTCGCAACGCTTATGCAGAGCGCGGCCGGAATACTCAAGGGCCCGGCCAGCGTGAAGGTGGTGGTGGACGTTGACCCGCAGTCAATGCTTTGAGAGCAGCCCGGGGAGCGCTTTGGGGACTGGCCGGCCGCACGCGGAAAACGGGCTCGAAGGCAGTTGACAAAGCTTTTCCGATAAGCTATCATCCGGCCCGCAGTTGTCCGGCGGCCGTTCTTGCCGGGGGCATTGGGGGATTCGGGCGGGTTAACCGGTCCAAGTCCAGGGGTTTTCTTTCTGTCTCTTTCGGTTCGACCAGCGGGAGGAGGTGATGCTTCCCTTACGTAACCTGCATGAAACAATCGAAATGCATAGGCAGAAGTGTTTGGAGTTCTCGTTCTAGGGGAATAGAAAATGAGCGCAAGTGAGCAGCAAGCGGAGGATCAAGTAGCTCAAATGCGCGAGGCGCTTCGATCCGTCGCCAGGTCGCGGCGCACATCACGCGTTGTAGGTATAGTCGCGCTGGTAGTGGGCTTCGGCATCGTCGGGCTCTTCCTGCTGAGTTTCTTCCGCATCATGGGCGCGGTGTTTGACAACCCTGAGCCGCTGCAGGAAGCCTTCACGGAGCGAATCCAGATGTTGGGGATTGAAAGGAAGGCCACACAGATTGCCAAAGAAGTGGGCCCCGTGGTCCAGAAAGAGGCAATAGCTCTGCTGAAGGACCTCAAGCTGCCGGAACTGGCGATGAAACAGGCCAAGATCATGGCAAAAGACCTCGAGCCCGTCGTGCGCGCGGAATTCGAGGCGGTGCGCCCGCGTCTGGAGGCACTGCTGGAGGACCAGAAAGAGAAGACCGCTGCGGCCCTGCGGGACCTGCTGCAGGAAAAACTCGGCGGGCGTTTCGTCACGTCCATTGAGGGGTTCAGCGACGATCTGCAAAGAAAGACCGGCCTGACGGAAGAGAGCCTGGCCCAGCTCATCGAGGGCCTGCAGAAGACCTGCGTAACTGCTCTGGCCAACGTCATCAAGAAGCGCACGGGCGACGTAAGGACGGAAGTGGACAAGATCTTCGACTACCTGGAGCAGGTTCCGGAACTGTCCGAAGACATGAGCCAGGATACGCTGCTGGGTGAGATGCGGGACGTGCTCTTCGCCATACTGAAGGACGAATTGCCCGACTACGACATCAGGGCTATCGAGTTCGAGCGCCGTCTGCGGCGGGCTCCGCCGCCAGGGCCCCCCGCCGAGCAGGCACCGCCTGACGTGCTGAAGAGGATAGAAGAAGAGCAGAGGAAAAGAGCCGCAGAGGCAGCCCAGAAAGCGGCCGGGGAGGGCGGACAATGAACGAAAAGAACACCGAAATGACTCCGCAAGCGGAAGAGTCTAGGGGTGGCGCGCCGCAAGACCTGTCGGCCCTTGCTGCGGAAGTGAGCGCCATGGAAAAGAAGGCGGCGTCTTCATGGAAGATCGCGCTGGTCGGCTGGGCCATCCTCCTGGCCATCATCTTCAGCTACCTGAACTTCTGGCTGTTGCAGAGCGTCATCAAGCCCGCAGTGCAGCCCGCCGAGTTGGTGGCACTGGGCTTTGTGGCTGTGGACGCCGGGCTGGAATCCCGGGGCCTGTCACCACTTGAGTCCTCCGATCTGGTCGATGAAGTGACACGCTTGCTGAAAGAGCGGGTGCCCATTGTGATTGAGGAGCAGGTCAGACCGCGGCTCGTGGACCTCCAGGAGAGGCTGCCCGAACTGCGCGAGGAATGGACCGAGGAGGTCCGCCAAAAAGCGCCAGAACTGATGGCCGATGCCGTTGACCGGCTCCAGGCGGACTTGCTCCCCAAGGCCCACGACACTCTCCTCGAGTTCGTGAGGACCAGGGTGGACGACACCCTCGCGCAGGTGGAGGAAACCATCGACCGCGCCGTTGGAGAGGTCGTTGACTCCACTGACCAGAGCATAATTGATCTGGCGGACAACGAGACGCTGCGGCTCAACTTGGAGGTGGCCTTCGAGGAACAGATGGGCGAGGTCCTGGACGCGCTGTTCACGGACCTGGACAAGACAGTCGCCGAGGCCGGAAGAGGCATAAGGGAGCTCGTTGCCAAAATGGACGCCGGTACGCTCGAGAAGAGGGACATGCTAGAACTGCGCGCGATCCAGCTCACCAGGGCCCTGTTCACTTCGCTGCGGGAAGCTGTGCCCGAGGCCGAGGGCGAGGGCGAGGATTTCTTCCAGAAACTGATGGGCACGCTGAAAGATCTCAAGATCGAACCAGCGGCAAGGCGTACCATCCTCCTCGACGCCAGGGAAGGAGTGGCGCCCGACCTCAGCCAAGTCCCCGAGGAACTGCGCGAGGAAGTCCGGAAGGAAGCCCAGGAATTCCGGGAGGCGGCCCAGAAAGCGGCAGGCGACCTGCCAGGGGCTCCGGAAGCGGGCGCGGCGCCCAGAACGCGCAGCGCAGCGCCTGAAGGTCCGCCGCCTGAAGTCCTGAAGAGGATCCAAGAAGAGCAAGAGAAGGAGCGAGAAGAAGCGGCAAAACGGGCGGCGCAGTAAGCTGCCCGGATGACTCCGCACGCAAAAGGAGCGCAATCCCCAGGCGGGACGAGCGGGTTGCGCTCCTTCCCTTTCCCTGGCCCAGGTCCACGACGTTCTTCAACTGAGCGCCGCTCCGGCCGGAGGCGTGTCCTGCGTTTTGGACCCCCTGAATCCCCTCCCCGGAGCAGCAGCCGCAACTTGCCGTTGCCCTTGACATGGACCTCCGGAAAGTGTACCTTGAGTGTGTTGACTTCGAAGGGGCATCCAATGCTTATGACGCTGGTTCTTCACCGGCGTCAGTTGTTCATCGACTAGTCCAAGAACATAGCAAGCATCCTTGGCACGACTTCAGCGCGCTGACCATGATCTGTGTTGATTGGGTAGGTTGAAGGATCGCTCGCCATTGAGTCCCGATTAAGCCCGTGCCTCCAGGTGTCACTCTGGTGGTTCTCAGCGACTGCCGCGGAGACATCGCACAGGACGTTGGCGGCACGAGGTGATCTTGCGCAACGGCTTGCGCGCCGCGTGCATATGCGACTCGCCACGCCGTCGGCCAGCAAGGGCTCTGCGTCGTAATCCAGACACTGAGCAAGGCGGGCTACATGCCGGAGACTCTTTTTGTAGTCGACGCGTTCGCGCACATTTACCAGTTCTTCTATGCCATCAAGGGCCTCACAGCGCCTGACGGGGAACCGGTCAATGCAGTCTATGGATTTGCCCGAATGCTCGAAAACCTGCGTCGGGATTACGGGGCCGACTACCTTGTGGTGGCGTTCGACGGGCCAGGGAAACTCGCCCGGAGAGAGGTCTACGAACAATACAAAGCCAACCGGTCTCCGATGCCCGAGCCGCTGCAACGCCAGATACCCGTCATCCGCGAACTGCTGGAGGTCCAGGGAATACCACAGCTCTCTGCGGAAGGACACGAGGCCGACGACGTGCTCGCCGCCGTGGCAAAGCAGGCCGCCCGGAAGGGAATCAACACGGTGATCGTCACCACAGACAAGGACGCTGAGCAGTTGATAGACGAGCGAACGAGCGTCCTTCACATCCACAAGGACAGGGAACTCCTCCTGGGGCCGGAAAAGCTGCTCGAACTCAAAGGGGTCGAGCCCTGGCAGACGGTCGAAGTGATGTCCCTGGCCGGAGACCCCACGGACAACGTCCCCGGCGTGCCTGGCATCGGCCCAAAGACGGCGCTGAAGCTCATCCAGCAGTTCGGCAGCGTGGAGAATCTCTACGCGAACCTGGACCAGGTCAAGAGCGAGAACTTGCGCCAGAAACTCCTCGATCACCGCCAGGACATGGAGCTGGCGGCCGACCTCGTTAGACTGAATCCCGAGATCCCCGTGGAACTCGATCTGCAGCAGTGCCGCACAGGAAAGGAACACCCGCCAGAGCTTGAGCAATTCTACGAGGCGCTCGGCTTCGACTCCCTCCTCCGGGACACTGCCCGGCCAACGTCCGAGGCGGGCCAGATGCCGCTTTTCGGCCAGGAGGCGGAGCCGGAGCCGGAGGTCCGGCTCGATACGCTCCAATCCCTGGAGAAGGATTACTCGACTATGACCGGCATGGAGGCCCTGGGGAAGCTGGTAGAGACGCTGAGCCGCCAGGAGACGATTGCCGTGGATCTGGAGACCACGAGCTTGCAGCCGCGGGAGGCCCGGATCGTCGGTTTCGCGTTCGCGTGGCGCCCTCATCAGGCCGTCTATGTAGCGACAGGCGGCCCGCCGGGGGAAGCGTTCTGCCCCCTGGAGGAGGCGATCGGCGCACTGAGGCCCATCCTGGAGTCAGAATCGCCCGGCAAGGTGGGGCAGAACCTGAAGTACGACATGGCCGTGCTGAAGAACTACGGCGTGGAACTGAACGGACTGCGCTGTGACTCCATGGTGGCTTCCTATCTCCTTCATCCCGCCAGCAGAAGCCACGGGCTGGACGCGCTGGCCCGCACGCACCTGAACTACAGTACGGTGAAGATCGCCGAGCTGATCGGCAAGGGCAGCAAACAGGTCACCATGGACGCCGTCCCCATCGAGAAGGTGGCTCCCTACGCATGCGAGGACGCCGACGTGGCGCTTCAGCTCAGCGAACTGCTCACGGGCCAACTCCGGGAGCAAGGTCTGTGGGAGCTTTTCACGCGGCTCGAACTGCCCCTGGTGCCCGTGCTGGCCGCGATGGAATGGATCGGCGTCAAAGTGGACACGGGGCAGTTGGCCGGCATCAGCAAGGAATTCGAGGCAAAGCTGGCCGAGCTGGCAAAGGAGGTGTTCCGTGAAGCCGGGCGGGAGTTCAACCTCAACTCGCCCCAGCAGCTTAGCAAGGTGCTGTTCGAAGAGCTGCACCTGCCCGCTCCGGCCGGCGGCCGACGCAAGACGGGGTATTCGACCGCCAGCGACGTCCTCACCGGCCTGAAGGACCGCTACCCCATTGCGAGCCACGTGCTGGAGCACCGGGAACTGAGCAAGCTGAAGTCCACCTATGCAGATGCCCTCATGGAGATGGTCAACGCGAACACGGGCCGCGTTCATACATCCTTCAACCAGACCGTCACGGCGACCGGGCGGCTCTCCAGCAGCGACCCCAACCTGCAGAACATCCCGGTGCGCACCCCGCTGGGCCGGCGCATTCGGCGGGCGTTCGTGGCCGGAGAAGAGGACATGTCCTTGCTTGGCGCCGACTACTCGCAGGTGGAACTGCGCATTCTGGCCCACTGTTCCGCAGATCCCGCCCTCTGCGAGGCATTCGAGCAGGACCGAGACATCCATCGCTTTGTCGCGGCACAGGTGAACGACGTGCCGGAAGAGGACGTGACCGACGAGATGCGGCAGCAGGCCAAAGCGGTGAACTTCGGCATCATCTACGGTCTGAGCCCTTACGGACTGAGCCACCAGATCGGCGTCCCAGTCCCGGAGGCCGAGCGGTTCATCCGGAGCTACTTCCAGCGCCACCCCAAGGTCAAGCACTTCATCGGCAAGACGATAGACCAGGCGCGGCGCGACGGATGTGTCAGAACCCTGGCGGGACGGAAGCGGACCATCGAGGGCATCGGCGCCACAGGGGCCGCCCGGAGCGCTGCAGAACGCATCGCCGTCAACACCGTCATTCAGGGCTCGGCTGCGGACCTCATCAAGCTGGCAATGATTGAGATACATCGCGGGCTCCCCGCTGTCAGTAGCCGCGCGCAGATGCTCATACAGATCCATGACGAACTCGTTTTCGAGGTGCCGGACGCCGAGATGGACCGGGTCCGCAGCTTCGTCACCGAGAAGATGATCAACGCCCTTGAGCTGACAGTGCCGCTGAAGGTGCACACCGCTGTGGCCAAGAACTGGGCGGATGCAAAGTGAGACCAGTTGACCACAAGAAGACCCGGCCGTTCGTTCTGGGTATCGGGGGAGGACTGGCAAGCGGCAAGAGCACCGTTGCCCGGCTCCTGGCCCGGCGCGGGGCCAGGACGGTGGACGCAGATCGGATCGGGCATCAGATACTGACGCGCCCACGGGTCAAGCAGTCGCTCGTGGAGGCCTTTGGCAAACACATACTGGACAATTCGGGCCGCATCAGCAGACCCAGGCTTGCAGAAGAGGTGTTCGGCAATCCGGACAAGCTCGAAAGACTCGATCGGATTGTGCACCCGCCGCTGCTGGACGAGATCCGCGCTCAGGTGGATCGGCTAAAGCGGGAAGACGACGTCCTCATGGTAGTTATTGACGCGGCCCTTCTGATAGAGTGGCAGTTGCACAGGGAACTGTGCGACGCCGTCGTATTCGTGGACGCGCCGGTGGACGTGCGGCGTCGGCGCGCCGTCTCCGGCCGGCAGATGCGCCCCGAGCAGTTCGACAAGCGGGCGCAAGCTCAACTGCCGGAAGAGACACAAAGGCAGCAGGCAGACTACCTGCTGGACAACACTGCATCATTGGCAAAACTCGAAAAGGAAGTGGAAAAGCTATGGAACGCAATCCTCACCGAAAGCTCGCCGATAACAACATGAGAGCATCTGGGCGATTCGAGAGGGGTTCTGCTCCGCGCCAGAACCACAGGAGAACCCAAGTGAACAACGGAAGGACGGCAAGGCAAGGGACTCACGAGCAAGGGCGCGCGCCGTCTACCGAGGACTTCCACATCGCGGAACTCCAGAAGATGACGGTCAAGCAGCTCCAGAAAGCAGCCAAGGAAGAAGGCATCGAGCACACCAGCGGGCTGAAGAAGCAGGAGCTGATCTTCCAGATGCTCAAGAATCGAGTCACCACCAGCGGCGCCATGTACGGCGAAGGCGTGTTGGAGGTCTTGCCCGACGGATTCGGGTTCCTGCGGTCGCCGGATTACAGCTATATGCCCAGCCCCGACGACATATACGTCTCGCCCAGCCAGATACGGCGCTTCGGGCTGCGCACCGGCAATCTGGTCAGCGGCCTGATTCGTCCTCCCAAGGACAAGGAGCACTACTTCGCACTGCTCAAGGTGGAGGCCGTCAACTACGAAAGCCCCGAAGCGGCGATGAACCTTACCATCCTGGAAGACCTGACGCCCTACCACCCCACCAAGAGGCTCCTGTTGGAGCGCGAGGCTGACGAGGTGGACATGCGGATCGTGGACCTGATAACGCCCATCGGCCAGGGCCAGCGCGGCCTGATCGTCGCCGCACCGCGCACCGGCAAGACCATCCTGCTGCAAAAGATCGGCAACTCGGTCGCCCAGAACCATCCCGACATCGAACTCATAATACTGCTGATCCAGGAGCGGCCCGAGGAAGTGACCGACATGGAGCGCAACGTCCCGGGGGCCCAGGTCATCAGCTCTACGTTCGACGAACCGGCGAGCCGGCACATTCAGGTTGCCAACATGGTGCTGGAGAAGGCCCGCCGCCAGCTGGAATACGGCAAGGACGTGGTCATCTTGCTTGACAGCATAACCCGACTGGCCCGCGCGCATAACACCGAGATCCCTCACAGCGGCAAGATCCTCAGCGGCGGCGTGGAGGCCAGCGCCCTGCAAAAGCCCAAAAGGTTCTTCGGTAGCGCTCGCAACATCGAGAATGGTGGCACCCTTACCATCATCGCCACTGCCCTGATCAGCACCGGCAGCCGAATGGACGACGTTATCTACGAGGAGTTCAAAGGCACCGGCAACATGGAGCTGCATCTGGACCGCAACCTGGCCGACAGAAGAATCTGGCCGGCCATTGACATCACCATGAGCGGCACCCGCAAGGAAGAACTCCTGCTCGACCCCGAGGAACTCAAACGCATCCAGCTACTCCACAGGATGCTCAACGATATGAATCCCAGTGACGCGATCGAGGCGCTCCGTGACAGGCTCGCAAAGACCCAGAACAACGCCGAGTTCCTGATGAGCATCAATGTAGACCAGCGGTAGCCGCCGCCGGAAGGCCTGAAGTCGGGACTTCGGGCACGCCTTCCGCTGGGGCCGGACCGTCCGTCTTGCTCAGTTTCTCATCCCCTGCTCTTCAGCCTTCGCAGCGCCATGTCCCTGGCCCTTGAAGAACGGCTGTTCGGCGGCATGCTGGGCGCCGTCGCCGGCGACGCGCTGGGCCTGCCCTTCGAGGGAGCGCCCCGGGCATGGCTCGACGCAGACCCCGTTGAGGCAATGACCCCCGGCGGGCCACACGGCCAGCCTCGCGGCACCTGGTCGGATGACAGTTCCCTCCTCCTCTGCCTGGCCGACAGCCTGTGCTGCGGCTGCGACCCGGACGACATCGGCAGCAAGTTCCTGGCGTGGTGGCAGCAAGGACTGTGGACGCCCTTCGGCCGCCCGTTCGGCTATGGCTACACCGTCGCCATCGCAATGTACAAGATGATGGTCGGCATTCCTGCTCTGCAGGCGGGCGAGGACAGGGAAGACTGCAACGGAAACGGCTCGCTGATGCGCACGCTGCCGGTCGCCCTCTACTTCTCAGCCGAGCGCGAGCGGATGCTCGAAGCCGCCCACCAGGTCTCCTCCATCACCCATGCCCACCCCCGCGCCATGATGTGCTGCGGCGTCTACTGCCTAGTCGCCTCCTGCCTGATGGAAGGCATGGACAAGAAGGAGGCGGTCGAAACGGGAGTGCGGCTGGCCGCCCAGCACTACCGCGGCAACCCCTGGGACGCGGAGCGGCAGCACCTGGAGCGAATCCTGTGTGCAGACTTCTCCGCGCTGCCGCGTTCGGAGGTCAGGTCGACCGGCTACGTTGTGGACACGCTGGAAGCGTCCCTGTGGAGCCTGCTTCAGGGCGACTCATTCCGCGATTGCCTGCTGAGGGCCGTCAACCTCGGCGACGACACCGACACGGTCGGATCGGTCACGGGCGGATTGGCCGGAGTCCACTACGGCCGCGACGGCATACCCCAGGAGTGGCTTGAGCCGCTCGCGCGCCGCGAAGACATCCTCGCGCTCTGCCAGCGCTTCGCGGCCGCCGCCACGGCCCAAAGGACGGCATAGCCCGGGCCCGATCACGCCGCTGGCGCGAGAGACGATGCCGGCTTCTCCGCGACCACGCGCCGGTACAACTGCCCGGCCACCAGCGGCATCAGCGCGCAAGCGGCGATGACCAGCCAGTCCGCGGCGGCCGGCGGCGAGGTCCTCAAGACCGTCTTGAGCCCCGGCATGTAGACGGCCGCAAGCTGCAAGCCCACCGTCAGAACCAAGGCCCCCAGCACGTAGGGGTTGCTGAACCACTCCCTGCCGCGCAGCGGGCCGCGCTCCTTGCGCGAGTTGAATACGTGGAAAAGCTGCGCCAGACCTATCGTCATGAAGCTCATCGTGATGGCAGGATCCAGCTCCCCGACGGGCTGGTAGCCGCGCACGAATCGCCCGTAGAAGAAGGCCGTCAGCGCCGCCAGCGTTATCAACAGGCCGTAGCCGATGATCGAGGTCACGGTGCGCCTGTCCAGCAGCGAGGAGTCCGGCGGGCGGGGCGGCCTGTCCATGATATCGGCCTCGCCGCGTTCCATCGCCAGCGCCAGGGCGGGGAACACGTCGGTCACCATGTTCAGCCACAGTATCTGGAGCGGCAGCAGGGGCAGCGGCTCGCCCAGCATGGTGGCGAACAGCATGGTGGCCACCTCGCTAAGATTGCAGCTGAACAGGTAGTGGACGAACTTCTGGATGTTGGCATAGATGATTCGCCCCTGATGCACGGCGGCGCCGATGGTCACGAAACGGTCGTCCAGGAGCAGCATGTCGGCGGTTTCCTTGGCCACGTCCGTCCCCTTGATGCCCATCGCCACACCGATGTCGGCCCTCTTCAGCGCGATGGCATCGTTGACCCCGTCTCCGAGCATGGCGCATATCTCGCCGCGCCTCTGCAGCGCCTCCAGCACGTCCACCTTCTGCTCGGGACTGACACGCGCAAAGACCTGCACTTCCTCAAGCCTGGCATCCAGCTCGTCCCGGCTCAACGCTGCCAGATCGCGCCCGGTCAGGACCGCCGGTTCCGCCGGAGCGATGTGCAATTCGGTCGCAATGCCGGCGGCGGTAGCCGGGTGATCGCCCGTTATCATCACGGTCTTCAGCCCGGCACGGGTCAGCATGTCCACGGTCTCCCGCACCGCCTCCCGGGGCGGGTCCACCAGGCCGGCCAGGCCCAGCCAGGTCAGTCCCGAGTATGCCTCCTCCGGGCCGGCCGGCGCCTGCCCGACCGGCTTGAAGGCCACGCCAATTACCCGCAGGCCACCGGCCGCCAGCGACCGGTTCTCCTCCAGGGCCCGCTCGCGCTCGGCCTGCGTCAGGTCGCGAAGACCGGCCGTGGTGAGAACGGAAGAGCATCGCTCGGCCACCGCCTCCGGGGAGCCCTTGACGCACAGCACCATGCCCTGCCCGGGGTTCATCTGTTCATCCAGACCGTCGTTCACGGTCGCCATCATCATGGTAGCGCTGGAGAAGGCGAACTCCTTCAGCTCGGGGTGTCGCCGGCGCAGTTCGTCCGGCTCCCAGCCGGCCTTGGCCGCAGCCACGGCGAGGGCGACCTCGGTCGGGTCTCCGGTCACCTCCGGCTCTCCCTCGCCATGGGACAGGACCGTGGCATTGTTGCAGAGCGCGGCTGCCTTCAACAGGCCGCGAAGCTGCCGGTCCTCGGCGGGCTCGACCTGGCCACCGTTCTCCGTGAACCGCCCCGCCACGGCGTAGCCACTCCCCGAGACGTGCACGGTGCGCTCCCACACCCGTATCCTGGTGACCGTCATCTCGTTGCGCGTCAGCGTGCCCGTCTTGTCCGTGCAGATGCAGGTGGCGGAGCCGAGCGTCTCCACGGCAGGAAGGCGCCGTATCAGGGCGTTCTTCTTGGCCATCCGCCACATGCCCACGGCCAGTGTGATCGTTGCCACCGCGGGCAGCCCTTCCGGCACGGCGGCGACCGCCAGCGCGATGGCGGCCTGCAGCATCAGGCCGACCTCCACGCCCTGGATTATGCCGGCCGCAGCTACGACCGCTGCAACGCCGAGGCACAGGACGACCAGCCGGCGCCCCATGTCGGCAAGGCGCCTCTCGATGGGCGTCTCCACGTCCTCGGTCTCGCTCACGAGCTTGCTGATGTGCCCGATCTCCGTGGCCATGCCGGTAGCGATCACCAGGGCCACCCCGTTGCCGCTGGTCGCGTGAGTGCCCTTGAAAACCATGTTGCGCCGTTCGGCCAGCGGCGTGTCTTCATCGTCCAGGGGGTCGGTGCCCTTCGCCACAGGGACGGACTCCCCCGTCAGCGGCGCCTCGTCCACCTGCAGCTCCGCCGATTCCACGACCCGCGCATCGGCGGGGACCGACTGGCCCTCCTGCAGGATGACAACGTCACCCGGGACCAGGTCCGTCGCAGGAACCGCGAGGCGCGTGCCGGACCGGAGCACCAACGCGTCCTGCCCGCCCAGTTTCTGCAGGGCCTCCATGGCGCGGCTGGCACGGTATTCGGTCGCGAATCCGATCGCGGCGTTCAGCAGGATCACCACCACAACGCTGAGCGCCTCCAGGTTGTCACCCATGAAGAAGCAGATGACGGCGGCAACCACCAGCAGCGCCACCACCAGGCTCTTGAACTGATCCGCGAGCACCCGCCACCAGGGAACGGCCCGCGAACGGCGAAGCTGGTTGGGACCGTACCTGCTCAGCTTGCGGCCGGCCTCGCGCGCGCTCAGCCCCCGCGATACGTCGGTGGCGAGGAGCTCCGCCACTTCCCCGGTCGGCATCGTGTGCCAGGGCCGCTCGAGCTGCGGCCACAGGCCCGACTGCTGTGTGCCGCCGGTCCCTTCCGCTAGCGCGTTGCCAGACAAGTCCCGCCCCCCTTCACGCAGGTCACAGATGCCAATGGCTGCTCAGGTAGTCGTAATAGAATAGCGCATTCTCCACCGGCACGTTGCTCGGGATGTGGTTCCCGACAGCAAACACGAAACCGGGACAGCCGAGGGCCAGCTCAAGTGTGGCCTCTATCTGGGCCCTGATCCGATCGCGCGCGCCGAACGTCAGTGTGCGGCAGTCCACCTTGCTGCCTATTATGACGTGCGTCTTGCCGAACTTCCCGACGACCCTGTCCAGATCCACCACCGGCTCGAAACAAAACCCGTCCAGTCCCCCCGCCGCAAGGTCGTCCAGGAACATGGTGTAATCGCCGTCGGATGTGAATAGCACCAACTTGCCTGCATCCTTGAGAACCCGCCACAACCGGGCGTAGCGCGGAAAGATGACCCGCCGGCAGAAGTCAGGGTGCACGAACGGGCCCTCGCTCCAGACCATGTCGTCGTGGCACATGAACACTTCGATGGAGGTCCGAGACCATGCCCGGTAGTGGTGCATGCTCAGGCGGAAGAAGCTGTCGAGCACGCGCTCGAACTTGTCCTGGTCGGCGGCGGCCGTCAGCAGCATGTCCCACCCGAACGCCTCGATGGCACCCGACATCACGGTCCTGTAATAGCCTCCCGGACAGACCTGTTCGGGATTGGCGGCCTGCGTGTCCCGATGCCACCGCTCGTAATACCGGACAAGCTCGTCGGAATCCGGCAGGCCATATTCCTCCACCGCGTCGAACTCCCACACCTCCTCAACGGACGAGAACGGGCAGTGGCGGCTTTCCCGCTTGTCCCGACCTCCTTCGAGGAACTCGCCGTGGCCCATGTCGGTCGTGCGCCCGCGCAGCGCCCACGGGATCGCTCCGTCGTTCGTCATCCATAGGAAGTCCAACTGCCATGCATCGTTGAAGCGTTTCCGGGCGCCGTCATCCTTGAGCGGGTCCAGCCCGGTCACGGCCCGCATCAGGGCATCGCAGCTGCAGTATTCGGTGTGCGCCAGCCGCTCGGTCGGCTTCAGGCGGATGGTGTCCATTCCGACGCGGTAACTCATGCTTGATCCAACTTGCGCGAGGACAGCGGCCGGTCAGGACCGGGCCGCCGTGAGCGCAGCACCCAGGGCAACCACGAACTGCGGATTCTCGGGCACGAGCAGCTCCTTGTCCAGCGTCGCTTCCAGTGCCTTCTTGAGGGCGGGGCTCTTGGCGCCGCCGCCAATGAATGCGTAGCGAGAGGCCCAGCCGATGTGCGCGGCCAGCGACGCGACCCGGGACGCTATCGCGGCGAACAGCCCCGCTGCTATGTCAGGCTCGGGCACGCTGCGCGCGATCAGAGACACCACCTCGCTCTCCGCGAAGACCGCGCAGGTCGAGTTCATCCGGGCCGGGTTCGTC
>SDBU01006414.1_pt1 | contig 13832 bp, 9 predicted proteins | sample 2277071 | NCBI WGS metagenome assembly SDBU01 (sample SAMN10397929, study PRJNA504765) | marine sediment metagenome | isolation source: marine sediment core GS08_GC12, 126 cmbsf | place: Arctic Ocean: Gakkel Ridge, Loki's castle | collected 2008
GCCTTCCGACCACTTGGCTGAATCAATTCGGCCTCGCATGATCGGAATCGCCACGGCAGCCAAGATGCCGACGATGAAGATCACGACCATCAGCTCAATTAGTGTAAAACCTTTTCTTTTTTTCATCTTCTACTTCTCCTAAACAGAGTTTCAAAATATTCCCATTTTGCCTGCCAACGCAGGTTCCACTCGTTTATCACACTCCCAATCAACCAAATTCATTAGCGATATAAAAAACAAGCGATTGCTCTAATTTACCTAACTTATACATGGCAAAAGGCTCAAGAAGATGTGTCGAAACCCTCTTTTTTGTTTAACGCTTTATTAATTAAAGTATACTCCAAAAAACGTCAGTGGCAAAAATTATTGCTTAATTTATGAACAACCCCGGCAAATGGAGGATTTTATAACAAATGGATTTGTAAATAGAGAGTGTTTACCGGACCTACATTAAAAAGCCAACATCCTTTTTATGGATTGGTCCGTCAGAAAGATTGGACTTAAGGAATTGTGGACGTTAAAGTGGCACCGCGATTTCAACACGGCAAAGCATTGGACCGAAGCCGACGGCGAGCGAGCCAAGGAGCGGCCGGAGTGGATGCGGAAATTTAAATACTACTGAAAAAATTGCTAAGGAGCTGGCAAGGAAACATGAGGGGATGACTATTTAGTCCCTCGAGGAGCGTCTGTTTCCTATAGGTCCCCGCCTGTTGCGTGAACGCATCATACCCACCGTTCGCTGCTGCCTGTTTCCCCTTGGGATGTCCCTGATTTCATACCTGCTTTTTTTCGCATTTCCTTTAGAAGGAGGTTTCTTTTCGGGCTTTCCTTCCAACCGTAGCAAAGCGCCCCTGCATACTTCTCTGGTGTTTCCGGAAGAGTGTTTCAGACCCTCCTTTAAAACCTCCAAGGCCATTTTCTTCATCCTTCCGTGCATATTTCTCAGTCCATAAGTGGCTGCGTTTTTCGTGGTAATCTGAGAATTGCCAAACAAAGCCGCTTTTAAGATTTCCAAGCCATCTTCCTGCATCCAAGAAAGGTTAAAAGCGGCCTGTCGCCTATTTGATGCATGTTGTGAATATAACTCTTCCCGCAGCTTGCTAAGAAGCTTTATAGACGCCTCATCCTTTTCTCGTCCTGAAAGTTTTCTTTTTTCTATCTCCATATAGCCTCCCCTTAACTTATCGGCAAGTGCAATCAAATTGCTGAAGCTGTTTTTGTTTCTCCTGACAAGCAGAATAAAATTGTCTTTCTATGTTATCCTGCCAAATAATTAAAAAATTCCCTATCTTATCAATCACGCGGAGGTTCTATCCTCAGTACACTCCGGGCAGCGATACTGTCACCTTACGCATTTTCTCCTCCGAAAAGCCAGAACCTGCTGCAACTACATCACCTATTTTCACACATCCAACGTCTTCTCTCAGCAAAGAGCCGAAGACGTATAAAATGGAATGTTCCGGTCAGAACGATATTTAAATCTCTGCTTTTCATTCCACTGATTATTCTAATAAGAAACAATTAGATTGTCAAATGATTTACTTAAACTGAGCGATTTTATGCAGGCCTCTGCCGTAATTGTATGTCAAATAAGCTATTATGTTAAATTTTCAAAATGTTATTTTTTCATAAAAATATTTTTGCTGCATATTATGTCATATTCAATTGAGGAATGGGCCATTTCAAGTAACATAGTTTGGAGAAAAATCAGTTTTTTGTTTGCACCCTCACCGCAGTCAAGCTGGGTAACTAGAGTATGGGTACACACTTTAGCCAAATTAACGCCATCTATTGGGTCGGACATTCCCTCTTAACAAATCCGGTATCCGGCCTGCTCTTTGACCTCTCTGTCCCGCCTTACCCATATATGGTCCCGCCGGCCAACCACTTCCAAAGCCGGGCCGAAATCCAAAGCCAAAACGAGCCGGTGCCGCTACCAGGTAACTAATGTCATAAACACGAGTCCTCATTTTGTCAGGTAATGAGTCTTTTGTTGCGATAATAATTATTCCATCTTTAACAACATAGTCCAGCCTGGCAAAACCACCGGAAACCGCCATCAACAAAAGCTCCAGGCACGTACGCAAGCGAATCCCACCGGAAAAACCATCAATTTTGATGGGTGTATCCCGTTCGACATTGGCATTTTCACTCAAATCCCTCCACAACACAACTATCTTTAGCGGAGGCTCGGTTGAATTACGCAATATCTCAATTGCCTCACTAAAGGTCGTATGAAACGTAAGAGCTGAAAGGTCGGCAGTGCGCCGTGATTGATTGTAGACAGCCTTGTCACTGCGGCCGGTTCTCGTAACTCTGCTGCGCGAGTATTTCGGAGAAACTTTGACCGACTTTTCCTGATAACTGATTTTCTCGGCCGCCAAAGCCTCCGTATTACACCATCCGCACGCACAAACGAGAAGTACGATTGCTGTCGAAATCCAGCATTTTTTTGCATTCATCGTTATACACCTTTCCAAAGGCTGTTTTGGCTACTGGTCAAGTTCCCTGATATAAATATTGGCAAATCGAATGGGGTCGCCGTGATGCTGCAGTGCGATAGGCCCACGTTTTGGTATACCGGGAAGCCGAGCCTGTCGAATTACAGTTTTGCCATTGAGTAAGACGGTGACACGGTCGTCGATAACAGTGATTTCGAAGCGGTTCCATTTAGTAACCGGATTGTCGGCCTTGACGATTGGCGTTGCAGCTTTGCGCACTTCCGGCGGCATACTATTATCCGTGCGATATCCCCATATTTCACCTGAACCGATGGGCCAATTCCAGATATTGACCTGGCTTTTCGAGCTTCCTCGCAGGTAAATACCGCTATCTCCTGCGGCGGGTACAGAAGCGGTCAGATCTTTACCGCTGGAGTCGGTAGCCTGTGAGCCGTCCGGCAGAATCACGGGCACCTGTTCAGTTCCATCTTCGGCTGGAAGCTTCCAATCTACAATGAGGGTGAAATTTCCGAATTCCTCTTGTGTCCACAGGTTCTTATCTTGAGCTTCGCTTTTTCCGTCGTAATCCAGGACCCAATTCTTTGCCTGCCAATGTCCTTCGTGTCCCGTAGTCTGCTTCCATCCTCGAAGGTCAAGACCATTGTATAGCGAACGAAAGCCCTGCTCTTTCTTTGCTACTTCATCAGCAGGTGGATTTGAGCCTGGCAGCTGGCGAATACGAATGTTTCGGAAATGGACTTCACTGCCTTCGGATTCGAGACAGATATATCCCTTCCGGGGATTCAAACGTGAGCCGCGGGTGACAACCTTGCCGTTTACTGCCAAGGCAACGGTTCCATTCTTGCACTCAACACGATAATGGTTCCATTGACCTGCCGGTTTGCATCGCCTTTCACTGGGCAGAGCACGATTCGAGCCTGAGGGGTGAGGCTTATCCGGTTTCATGGTGGCACCGTGGATGGGAAATATATCGCCATGGCTGGTATAATTTTCGGAGTTGCGGCCATCAAAGATTTGGACCTCGATGGAACGAGTGAACGGCTGACCCGGCGCGGTCACGGGATCAGAATGAATGAACAAACCGGCATTGCCGCCCTTTTTCATGTGTCGCCATTCGAGCTCCAGGACATAGTTTTCATAATGTCTTTTTGTTCGGATCACGCCTGTAGGAATGCCAGTACAAACAATCATCTCGTCGCGTACGGTCCAGGTTTCCGGGGCGCAATTGACATTCACCCAGCCGTCAAGATTCTTTCCATTGAAAAGGGGTACAAACTGCCCATCGCCTCCATCCAACTGCTTTATCATAATGTTTCGCAAAGTGATGTTACCGTTTAGGTTCTGGAAGCCGATATGTCCTTTTAGGGGGCGCTTGGCCAGGGCCGGGCCCTTTTGCTGCCTTGCTTTTGTTTCGCGGGAGAGGTCTGCATCTATTATCTTTTCGCCGTTAAGTACTATCGTTATCTGACTGCCACGGGCAGTAATCAACCACGAATTCCACTGGCCGACTGGATTAGTGGCAACCTTGCTCGGGGCAATCTCATCGTAAATCGAGCCGGTACACTGCTCAGTCCTGGCGCTGCCACCGTAATAGACCCGATCATCCACTACCTGAATCTCCATTGCAGTATAGGCGGGGTCTCCCTGAGGGGGAAAGCGCAATCCAATGCCGCCGTTGCTGCCCCGGGTTACCTTGGTGTCGAGCTTCAGGACGAAGTCGCTGTACTCTTTTGTCGACCTAATCCAGGTGCGTTTGTTCAGGCCGTAGAGAACGCCCCCCTCAATCCTCCACGGTGTTCCACTGACTTTCTGGGGCTCGGCCACATTTGACCAATCGCTAACCTTCCAGCCATCCAGGCTATCACCGGGGAAAAGAAGGACAAAACCTTCCTCCGCCGCTTGCAGAATTGCGGCGTTACCAACGACTATGGATCCTATTATTCCAATTAGAAAGAATGTGAAAAGCTGTTTCATCGCCAAGACTCCTTTACGTATTATTATTTAGATATTCTTACAACAAAAGGCCAAAAAACCATTATACATTATAGTATGCTCACGTTAATCCATAAAGAATTGCTTATAATTATTTAAGTCGTCCGGTCGGACAGGCTAAACAACTTCCCAGTCTCGGAGCCAGGCGTATTCCTGCGGCAATACGGCCCAATGTTCTTCCGTCATACGTTCAAGCCATTCTTTATCCGCCGCGTTTTGGCCAAGCGGGCGTGTGTATGAAGCCATAGCTGCATTTTCGACTTCGTAGACCGTCGAAAGACCCGGTATAACGGCCGTAATAGCATCGTTAAGATTAAGGACACACTGAAGGGTAAGCCTGACCAGGTCGTTGTCCTCCTTATTTCCCGGGCCTGTCTTTATTTTGTCATACGTCTTCAAGAGCCTGCCGCCGAAGAAGGGCTTGATTGTAATCAGGCCAACATCATTGTCGTGTAAAGATTGAAAAACACTTTTGGCAGCGGATCCTACACCCGGATTTCGTTCCTCAATATTGTTGGCCACAGGAGGTTTGCCCTTCTCACTGGTCTTAGCTGTACAGGGAAAGATGAACATCTCGACCTGCGGGTACTTTTCAATGACGTGCTGGGTCCAGGGACGGCTGTGGCTGGAAATCCCGAGGTGTAATACCTTACCGGCCTTATGCAGCTTCTGGAAGGCTTTTATCATAACTTCGACATCAGCGTTAGTGTTGGTTCCATTCATCTTCGCCTGGATACGCCAGATGTCGAGGTAATCTGTTCCAATGTTGCGCAGACACTCTTCGACGTTGTGTATCTGGGCCTTGACGTTACAAAATTCATCGTGTCGCGGGCACAGCTTAGAATCGTCTGCACCGACAATCATCTTTCCACGGCGGCCCTTGAGTGCTGTGCCGAAGGCGATGCACTCCTCGGCACCGGTAATATCAAGATAGTTCATTCCACAATCTATGGCCTTGGAAACAACATCGGTACGGTTTTTGGCTATTTTATCCGAGATGCCCTTCTTTATAGATTTACCCCACCACCAACCGCCGCTGCTTTCTCTCCACGGCGCCCTCCAATGGCCGCCCAGGCTGACTTCGGAAATCATCAGGTTTGTCTTGCCCAGCCGGCGGTAGTACATCTTCGGGTTGTAATTGAGTATCTTTGATGTATCGATTTTGGTTTTTGTACCGCCCGCTTTTGCTGATGCTTGTCCCTTGCCGGCCAAGGCACCTGCAACCGTCCCTGCAGTAGCCATAGAAGCCTTATGAATAAAACTGCGCCTCGAAAGTTTATCCTTGTTCATAGGACTGTCCTTTCAAAATTAGCCCGATATGTTTTTGTAATACACCACAAAATTCACATTATAGAACTGCATTTGTCATTTCGCCTCCTGCGTATAATTAGGAATAATTCTAAGCTATTCAAGCTAAAAGTCAAGAGGAAATAAAGGTGATCCGCTGTTTAGTGGTCTGTTTTAAGCATATCCGGTCGCTTAGATACCTTTTGTCAACTCTTATATTCAAAGAGGACAATTTCATAATGGTTGAGCTGAGGGACTTTGATGTGGACACGGCCGTCAGCTTCTGTTTTGAAATCAAGTTCACGGCCGGCTTTTAGCAAACGCACACTCTTGACTGATTTTTGTGGATTTAGCTCTATGTGAATTCCCGAAATCGGTACCGGTTGGTGCAGCGCAATTCCTCTTTGGCCGGAATGGTTGAACAGGCTAATCCACTCGAATTTTCCGTTTTGCCCGGCGCGGTGAGTTACTTCAACAAGGGGTGATGCTTCAACCACGAGACGGCGGTCGAGAGCGAGGAGATTATCTATTGTACCCATGACCAGAGCTGCGTGTCCAGCGTGAGATTGCTGCTTATAATGCGTGCCGATATCCCATGGGAAAAATGCAGCCGCACCCCGTCCGGATTGTTTATAAAAAAGAGCGGGATGATTAGAGACATTTCTGTAGTAGCACTTTTCCGGAGGGCCGTACATATCAGCAGGGATCAACCGAAGCAGACCTTCGGTCTGTGCTTTCGGATTGTATACGTGAAACGGACTGCGCAGGAATACTAAATCAAGCTTTTCCAAAATAGATTGGTCAAGTCGGCTACGGTCTTCAGGGCGGATGCGGATATATGAGCCACGTTCGGTGGGACGGGTATTTGTGTATTCAATCGAACCGATGCATTTTAATCCGTTCGGAAGTTTTCCGGTAAGAAGCAGTTTTCCGCCATTTGAAACATACTTATCCAAAGCACTGCACTGGTTCCGGTTTAATTTACCGGCATCGGGGACAATCACCAATGAGTGACGTTTAAGCTGGTCGTAGTCGAGGGTTGTCAAGTCGAACGAGACATGGTTCTCAGAGAGAATTTGAAACAGCCCATCATATTCCTGGTCACCTCGCCGTACCAAGCCTACTTCACCGGCAGGATTCGTGCTTGTCAGCCAGCGTTCATTCGCGGCGTGAAAGCGATAAAGCTGACGCAATAAATTCAGGTTTAGACGGTCCTCCTGCCTCTGCAGAGGACCGATACAGTAGAAATCCAGCCAGGCCCCATTAACCATCTGCTGCCACAGCCGACGGATTGTCAGATATGGTGATACCGCTGCATGGCGGTATGGGATGGCAATAAAATGCACAGCAGCATTAGCGAGCTGCCGTTGGCCGGACTCGAGCAGTGTTCTTTTCGCCTTTTCCGTATCATAATAAGTGCCGCGTCCGAGGGCGGAGTTGGACTCCTTGCGTATGACGTCGACACCGGCTGTAGTATATGTGCAAATAGCCAGGTTCGGCTTTTTGGCCTTTAGGAAGTCGTTGACACGGTGGAACTGCTTATCGCTCATAGAACGCGTGAACTCGACGTATTTTTTATATGCTGGATTGCTATCATCTCTTTTAGGCGGCAGTTGGATTCCAGAGAACTTTCGGAATTTGTCCTTACATGCCTGACATTGACAGAGGCCGTGGTAGTTACCGCTATAATCGGACTTCTGGTAACCAATCATGTTGAAGAACACGCCATCAAGTGGGTAGCGGTCAACAGCTTCACCAAGAATTTTGAACATGTACTCCTGCTGATAGCCGCCACTAACACAAGTATGCACTTGGCCATTATAGTTGACGTTTTTCCCCTTTTCGCTGACATAAAGCCACTCAGGTTTCTGTGCAGCAAACTTCTCGTTAATCTTGCTGAAATCGAACCTGCCAATGACCCGGATACCTTCCCTGTGCAGTCTTTTGATAACCGTGCCGACGAGGTCGCCTTTCATATTAGGATTGCGGTAGTGATATTGCAATTCTGTGGGGTAGTTGGCCACGATGCCTCCAACGTTGAACAGGACGACGTCGGCATAATAATCCTTGACGTCATTTACATACTTGTCGAGATCCATGGTTGCGTCAATTTCCCGCAGATTTGTCTGCAACATTCGTTGAGGCTTTAACCACCACTGTGCCTGCTCAGCAGGTTCCGCAAGAACCGGCTTGATGAGACCCAAGCAGATAATCGAATAAGAGAGACTTAAAATGAACCTTTGCATGTGACTACCTCCTTTTGAAAACTTTCATGTCAACAAAATGCTTAATCACCAGTTATATTCTTCTTTGACGTAAATACTATCATACCTAAAGTTTAACGACAAGACCGACATAATATACACGACGACTGCGGGGGATGTTATCCTGGAAATAACTGTCGAACAGCTCATAATCTCAGCTATAATTAGCTATTTTTGGAAGGTACATAAAAAGGAGACAAAGGCAATTCATATCGAACTTTTCGTCACCCTGTCTCCCTGCTGCGAAGTGCCTTTATTACTACTGGAGCGAAACCGCCCGGACGCGCCCGCAGCATATTTATTAAATCACAAATCAAAACTCCCGTCAAGAAAGATTAAGAATTATTATCATTTTTTTTCTTAAAAACGAGAAGACTTTTCTCTATAACTCTTTTTTAATCAGCTAAGACAGACCGAAGCCCAAGCACAGCTTAGATTTTTTTAAAAAATATGATTTTTGTTATTTTGTCGCAAACCGGCTTTCATTAAAAGTGTATAATGTATATGTAAAATTCGATATTGCGCAGCTTTTCGGAACACTGAACGGCTGAGCCTATAAATGACAGATTTTGATGAAGAGTGATAAACTCATTTCCCGTGGAGGTGGGATACTCGTGAAAATTAAGCTTTCAACCTTTTTTGTTCTGCTCATTGCATTTTCTGTAGTCATCAATTCCAGTGCGCTGGCTCATACAAATGTTACACCGCAAGAAGCCAAAAACATGATTGATTCCAACGACCAACTAATAGTTGTCGATGTCCGGGAACTATCCGAGTATTGTGATGCAACGGCCGGACATATTCCCGGCGCTCTGAATTATCCGTGGAGTTCAGGAGTTTTACAGGAACGGTATGAGGAACTGCCGAGGGACGGTGAAATTCTGGTTTACTGTCACAGCGGCGGTAGAAGTCATGTGGCCTCTAACTTTTTAGATGGTAATGGTTTCCTCTACATATATGACATGGCGGGAGGTTTCTCATCGTGGCAGTGGGAAACGGCAGGCTGTGTCGATTCTGATGGTGATGGAGTTAACGACGACTTAGATAACTGCCCCAATAACTTCAATCCTTCCCAGAGGGATTCTGACGGCGATGGGGCAGGAAATGCCTGTGACCCGAACTGCCCCAATCTTGACGGTCTGAATCCTGTTAATTTTATAGATTTTTCAATGCTTGCGCAAAACTGGCAGGTAACCGGTCCCAATGTTGCCGGCGACCTGAATATGGACAATATTGTCGATATAAACGATTTAGCAATATTGTCAGATTACTGGTTAAGCGACTGTTACGAAGAAAGTGATGTAAGTGTGGTTGGCAGACTTTCAACTGACGTCAGAGGTGAGGGCTTGATATGTATTGAAGAGGCAATCGAGGACAAAAGGCTCAGTGCATTTTTCAATACAGACCTGTATGAATGCTGCACTAATCAATTTCTATAAGCTCGTAATCACTGCTTCCCAGGCCGATATGCTCTGCGTGCTCAATCTGATAACGAGGGTCGAGTTTATCATTTTCCAGCAACTGGGCTATTGTTTTGCCGCTTCTGCTTTGAACGATATCTATTGAAGCCTTATCTACAGCTACAGGGTCGGTCGAGGCAAATATACCAATATCGTCCACGATGTTGGGCATACCCTGCCTGTCGAAACAATCACAATCACCGGTAACGGACATAACGAAATTAAAGAACGCGACCCTGTCCTCCTTGCCCTTTATGACGCCAATCGCGTGTTCTGAAATGTTCTTTTGAAGAATTCGGTCCTCAACACCCCAGTCATATTTGACAGCACCAAATCTGCATACCGCCACGCACTCGCCACAGCCGATACACTTGTCTTTGTCGATACCTGCCTTGACATCACCGAGTGTAATTGCATCAGCCGGGCAGTGGTCGTAACAATCTCCACAAAGCGTGCAATCGTTGCTGACCTTCGGCCTCATAGATGCGTGCTGTCTCATCTTGCCCTTTCGGCTCGAACAGCCCATTCCAAGCGTTTTTAGAGTAGCCGCTGCGCAGGCGGCGGGGTGGCCTGTAAAGTGGGCAATCGAAAGAATCGACTGGCATCTTACGATATCGGATGCAATGAAAACCTCGCTGTTCAGCTCACCGTCTATTTTCACCGCTGTCTCAGACGTACCGAAAAGCCCATCGGGAGCAATGAACGGTATTCCCAGCGTGGAAATATTAAAGCCATGCTCATCGGCTAATATGGTATGGTCGATCGCATTGTGCCTTCGGCCTGTATACAAGGCGCTGGTGTCAGTAATAAACGGCTTTGTCTTCAGTGCAAGCAACTCCTCTATAAGCCCTTTAATGAACGGCGCTTTTATATACGTATTGTTAGGCGGTTCGCCAACATGGACCTTGACGGCAGTGAAATCGCCCTGTTTGAAACATGTTGCAAAACCGCCCTGCTTAAACAACCTGCGGGCCTTTTCCGAAATTACCTGCTCACCATCATCGACAGCAGCTTTGATAAAAAATACCTTTGAATCCATAAAAAATTCTCATAAGAAGTTTTGCCATTTTCAAAACAACAATTTAACTATTTTACTATAGTTTATAACCACTTCAAGTAACTATTATCCATTTAATAAACGCAAACTTTGGCGTTGACAACGCCCTGCCGGGAGTATAAGCTTAATTCAATTATTTATCAGCATCGCCAGTGACAACTTAACTCATAAAATAATGTCAGATTGTTCAACTAATCTTAAGAACTGCTGAACTGAACATAGCTTGTTTCAGTCTATGTTTCTATGTTATTGAGAGAAAGGGGAATTACTATGAAGAGAAATTTTGGGCGACGAGAGTTTTTAGGTGCCGCTTCGGCTGGTATGCTATTCAATTCTCTTTCGTCGGGAAAAGAAACGAAGGAGACGGGTGCGTCAGTTGAACGCGAGGTGAGATTAGAGTTTCTTCGGCCTAAGGAAATCGAAGAGGCCCAGGCCGAATGCTCAACCATATTTCAGCCACTCGGGACGATTGAATGGCATGGGGTACACAACGTAGTTGGTGTCGACGCGCTGAAGGCATACGCACTGTGTATGCAAGCGGCCAAACGTGGAGGAGGTTTAGTTTCGCCTCCCCTTTATGGCGGTATCGGAGGCCTGAGTGAGCCGCATACGTTTATTATGGAGCCGGAGAACGACGTTTTTTCCAAGCTTCTTCGGCCGTGGATTGAGCAACTCTGCAGGGAAATGGTGCGTGATGGATTTCGGGCAATCATCATTCTAACCGGCCACTATGGTGCGGCACAGCAGATCGTGGTTCGTGAAACGGCGGTTCGGATGAGTCGTGCTCTGGGTATTCCTGTACTTGGTACGCCTGAGTATATCCTTGCAATCGACGTAGGTTATACCGGCGACCATGCGGCGTGGGGGGAGACTTCGCTTATGATGCATCTTTATCCCGACACTGTGAAATTGTCGCGGCTCGGTAAACCTCCATATCAAGGTGTCGGGGGACGTGACCCCAAGCAATCCTCTGCCAAAGACGGCCGCCTTATTACCGAAACTATCGTCTCCCGACTTGCCATACTTGCGCAGAAAATGCCTACGTGGGAATATAAGACACTCGATCGTTTTGTTGACGCCGAAGCAGCACTTGTCGCCAAGCAGCTCTCAGCTTCAAGGGGCAAGGGCAATATCTGGGCTGCGTGGCGTAATATAGGCAGCGCGATGCGTAATTATGGCAAGCATCTTGCCGAAGGACGCTTTGAGGAAATCAAGTCCTCTGTTGCGAAATTGTAAATGTTTGTTATCGTGGTTCATAAGGGCGATGTTATTGCATGAACAAACACGAAATTATTGAAAGGGGTAGAATGTTATGTGTGTACGCAGGGTATTTTTGACAACATCAGTTCTTATTTTGCTATACCTCGGCAATACACTTGAAGCAGAAGCCTACTCAAGTAATCCGTTTGTTATCAAGCTGGCCATTCCTGGGCCCAAAGATTCAGGAGGCGGGGTAATCACTGCGGATATCAACAATGACGGGAAGATGGACTATCTGGTTACAGTTCCGGGTCACTTGGCCGTCTACGCCAACAACGGCAGGAAGGTGTGGATTAAGAAGACTGATATCGTGGTAGGTGGTTCAAGCGAAAACCAGGGTTTGCCGGGTCATTGCGGTCCCGGAGTTGCGGCAGGCGACGTGGACGGAGACGGGAAATGCGAGGTGGTATTTCTGACCAGGGACTCCGTTTTCCATATCGTTGATGGAAAAACGGGAGCAGAAAAGGCCAATGCGAAACCGCCCCATCCGGAAGGTACCGACTTCTGGGAAGTGGCCATGATTGCGGACTTTCGCGGCACGAGAGACGATGGTGACATTCTGCTTCAGACCACAAACAATCGCGGCTACCGGATGGGAAAGTTTCTGGCAGCCTATGCGATAGAGGCGCTCGTAAAGGGCGGCAAGCCGTTGTGGCAAAGCGATAAGTTCGTATCCTGCGCCCACAACTCCGCACGGTTAGCTGACATTAATGGTGATGGACGCGACGAGGTGCTTGGTGCGACAATTTTCTCAGCCAAGGGGAATCTGATAACCAGCGCGGTGCCCGGACGATATCATATGGACAGTATTTTTGTAGCTGATGTTCAACCCGACAAGGCCGGCTTAGAGGTCATAATGTTCGAAGAAGGGTCGAACCAAGTGCAGGTGGTTGGCGTGGCAGGGCCTATCTGGCGGAGACACTTCAAAAAACAGGAGCCTCAGAATGCCGCTGTCGGCCGATTTAAGGAAGGCAGCGATGAGATATTCATCTGGTGCCGTTCGCGCTACAACGAACATCAAAAACCTTTTGTTTTCGATTCGGCCGGCAAGAAAGTATTCGATTACAAGATGGACAACGTTGCTCCAGCCGGCTGGACGGCGAGCGGGGTGGAGATAATTCATACTATCGACTGGACCGGCAAACGACGCCAGTTAGCCTGTGCAACAGAACGACATATGACTGGAGATGTGTGTCTATTCGAGCCGTTGACGGGCAAGTTTGTAGCCCACTTTAAGGAAAAGGCGGACCGGCTGTACGTTGCAGATGTAACGGGTGACTGGCGGGAGGAGATAATCGTTTTGAACGGTAATGAGCTTCACATATATGCAAACAACAAGGCCAACCCACGCCCCAATAAAAAACGCTTATGGAAAAATCGGAATTACCGTCGCTTGAAGCAATGTTACAACTACTATTCACCGTAAGGCGGAATCGGTCGCAAATGGTTCGACTAATGATAAATCGAAGGTTGACTTTCGTTGTGATGGTTGTCATATCTTTCTTGTTCCAGATGACAGGCGGCGCGGCAGATTGCGCAGTTTAACATGGTTGAAAACTGACCCGCCACACTGATAGCGGACAAGAATTGGGTTTGATTGGGTTTGTTCCTGCTTCGCCAAAGGCTACGACAGGATAAATTGGGTTTGAATTGGCTTTGTTTTAGCATTTTATTGGCTTTTATTGGCTTTAATTGGCTTTGATTGGCTTTAATTGGCTTTGTTTTCCCGCGTTGACCAAGTGTCCTTTTTTCATAATCCTTTGTTAATACCTTCTTTACGTTCATTTGACTTTTTCGGAAATTGGCTTTGTTTTGCATAAAAAGGTTGATTTGTAAAGCGCTCATGACATCTGTAAATGTTTCTCTACAGTTGTAGAGCACCTTATAAGCACGTAAATCCTTTATTAACCACGGATTACGCAGATTTAGCGGATTTTTTAGCCACAAAAATGCACAAAAAGCATCCGCCTTCGCTAAAGCTACGGCGGACAGGCTCCGGAACAAAGAAAATAGCCATAGGGAGTACAGAGATATCGGCCGGCTTGGTGTT
>SDBU01006415.1_pt1 | contig 13832 bp, 11 predicted proteins | sample 2277071 | NCBI WGS metagenome assembly SDBU01 (sample SAMN10397929, study PRJNA504765) | marine sediment metagenome | isolation source: marine sediment core GS08_GC12, 126 cmbsf | place: Arctic Ocean: Gakkel Ridge, Loki's castle | collected 2008
CCCGGTGCGGCCGCCGACCACCACCACCAAATCGCCGGGCTGCTGTTGCCCTCGACGGGAAAGTTCTTTAGGTAATAATCCCAACGTCCCGCAGAAGACCAGCGGATTAGCCACGTACCGCTCATCAAAGAGTATGGCACCGTTGAGGGTAGGTATCCCCAAACGGTTGCCATAGTCAGCCACCCCCGCCCGCACCCCCTTGAAAATGCGACGGGGATGCAGTACCCCCCCGGGCAGCTTTTCATAGGGAAAATCAGGCGGGGCAAAGCAGAAAACGTCAGTGTTCAATATTGGTTTGGACCCCAGACCGGTGCCCAGGGGGTCACGAACCACCCCGCCTATCCCCGTAGCCGCTCCCCCGTAGGGCTCAACCGCCGAGGGATGATTATGGGTCTCAACCTTAAAAGACAGGGCATAGCGGCCGTCAAAGTCAATGACGCCGGCGTTATCCTCAAACACAGAAAGGCACCAGGGCTTATTCAGCTCCGCAGTCACCTTCATCACGGTGCTCTTCAGCAGGTTATCAATGGTGGCTTCACCGAGCTTGATTTTGCCCTTAAACGTCTTATGGACACAGTGCTCGGACCAGGTCTGGGCCAGCGTCTCAAGCTCGACGTCCCTGGGGTTCCGTCCCTGCCGGCGAAAATAGGCTGTGATAACCTCAAACTCTTCTTCACTGAACCCGAACTCCCGCCTCGCTTCCAGAAGCTGGCTCTGGTCCATTCCCCGGAGGTCCACGTCATTCAACTTGAAGTAATACTGAGGATTTTCGGGGAAAACGGGCTGCCCCGGCTCAACTACATGCTGGACAATCGGATTTACCAGTAACCGGCCACATATGGTCTCCAGGTCAGCCTCGCCAAGCTGCCCGTTCAGGAGGTAGCGTTTGGCTGTTTTGACCGCGCTGACTCCCTCCACCCCTAAATCCCTGATGGCCTTCATAACGGTGCCCTCAACGGGGTCGGTAACACCGGCATTGTAGGCGACCTCAATAATATGGGTATCCCGGTCACCCGGCTCCTCCTGATGGACGGGAATAGACGGCGGCGACTTCAGACTGCCGTCACCGCTTACGGGCACAGTAAAGGACTGGTACTCCTGAGTTACCGGGTCAGCCAGCAGGTAATGGCCAATCAAGTCCACCGGCTCCGGGGGCAAGTCAGCATCCAGCCAGTAAATATCAACCACACGAACATCACGGACAGTGGTTATGCCCAGGTCAGCTATATCCCTGACCAGACCAAGCCCCCGGGCATCAGGGAGACCAGATTTCAAACAGACTTCCAGTCTATGCATTGAATAAACCCCTCTTGCTAACCAAAATAATGTTAACAGAAATCCCGACCAAACGCTATTGAAAATTTGCCTAAGGAGTGTCATAATTATTTATGGAAAGGAGGTTGGCTCACAATACCCTCAGCAGGGTGAGCCAAAAATCTTGAAATGATAAATGATTTGGGTCTATTTATTGGCTTAATATCAATAGCTCTAGCACTGTTTCTTGGGTTGTTTTTTGGTCTGGCGGGTTTCCGTAAGGGCATTACTAGCGAATTGTCGGCGATTAAGGAGGCAGTAATCGTCATAAGGACGACAGTAGAAAAGACCTGGGACCTTATCCTAACATGTTTTCCTACAGGTGCCGGAACCGTAGAGAGAGAGCTTGAAAACTTGGGAACGGCTAAGATTTCTGCCGAGCCAGGGAGAGACCAAACAACATACCTAATTGAAATAGAGAAACCACTCTTAAAAGAAGGTCTCTTCCTTAAGAAAGCTCTAGAGTGGGATTTCATAAGACAAGAAACGAAAATTCTGGGTGATGAGGGAGCACAGCAGGTACGAGTAACTATCTTGTCACCCCACAGAATGAGGTATTACCTCCCCAGCACCGACCCCAAAGCATGCACGGAATTTATTACTTTCTTACTAAAGTGGCTTAATTCGGCATACTTCGAATCACTGGGAGGAATAAAAGAATTCGAGGAACCCATTCTAACCTAAATCAGGGGCTAGACTCACGAAGCCAGCAGCTCGGTCACAATTTCATTTATTTCTCGGCCGTCCGCCCTTCCCTTGAGCTGGGGAATAAGCCTGGGCATAACTTTACCTTTGTCACCGGGGCCTTGAGCCCCCACCTCGGCAATAACCCGACGAGCTTCGGTGATAATCTCATCCCGGGTCATCTGCTGAGGTAAATACTCATCAAGAATGGACAGCTCAGCCTCTTCCTGAGCCACCAGGTCCTGTCGGTTGCCCAGTTTAAAGGCATCAATACTCTCACGGTGCTGTTTTACTTCTTTGGCAATAATGCCCAGAATATCCGAATCGGGCAAATCAGCCTGCCGGGAAATTTCAGCATTCTTAATGGCTGACATCACCAGCCCGATGATGGAACGCCGTACCTTGTCCTTATTCCTCAGCGCCTGCCTGAGGTCTTCCGTAAGTTTCTGTTTTAAGCTTGCTTCCACCTTAACCTGCAACAGGATTAATATCGTCTGCACTAATTTTAGTCAGACCAGACTAAACTGTCAACCAGAGACGAAATAACGCTCTTAACACCCGCTCCGTCTTATAATCTCACGAGCCACCACTACTCCCGAAGCTGATGCCTGAATTAAACCACGGCTGACTCCAGCGCCATCACCAGCGGCAAACATATTGCTCACCTCAGTCTCCAGACAGGGGCTGAGCTGAAGTCGGCAGGAATAGAACTTGACCTCGACCCCATAGAGTAAAGTATCATTGGAAGCCACCCCCGGCACCAGCCTGTCCATCGCCTGGAGCATCTCCAAAAGCCCGCTGAGGTGCCGATAAGGCAGGGCAAAACTGAGGTCGCCCGGGGTGGCACTCTTTAACGTAGGCTCAACCAGGCCCAGCTCAATACGGGCTACGGTGGAACGCCGGCCCTCCCTCAGGTCGCCCAGGCGCTGCACCAGCACCCCGCCACTTAGAATATTAGCCAGACGAGCTAGATACCTACCATAGGCAATAGGCTCCCGAAACGGCTCGGTAAAGCTGGTGCTTACCAGCAGGGCAAAGTTAGTGTTACCACTCCTGCTCTCGGCATAGCTGTGTCCGTTGACCGTGATTACCGGGTCGCAGCCGCCGGTAGACTCCAGGATAACTTCACCGCCGGGGCACATGCAGAAGGTCCTGATAAGGTCGTTGAAAATCTCGGAACGGAAGTCCAGCTTCGCTTCATACAGAGCCGTCGTCAGTTCCTCCATTACCGCCGATGCCACCTCCACCCGGACCCCAACGTCAACCGGATTATTGTGTATGGTTAGATTGAGCCGTTCCGCCTCCTTCGATAACCAGTCCGCCCCCTCCCGCCCCGGCGCCAGAATCAGGTATGAGCAGTCAAGCCTTTTCCCGGACTCGGTTTCAACCCCCTTAACCTCACCATTATCAACCACTACCCTGGAAGCCACTTCCCCGAGCGCAAATTCCAACCGTGAACCGAGATAATCCCGCATTGCCCTGAGCACCGAACGACATCTCTCTGTGCCCAGGTGGCGAACCGGCATTGGTGTCAGACGCAACCCGGCCTGCTGAGCCCTATCCCGCCACTCATCAACCTCATCCCCCTTTCCATAGAGCTTTTCCGTAGCGCCAAACTTAAGATAAATGTCATCAATATACCCAATCATGCTCTCAACATCGTCTTCCTCAAGGCAATCCTTCAGGCGCCCTCCCGCCTCCCAGGTTAGCGTAAGCTTACCGTCACTGAAGGCACCAGCGCCGCCTAAACCGCAAACCAGGTCGCAGGGTGAGCAGGAAAGGCAAAGACTGCCTGAGTCACGAGCGGGACAGCCACGCCCTTCAATATCCCGGCCCTTCTCTATCAGCAGAATTCTCACGCCAGAGGCCCGGGTCAGCTCTAAAGCGGCAAATATCCCGGCTGGCCCACCACCGACCACAATAACATCGTACTTTTTAGCCATCGCAAATCAACAATGACATTGTATAACCGGCAACTTCAACCGTCAAGCCGCTAATTACTACCAACAACCACTACATAGTGACTATTTGGTACCAAATAGTCACCTTTTAACTATTGACATTTGCCATTTGGCGAATTATAATGTCTCTATGATGGATAACGGGGCTAATCTGAGCAAAATAATCAAACATCAGAGAGTTACCGTACCGCTAACACTGCAAAAGCTGGCAGCAGTATCAGGAGTATCCCCTTCGTACCTGGGCCGCATAGAGAGAGGGCAACGTTTCCCCTCCGCCCGCGTCCTGCGTAAAATCGCCAAGCCATTAGGCTTCAATGAAGACGAACTCTTCGCTTTTGCTGGCTACCTGTCCCCCCAAACCCCACATGTCGCCGAGAATGAGGCTGATTATACCGGCGGACGGTTGGACCCTTATGTTGCCCGGGTACTAGCTCAAGAGCCAGTTGAGGTTCAGCGCTCGGTCATCGCCCTCCTCACCATGCTCAAAACAATCGCCCGAAGCAGCACCTCTGAAACCACTGCCGGCCACACCGGGCCATAAGTATCCCAAGACTTTTGGAAAGCACGACCTCTTTGAGCGAACCCCAAGGTCTCAACCCCATTTGCCATCTCATTCCGTTAATGGGAAAGCCCCCAGCAATCATCTTTTCTGGTGGTAAAATAGATTTTTAGTGGTAAAATAGATTATACTCCACTTTGGGGACAGCATATTGGCAGTTACCGAGACTGGCCGGTCAGTAACAGGTCGTGATAACCACCAGCGGAACCGGCGTACTGGTGAGTGACACCAGTAAGAACCAGGAGAAGCTGCAGTATGGTCAGGGGCATTAAGCATGATAGCGATTTACTCTCCGTGTTCAACACGGCTGGGGAAGCACTATATTTATCACATGAACCACGGCAGATTCTCGACCTGGCCTTGGACAAGCTAACAGAGCTTCTATCGATAGACTACTGCTGGATACAGCTGCTCGATGAGCAAACTGGTGAACTGAATCTGGTAAACCACCGTGGTCTCACGCCGGAGATGGGACGAGAGATAGCCTCCATGAAACTGGGGCCGAGCCTTACCGGTCAGGTGGCTGTGTCCGGTCAACCGCTAGTAATATCAGACATGGCGGCTGATGCCAGATACAACCTGGCCTCACTGACTAAAGATGGCCTGCACTCCCTCGCCGCTCTCCCCATTGGTTCAGAAGGAAGAACACAGGGGGTTATCGTTGTTTCTTCCGGCACCAAGAACCAATTCACCAAGGAAATAGTAGAGTTGCTTACCGTACTCGTTAACCATGTCAGCATTGCCCTGGATAAAGCCAAACTGTATCAGCAAACCAAAGCCAGGGAAGAGGAGTCCTGGCAATCTGAGGAGAAATATAAAAGCCTGTTTGAAAACGCCAACGACGCCATCTTCCTGGCCGATGCCAGGACCGGGTATATCATAGACGCCAATAGGGAAGCCGAGCGACTGCTGGGACGCCCCGCAAGGGAAATTATAGGGATGCACCAATCCCAGCTATACCCACGGGACAAAGTTGACTACTACCGGACTTTATTCCAGCATTACGCCGAAGAGAGACCAGCCGCCGCTATTGAGGCAGAGGTCGTCAGAAAAGGTGGCACCATAGTGCCGGTATACGTAAGTTCCAGTGTTGTTCCGCTTCATGGCAGAAAGTTGATTCAGCAGATTTTCAAGGACGTCAGCACCTACCGCCGGGCGGAGAGGGAGATGAGAGTTAAGGATAGCGCCATAGCCTCATCCATAAATAGCATTGTCTTTGCTGACCTTAACGGTAATCTGACCTATGCTAACCACTCTTTCCTCAAACTGTGGGGATATGATGATGAGAAGGAGGTTCTGGCCAAACCTGTGGTAAGTTTCTGGCAAGCGGGTGAGCGAGCTGCAGAAGTAATAGACGCATTGAGAGACACCGGGAGCTGGGTAGGAGAACTGGGCGCGGTAAGAAAAGATGGTTCTGCATTTAACGTCCAGCTATCAGCCAACATGGTCAAAGACGAAACGGGCAAACCCATCTGCATGATGGCCTCATTTGTCGACATCACCGAGCGTAAGTTAAACGAGCAGAAAATCCTGGCGCAAAGCCGGCGGCTGAGCGCCACCAGCCAGCTAGCCAAGACTATCAGCTCCGACGTTGATATTAGCGAGGTATTTGAATCCTTCGCCCGGCAGTTGAGGGGACTGCTGGACTTCGACCGTCTCTCCATCAGCCTGATAGAGGGAAACAAAGTGAGATACTTTGCTGTTTCTTCGGTCGTAGAAACAGAGCTGGACACGGAGACAACCCTACCCCTGGACTACTCAGCCACCGGCCGGGTATCCAAACACAAAACGCCCCTCATCCAGTCAGACCTGACAAAAGAGAGCCTGTTTCCCCTGGACAGAATCAAACTGAAGGGCGGCTTAAGGTCATCAATCCATGTACCCCTGTTCGATAAAGGCAAGGTGTTTGGCAGCCTGAACCTCTCCAGCACCAAGCCCAACGCCTACGGGGAAAAGGAGCAGGAAATCCTGGAGCAGCTGGCAGCGCAGATAGCCGGTGCCATCCAGAATGCCAGCATGTACAGCCAGGAAAGGACATCACGAATAGAACTGGAACGGCAAAAAAAAGAGTGGGGACATTTCACCAGTGCCATTGCTCACGAACTCAAGACCCCGCTGACCTCCATTATTGCCGGCGCCGAGTTGCTGAGCGAGGAACTCCAGGGAGCAGTACCCGAGCCTCAGCAGAAGCTGGTGCAAAACATAGTTCGTAGCGCCCGCAGTCTGGAGACCAACCTGGACGAGCTTCTGGATATAACCAAGATAAGGAGCCTGGTTGAGGTACAATTGTCCCCACTAAATATCAGAGGGCTGATTGAACAGGTAACCGAGTACCTGAAACCGATAGCGGGAAGGAAGGAGCAGTCGCTAATAGTAGATTTACCCGATTTTCTCCCCTCGGTAAACGCTGATGCCCGGCGGCTGGAACAAGTGCTGCGCAATCTGGTCATGAACGCGATTAAATTTACTCCCTCTAGCGGCCGAATCACCCTGAGAGCCACTAAACAAGAAGGCAACCTGATGGTTGAAATACAGGATAGTGGCATTGGCATTGCCAAGGAAAAGCAAGCTGACCTGTTTGAGCCCTACTATCGAGCCGAGGCTGACAGGGAGCTTTTCCCGGGGATAGGTTTAGGACTGGCCCTGTCAAAACAAATTATAGAACTGCACGGAGGCAAAATCTGGGTGGACAGCCAGCCGGGAAAGGGAAGCACCTTTGCCTTCTCTTTACCCTTATAGTAAGATAACAGGGGGGCGTTCAGGTTCAGGATGAAAGTAGTAGTAGTTGATGACTCCGCTGAGATCGCCGAGGTGGTCTCTCTATGCTTCAAGCTACGATGGAGCGGCACTACGGTATTTGCCGCCGGTGATGGAGCCAGCGGTCTACAGCTTATTGAGGCCGAGAGCCCGGATATAGTTATCCTTGATGTAGGACTACCGGACATGAACGGTTTCGACGTCCTCGCTGAGATACGTCACTTCTCCCAGGTACCAATAATAATGCTCACCGTGAGAGGCGAGGACACTGATGTTGCCCGGGGACTGGAACTGGGCGCTGATGACTATATCACCAAGCCCTTCAGCCACATTGAACTGATAGCCCGGGTGCAGGCAGTAATACGCCGCACTCAAGGATTGCCCGTTACCAGTGAGGAGCGCCCGTTTAGCAGTGGCAAACTGTGGGTTAACTTCGCCAGTAATGAGGTCAGGGTAAACGGTGAGCCAGTAAAGCTTACCTCCACTGAATACAAGCTTCTCTACCATTTGATCAGGAATGAAGGGCGGCTACTCTCCCATGAGAATTTGCTAGGCAAGATATGGGGAGAAGAATACCGTGACACCAGAGACCTGCTTAGAGTGCACATTCAACACCTCAGGCAGAAACTGGGGGACAGTAGTGATCTGCCCAGTATTATAGTCACCGAACATGGGCTTGGATACAAGTTTGTCCGACCACCGGAGAACTAGAGACCAATAACCAGCCCTTTTCCTCCCCCTAACCAGGGGAGCGGTTTTCCCTCAAGAGGCCCCCGATAGACCCTGAATATTCTCCCCCAACACGAGCAAGCAAGTCGCCACCAAATCACCACCAAAAATCACCTCAAGCGAGACAATCACCACTATTATTGCAGCTGTACATATATAAACTATAGTTAGGGGCCAGCGCTATAGCCAGCTAAACCAAGTATTGCCGGCTCCTTTTCCGACTATTTATCCAAGCCAGGTCTACGAATAATAAACTTTATGAAACCTTAATGAAATCTCCATGAAATCTTTATGAACTTTATGCCTACCTTCATAATTGGGTGATAGATTGAGTATATAGGCTGGTTAGCAAGGTCTAGGAGTTTATCAAAGGGAGCAGAACAAGAAGTGGACAGGATTACCGTTTATCTGGCAGACTGGCAGGTTCTCTTTAGAGAGGGAATCCACTTTACCCTTTCCGGGGAAGAGGACATCGACGTTATTGGTGAGACAACCAGTAATGAAGAGGCCCTTTCTTTCATTGAGACCAATTCACCACACGTAGCTATTCTGAATGCAAATAAATCCAAGCTCAGCGGCGTTGAGATAACCCACCGCATCAAGCAAAACATGCCATCGGTGGCGGTAATTCTGGTCATGGATGTTGAGAATGAGGAACTGCTTTTCTCAGCGATAAAAAGCGGTGCCAGCGCCTGCGCAACCAAAGACATTGACCCTGACCGGCTACTCAATATCATCAGAGAGGTAGCCCAAGGGAGGCAACCCATAAGCACAGAGTTGCTCAAATCCCAACTGGCTTTACGAGTTCTGGATGAATTTGAGGCCTGCTCACTGATAAGCCAGCAGGTGGGTAATCTGCTAGCCCACCTCACTCCCCGTGAGGCTGAGATTTTGAGCCACATCGGTGAGGGAGGCTCAATCGAGCAGGTGGCATCAAAACTGGGTATAAGTGAAGAGACGGTCACTCATCGACTTGACCTCATAGTGTCAAAGCTGGTGACTAATGACTACAGCCGACGGCTGATTGAGTCAACGCAGTATGGCCTGGCCGCAATAGGTCCCAGAACACCGTTAGAGCACCCGGAAATAGAGTACATAACCAAGGATGAATTCGCCGACTTCAAGGAGAACCTGAAGAAAAGCCTGGAGTCCTTATTCGGCTAAAAATAAATAACGGAACCTTAAAAAACAATATACACAAAGTGGAGCGTTGAAGCGCTACTTCTAATTGGTCACTTGAGTAGCGTTGAGCGAATAGTGAAACCGACACAAAAGAGTGTCGGTTTTTTATTTAGTCGGTGAGGATATTTTGAAACAGAAAATACTAAAGGAGGGTGAGCAAAATGAGAAAATTGAGCAAAGTGGCATAAGCCTTAAGAGAGCCAGGGAGAAGTGCTTGCCACCTTGTTTTAAATAGAAATTTAATCGTATGAAAAGTATCACAAATAAAAACAAAAGGAGGAGGGTTTAAAAAATGGTCGAAATTATTTATAATGATAACCGGGAACTGGCTGGCCTGGAAGGTAAGACTGTAGCTGAAGTGCGTAAGGAGTATGAAGAGGAATTTGACATACCCGGCCGGGCACAGGCGGTTCTAAACGGGGTAACGTTAAAGAAGAAACTGGAGTCCGAGACAAGACTGAACGAGGGTGATGAACTGAGCTTTATCACAAAATCAAGGATTCGGACACCGATGCTGGTTACGGCCCTACTGCTGGGACTGGCTCTCACCAGCGGCGTATTCGCCTATACCTACATCACAGACTCAACCTCGTTTCTCGTAAGTTCAGCCGGTGCCGACTTCGCTTCCGTATCCGCCAACACATCAAGCCCCCCTAACTGGAAAACTTTCGGGTTCTTCCGAGGAGCAACTGGCGGTGGTACTCTATTTGATATCGATACCACCAACAGCACCTACACTGGCGACCTGGTAGCCACAGTCTCCATCGCCAATGGCGACGTGTTGTCCAAGGTGTACCGCGTCCTGGTCATGAAAATCGAGGCCTATGACGCCGGTAGCAAGATAGATATTAACTCTGACAATACGGTGGATGGCAGGGACTTCGCCCTGCTTACCCTGAGAAACGGCGCAGTTGACCTGTTCATCAACCAGACTGCGTCAGGCACCTATAACGTCAAGCTTGTTAGCGGCTACTACGTCAGCAATATCTGGGGCCTCGGCTGGGGCGCGGGCAGTCCCCAGAACCCGAACCTGTTCATGAACATCGGACAGAGGTAATGCTGTGAATTCTGTTAGCCCGTAGGGTGGTAGGGACTCATGTAGAGAAGCCCACCACCCTGCCCGGGTTAACGAAGGGGAAAACCAAGAGGAAGAGAAATGAAAAAGAAGCTGGTCTTAATTATAGCAATGCTTCTAGCCTTCATAGTCACCGCCGGTACATACGCCTACACCTATAGCATAACGGCAACAACAGAGTTTGGCGTTACTCAGGCCGGCGGCGGCATAGCTACATGGGAGCCAGCTTCCTGGGAGCCTGACTGGTATAGCGTCCTCGCTGGCCTGTCTGACGACCATGGTCATGGGAAAAAGGGAAAAAAGAAAGGGAAAATCAAGGGTGAGGTACCAGACGGCGACTTGATTGTGGTAACCACGCATCCTGACTATACCGGTGACCTGATGGTAAAGGTCTACCTGACCAACACCGGGGACCTGGTTAAGGCTTACCAGTACCTTAATATAAAGTTATACCTTAACGGCTCAACAGAGGCACAGCAGGAACCGGGATACCAGCTCCTCACCCTGGATAATGGCGCGGCCAGCTTCAACCTTGAAGGGAGCGCCGGTGGTGGCAGCCACACCGTTACCATTATCGGCGGCAGCTTCGGTCTAATATCAGATAATCCCGACAAATGGGAGGACGGGTGGACCGTAGTTCCCGAGTTTTACGGCGAGGTTGGCCCGAGGTGAGGTTGATAGGTTATCAACCTTGCTATTATAATTAAGTGTATTTAGTAACATGAAACGAGCGCTGGGACTAATAATTACCATAGTAGCCTGTGTGGTGGCGTTCCTCTCCGTCAGAGGAGCGATGCCGTTTATGCCTGTCTTCGGCACCAGTATGGAGCCAACGCTTCACGCAGGCAACCTCATCATGATTGAAAAAGTGCCGCCCGAAGAAATCGAAGTGGGCGACGTTATTGTCTTTAACGTCCCGACGCTGATTCGGGATTACTACAGCTACCCGCCAGTAGTAGCTCACCGGGTCATAAAGATTGATACTCAGCGCGGGATATACTTCCGCACCGAGGGAGATAATACCGGCGAAGACCCCTTCGCCACACGGGCCAGCGATGTGAGAGGCACGGTAGGCAAACAAATCTCTAACCTTGGCTATCCTCTCCTCTTCTTCCAGAGCCAGCAGGGTTTAATCTTTGTCATCATCGCTCTGTCCCTGCTCACTTTTTATCTTTACATGGATGAACTCGCCCTGGGCCAGAGAAAGGTGCACGAGGGGATATTTGCCCCGGTCATCAAGGACAGCCGGCGGCGCAGTCGGGTAATGGAGCGGAGGACAGAGCAGGTAGAAAGAGGGATGGGAGCCACCCAGCAAGCCCTGGAACAGTTTGCCGGCGCCATCGCCGAGTATGCCCATCACCTCAAGAGCCATACCAGCGCCATTCAGGGCTTGAGTGATGCATCTCAGGCGCTTAAGAACGGTGCCGTCGAACAAAACAAGATTTTAGCTCGCCTAGTGGAACGTATGGAACTAGGACCAGTTACCAGGGCAGTTCCCGAAGTAACGGAAACCCCGGAGCGAGAAGAGTTAGCTCCTCAGGTAAAAATAGCCCCGTTTCCGCCCGGATGTGTTAAGAGCCGCCGCCAGCCGATAGCAAAGGGCGGATATGCCGTACCGGCCAAAAACTAGGTATAAACCGCCACCACCACCGCCTCCCTGGCGTTATGCTCATCAAAGAATACTACCGCCACCTTCCGCCCGCTAACCATCTCTGCCGTCGGCAAATTCCTCGCCACCGTAATATCTTCCAGATAAACCTTGTAGCTTCCACCAAGCTGAACAGTGGCGGTGTAATTACCGGAGTTGAAAGTCCTCAGCACCGCTTTTCTCAGTCTCATGCCGCCTCCTTGATAAACAATGTCTATACTGCCCCCAGGGCCAGCCACTGCTCATAGTGGGCTCGCCCGGGATTAAAGACAAGGATAAGCCCAAGCACCCTTTTCTTCTCCGCATCAAGCCCGGCCCGGCCATCAGTTATGTCAATAACATCATATAGCTGCTGACCGCAATTAACCGGAAGACGAATCGCCCCACGGGCTGACTCTATCTCAGCATCTCTCAAATAAGCGTCCCCCCGGTCCTCGGCTTTGGCCACGCTATCCAGGTTACGGTCCCCGACCCGCCTCAACCGGTCACCGAGCCGGTCTATTTCCTCCCAGGCAAAAGCATTAACGATGAGCGGCTTATCATTAACCGTATCGTACCCTTCAACCTCAATGCGGTTATATCCCCAGGAACCCTGCCGGTATCTCCCCTCAAGCACGGCATGACCCGCCCCATAGCTATAGACCGAGCTGTCAGACGACTGGGGATTCACGACATAGGCTTTACTCCCCTCAAAGAACAGGACATCCGGGACGAAGGTTAGCAGGTGGCTGATAACGGCATCGCCCCGGTTGTTCGGATTAATGGTAAAGTCCGGGTAATAGCCGGTCATCACCGATGACTGGGACTTTACCTCAAGCTTCAGCCCGACCCTGGCCAGCACAAAAGCCAGAATATCTTTAACACACATCTCGTCAGCATCTTTATTCCAGCGGAACTGATGCCGGGCGACCCATCTCTTTGCCAGACTCCACCCGTCGGCGGCATGGAGCACCAGAGCCGCCTTACCCCCGGAGCTGGTATGCTCCCAGGATTCAAGGATAAAACCCGGCCCGGCGCTTGATTCGTTACCCGCCGAAGTGCGGTAGCCCGGGCTAAGATCCAGCTGGCAACCGAAGTTAAGGACTGACAGGTTGCCACTCCCCGGTGAGGCATAGCGGCCATCATCGTTCCTCAACTCAACTACCAGCCGACCCCCAGCGGTCTCCATCTCCTCTCTGACCGAAAGCACATCGTCAGTTAAATCAAGGCTGTCCCCGGTTAGCTCAGCCCGCCACACACCATTGGGCGATGATAACCAGCAATAATCGCCGTGGTGAGCAATCGCCAGACCATATTCACTGGACAGGTTAAAGGGCACCGGCTCACGCCATAGACTGTCCAGAAAGCTGGTACCAGGGATGAAATGCGACCAGAAAGGGCGGTCATAGGCCTGGGTTCCGGTAAACTTCTCCACAAAGAAGGTCCGGTAAACATCTGGTTTATCCAGAAAGGCCTGGCGGTATTCAAAGTCGCCACCCGACGGGGCTAAAGCGAGTTCCTTCAGCGCTGACCAGGTGTCAGCCGCCACATCGCCGCCATCGCCGTAAACCAGCGACCACAGCTTGAAGTTGTCATTTGAATCCTTGCCGGTAACCACCAGATTCCAGTCGCTATCATATACCGTACCCACGCCGGATAAATCACCGGTTGACTTGTCCCAGGCAACCCTGTCCTGCCAGTCATTGTTTACCCATTTCATGACATAGAGGGTTGCCTGGTCAGCAAAGAAGAGAGCAATATCGCCGTTGGTCTTGTAAGCCGCGGCTATGCCGCTGATAGCAGTGGTCGGGGCATAAGCCAGGAGTTCCGGACTCCCCCAGTTAACACCGTTGTCAGTACTCTTCATGTGATAAATCTTCCGGTCACTGGCTATCCAGAATACCGACACTTCTGCCCCCAGGGAGCAGGCGGCCACAACAACAA
>SDBU01006416.1_pt1 | contig 13832 bp, 21 predicted proteins | sample 2277071 | NCBI WGS metagenome assembly SDBU01 (sample SAMN10397929, study PRJNA504765) | marine sediment metagenome | isolation source: marine sediment core GS08_GC12, 126 cmbsf | place: Arctic Ocean: Gakkel Ridge, Loki's castle | collected 2008
ATTTCAGCGTTAGTAGCTTTTAATTGTCCCTTAAAGAGTGCTATCTGTCTTCTGGCATATACTATTTGCGGGTAAGAAAACAGCATCTGTTTAGCTCGTAACGGGTCAGTCCTTTCTAGTATCTTAATCTGGTCTGATATTTGCTTTAACCCTTGAGGTAACTGCAACCAGACCTGCCTTTCCACCGCCCAATAAGGTTTAAGGACTTCCCTTGCCGATTTAAGGGCTTGAAGCGCTGCGGGTTCATCCCATTTAGCACCCATATAGTCTTCTACATAGTCCAGCATCCCCTTACCAAACTGCTGGACAAATAATTGCTCTCTCCTATCCGCTTCTTCAAAGCGATAATTCCCAAACTGGTCATACATATCTGGGGTATACATCAATTGATAGTATTCCCTTCTGGCTATATCTTTAGGGTTCATTCTTGATATGGTTTCTTGAGTTATTGGTTGATTGAAATATTGATTTATTTCGGTATATTCGGGGCTTAGTTCTCTTTGACTATACATCGCTCTTCTAATAGCAGAAGCCTCATCTGCTTTTTCTCTAAATGTAGTGCCATCTTGAGTAGATGAAAACTCCAAAGAGGCAGTCGTTATGGATTGTCGGTATCTTTCTTCTATGGACTTGCCTTCCTTTCTCCACATATCCCAAACCAAACCCTCACCACGAGCCATTTTAGAAGTCGTTTCTGATGCCACAGAAGTAGCCTCCTGTAATTCTGGGCTTCCCCTTTCTAGTTGGAGTTGAGCTAATTCACCATATTGTAACCCCACTTCTTTCCAATCCACTCCATAAGCCGCTTGAGCTAACTGGTCTCGTATAATATTTCTTTTCTCCCAATCAGAACGAGGGAATGTTCTCATACCCAATTCTTCGGCTGCTATGGCTGTTGGGCTTAGACCTTCCTTTTCCATAAATGCTGATTGTAAGGCGATTGGCATAACCTGTTCTAGCATAAACGACCCATAATCACCAACGTTTTCAAATGGTTCGCCAAAATAGTTATGCCCGAACATCATCCCTTCAGTAAAACCAGTCAACGGAGCAGATTTGGAGAACATAAACTTTAAGAAGGGATTATCAAACCTGTTCATCTTAACGAAATCCAATGGTTCATTTAAACCTTGTCCAGTCGCAGAAGCAGCTACATCAGCACCAAATCTTAACAAAGAGGTCATCATTCCTCCAAGCCCAAAATGCCTTGTAGTTCCTGTTACGGGGTCGGTTATTTCTATAGTCATAAACCTTCCAGTAGTAGGGTCAAAATTAGGTTCTTGCCCCATTGCTTTAGCCACACCAGCATACATCACTGCCCCAGCCGCCATCATTGAACCCAACGCTTTTCTGGCTTGGTCTCCAGTAAAACCACCTTTTAACATATCACCGACTAACGCAAACCCTGCCCTTGTGTATCGTGGTGCAAAAAACAAGAATGCTTGTTCAAAATCCCTTTGAGTCTTTCCCAACCCCAATCCTTTGGATGACATTACACCTGTCATTCGGTCTATATGTCGTGCTATCTCCATTAAATCAGCCTCAGATTTAGCACCCTGTTTTAATCCCATCCACATCTCATTTCTCATTACATCGCCAAAAGTGCCAAAGGAAGCCTCAAACCTACCATAAGTTTGCCTGATTGCCGTTCTACCAATAGCAGGGCTTCTCAATGCCAATCTTGTAGCCCTAGAAGCCTCTCTTTGTAATGAGGGCATAGCTTCCATAAACTCAAACCCACCGACATACCCTCCGTAATTAGCTCTTTCCATTAAATTATCTAAGTTCTTAACCATATACTCTTGATATTCTCGTGGTTTTAAGAACGCCTTAAACGATTTAGCAGCAGCCTTCCCCCACGCTAATGGATGTAGGGCAATCCCAGGCAGTCCTTGAATAAACATAGCTGAAAAGTCGGCAGCAGCAACTAAGGTTCTCATTTCCCCTGATATGGTTGCCAGTTTATTAAGTGGGCTAAACCCCAAATCAGCCCAAAATCGTTCAATTTCCTCCTTTACTCCAACAGGGTAGATTTTACCCTGAAATGCTGGATGAAAGATTGTCGCTTCTGTTCCCAAAGTCGGTGTCTTTGCGACTTCTAATAGTTGTTGCCTCTCTAACTTAGCTTTAAAGAATGGTGCTTTAGCAGCTTCTATTATCTGATTAGCTTCTTTGGCTAATGCTTTTAGTGTTGTTTCATCCCCAATAGCTTCCCTTACCCTTCTGCCTAATTCGGGAAACCTTCTTTCTTGGGCCAGTAAGGTTTGCTCGGTTAATTTCTCTCCCCTAGCAGCCCGATTTATTACTTTAACTAATTGTCTTGCCCCCGCTAAAGTTCGTGCTGTTTGTGCAGCTTCTGCCAAAGTCTGAGGTGCAATTCTAGCCGCCCTTTCTAAAGGCTTCTCTCCAAATCGAGCCACCATAGCAGCTATTCTCTGGTCACTTATTCTCTTAGCAGCACTCTGAATGTATAATTCTACAACTCGTTCTAATGAGGATTCATATAATATCCCAGCCTTAACACCCTCGGCAGCCGTTTCATAAAATCTAGTCTTTTCCCAAGTTGCCTTAGAACCTATCCTCCTACCACCGCTAGTTCTTATTTTCAGAAGAGCATCATCCACGTTCTTGCCGATAACTTCACGATGAACCCAATGGGAGAATTCATCAAACTTTAATAGTTTAACATCTACCCCAGCTTCCTTTAACCCATCCAACACCCAGTCTTCTACTCTGTGAACTTGCTCTATGTATTGTCTCTGTGGGGTAGTTAATTGATATTTCGCAGGATGCTCCGCTATATCTGAGATATGTTTAGATGCACCCTTGAATCCAGCTTTTGTCCTAATCTTGGTTAATCCAGTCGCCTCATCTATGCCAAATAATCTAATCGGGTTTTGGTGGAGTTCTCTTAAAGTAGCTAACGCAGTTTGCCCTTTACTTAATAAAGTCTCCTGGACCCTACTCCCAATTAATAATGCCCTTGCGGTAGTATCTTCTACTGCTGCTGTAACAGTCGCAGCCCTACCACCTATCCTTTCAGTAATAGATTTAAGGATAGGTCGCCTGCCAAACATTTGTGCCACCCTTCTTTGCCAATCATCTTTAGTAATAGTTTTTTCAATAAGTTCGCTTGCAGGAGCAGTAAACCTTGATGCTGTAGGTAACTTTTCAAGAACCAGTTTCTTTACCTGTCTACCAGCCAATTGTAAGGGCTTGGTAATCGGGTAAAATAGAGCTTTCTCTACTGCTAGAACAGGTTTTAATGCCTTAGTTCCTAGAGCAGCAGCCCTAGTCAAACCAGAAATCCCAGCCCTAGTTCCCAAAGCCGCAGCCGCACCCAACCCAAAGGTAGCTAAGGCAGTGGCAAACCAAGGCACTGTTTCTAAAGCCCCTTTAACGCCAATTGTCCACGGCTTATCTCTTATTTCTTGAGGTGTCCACGGAAGCCTGAATAAAGGTTCAACCTGAAAAGAAGGCTCATTCCAAGCCTCATATTCTGCCCTCTCTCTCTGCCACCAAGGTAAATTCTCTGTCCCTGGCACTGATGGCGTAAACGGGGCAGCTAAAAATGTCCCCGTAGCCTCTTCAGCAGTTCTTATCCAATTTAAGGCATCTTGCCACCAAGGAACATCTTGAGGGGCTTGTATAGGCGCTGTGGGTTGTCTGGTAATAGGTTGAGCCGTAGCTTGTGGTTGCGATGGTTGCTGTGTCGGTTGTTGAAAATCTCCTAACCCAAATTCAGGTAATCTCTGGAGTTGCTCAAGAGCAGTATTTCTCTCCAACTCTCCGAGAGCCTTTAATCTCTCTGGAAGTTGCTTTCTAAAAATATCAAGTGCAGCAGGGCTTAACTTCGTTAATTGTTCTTTGAGTGTAGGCATTTATACCTCTTTATGCGAAACGAGTAAATCCTGTACGAGCACCCGTTGGTGCTCTCCCTGAAGCTAACCTGAATTGAGTCTCTTGAGGGCTTGCACCTGTTCTAGCCCTTTCAAATCCTAAAAATTGAGCTTGGGCTGTCGGTCCCCATCTGGATTGAAGCTGTGCTGACGGAGTGGTTAATTGAGGTAAATCAGAAAAGCTCCCTGCTGGTAAGAGTTGATTTCCTGTAAATGATTGAGGTTGAAAGCCTGGAAGCGGTTGACCTGCCTGTAATCTCTGGGGGTCATTCTGTGCTCCCAATGGAACCATCCAAGGTTGAACTACTGGGGGTTGTCCTGTATAAGCAGCATACTGTAACCAGTTTATAGGATTAGCGGCTAATTGTGATTGAAACTGTCTTTGCTGTTGCTGTGCAGCTAACTGTGCCTGCTGTTGCTGGAATCCTAATTGAGCTTGAAATTGTTGTTGCTGGACATCAAACTGTCGCTGTTGAAAACCAAACTGTTCTTCCTGAAAAGGTGTAATATCCCGAGGTAGTGCTTGTTGCTTTTCAAACTCAAACCTCTCCTGCGCAAGTTCTATTTCCGCCTGACTCCGTTGTCTCTGTAACCTTTCCTGCTCCGTCGCTCCCGTAAACTTGGGCACCCACCTATTTAAATCTCTATCAAAAGCCCACCTGAACCCTTGTGGGGGAGGTTCTTCAGGAAATGGGGGGACATCTATCCCTGTCGGTAAATCCACCCCTGCGGCTTCGGCTTCTGCCCGTGTCCTTCTTGCTATCATTGACGAAAGGGGTTCTTCGGGAATGGGGAATGGGAGCCTAGCCCTTTCCTCTGGAGTTAATGTTGCCAGCACCTCAAATGCCCTAGAACTAAGTTGTGCGGGGGGGGCAATTTGGGGTTGCTCACTAGCGAACCTTTGGTATAAAGCAGCTTCTCTGATGCCCTCTCTATTCGCAGGAAAAGCCTGACGCTCCCTGAAAGTAACATTGTTTAGTGCCCACTTCTGAAAAAGCCTATATTCATTTGCGTCTAATTTCCCATCTGGCATTATACTTCCTCCTCTAATTTCTTCATTTCTCTGTGAGCTTTTTCAAACTCTTTTCTCTCCAACTGTTCCCTGAATTTTATCAAGGGTTGTATATCCTCCAAGATGACTTCTTGCATAAGTTGAATGTCCTCCGCCACTAATCCCTGCATAATTTCTAAGTCGTTAGGCATTTTTACTCCCCCTTGGCGTCATCCTATCAAATCGCACTGTAAATGGTATATGTAAAAAACGGAGGAGGGAATAGTAATATATCTTATTTTTTATATTATAGTAAATACTCCAAAAGAATCGCCATCTTGAATAAAAACAACGCTGTATAAATGGTGCCATCGTTCTGGGGAAAACCTCCTCAATACCAATTTTGGTAGGAGTTATTAGTTGATTGGTCATCTATTACCACCTCCCCCTATCCCCTGAGAACCTTGTATCCCCGAACTATTCTGTGCTACTAGATTAGTCAATTGATTCTGTATATCCTGTGCCGAACCTAATGGTGCTCTCTCTGGTATCCCTGGAACTAAAGGTCTTTGTCCTTGAGCCTGTTCCTGAGCACCCTGTGGTTGTCCTTGTGTAACTTGTCCCTGCAAGCCGAACTGAGCTAAAGCCTGTTGATAAAGCATTGCTAATGTTTGGTCTTTTATCTGATTATAAGAGGGCATCCTTCTCAGGTTTTCCTTCTCCATCTCCCTCCCCATTTTCTTGGGGTCAACATTTGACATCTGACCCCAAGTCCACGCTAATGAAGTAATCCCCTGTCCATTATTATACATCTTCAAGAGTGAGTCCTGTCTCCTGTATTCGTCTTCTTCCGATATGGGTGCAAACTCTACATAATAGTTAAAGGGTTCTCTGATTAAGTTCTTCTTAATAACAACATCAAATTCATCAGTAGGTGTTCTTGTCCATATCTCAAAATCACCTGGGATAACATTCTTAACTAACATAGCACATTTGGATAAAATCTGTGCCCATCCGTTCTGGAAAGCAGGAGTAGCATATTGATAAATTGCACTGGCTTCGGCAATTATAAGCCTTCTATCCGCCCCACTTCTTACTCCGACCTCTGAAAGCCCTCTGGCACTTCTTGGTGCAGCGTGAGAAGAAATGTAATCGTGGGTTGTCGCTAATTGCCTATAAGAGGCTTCAGGGGGACCTTTAGACCCCCATTCGTGGAACTCTACATCCTTATTCCCAACAGGCCAGTATTTACCATATTCTTGTTTAACTTCAGGGATTGACTCGGCATCAGCACCAGTGATATATCCACCCTTCATTGTCTCTCGCTTCATTAAAATATCGTTCAGAGTATAGTTCGCAGACTCTGAAACCAGAAGGTCGTTCATATATCTTAAAAGACCGACATACCTATTTTCGGGTTTGTTTTCTATATCTTCATCTCCTAATCCAGACTCTATTAAAGTATAGGGATTAAAGCCGTATTTATGAGCTACTACACCACCTGGGAGTCTTAGCATAGGCTCCCCAGCAATCGGTTCACCTTCAGGAGAGGTTACGACAAATTCGGCTCTATACGTATCTGTCCAGAAGGAGAAGGTTTCTATCATATCATCGGGCTTCCTGTCTTTAGCTTCAAAGCGAGGCCAGATTCTCTTTATATCATACAATTTCCTCTTATACCACTCTATAACATAATAATCTCCTCCAGTATAAGGGTCGGGCATTATATGATATGGGTTTATAGCTTTGATAACTATTGGTAAAGAAAGGTGTTGCCCAGCCCTCCATTCATCTAATCTCTTGGCGTAGGAATCATCGGATTCTCCATCCTTCTTTTCGGGCTTGTCCACCCATCTATCGGCATCCCAGATAGTCTTAAAAACCGCCAATCCGTGTTTCCAGTAATGTTTAGCCCCAACGTGGGCAGGAGCTATCCTTGATTCTACATTTATGCCGTGAATTATTCCCAACCCTAACTTTCGTAGCATCTCCTGTGAATCACTCGCAATCTCCGAACTCCCCTTCTTATTAGTGAAAACACGAGCATTATTGATATTGGTATGATTGATTCCCGTATCCACCACATCCCTTGCCGTGGGTAAGACAACTCTATCTTTCTGAAACTCACCAGGGATATTCAGTAAATCCTTAAAATCCAGGTTATAAAACCTTTCATCTTTCTCCTTAAAACACTCTTGTAGTTTAGAATAGTATTTCTTGCAGAACTCGAATTGTTCTAAAATTGATTCTTTAGTCGGTTTATCGTCACGCTTCGGCATACTTTAAAAACCTCCAAATTAGTGTGGATTTAACGAGTCGCAAGGAAGAAACAAAGGATTCCCTCCTTAAACATACCCTCCTGAATATGCAATAATGGTTGTAAGCTAATCGTGGCACACGAATAAGTAATCCCCATCTACCCCTCACTATTAACCGTAACTCTTCAGTCATTCTCTTACCCCTTGTAATTGTCTATCTATAAGTCTTTGTATCACTGATGGATATTCTTCTTTCCAAGTTAATGTTTCAATCGGCTTTATCGGAGAAGATGAAGTTCTAACATCACTCTTTTTAAGCCAGCAAATACCCACCGCAATCACATAATCATCGTGTTGACTGGACATTGCTTCTATCTTTCCCTGTTTGTTGGCATTTCTTATTATACCATAGAACTGTTTTAAGCCTTGTTGATTATAAACCTTAATCTGATAATCATTTATAGCAGGGATTAACGCACCAAATAAATCCCCCCTGTGCTTTTCGTCTGTAAAGAACCCAACTCTTCTTAAATCATCATCATTGATATAGTTCCAATTTATTGATTTATCCCCCCTGTAGCCCAGTCTTCTATACCCCAATTCAATCGCCTTCTTAATGACTGTCCTGCCGTATAAGTTTGCCTCTATCCACCACAATGGGTTATGATATCTCTTTAACAACTCCACACTATATAATGCCAACGCTTCAGGAGGGATTGTCTTGGAGAGAATATCAGCCACAATATCCCCTGTCTTTACATCCAAAATACAGGTTACATTAAAATCTCCGCTAACACCTAAAGACACATCCGAGGCTGCGATATAGAAATTCCCGATATGGTAGTCTTTGTAGATAGAACAGATGTCATTATCAATATCATCAAAGTCCTCATTTATCTTTCCCCTGACATCTTCATTCATTTCATTCAAGACTTTCTTATCAAAGACAGCTACAGTCTCACTTCTGGCCAGAGCCTCTTCCCACGAAGCAGGATAGTTCTGTTCCATATAAAGTCCAGGGCTTAATTTAGCTAATTCTCTTTCGGGGATATTTCTCCTGGTTTCCTCATACCATTTGTCGTCCCTATTGGGTCTAGACCTCCAACCAAAGAAACGAGCCTTAAAATCATTTTTACCATTATGCCCATCCAACCAAACTGCCTTTGCCAGTGTATCGGGATTTAACTTATCAACAGTAAATACTCCAATGAATTGACCCCCAGCATCCCTTGTGGGTTTAGATTGAAGATAGTTCTGGTCAGCGAAGGGGTGCAAATCCCATTCATCATCAATAACAACAGAAGCAGTATAAGATACCCCCGCACTCTCAGTAGCAGCAAAGGCTTTAATGGAACTCATCATAGAAGGAAATCCCATCTCTTCCGAAGAATCGGGTTTCAGGGGTAATTTTAGAAATTCAGGTAGTTGTGTCCAAATTCTTCGACATTTAGCTAAGAGTTCCCAGGTCTCCCTCTCACCCTTAGAGAATAATATAACAGTCCCAGCCTCGTGAAATAGGACATACCATAAAGCATACGCAGCCAGAAGCCACGACAAACCTATCTGGCGAGACTTCATAACAGCAATGAGTTTCTCAGTTAGAAGATCCCCAACAACCACCTTTAGATGTGGCCATAATTGAAAGGGAATAATACCACCGATATTTTCTAATGTAGGCGGGTCTGTAATCCTCACCCACTTCAAGAAATGCAAGAAACTCGCCATACACTTAGAGAACTCAATAGTTAATATCCCCTCTTCTTCGGGAGTCCTCTTCTCTTTTAAAAGACAAGCTTCTACCCTATCGTCAAACTCTTGGCTCATTCTTCTCTAAATACTCCTCTAGTGAATTATAATGTGGCACCTGACCATACTTTTCCTCATCTTCTAATCCCCAACTCAAATCTCCAGCGTGTTCTCCAGCAGATATGCATAAAGAGCAATACTTGTCTTCGTTGGACAATAATTTAACACCACAATTTAAACAGCTACACTTACAATGGTCGGCATATACCGTACCACATTTATGGCATATATCTGCCATCCTAACCCCCAAATAAATAATAAGCTAATGCTAGTAAAGCCACACCAACAACTAAATTAAGAAACGCACCCCATAATTCTTTCATTCTATTTCCTTTAATGTTCGAATAGATTTGATACACCCACGGGGGATACTCAGTATATCGGTGCATTTATTTGTTCTGTCACAGAGAGTTCCCACTAATCTCAAAAAACTCTTTTCTGATTTCATTCTCCATCCCACAGAAACACGAAGGATGAGGAGTCGCCTCACTTAAATCATCTTGAGAATGCCAACCAGGGTCAAGTGAAATATCATCCCATTCTACTATGAGCGGCTTCTTCATTTATTATCCCTCCACACTTATCAATGACTTGCTGCAAAGTCTTCATCTTCGCTCCCAAATCAATTTGGTTAGCTAAAGCTTTCGGGTTACTAGCTTTTTGTTTGGCTTTTTTTAATTTAAGTTGCTGCCTTTCTTCTATCGCCCACTCCACCACCTTCTTTAACTGGGCTTTGGCGATGTTTAACTCATAGTTGTTAGATGAAAAATAATCCTTGTAATGGTCGGTAGTATTGATTACTTCCCGTATCTCATCATCACTTAATAGTATCATTTATCCCTCCTATTACTGCGAGCTAGAGATTTGCACCTACAATGGACACTCCACCATCGGCTTTTCTTGCACACCCAAAGCAACTCTAGTTACCATCAAACCAGTCACTTCAACTCTTTTCCAGAGTTCCCTCGGTGCATTACCCACTCGCATTTATTTCTTCTTTGGCCATCCAAGAATCGGAACTATAGGACACTTGCTCATTCTATCCTCCTTAACTCGGTACTATTTTATCTGGTTGATTTTAGCTATCTTTAACCGATAGACACCCTGCGGAGTAGCCTTGCCCGCTGGAACATCTGTGCCGAAATGATGATAGGAATCTGCATCTACCACCAATTTGCCCTCTTCCCATCTTACAATAGCTAATAACATAATCTCCTCCTTTCTCTTATTTTTAACTCGGTATAACTTAATGGCATCAACCAACGCAGAAAACATTAGTTTCAATTTGTTCCACGCAACTTCAGGGCTATCACCGTAAGCCGTTAATCCCAAAGAAGGGCAACGAGCAGCATAAAATCGCCCATCGTCAGACGTTTTTTCCTCTAGCTTAAACTTCTTATCCATATCTCCTCCCATTTAGGTATCCTTCCACCTATCTAATAACTACTAAGATTACTAGCATCAATAAGGCAAATCCCCCATTACTTCTACCATTTATCCCCCTTTTTATGTAAACTAGATATCCAGAATTTTATAAAATTTTCCCGACTAAGTCAATAAATCATATAACCCCAACCTGATGTCCAAGCCACTTCCATTTAAGCCTGTTGGGGCGCACTATAATCATTATGTAAGCTTCTTTAGTCTCTGACCCCCTATCACGACATACTCTTCGGTCCTTGGAGTAGACTCATCGGCTAATCTGGCATACTCTTCAATCTTACTCTTGATAAATGCAGAGACTGTCATCCCTTTCTTTTCTGCCATCACCCCGACTATAGTGTAAACGCTATCAGACAACCTCAAACTCACCACGGCACTGTTTCTACCATTCATAGTGTTTACCGCCTTTCAGTTACTCCCTGAGCCTAGAACCACTGGTTTATAGTGTTTACAACATTATACCATAAATCACAGTCTGTTTACACTATGAGAGGGCTTAAAGAGTGTCATTCTGTAGTGTTTACACCTAACAGCTTAGTCTCCTCTTCCTTTGTATCAAGCATCTCACGAGCGGCTATAGCTCTCATATTGGGCGTGATTAGTATCTCCCCTTCTATCTTATGTATATCAGCTACTTTCCCTTCTAACCTGTTGATTAGCTCCTGAACCGTGGGAACATGACCCCTGGCATTCGGTGATGTGGCTAGTTTTATAATAGCCTCAGCTACTAACTGGGCATTGGTCTTGCCCTTGGCACCTTCCTTCTCTAAAAGTTCCCTGACTAACGAGGTTATTGATATATCCTTCTTTGGTCTACCTTTAGGATTACCCGACTGGCCTGGCTTCCAATTAGGATTACCACCCTTATTAGGTTTGCTATCCTCGTGTTTATCTAACTCCACAGTAATACATTATAACATACCTTAAACTATTTGCAAAGCATATACCACCAACAAATTAAATAAAGATATACTATCAGGCATTACGATAACCTGTGCTTTATAATGGTTCTCTTCTATTATCAGTGAGTATTTAATATGAATTAGTAAGATTGCAAGGCTAGTTAAGCAAGTAACAAGGCTTAAATCGGCTGAGGATTACTTATAGTTGATGTAGGCTAACTTGGCAAGTGGCATAAAGGGGTATATGATAGGAGTATAAATGAATTGGAGGTTGAGGTGAGGGTAACTACTAAGGAGAATAAAGCGGTTAACATATTTAAGAAGAACACTTGCTTGGCTTGTGACTTGGGTATCCCTCATAAGATTAAGCAAAGTGAGTGGTGCACTGTTAAGACCAAAACTAGGTAAATAATAATTGGAGGTGAAGATGAAACTGAAGGATATGCTTAAAATAGAAACCCGACTCCCCCTTGAGCTTGTAGAGATAAATAATGAACTTCTGGAAGATATAAAATTGAATGGAATTAAAGAACCTATTGAAATCAGAGTTAGAGAGGATGGCTCTCAAATAATATGGGATGGGTTAAATAGGTTGGCAATAGCCGTTAAACTTAATCTTGAGACTGTTCCAGTAATATTCATAAGGATGTAGTTAAAGCCTAAATAAAACATACCCAGCCCAGTCAGCGGAGCATCAGTAAACACTTAGCAGCTCTATAGTGGGTAGGAGTGGGGAAGGAGTCATAGATGGACAAGATACTAATGATTAGAGAGGTCAGAAACCAAACTGGATGTGGGCTGAGAGAAGCGAAGGATACAGTTGACGAATTCCTAAACTCAAATGGGAAGTTGCCGGGGCAAGTAGAGTTAATGCGGATAGTAGCATTAAAGGTAGCGAATAGACCGAAGAGAAGCACTGAGCTAAGACAGACTATTGCATCTGTAGTAAAACAAATGCGAGATAGCTTAGAAACTCTGCGGGATAATACAAGTGAGGAATGGGAAGATTTTGACAACGCCAGAGGTTTACTAAGGGAACTCCCCAACCAAATTGACCGAATAGATAGAATGGTTTATCGATTGGAAGAGATTATTGCAGAACAGGAAAAATAAAACAACCTACTCCTACTTACTATTGAGTTGCTAAGAATAGGGTTTTACCTACTCCGCCTTGCTAAATAAAATGGAGGTGAAGAATGGCTAAAGTAGCAGAGGAAAAGTGGACAATGGGTGAGTTAGAGGACTACCAGTTAGAAGCACTGGCGGAGCAAATCAAAGAGGGGTATACATCAGGTCATCTTGATGATGAGAATGCCAATATTTACTGGGAGCTAAAATACAATACTTGGAAGGATTAAGCTGGTAAGGCGGAGTAGGTAAGGCTCTATTAAAGGAGGTATAAAATGAGAGGGTTGAAATGTCCTTATTGTGAAGATACAGAAATCATTGAGTCGCTTTACTATATATGCCCTAGTTGCAAGATTGCTATGACTGGGTTAGAACTAGCAATCGCATTAAGAGCCAAGGCAGAGCCGGATGATAGATAGCACCTTAACATTGTTTTGATAGCTGGTGTCCTGATATATCGGTTACGGCGCATAGCCTCCACTCTTAGCAGGGTGCAACTGACAGGCAGTATAAAGACCGAGCCAGCATTTTGATAGCTGGGCTAGAGACTACCCGAAAGGGCAGGGGTAAAAGAGTAGTAGTATAGTCCTTTGAGACCAGTTCCTACTGTCTACTAGCTTCTAGTTATGAGAATAAATAAGAGGGGGGTGAATAAAATGTTCCAAGTTAAGATAAATGGAGAGGGTGGCTACAACATCAGCATAGGTGCCGGCAAGATTTACTCCACAAGGGACATTGAGGAAGTTAAGATAGCTCTTGACCACTACTACAATAAGAATGGTTGTCGTTTGGGTAATAACCTGAGTTGTCCCTTATGCCGAGCCATCAATGAAGAAATGGCAAAGAAAAACAGATAATTAGACTACTAGCTTCTGGCTATGAGAATAAAGGAGGTGGAATAATGGCAGATATAAAGGAAGTTAAGATTGGAGACCGCTTCAAGTATACTCCGCAAGTAGACCATTCCCCTAATGAAGAGAAGGAGGTTAGGGTTGTGAGGATTTACCAACACCCTCGATATGGGGATACTCGGTATGAGGTAATAGATGAGGGAACGGGGGAAAGGCGAAGGGATTACCTTCTGCTTAACTTCCAAGCTCCATCTATAACAGTAATAAAGGAGGTGGAATAATGGGTAATTATGAGGGCAATAATAACTATGGTAAGCCAAGGTCCGAATACACTGAGAAATTGGGGTCAATGGATGATAAGCAACTCAGAGATACTTGTGAGCAAATGATTTGGCTGTCTGCTTATGCAGACAATAATCCTAGAAGCGACTATCACTGGCAATGTGATGCTTGTTATGATGAGTGCCACAACAGAGATAAGGTTTATATCTACAATAACGCCCACAAGTATGTTTCAAGTAGTGTATAAGTAATAAACTAAATAGGAGGTAAGA
>SDBU01006417.1_pt1 | contig 13831 bp, 14 predicted proteins | sample 2277071 | NCBI WGS metagenome assembly SDBU01 (sample SAMN10397929, study PRJNA504765) | marine sediment metagenome | isolation source: marine sediment core GS08_GC12, 126 cmbsf | place: Arctic Ocean: Gakkel Ridge, Loki's castle | collected 2008
AGATGGCGTTTGAGGGCAAGGCGAAAGCCGATGAAAAAGCGCAGCATACACGGGAGTATGTGAGCATTTTGAAGAGGCTTTCAACACAGCCATCGAGCGTCAGATGGGGTTTTGAAATGGCTTCTAGGCACTTTAGCTCACTATAGACGCTTCTTAATTCTCTCAGTCATGATCTGTTCACACAGCGAAATGGGGTCGGTTCTTTTCTCAACAAGATCATCTATCATCTGCTCAAATCCCTCGGAACGTTCAAGTTCCTGGATCATCTCAGCCACCAAGCTCTCTTTGATCGTATCCACCAGTTCACTAAAAGCCTTTTTTCTTAGGTGCTCACGGAGGTGAGTCGTGGCATGATCAAACAAGAACGCCTTATGCGTCTCTATGTTGGATAGTAATTCCGAAACCCCTTGGTTCTTAATTGCCTCAGTGGCTGCGATAGGCGGTCGCCACATCCCCTCGGCGGTACCTTTGGTATTCATATCAAGCATTGTTTGGAGCTCATTAATCGTCTTCTCAAGCCCGTCGCGCTCTGCCTTGTTAATGACAAAGATGTCGGCCACTTCGAGGATACCCGCCTTCATGGCCTGGATATCGTCTCCCATACCGGGGATGAGCACAATAATCGTCGTGTGGGCCGTAGTCACAATATCCACTTCGTCTTGGCCCACACCCACAGTCTCAACAAGGATGATGTCTTTACCCATAGCGTCCAGGACATCGATGACGCTGCTTGTGGAACGGGTCAAACCACCAAAATGGCCGCGGGTAGCCAGACTCCGAATAAATACGCCTGGATCAGTACCATGGCGCTGCATCCGAAGCCGATCCCCAAGTATCGCCCCGCCGGAGAAAGGGCTGGTCGGGTCCACGGCAAGGACTCCGAGGCTTTTCCCAGCTTCCCGGTACGCCTGGATCATCTGATCCACCAGCGTGCTCTTGCCAACGCCGGGAAAGCCGCTCACCCCAATCACATATGCCCTGCCGGTATGTGGATAAAGGGCTTTTAGGACCTCTCTTGAGGAGGGAATGCCGTCATCGATATCCCTGATCAACTTGGCGGCTGTCCGGACATCTCCGGCAAGAATTTTCTCTACACGCTCCATGAAATCAAGTCCAATGTTTCTTCATTTTTTTATGCTCACTTAGCGCAACTCAACGCATGACGTGTTGCCGCCATATGTTCCCTTTATGTGCCAAGGTAGTCTTTCCACATAATGTTCCGCTGCCCGCTCGTCTGAAATATCGTGATCGGACGCCCCTTTTAAGGCCCACGAAATCTTCTCTTTGACCTGCTGAATACCCAAGGATGTGGCAACAGAGCCACGTACTCCCCAGAATCTGACAATCATACCGACTCCCTTTTTCTATCCCTCGGTACCCACCACAGTCCTCTAAAGCCCCAATCATCAAACAGTGCGTGTCACGAGCGGTCATGTCCGTGGTCTGTTGTCGGTAATCATTAGTGCCTACATTTCCGAATACTCTTTTTTATCAGACTTTTGAATCTCTATCAACATCCGACTGTGCCTGCTCAAAAATGCGAGCTTCCTTGAAAACAGAGAGACCTGCCCCCACAATAATGGATTGACACTACCGTTGATGTTTAATAAGAATCAAAGATGCCCCGCAGTCCCGACAGATCGGGACGGGGAATGCGCTCGCTGTTGCAGTTCATAGTAGAACCTTTGCCTAAACTTAGAACCTCCAGACAGCTTGGAAGCTATGGCTTCCTTCGAACCTGCATATATAGAAACCAACAAAAAGGGCCTCCTGAAGGAAAAAATCGCCCAGGCTTACGAGATCCTTGAGGCATGTGTCCTGTGTCCGAGGGCATGTGGCGTGGACCGGCTCTCAGGCGAACTAGGAATCTGCCAGACAGGCGAACATGCCATTGTGTCAAGTTACAATGCGCACTTTGGGGAGGAGAGCCCCCTGGTCGGGAACCACGGCTCGGGCACCATATTCTTTGCCCGGTGCAACCTGCTTTGCCTCTTCTGCCAGAACTACGAAATCAGCCATGGAGGCGAAGGCGTTCCCTTCTCTTCAGAAGAGCTCGCTAAGACGATGCTGTTGCTTCAGGAGAGGGGTTGCCATAACATTAACTTTGTGACGCCCTCTCACGTGGTGCCTCAAATCTTGGCTGCTCTTGACAAGGCTATTGCATTGGGTCTCCGGGTCCCCTTGGTCTATAATACCGGTGGCTATGACAGGCCTGAGACCCTGCGTATCCTGGAAGGCCTGTTTGATATCTACATGCCTGACTTCAAGTTCTGGGATTCCAAGGTGGCCGAGGAATTCAGTGATGCACCGGATTATCCCGAAGTAGCCCAGGGGGCCCTGAAAGAGATGCACCGTCAGGTAGGGGATTTAGTAATGAATGAGCAGGGGATTGCCCAAAGAGGCCTCCTGATCCGCCATCTAGTGCTTCCCCAGGGGATAGCCGGGACCCGTGAGTTCATGCGCTTCCTGGCCAAGGAAATCTCACCCAACAGCTACGTAAATATTATGGCACAGTATAGACCATGCGGTCGAGCCTCTGAGGTAAAAGCGCTCAGGCGCTCCATCACAGACGAAGAATACCAAGAGGCAATTCAGGTGGCCCATGAAGAAGGAATCACCCGGCTGGATGAGCGGAGACGGGCTTTTGTCCTTCGTTGGATGTAATGGAAAGAATACTTGCTATAGGTGACATACATGGTTGTCTCGACAAATTGATCTCTTTGATGGGCATCATCGACATGGACCCAAAAAAGGATACACTCGTGTTCATAGGAGACTATATCGACCGAGGACCACAATCAAAGGAGGTGGTGGACTATCTCATTGACCTGGTCAGGCAACAAAGCCGTGTGATCTTTCTGAAAGGGAATCATGAGCAGATGCTCGAGCTTTACCTGAGTGGAGCTGACAGGTTAAGCTTTCTGGCCAACGGCGGACATGCAACTCTGAGCAGCTACTCGAAGGACATTTCTTCTGCCGAAGCCAACCCAATACCGAACGCGCACCTCGACTTCTTTGCCAACCTCCGTCTATCTTACGAAACGGATCAGTACATCTTTGTCCACGCGGGCCTGAAGTCGAACATACCCCTTGAGGAACAAGATGAATGGGATATCCTGTGGATACGGGACGAATTTATACACTCTGATTTTGATTTTGGAAAGCGTGTGATCTTCGGCCACACACCCTTCCGGAAACCACTGGTCTTTGACAACAAGATCGGCATTGATACAGGTGCCGTCTATGGCAACAAACTGACTTGTGTTGAACTGCCAGCCGTGAAGTTTTACAGCGTGTAGCGGTAATGACAAAACCCGTATTCCTGCTGGCAAGAATCTTTTGCGATGTATTCAAAGTATATTCCATAAGAGGAGTGAGCAAAATCGACTTTTTACGAAATTGTCAAAGTTGATGAGTTGAAGAAATTTCTTGTAAAGATTGGTCTGTTCCTCATAACTTTAGGCACTTTAGTTCACATTAGTCCACCCTGGCCCAGACCCTGGCCCAGACCGGGATGAGAGGCACCATACATCCATCTGAACCTGTCGCGCCAGGGCGGGCCTGGATTAACAGCTTAATACCTCACAACAAGCTGAAGCGCCAGGGCGGGCTTTATGCACCTAATCCGTCAACTAACAAGGGGGAAACAGGTTATGGAAGTAAACGATGTTGTCAAAAACATCACTTGGCTGGGGCATGATGGGTTTCTCATCAAAGGAGACGGCAAGACCATCGTGATCGACCCTTTTCAGGTGAAGGAATGTGAGCCGGCTGATATTATCTTGGTGACCCACGAGCATTATGACCACTGCTCACCGGAGGATATCAAGAAGATCCAGAAGGCATCGACAGTAATCGTCACTGAGGCAAATTCGGCCGAGAAGCTCTCTGGAAATGTGCGGGTGGTACAACCTGGCGACAAGCTCACGGTTTCGGGAATCCCGATTGAAGCTGTGCCGTCTTACAACACAAATAAGAATTTTCACCCTGAACAGAATGCCTGGCTGGGATTCATCGTGACAGTGGACGGCGTGAGAATCTATCATGCAGGTGATACTGATCTGATTCCGGAGATGGACTCTTTCGACGTGGACATTGCACTCCTCCCGGTATCCGGGACCTACGTGATGACCGCTGAGGAGGCCGTAGAAGCCGCCAAGATGATTAAACCCAAGCTCGCCATTCCCATGCATTACGATGCCATTGTAGGTACTGCGGACGATGCCAGGCGGTTCTGCGACGCCCTGGAGGGGACCTGCGAAAGGGTTATGCTGAGCCCATGAAAAAGACACTCATCTTCACGTTATTAGTGCTCGTGCTGTTCGTTGGCACGGCTAGTGCCAAGAGGCTATGTGTTGCCGTGGACAGGGCCAATGTGCGCTCGGGCCCAGGGACAGGTGACGAAATCTTGTGGTCCGTTGGAAAGTATTATCCTGTCGACACCATCAAGACATCCGGAAGGTGGTACCAGATTCGTGACTTTGAAGGGGACATGGGGTGGATTCATGGGTCCCTGCTTAAGAAGATCCCTAGCGTTATCGTCAAAGGTAGTATAGTCAATGTTCGGGAGGGCCCGGGAACAACCTTCAGGGTTTTATTCCAGGCCGAAAAGGGAGTTAGCTTCAAGCTCCTGGAAACAAAGAAAAAGTGGCTTAAGGTCCTGCACGCAGACGGAGAAGTCGGCTGGGTGCACAAGAGCCTGGCGTGGGGGTATTAGAATCCCCAAATCTCGAGATGTGAAGAAACTTATAGCGCGCCAATTTCATCCAAGCGGCGGTCGTACATCTTTCCGATCCCGTAGTCTTGGCGCCTCAGAAACTTTTCCTGGGACGGTCCTATAATCTGCATTTCAGGGCGTTCCTTCTGAACCTCAAGGGCGATTTTCATCTCCTTTGTGCAACCCGTGCTAAATGTGGCATCCTTGCCCACCCACTCAGGGGGAACCCTGGTTTTCATCACTTGGAAGGCCTTCACGATATCGTCATACGTCTGGAACCGCCATATATTGATCATTCCACTTCGCTGAACAATTTCCCACATATACATCAGGTCATCCGCATCCATTCCTGGTTCGTAGTGCTCTGACGGGTTGATAATGACTGTGCTATCGGACTGATCTTTGAGGTGCCGGGTACAAGCCGACATGATTCTTTTTGCCATGGCCTCTTTGCCCGGGACAGAACCGATGATGCCACTGTAAAACATGACGGTCATACCTTTCTGTTTGGCTGCTTCCATCTGCAAGATGATGGTCTGGGCCTTGTTTTCGAGATCCTTGTGGGAGAACTTGACAACGGCGGGGTGTTTGGCCTTGTACCAGACTGAAGTCGAGCCGTTTTCATCTTTTGCAATGCTGTAAACATCCTGGGTAAACCGGAAGTGTGTATCAAAAAAGCGCCTTCTTTGATCGGGCCCCTTGGAGATGACACCATCGACCTCCTTGAAGACCCGGGCAAAGGTCATCGAGGTCAGCAGAAGGTTGAGATTCTCAAGGGTACCATCGGAGATGGTCATGATGTTCTTGTCACTTTTCAAAATGTTGACCAGCTCGTTTTTATCCAAGCTCTTTTCATTGATCAAAAGAACGCCTTCGAGTTCCCGGGAAAGCGTTTCTTCCTCCTCAGCATCAAAAAAGTCAACCTTGGTAAACAAAGGGCCGTCTTTGAACGCAACTATGATCTTGTGGCCTAGTTGTGCCAAGTATCGTATGATAGCTATGTCCACGATCACTTCACCTGCTTCATCAGCGAGCCAAAGGATCTTTTTGGACTGCGGGACACCTGAGACACCTTCTTCTCTCTGAACCCCCAAGAATTGCCACAAGGGCTCGACACCCTCTCCAGTGAGAGGACGGTTGAAGAGTCCTAGGTAATCATCCACTGTGTATCGCAAGACGTCATCAGATTCCCAGAGCGTACAATCGACCGAAAGGGCAAAGAGGCGACGCAGCTTCAAGTAGTCCACGCGCTCCTTGACATCATCAAGACTGGCCGGAGTGGAAAGGAGAACGGCATCGTCAATATGGTTCAGCGCCGTCTGAAACACCTCGGAGTTAAGTGCCTGAAAGGCCCGCGTGTTTCGCTCGGTTTTTTCGTGCGAATAGGGGTCCTGTATCTGGGTGCGATCAATGTAAATTTTGAGGAGGCGCTTTTCCAGCCTTGAGGGGATCATCAACCCATCCCGAGTCTCGTGTTGGTACTTGGTTTTTATAAGAGATTTCAAGAAGGTCTTATCCCATTCATCCTCTATCTGCCGGTCAATCAGGTCGAGTATCCTGCGGAGGACGTCTTCATATTTTTCCTGTACAAACGGTGACTTCTCCCGTCTCATGATTGTCCCAAACATACGATCGGAACACGGATAGTACCGCTCACCTTCCTCGGTATACACCATAAAACGCACTTGCTCTGGAGAGTCCACATGATCCGGATAGGCATAATAATCGAGATGATTCTCAATGAAGAACGTTGTGTACCAGGCATCTCTGATCGGATCTTCACCCGGCTTGTAAGGGTGTTGGGGATCAAAGGGGGCCGGCTCCGTAGAAGCTCGATCTTCAGACTTCATGTCTCCTCTCTTCACCTTCGGGTGGAATAAGAAAGCAAGTTCGGATTAACCTCTTTTTTTCAGCAGCTTTGTTACGGATTCCTCTATCACATAACCAGGCCGCCACCCGACGAAATAATCGCTGATCGCACCATTATGGTCTATGACAAAGGTAGTTGGGATCCCCCTGATCCCACCGTAATCGACAACCACCTCCCTGGTTCCCAGTACAATGGGGTAAGTAATCCCGTAATGCCTGATAAACGGCCCCAGGACGGCGCCGGCTTCCTGGTCGAGAGATACCCCTATGATCTCAAGCCCTTTGCCTCTGAATCTCTGGTAAAGCCGTACAAAATCAGGAATCTCTTGGCGGCACGGACCACACCAGGTGGCAAAGAAGTTTAGGACTACGACACGACCCCTAAGGTTTGTCAGGCGATGGATGCGACCATTCAGATCCTTGAGTGCAAAGTCTGGAGCGGCATGGGAAGCCGCCCCACTTTTGTCTTCACAACTGCCACACCCACAGATCAAAAGGGTCATAAAGGTGCTTACGAGAAGATTCCTCGCAACAGACTTCATGGTTGCTATCCTTTGAGGGGTCACAATTGGAGATTTTCCGTTCTTGGGCATCATCACTACTGGGACCAATGTTTCCCGGTCAGTGGCCAAAGACCTCACCGCTCGTCAACAACGCCACCAGACGGCTTTGCATATTGTTTGATCGTTTCGGCCTCCACCAGTCTGATTGTGACGTGAAGCCCAAGCATCTCCAAGATTTGCTTTCTCAACTGTTTCAGCATACCTTCCAAGACTTTCACTTCATCCGAAAAGACAGTATCATTCACCTCAAGCCATATCTCGGTCATGTCCTGGTAACTCTCTTTGTACAGGTGGATTAAGAAACAGGGAGAGAAGCCTTCGGCAATCCGTTTTATTATCCGATCAATCTGGGCAGGATGTACCTTTACGCCCCGTATGGTGAGGACTTCTCCTGTGTGCCCTGTGATCCCGGACATGCGTGCAAGCGTTCGCCCGCACGGACACGACCCGGCCATCTTGAACGCAAGATCTCCTGTCCGGAATCGGATAAGAGGGAAGGCTTTAGCGGTCAACGTGGTCAAAACTATCTCTCCTGCTTCACCCGAGGCGCATGGAGCTTCGCCATCAGAAGCCACAATCTCCAACAAAAAATGGTCCTCAGAAATATGCAGCCCATTCTTTTCCATGCACTCAAAGGCTATCCCTGGCCCCATGACATCGCTCGGCCCATAAGCTGCTGTCACGTCAATCTTCAATGTTGACTCCAACCTCTCACGCGTCTCCTGCGTCAGGGCCTCTCCCACGACTATAATCGCTTTAAGGGCGAGGGCACTGGTATCCATGTCGATCGTCTCCATGACCTCAACCATATGCATGGCATATGAGGGCGTGGTGAGCAGCACCGAAGTTTTATAGTCTTGCATGGCCAGAAGTTGTTTTGAAGTGCTCATGTGAGACATGGGCATCACAGAAGCCCCTATATTCTCTGCCCCTTCTTTTAGGGCCCGGCCCCAGTTAGATAGGCCAGGATTCAAGCAGATCTGAACCACATCCGTATCCACCACGTCGCCTGCAGCAAGGAAACGGGCCGTGATCGCGCCCCTCACTTTGAGGTCCCTCATGGTGTAACCGACTACCACCGGCTTGGGCGTGGTTCCTGCCGAAGAGCTAATTCGGACAATATCCCGAAGGGGCATGGCAAACAGACCATACGGATAATTGTTACCCAGATCTTCCCGCGTGGTAAAAGGAACTCTAGTAATGTCTTGCACAGAACTCAAAGCACCCGCATCTAGGCCGAGCTCATCAAACTGTTTCCTATAGAACGGGACATTCTTATAGGCCCGATTCAATGTGCTCTGGAGACGTTCCAGTTGCACCTGTTCCATGTCTTCCCTCTTCATCTGCTCGTTTTCGCCATTCCAGAATCTCAAGTCCGCTCCCTCCCTTCCCAGAACGTTTTGTAATCCTTCCCAAGATAAGCTCGTTTCACGTCACTATCATTCATTAGTTCATCTGAGGGGCCTTGCAGGACAACCCTGCCGGTTTCCAAGACATATCCACGATCTGATATCGTAAGAGATGCGCGAGCATTCTGCTCAACCATCAAGATAGTCACACCACTCCTACGAAGTTCAGATACCGTGTTCATGATATCCTTCACAATCAGCGGGGCAAGTCCCATGGAAGGCTCGTCCAACAGCAGGAGCTTAGGCTTAGCCATGAGGGCCCGGCCAATAGAGAGCATCTGCTGCTCACCACCAGAAAGGGTCCCCGCAATCTGTCCAGAGCGCTCTTCCAAACGCGGGAAAAGTTGAAAGATCCAGTCCAGGTCCCCGGCAATCGCTTCCTTTTCTTTCTTCTTGAAACGCAGATACGCTCCCAACTCCAGGTTCTCCAGCACCGTCAAGGGACCAAAGATCTGTCTCCCTTCAGGAACTTGGCTGATGCCGGCAGCAACAACCTTTTCAGGACGAAGCCCATTAATTTTCCTCTCCTCAAACTTGATTTCACCCTGGGTGCTGCGGATGAGCCCTGAAATCGTATTCAAGATAGTAGTCTTGCCTGCACCATTTGCACCAATCAGGGAAACGATCTCGCCGGGTTGGACATGAAGCGACACATTATCGAGGGCCTTGATCCGACCATAGTATGCGTGGAGATTCTTGATCCTAAGCATAAGATTCGTCCCCCAAATATGCCGTGATGACTTCAGCGTTATCCTGAATCTCCCGTGGGGTGCCCTCCGCTATCTTCATGCCGTAGTTCAGGACTACGATTTCGTCAGAAATCTCCATGGCTACGTCCATATTATGTTCTACAAGCAAGACGGTTATCCCAATATCCCGGATCTTTGTGATAAGCTCGCACAGGCTCTGGGCTTCACCAGAGTCGAGCCCCGAGGCTGGCTCATCCAGCAGAAGGAGTTTCGGCTCGGTAGCCAGGGCCCTGGCAATCTCCAGGTAGCGCTGAAGGCCAAATGGAAGCCCGGAAGAATCTTCATTAACGCGTTGGTCGAGGCCTACGAATTCAAGAAGATCCAGGGACCGGTTCACGATCTCCTGCTCCTCCCCGCGCGCCGCCGGCAACCTAAATGCACTCGCCAACACGCCGGTTCTAGTCCTGGAATGCCGCCCCAGCATGACGTTCTCGATAACGGACATGTTCTCGAAGAGCTCAACATTCTGAAATGTGCGGGCAATCCCTTTCTGGGTAATAACGTGCGGTTTCAGGCGGTCTATCCGTTCTCCAAGAAACCAGATCGCCCCTCCCGTAAGGGGCTCAACGCCCGTCACAATGTTGTAAACAGTCGTCTTGCCTGCACCATTTGGACCAATGAGAGACTTGATTTGGCCCTCGGTCACTGAAAAAGAGACATCAGCAAGGGCAGCCAGACCCCCAAAGGATTTGCTTGCATGGTCTATCTGAAGCATCTTATCCATTGTCGAGGCTCTTTTTAACACAGTTCAAAATGGAGTCAATATCTGCGTCGGAGTTGTTTAGAAAGATAACGAAGTAGTATGGGTTGCCTGACGTGCTCTCGATGTATCCGGCTCTCGTCCTAATACCTCTTAAGCTGCCGGTTTTGTAAAGGACCCGTCCATCACGGACCAGGAGGGCGCGGTGCGGCTCAAAGCGCCTCAAAACAGCAAGCATATCCAGCGCTGAGAGCCGGTTTTTTTTCGAGATCCCGGATCCCTCTGCAATTTCAACATCACTCAGGTGTAGCACGTCTCGGGAAAAGTCAGAAAGTACCCTTAACCCTTTGGCTAGCGTGCCGGGTGGGCCATGCACATGGGCACCGAGGGCAATCAGGATCTGATTGGCCATGAAGTTGTTCGAAAATTCAAACATCTTCTCCAAGGCCTGTTCCAGGGTGAAAGCTGAATGATAGGTGTAAACCAGCCGGTCTCCAGGGCCTACCGCGCCTGCACGGACCTTGCCCCCCTGACACACCTTTCCTCCCTCCTCCAAGAAGTACGCCAATAGCTCCCCAGCATAGCGCGCAGCCTCATGCCCGTGGTGGGAAAAAGTGTAACGACCCTTCTTTTTGCCCAGCAACCGGATCTTCTTGGCGGCAAGCGGGGTCATGGGGGTCTGGGATTCTGCCGACACAATCCGACCTGTATCATCCCGCTTGAAGAAGACAGTATTGAAATTGGCACACAGCGCCCCGTTAGGGGCATCATACGGATTGGTGGAAGAGCCAACCCCGGGAATGGTCTCGCCGGCAAAATAGGTGTCATCAAGGACAAGATCGTTGACACGCTGCAGTCTGGAAGCCAGGGCTTGAGCTATCTCTTGCCACACCTCGGAAATAAGGAGGGGGTCCCCATATCCCTTCACCTTTAGGTTTTGGTTGTGGTCCTGATAGAATTCGGTATGGAATCTATACGACTTTCCCAAATGATGAATCGCTGCAAGGCCTGTCAAAATCTTCAGGGTCGAGGCAGGAACATATTTTCTAGTTTCATTCTTGCTGTAAACGATCTTGCCTTCAGGGCCAGCCACCAGCAGGGCATCCCGCGAGGAGATTCGGCTCAAGCAAGAAGATGATTCCCCGGCCTGGGAGATGCCGGGTTGCAGCAACCACATAGCACAAATCAGGAAAGCAGCGCCCCATACAACTGCTGTTCGCTTCAAAGCATCGGAAATCATGTTCCTGTATACCCTACATCTTTGGAGAACCATAGACATGGAACAAAAGCACAGACACAAATCCAGTCGGATAATTGCTTGAAATCATAGGAACTCGCATGTGGTGAGTCAAGGAAAAATCGGCATTCGCTCGTCACTATCATAGAGGGAAGTTGTAATGGCCCAGTACCTGGTCCAGGCTTGACCTTCGCAAGGGCCATTTGCGACCGCCTATTCTCGGTTTACGCACCTCGGATTTTGGCCTGCCCTCGCGCGACATCCATCGAATAGGCTGTTCCGCTGGGGGGCCAGGTCTGGGCCATGGATTTTGATCCCGCTTTGTCTAATGTGACATCATTCCGAGCTGAACCGCGAAAGCGAGCTCGTTGCCCGTAGTGCGCCGTCGCCATCTGCCGTCGGCAGAGGCCTATGGCGGAGGCCGAAGCGGATACGGCGTACTCGCGAAGGCGGATGGCGCGTCGGCGACTTGCTACGGGGTTAGTGAGCGAATCCAAAGATGGGAAACTTCCTTACGGTCGAAGATTCCCTGCAGCTTGTCGCAGGGATCTTCAATGATATTGATCGCTGACGCAGAGTTCAGATTAGAGACATGAGAGTGATATCGAAGGCGCTTGGCGGCAGTGTCGGTCGAAGATTATAACAGAGAGATTGAATTTGGCTATTTCAAACATTATTGCTTGGTATCATGAAGTGAGGGTCGTTCGACCTGAAGCAAGGCCGGAGTTAGAGATATGAAACCGCTATTAAAGCACTTCTTATCGTGTGCTGCATCATCAATAATATGGCATTACTGTAAGTCCTGACTTCTACAATGCAATCAAGATGTGGCCATAGAAAAAGCGGGACCATTGCTGATCCCGCTTCCGCTTTTTGACATAAGAAAACCCTTGGTACTGCCCAATGATTAAGGCGTTGGGACATAAGCATAAAACTTCAAGTCAATTCCTGCATGCGAGCCAAAGCTACCTACTCCTCTGGCTCGAATTTTAAGCGAGGTTGAATTATTGCAATCAAACTCCATATAGAAATGGTCCCAACTGTGAGCCCCACTGGCATGATTTCCATAAGGTGAATAGCCAATAAGCACAGGGGTAACAGCTGGATTGCCATGCGGCTGATCAACATAGAGCGTCAAGTCAAACGCCCTACCTAAGGTGTACCCAGATAGAGGGATGCTCCCTTGTTGCCAGCTTTGGGTATCATCGTCATAAATGTCAAGCAGCACTTGCATGGCTGATCCGTTAGACCACGCACCGCCCAAAACACGAATAATGTTGGTTCTATAAGCTGACAAATCAATTTCTTCTGTCCATTCATTACCCGAAATGTTGTCAGTGTTATTAAGTTCTCCGATGAATTGAAGAGAAGATGGTAACCCTGTCAAGTTTGAACCGTCACCCTCAAATGATGTTGCTTTTACCGTGCCCAATACCTCAAGCTTCTCTGAAGGAGTTGCCGTGCCGATGCCGACGTTGCCAGTGATTAAAAGGCTATCTATATCTAAAGATGTCGCTGAACTGATGTCAGCACCTTCTATGGAGCCATCCTGAATGTCAGCCCCAGTAAGAGTCTCGTCCGCTACCTTGAGACCGTTAATAGCACCGTTCTTGACGTGCTTAGTTCTTATAGCCCTCCTTTTTATGTCTCTCGGACCCACCTGCCCGTCTATTATGTCGCTCGTATCCACGCATGGCACTCCACCACAGAGGCCGGCCTGAACAACATTAGGCGTAAATATAGTCAAAATGAGAAAGATCACACCCAACAAAAAAAGACCAGTTCCCTTCATAATTCCTCCTCTCAGTTTGATGTTTAGTACATTAAGCCAATATTCTAACTCTCCCCAAACGCCCACGTATCACCCCCCCTTATAGATAAGAAACTACTGTATACAATGCTTCCAGGCTATGCAGGTATCACATCAAAATCAATTGGCGGAAATGCTAAGTTTCGTGGAAGAAAATTACCAGGGGCACTTGGGAAAATGCCTATCGCAACCCGGGAATAATGCGGAGGGAGAAGTCATGGTCTTGGATGAAAGGGTGGGGGCTTCCAGGAAGACAATCATTAGATACAATATGTTGGGGATGAATGTCACAATTGAAAACTAGAAGTTACTTCCCATACTTGAAACCCACCAATCCGGCAAGTCTATCAAGGGTTTCTAACCCAAATGATAAGTTTCGTCAAACTGTCGGAGGAGATTCTGGGAAAAGAAGGCTGTTTGGCCGAAAATTCAGGCTGGAATCATTGGGCGTAGGGTTGGCGGGGCACTCATTTTTAAGCCGCATTTCAACATATTGAACACATATCGAAACCGGATTGGGAAAAAAACCGGCTTTTCAAGGTGTGTCCCGACCCTTGATTGCTGGTACTCTTTACATTATCTCAGATACTTGAAGCCAGTGATTCTTCAAGCTCACTTGCCAAATCTGTAACCGTGCACCAGACCATTCTGTCGTGGATTTGCCATGAATATCATAACATTTGTGAAGCCTCCCCGCCCTGAAGGGCGGGGGTTCGCTTCGCGGGCTTACGCGCCCGGTAAGGAAGATAAACATTCTTGTATAGCTCCCCTTGACCC
>SDBU01006418.1_pt1 | contig 13831 bp, 14 predicted proteins | sample 2277071 | NCBI WGS metagenome assembly SDBU01 (sample SAMN10397929, study PRJNA504765) | marine sediment metagenome | isolation source: marine sediment core GS08_GC12, 126 cmbsf | place: Arctic Ocean: Gakkel Ridge, Loki's castle | collected 2008
ATAGACCTGTTGAGCGAGACAAGATAATGATGTGTCTTGAGGCGGCGAGGCTAGCTCCCTCTGCCTGCAATTCACAACCGTGGAAATTTATAGTCGTGGATGATAGGCAGTTAAAGAATAAGCTATGCAATGCTGCTTTCAGCGGTATATATTCAATGAATACCTTTTGCAAAACGGCACCGGTTATAGTTGTCGTCATCTCCGAAAAGTCCAGGTTTTTAGCCAGAATCGGCGGAATGCTCCGAGACACAAAATATTACCTTATAGATATAGGGATAGCTATCGAGCATTTTGTACTCCAGGCCGAGGACCTGGGTCTTGGAACCTGCTGGATAGGCTGGTTTAATGAAGGGGCGGTAAAACCAATATTAAATATTCCACAGTCTAAAAAGATAGACATCCTGATAGCGTTAGGCTATTACGATAAGGAAAAGGTACGTTCAGAACATAGCAGGGAGCCGGTAGATAAGATGTCTTCCTTTAACTCGTATTGAGTCCGGCGACCTTCTCAAATGTCTAAATATGGGGGTGTAAGAGGGGGTAGGGTTACTAAAAATAAAGGAGGAGAGGTTGAAAATCCTCCACTTTGCTGACCTTCACCTTGGTGTAGAAAGCTACGGGCGTATCAATCCAGAAACCGGGTTATCCACCCGTCTTGAGGATTGCCTGAACGCCCTTGACCAGGTGGTAAACTATGCCCTGGAAAACAAGGTAGACCTCGTCCTCTTTTGTGGCGACGCCTACAAGAGCCGTGAGCCTACCCAGACTCAGCAACGAGAATTCGCCAAACGCATCAATCGCCTGTCCAGCAGTGGCATTCCTATCTTTCTCCTCATCGGCAACCATGACCTGCCCAACGCCATAGGCAGGGCTACCACTACCGAAATCTTTGATACCCTAGCGGTTAAAAATGTCTATGTCTCCAACCGCCCCGGCATCCACCACATCCCAACCAACCACGGCACCATTCAAATAGTCTCCTTACCCTGGCTGAGACGCAGCGGTCTATTAAGCAGAGAGGAAACTAAAAATCTTACTTTTGAGCAGATTAATCAGAAGTTACAGCAGATATTAACCAACACCATTGCTGCCAATGTCACCAAACTTGACCCCGGGCTACCCGCTATATTGGCTGCCCATGTCTGGGTATCCGGAGCCAGGGTAGGCTCAGAGAGTTCAATGACTATTGGGCAAGAGCACGTTTTGCTGGTAAGTAATATTGCTAATCCTGCCTTTGATTACATCGCTCTGGGTCATATTCATAGGCACCAGGTCTTATCTGCTCGCCCCCCGGTAGTCTATGCCGGTAGCCTGGAGCGCCTGGACTTCAGCGAGGAAGAAGATGAAAAAGGGTTTTATCTGGTAGAAATTACGCCAGACAAAGAAACAGGCAAACGACAGGTCTCCTTTGATTTCCACCCGGTAAGCGGACGCCGCTTTCTTACCATTAATGTCAATATCGAGCCGCAGGATGCCGTCCCCACCACCACCGTGCTTAAGGCTATCGCCGAGCAGGAGGAAAATGCCAGAGACGCCATAGTGCGCCTCCAGATTAACCTCCCTGCCGAGATTGAAGGTCAGCTCAGAGACAATGACATCAGGAATGCCCTGACAGAAGCCCACTACTTTACCATTGCCAAGGATACGGAGCGGGAAGCCCGCCTCAGACTGGGACAGTGGACTGCCGAAGAGATAACCCCCCTCGACGCCCTGAAAGCCTACCTGGAGTCAAAAAATACCTCCCCGGAACGAACCAGAATACTGCTTGAGTATGGCGAGAAGCTGATACAGGAGCAGAGAACTAAATAGGGCAAAAAAGTCTTTTGGAAACGAAGTCTAAGAGGGGCGAATGCCCCTCTTTTTTATTCTTCCCCCCCTCCTGTTTAGGAGAGGGGGATAAATGGGGTGAGGTAGATAAATAATCTTACCCCTGTTTATTTTTAAAATTTCTTCAAGAAACCAGTAACCAGACGGCTTCTTTTTCGTTATAAATAGTGAAAGCAAATTTAAGCGGGAGTCAAGAGGAATCCAGGAGGCTAAAGGAGATGGAAGATAAATCACTAAACGTGTTTCTGATGGTATTATTCGGTATATCGGGCATAGCTATCCTGATTCTGGCATGGGTACGGCCAATGACAGCATCGGAGAGCATCCTGACCACTCTCATCGGCTCAGCCGGGCTCTTCATGGCATTAACACGGGCACGGCTGCTTAAGTCCCCACAGGTCACGGATAAGCCCTAGATTATATTATTTTGAATTAGTGGGTAAAAGGGGGTGAGGTTGATAAACGACCTCACCCCTATCTGCTTTAACAGGAGCTACCCAAGTGCTATACTGTGCTAAATAATCAGTAAGGGGAGGTGTTAACATGGCACCCAAAAAGCCTAAGACAGAACCCCAAATCCTGGAAATGCCACCGCAAAAGATGGCGGTGGTCTATGGCAAAGGTGCCCCGGATAAGGTATTCCCTGAGCTTATGTCCGCCCTCTATGGTTCAGCATACACTCTAAAGTTTGACCTGAAGAAGAAGGGATTACCTACCTTCAAGGTCAGCGGACTCCGCGCCCGCTATCCTGACGCCCATCTTGTCCCTAAAGATGAATGGACTCATATTATCGGCTTGCCCATCCCCGAGGATACTACTTTCCTACCCCAGAAGGTAGCCGACATCAAGGTCAAGATTGAGACCTGGGAATACGGCACGGTAGCCCAGATTCTCCACCTCGGCGCTTATGACCAAGAGTATGCCACTGTTAAGCGCCTGCACCAGTTCATTGAAGATAGCGGCTATGAGATAGCCGGCATTCACGAAGAAGAATATCTCACCAGCCCCGATGCCAAAGTCCCCAAGACTATAATCAGGTATCCGATAAAGAAAAAGTAGGCAATCGCTTACAACCAGCACAACCAAGGTGTAATACCCAGTGCCAGCACAAGGGACCCAGCGAGGTTTCCCCGGACTAATTTTAACCATACACCTTTCAAAATTACCTTGTTGACCTTTGCCCACTCTTTAAGTTAGATTTACAATTGATATGGAGCGTGAATTGAGCGAGACCACCAACCAAAAGATTATCAAGCTTCACGGTATCGCTACCAGTGGGACGGGTGAAGCCGGGACAATAACTGAAATCCCGTGGGTGAGAGAACAGTTTATAGGTAAGCTGGGGATTAATCCCTACCCAGGCACCTTCAATATTATGGTATTAGCTGATGATGAAGAGAAGCTTAACACTATCAGGAAAGCGAGAGGTGTTGAAATAACATCTAAAAACACAAACTACTGCTCCGGCATTGGCTTCCCGGCTTTAGTGAATGGCAAGATTAAAGGAGCGGTTATCATCCCTCTTGTCCCCAATTATCCACCGGCTCAACTGGAAATCGTCTCCGCGGAAAACATAAAGCGCTCCCTTTCCATAAAAGACGGGGACCTGGTAGAAATAGAGGTCTACCTCTAGGCAGTACCCCTTATCCAGTCCTCTTCAAATCGACAGAGGATTCCACAAGCATCTGCTCCAGTTTTACCTTAAGCTCAGGCACTAGCACCCCTTTACCGTATTCCAATGTTCGCTTTAAAACCGGAATAAGGACAAGAGCAAGCTCTCTCTTTACCTCGGGTGATAAATCACAGTACATCTGGCTGATATTGTCTATCCAGTTGGTTAGTGGCTCCACTTCCTCCCGTCCAAACAAATACCCTTCCAGAGCCCCTGCCTTGGCGGCTAAAAGAAAGACCTCCTGATACCCTCTCATACTCCCTTCCATATATTTTATTTAGCATTCGTTTAGGATAAAGTCGAGTTTCTCTATAAAACTGTGCAGGTTATCGAAGACAAAGTCAGGCGATTCTGCCTCCAGTTCCTCTCTGGTGCTTACGCCGGTGGCTACAGCCACTGTCCTTACCCCGGCTGCCCTCCCTGCTCTCATATCTGCCCGGGAATCACCAACAAAGACACACTCTCCCGGTAAAAGCTCCAGTCTTTTTAGACACTCTATTACTGCGTCAGGCGCTGGCTTTCGGCGTGACTCGGTTGCAGTTACCACGGCATCAATAAATTGAGCCATGTTAAACCTCGCTAGTTCATTCCACTGTCTCTCTGGCATAGTAGTACGACTGGTGGCAATGCCTATCCTTAATTCCTTGGCTTTAAGCAATTCAAACAGCTCCTTTGCTCCGCTATTCAACTTCACTTCCTCCACGCCCTGAGCAGGATAATCCTTTAGTATTTCGGCCATTATATCCCTTACTGTGCTTGATGCCGATTCAGCCCTCAGCCTGGGGTAAATCTCACCTAATATCTCTGCCAAGCCCATCCCTTGATTCAAAAAGTCCAACAAGCGCTCTTTAACCACAGGCTTTAGCTTAAAATTTGTTACCCCAACGTTAAACGCCTGGCATAGAGCGTCAATAGAATCCAGTATAGTGCCGTCAAGGTCAAAAATTATTCCCTTAATCATTATTACTTTGCGTGGCTTTATTTTAGCGTATGTGCCGCATCTGCCATTGCTTAAGGTATTGGATTACTTCATTGTCGCTTAGGTCGTGCCAGTGCCGGTAGAAATCAGATATATAGAATTTTGGCACGAAGCTGGTGGCACAGGTCACTACTTTATCAGCAATCCTTTCCACTTCCTTCAAGGCTATTGCCGAGGCTGCGGGTACCGCAACAACTATCTCCCTCGGCCGACGATGGCGCACTGATTGTACCGCTGCCATTATGGTGAAGCCGGAAGCTAATCCGTCGTCTATGATTATCACTGTCTTACCACTTACTCCAACCAAGGGCCGGTCCTTATTGTAGAGCAGGCTACGTTGTTTAATCTCAGCTCTTACTTTGCTTGCCTCATACTCTATTTGTTGCCGACTCAAGCCCATCCTTTTTACTACTTCCTCATTGAGTATAATTGTTCCATCATCAGCGATGGCACCAAAGCCGGCTTCAGGATTAAGAGGCAGGGGAATTTTACGAGAAATAACCAGGCCAAAGACCGCTTTAAGTGTGCTGGCCACCTTCAGTGCCACCGGCACTCCGCCGTTAGGGATAGCAAGCACGACTACAGACTGGTCTTCATATTCTTGCAGCTTCTCACCTAGCTGACTACCAGCATCATGTCGGTTGTCAAAGGTAATTTGTGATGTATTAAGATTCGTAATCGTCCTCCTTACTCAGTATCTTACCATCTGCAGGCACAAAACACCTCATTTACCTAGCTTGAATACATCCACATCCACCAGCCCCAGGCCAGTTAGCCTGAGTTCGGGGTCACCGACAGGGCAAGAAAAGGAAGGATGGCTTTTTTAATACTTTATCAATGAAAATATAGGGTAGTCTCTTATTTGCTCCCTGCCCTTTAAGAATGTCAACTCTATCAAGAAAGCAATCTCTACAATCTGCCCTTGAAGTCTCTCTACTAAATTGATGGCCGCACCCACGGTTCCGCCTGTGGCCAAAAGGTCGTCGACTATTAAGACTCTCCCCCCCGGCTTTATTGCATCTTGATGGATCTCCAATGTGTCTATCCCATACTCCAGTTCGTAGGTAGCTTGATAGGTGTGCCATGGAAGTTTGCCCTTCTTTCTGATAAGAACAATGCCTGCTTGCAACCTATGAGCTATGGCAGACCCTATAACAAATCCTCTTGCCTCGATACTAACCACAACGTCTATTTTTTTATCAAGGTATCTATCGCTGATTTCATCAATGGCCTCTTTGAATCTTTCCCCTTCCTTGAGTAGAGTTGTGATATCCCTAAAGATCACCCCTTTCTTCGGGAAGTCAGGGACATCTCTAATAAGTGTCTTTAGGTCATCCATTTTTATCATCTCCTAACTTTACTTGCTTATGAGGCTGCGCGTACCTTCTGACCGAGACCGAGAAGACCAGACGACCCAGAGTAGCAGTACATAGCTACTAATCGCTGCCACAAGGAGGAGAGTGGCTATTACTACGCTAAGGGGTGGGTCAGCCTCTGGTGAGGGGACAAAGCGGATATAGTGGATGATAGTACCAATAAGCCCGGCGGTAAATATCCCGATAACCCCTATCCCAACAGGCAGGGCTTTTATCTTTTTCAGACTAGGCTTGATAATGAGGTAAAGAATAAGGGCATAAATGCCAACTATTGTCAGTATGACCAAGGCTAGTATGGTCAAGCTAACTACCGAGGTAGTGCTAGTAACCTCCCAGACCAGACGAACAACCACGGCGCCAAGAGCCAGAGTAAAAGTTACCATGAACCATATTCTGAGAGATACTTGACTCATATCAGCTTCTGATTCTTTCGTCTTAATTCGTGAGCTATCAGTTTAACCTCTACTGCTTAAGGTAATCTATAGCCCATTCTATAGCGTCCTCTCCGCCAAGTTCAAGCTCATAGTCCGGGCTTATCCCCTCACCCTCTATGAGACGACCGTTAGGGGTGAGCCAGCGGGCAGTGGTAATATATAATCCTGAACCATCTTTAAGCTGGCGCAGGATATTGACACTACCTTTGCCATAGGTTCTAGTACCAGCAATGGTGGCGCGCCCATAATCTTGCAGGGCTCCAGCCAATACCTCACTGCCACTGGCGCTATAACCATCTACCAAAACAACCATAGGCAAGTCAATAGTTACCCCGTTAGGTTTTACCTTAAGAGCAGTACGCTTTTCTTGATTATCCACCGTACTGACCACAACGCCCTCCGTCAAGAAACGGCTAGCGACATCAACCACCACGTCCAGTAAGCCCCCAGGGTTACTACGGAGGTCAAGTACAATACCAGTAGCTTCCTGCTGGCTTACACTCTTCAGCACAATGGCCAACTCCTCATCAGTACGTTCAGAAAAATGGCTGATATTAATGTAAGCGATGTCCTCCCTCATCTCAAAGCTAACGCTGGGCAGCTTAATTTCAGCTCTAACTATCTCAACCTCCTGGGGCTCGGTCTCTCCCTGGTGAAGGATAAGGAGCTTAACAGGAGTCCCTTCTGGCCCCCGGATACTAAGCACCGCTTCAGCTAGGCTCATCCCCAAGGTGGAGCTACCATCGATTTCCAGGATTATGTCGCCGGCCCTGATACCAGCCTTAGCCGCTGGTGAATCAGGAATGGGAGCAATAATTGTCAGTTGTTCATCTTTAACTGTTACCTGGGCTCCGATACCGCTAAATTCTCCTTCCAGATTAGTCAAACCCAATTGATAGGCTTCAGCATCCAAGTAGGAGGTGTAGGGGTCATCCAGTGCCTCCAGCATACCCTTGATAGCTGCTTGACTCAACGTATCTGCATCCAGCTTATCTCTATCCACATAATCGCGGAAGATAATGTTCCATGCTTGTTCTATAACATCTAGACCCTGACTAGGGCCTGGAGAAGTTCCGGTGCCTAAGCCACAGCCAACTCCAAAAGATAGAGCCAGGCTCACTACTAATAACAGGGCTACTATCATATTTCTTATTGTTTTTGACATTAGATTTACTCCCCCTTGAAGTATTTGGTGGCAAAATTTATTAGTCATCAAGGAAAGCTTAAAGGGGCTTTATCTTTCAAATAACCCCGCGCTTCTCCCTACCCTGAACAAGATGGGCAGAAGTGAGAGTTAGACAAGTAATCCTAAAATTTATGAGCAGGGTAATTTAGTATTAACCCGGGAGGTAGAATTCATAGCTCAGCGCTATCAGCCTTTTGAGCCGTGACCGTATCTACCATCCTAATGGTGTCTTCTACATTGGTAAGACTCAAGGATAACCCCAGACCTCTTAACTCGTCATAGCCCACTCCCCGGAACAAACGGCGCCCAGCTACCCAACACATCTCATCATAGATAGCTGGCCATTCCTTCCCATTGCGGTGAACACAAAAGAGGATAAAGTCACGAGCTAAAGGGCTAAGGGTTTCCATTAACACTAACTATATGCTAAGCCGGTCCTTCTGGCAAGGTCACTAACGGACATTGGCATTATGCTTTCAGCCCTAACTATGCTTGATAGCCCCCGGTTATTTAGTTTTACTCCACTTTTCCCAACCCCAAGCTGTAAATAAAAAATTTAAAAGGCAGTATTTGACAAGCTCCTCTGGTAACATATTTTTTAAGGCAATAACGATACCAATTTCGGTAACAGTAATTACGAGGCAATTCAAGGTATTGAAAAGGGAGGTAACATATGATAAATTAAGACCACATCAAGTCTTTAATTACCTGACTCCACTTAAGCTCCTGAAGCAGTGGCCAGAAAACCAGCGAAAGGAGATGATGATGTTTCACTAATCATACTGACGGCAACAAGAGACAAACCAGCGCTTTGCGCGGTGCAATGAACCACTGAAAATCCTAAACACGCAAGAAAGGAGCACAAAATGACAGCAGGGTCAGAGTCAACTCAGTCACGGAGACTTATCGAGGAATTCGTTATTCCCAAGTGCTCATCCAAGGCTTTTCTAGTCAAGAAGGGACAGGTGTTACGTGTGATAGCCCATGAAGGAAAACAGGTTGCTGATATTCGATTTCTAAATACACACGATTATAGAGAACAGTTCTCAGCCTTGAATTCTATCTCACTCAATTCTATGGAAGGCATAGGCGGTAGGAAAAAACTCAAAAAACTATATTCAAAGCCACCCTGGCAGAATGTAATGTTAACTGTTATTGATGACAAAGTAGGGATTCATGTACCTGGCTCTCAGTGCATACCAAAGAATTACGAACTCATGGGTAAGCCAGGTCACCTGAGCTGCGCCGACCTTTTCGATGAATGCCTGAAGCCATACCACTTATCAATGCAAGACCTCGATAGTGCAAGCGTTTTTAATGCCTTCATGCCGGTAGAATACGCGGATGATGAAAACGGCACGATGGTATTTCAGAGACCCGCTTGCGAAAAAGGGGATTACATAGACTTTCTGGCAGAGATGGATGTTCTGGTCGCTGCCACATCATGTCCAAACGATAGCATAGTTAACGATTATGAATGTAAGGGCATGAAATACCAGATATTTGATTAGTAACATTGTTTTCAGTAATATTGGCCCAACCGAGCTATTTTCTAATTCGCAATGTTTTCCATTCCGCTTCCATGTTCACCGTCAGCTCAGGGAAGCAGGTTTTGTGGTATAATAAATAAGCAATAGTAAAGGTAAAAGTTTTAGCCCGGATATGCTTGGCACAACTAGAGAGATAAGCGCTAAGGCAGAAGAGGGATTAGGAATTAGGCCTTGATGATTAGTCGGCTTAATATCCGGCAGATGATTGAGGAGAGGGAGGAAAGTCTTTCCCCCCATGCGATGAAAAGCAGGCTGTCACGGGGCAGGCTCAAATACGAAGAACCTTGCCCAATACGCACCGCCTTCCAGCGTGACCGGGACCGTATCATCCACAGCAAGGCTTTCCGTCGTCTTAAGCACAAGACACAGGTCTTTATTGCTCCCTTAGGTGACCACTATGTAACTCGGCTCACCCATACTCTGGAAGTGTCTCAAATAGCTAGAACCATAGCCCGAGCCTTAAACCTTAATGAGGATTTGACTGAGGCAATGGCTCTAGGTCATGACCTGGGGCATACCCCTTTCGGTCATGTAGGTGAGGATGCTCTAAATGAGCTCTATCACAAAGGATTCAGGCATAATGAGCAAAGCCTGCGAGTTGTTGACCTTCTGGAAAAAGATGGTAAGGGGCTCAATCTTACCTGGGAGGTGAGGGACGGCATTGTTAATCACTCCAAGACAGGGGTAGATATACTGGGAGAAGGCTCAGGAAAGGCAAGCACTCTGGAGGGTCAGGTGTGTCAAATTGCCGATGCCATTGCTTATATCAATCACGACATTGGTGATGCCATAAGGGCGGGCATAATTACCGAGGGCGATTTGCCTCTCGGACCCATTGGTGTGTTGGGGCGATTCCACTCACAACGCATCAATACAATGGTCTGTGATGTTATCGAGTGCTCCTGGGCAACAAGAAACACTAGCCCGGCTGAGCCGCCAGGTATAAGTATGAGCCGCCGGGTTCTGGAGGCAACCAATAATCTGCGTGACTTTCTTTTTGAGAAGGTGTATAATATGCGTTCCGCTCAGGAAGAGTCAGAAAGGGCAAGAGAGGTGGTGCGCTTACTATACCAGTACTTTAATGAGCATGAAGATAGGCTGCCACCAGAGTATCGTGCTTACAGCGATGATACGGAGCGAAGGGTAGTTGATTATATCGCCGGCATGACCGACCAGTATGCCCTAAGGATGGCGGAAGAGCTGTCACTAATTAAAGGTAAGGCTAGATAATAACAAATCACTAAAAGAAGATTAAAAGGGCGAAGCTCCTCTCAAAAATAATTCCTCTTCCCCTTGATAAGGGGAAGAGGATAAAGGGGATAGGATTACAAGATAGTAAGATGGGCGTAATCGACGAAGTAAAGCAAAGAACCGACATTGTAGAGCTTATTGGTGAGCATGTTTCTTTAACCAAGGCGGGACGAACCTTCAGAGGGCTGTGCCCATTCCACAGCGAAAAACATCCCTCCTTCTTTGTTTACCCTGACCAACAGAGCTGGCACTGCTTTGGTGCCTGCAATGCCGGTGGTGATGCCTTCTCTTTTATTATGAAAAAACAGAATACAGGCTTTGGGGATGCGTTGCGTCTTCTTGCCCAAAGAGCCGGAGTTACCATTCCTTCCAGGTTTGAAGCAGAGGCTAAGGGAAAAGAGAAGGAAAGGCTATACCAGGCTAACCAGATGGCAGCCCAATATTTTCACGATTTACTCCTCAGCTCCCCTGCCGGGGAAAAGGCGCGAGATTATGTAGCCAGTCGAGGTCTATCCCTGGAAACTATTACCGGCTTTCAACTGGGCCTCAGCCCAAATAGCTGGGACGCTCTAAAGCAATACTTGTTAGAGAGGGAATACACCGAGAGCGAGCTCCTTGAAGCTGGTTTAATATTAGAAACAGAGGAAGGAAAAACGCATGACCGGTTTCGTAATCGGTTAATGTTTCCCATATATGATACCAGAGGGCGCGCAATAGGTTTCGGAGCAAGGGCGCTTGATGATTCCATGCCTAAATATCTTAACTCGCCGCAAACACCCATCTTTGATAAGAGCAGCAGCCTTTATGGCATAAATCTAGCTATGACAGCTATCAGACAACAGGATATGGCAGTAATGGTTGAGGGCTACATGGATGCTATTACCGCCCACCAGAATGGCTTTAATAATGTAGTTGCCTCAATGGGAACTGCGGTAACCGAGAAACATATTAGCACTTTAAAGAGGCTAACCAAAAATATAGTTTTAGCCCTTGATGCCGATACTGCCGGGGAAGAAGCCATGCTTCGCTGCGTAAGTTATGAAAATACCATCAATGCCGAGATAAAAGTTATTATCCTACCCGAAGGTAAAGACCCGGATAAAGTTATTAAAGCAGACACTAGAAACTGGCAGCGCCTGCTGGAAGAAGCTTTACCTGTAATCGACTACACATTTAACACAGCCGCCTCAAAACTTGACCTGACTACAGCCAGGGATAAGTCCCTAGCCGTGGATAGACTTCTGCCTATTATTGCTGAGATAAAGGACACCATCCGCCAAGCTCATTATTTACAGAAACTGGCTCATCTGGTCAATGTCAGCGAGCGCAGCGTAGAAGCGGCTCTAGGCAGAATTAAATCTGGCCGCAGAGTCAAAGAGCCAAGGCAAGAGGTTGTAGCCCATGCCTTACGTCCTCTCCTGTCCAGCCCTGTTGAAGAATATTGCCTGGCTCTGTTGCTACAGTACCCTGAGCTTAAAGCTCAGGGCCAGGACCTCTTGCCTGAATATTTTGCCGACACCCAAAACCGTGAAATCTTCATTGCCTATATGAAAGCCAACGATATAAAATTAATTAAGGAAGGGCTTGATAGCGTTTTTCACGAGTATGTTGATTCCCTGATAGCCAAAAAACTACCCGCTACCCAGACAGAACAGAGATTAGCTGAGTGTGCCCTGAGGCTACGGGTGATATTCCTCCAGAGCCTGGAAGCTAAGAAATCAGAGGTGTTAGCTTTAGCCCGAGAAACAGGAGGCTCTGCTACCGAGATAGCTATGCTCAAGGAGCAAGGGATAAAAATCAGTACCGAGTTAGGAGAGGTTTTTGCTCAAAAGAGTCAGACAAGGTCAGGAGCAAAGGGAATTAAGAAATGAAGTTAGAAAATAGTGAGAACTGCACACCATTCGAACCCCATAGTGAAATAAAAGAAGAAGAGTTTCCTCCAAAAAAAGGGCCAGATGTTAAGCCGGAATCCACGCCAGCTTCTGACCTAGAAACGCCTATAGAACCCCTTGAAGAGCAAGACGTAATAGATGACCCGGTTCATATGTATCTCCATGAAATTGGTAGAGTACACCTTCTCACCGCTGAAGATGAAAAAGTCTTAGCCAGAAAAATGGAGCGCGGTAAACACATCAATAATATTAAACAGGACTACCTCCAAAAATATGGAAGGTTACCCTCAGCAACAGAAATAATACTTAATATACTCGAAGAGCTGGGGCAGAAAGCTACTATTGTCCGCCTCCTACAGGAACAGCTTGATTTAACACCTGCCACCAACTTCGAAGATAGCATCCTTAACAATAAATTACGAGATACTATTAGTGGTGGGATAGACCAACAACTAGTCCTAATTATTGCCCACCAGATAGATAAGTCTATACCGGCAACAGAGCAGCTGTTTATTAACCTCTCGCTAAATATTAACCTGCTACCAAAGGAAGCCTTTGATGCTATCGGAGACAACGTCTCCCTAGACAAGATAGGGAATCTAGTAACGAATGCTGCTTTTATCGAATCTCTTCAGGTTTATGAAAAGCAATTCAAAGCTTACCTGAATAATATTGAGGATGAAGCCGAAAAATCAGAAAGGCACCTTACTGAAGCCAACCTACGTCTGGTAGTCAGCGTAGCTAAGAAACATATTGGACGGGGCATGTCACTTCTCGACCTCATTCAAGAGGGGAATATCGGGCTAATCAGAGCCGTGCAGAAATTCGATTACCGCAGAGGTTATAAATTCAGCACCTATGCCACCTGGTGGATTCGACAGGCTATTACCCGGGCCATAGCTGACCAGGCTCGCACTATTCGCATCCCGGTTCACATGGTAGAGACCATTAACCGGCTATTAAAAGTAAGTCGCCGTTTAGCCCAAGAATATGGGCGAGAGCCTACTGCTGCCGAAATCGGCAAGGAGATAGAATTATCCCCAGACAAGGTGAGGGAGATAGTCAAAGTAGCACAGCTACCAATATCACTAGAGGCACCAATAGGTGAGGAGGAAGACAGTCACCTAAGCGACTTCATAGAAGACCGCAATGCTTTACCACCCGTTGATGCCGCCTCCAAGCAACTGCTCAAAGAACAGATTGATGACGTGTTGTCCAGCCTTACCCCACGGGAGCAGCGGGTACTCCAACTCAGATTTGGCCTTGAGGATGGACGAGGTCGGACCCTGGAGGAAGTAGGGAAAGAATTTGATGTAACCAGAGAGCGAATTCGACAAATTGAAGCCAAAGCGCTCCGCAAGCTACGCCACCCCAGCCGCAGCCGCCGGTTAAGGGATTACCTGGACTAAAATATCCCCCTTAAATTGCGGGAGGGAAAATTCTTTAACGCTTGCTGTGTGCTTTACCGCCTCCGCTCCGGTACTTGGTTATGGTACTGACTCTTGTTCTCAGGTTTTGTCTCTGCCCCACTCTTCTTGGGGTTGGGGGACTGTCTGATGACCTTTAGGTGACTTAGACTTCTTAGCACCTTATTCTGCTCCTCAGCACTCTTCTTCAACTCTTGAGACGCCTCACTAAGGCTTATGATGGCACTGGTGTGGCTC